>MRWG01000877.1_pt1 | contig 24228 bp, 22 predicted proteins | sample 1013341 | NCBI WGS metagenome assembly MRWG01 (sample SAMN06117577, study PRJNA244670) | biofilm metagenome | biome: Water; feature: Cathode Biofilm; material: Biofilm; isolation source: microbial consortium enriched at the cathode of a solar microbial fuel cell | place: USA: District of Columbia ... | reverse complement strand
CGGTCTGCCCAGGGCGACGGCACCACATCGCCGTAAACCCGGCGGCCTTCTTCCGCATACCAGAGGATATAGGCCGCCGAGCTGCCGACCTCGCCCTTTGCCTCGGCAAACGATTTGCCCTGCTCCATGGTCAGCAGTTCGGCCAACGCGTCCTGATTGTCCATGATCGCGTCATGCAGCCTGCGCAGCAGCGTTGCGCGGTGCGCCGCCGAGGTCTTCTTCCACGAATGGAAGGCCGTTTCGGCAGCCTCGATGGCGCGGCGCGTTTCTGCACCGCCCGAACGCGGCACGGTGCCGATCTTTTCGCCATTGGCCGGATTGAAGACATCGACGGTCTGCCCCGAATCCGCGTTGACCCAGGCTCCGTCGATGAAGTTCGCCTGACGCAGGAAATGATTTGTTTTCTGAAGCATTTGCTTCTCCTTTTGTTTTGCGCAGCAACCTAATGGTCCAGACGTCAGCGACTAGGGGCTGTCTGGCCCTATTGATAGGTCCAGTGGACCACTGACAGCCAGAATGCCGTCGTAAATACGGCAAAGAGCGTACCGATGGTCATCGCGTTCGACGCCAGAGCCTGTCCGGTGCCGAACCGAGAAGCGATCAGATAAGGGTTCACCCCGGAGGGGAGCGCTGCCGCCACCACCGCAACCTGCGCGCTGAAGGCCGGCAGTCCGACCGCCAGCGCCACACCGAGGGCAACGGCGGGCATGAGGAAAAGTTTCAGAGCCGCGATCACGATGGCCGGACGCACATCGCCCGTAATGCCAAACCGGTTCAGGCCAAGCCCCATGGCAAACAGCGCCACCGGCCCCGCCACATTGGCCAGCGCATCCACGAAACGCGTGCCAAGGGCGGGCATTTCAAGCCCCGAGAAGCGCCACAGAAGCCCCGCGACGATGCCCAGGATCAGCGGGCTTGAGAAAAGCTTCGTCAGGAACTCGCGGGCAATACCGATTGCGCCCGTTCCCTTTCGCCCGACCAGCGAGAACAGAAGGATCGATGCCCCCAGCATCACCGGCAGGTGGATCGACACGATCAGCGACAGCACCTCGAACCCCTCTTGCCCGTAAACACCGAGCATGAAGGGAATGCCAAGCAGAACAAGGTTGGAGAAACTGGTGGACAGGCCCGCCACCACGCCGACACGCGCATCGCGGCCGAAAAACCGCATGATGGTGAAGTGCCCTGCGACCCAGGCAACGCCGACGGCGCTGAAATAGGTGAACCAGAGCGCCCAGGGGATGCTGGAGCCAAACTCCGCCCCCGCCATGGTGCGAAACAACAAAAGCGGAACCGCAATGGTAACGGCAAACTCACTCAACGCTTCGCCGGTCTCCGTCTTCAGCAACCCGGTCCACCCGGAGATATAGCCGAAAGCGACGAGACCGAAGACGAAGGCAACAGTTTCGACAAGTGGCGACATGCAGCCTGTTTAGACGCAAACCCAGGTGGAAGGAAAGCCACTGGACAAGCAGCGCGCGAAACTGGCCCAGCAGGCGTGCCTCCCCGCTTCCGTACCGCCCGGCCGCCCAGCCCCCATGCGCCGGGGCTCATGGCGGGGCAGCGACGGCAAGGCACCTTTCAAGCTGCCCCCACATGCCTATATGCTTCAGAAGAAGTATATTTTGAGGATTGCCACATGTTTCGATTGCTCGCCGTCATCGCCCTTCTTCTCGGCGTATTGCCAGCACAGGCGACGGAAGCCGGCTGGGCGCTTTTGCGCAATGGCGGTCAGGTGGTGTTGATGCGGCATGCCATCGCACCGGGCAATGGCGATCCGGCCAATTTCGACATCGAGAACTGTGGCACGCAGCGCAACCTCTCGGAGCGCGGTCGCCTGCAGGCACGCCGCATCGGCGCACTGATCGAGGCACGCGCCGCGCCGGTCGAAAAGGTGCTGACCAGCCGCTACTGCCGCGCCCGCGACACCGCCACGCAGGCCTTCGGCGCAGGCCCGGTCGAAATCTTCGAGGCGCTGGACCTGCCGGCCGACGATGCCGCGCTCGAACAGCAGAAAGCTGAAATTCTGAAGCGAATCAACGAATACACCGGATCCGGAAACCTGATCATGATCACCCATCTTGAGATCATACAGGCGCTGATCGGTGGTCAGGCGCGTGAGGGCGAGGCCATTATTTTGTCACGCGGAGGCGACAATCTGCACGCTTCGGCAAGGATCAAATTCAACTGATACCGGCATCGCCCGGAGCCTTAGCCCTTTTCCTGCCGCGAAAAACCGATTAGAGACCCCCGATCATCCAATTGTAAAAGAATCTCCCCAGACCTGAGGGCCCCAAGTGACGACATTCGACAAGGTTGCTGACATCATCGCTGAGACCAGCGAGATCGACCGCGAGAAAATCACCCCCGAGAGCCACACGATCGACGACCTTGGCATCGACAGCCTGGACTTCCTCGACATCGTGTTCGCAATCGACAAGGAATTCGGCATCAAGGTTCCGCTCGAGAAGTGGACCCAGGAAGTCAATGACGGCAAGGTTTCGACGGAAGAGTATTTCGTCATGAAGAACCTGTGCGCCAAGATCGACGACCTCGTGGCCGCCAAGGCCGGCTGATCGCATTTCCGACACCGCATCGTTGAAGAGGCAGGCATGAGCCCGCGCGACGTAGTTATCACCGGTATGGGCATCGTTTCCTCGCTTGGCGAGGGCGCGGACGCCCACTGGCAGGCACTGACAGCCGGCACGCCGGCTCCCGTGCTCGATAAGGAGCGCTTCGCGCCCTACACCATCCACCCCCTTCCCGAGGTCGACTGGGGCCAGCAGATCCCGCGCCGCGGCGATCAGCGGCAGATGGAGACCTGGCAGCGCCTGGGCACCTATGCAGCCGGTCTGGCGCTCGATGACGCCGACATGAAGGGTGACGAGGCGCTCTGCGCCTCCATGGATATGGTGGTGGCCGCCGGTGGCGGCGAGCGCGACGAGACCGTGGATGAGGGCATTCTCGCCGCATCGCTCGAGCGCAGCGATCATGATCTGCTTCTCAACGAAAAGCTCACGACCGAGCTGCGCCCGACCCTGTTCCTGGCGCAGCTTTCCAATCTGGCCGCCGGCAATATTTCCATCGTCCACAAGGTGACCGGCTCGTCCCGCACCTTCATGGGCGAGGAAGGCGCTGGCGTTTCGGCCATCGAGACGGCTGCGGCCCGCATCCGCTCCGGCCAGTCCTCGCACGTTCTGGTGGGCGCGTCCTTCCAGACCGAGCATTCCGACATGCTGCTCGCCTACGAGCTTGGCGGCTTTCTGCACCGTGGTGACTGGGCGCCGGTCTGGCAGCGCGCCAATGGCGAAGGCGGCGGCGTGGTCACCGGCTCCGGCGCGGCCTTCCTGGTTCTGGAATCGCGCGAGCATGCCGAAAAGCGCGGCCGCAAGGCCTATGCCGCCATCGGCCCCGTCGTTTCCCGGCGCAGCCGCCGCAAGGCGGAGCCGCTTGCCGCAGGCGTTTCCGAAATGATCGACCGGCTCGAGCTGCCCGGTGCACCGCTCATGGCGCTCTCGGGCGCATCGGGCGCGCATGAGGCAACCGCTGCCGAGCTGGAAGCCTTTGGCAGCCGCGAGAACCTCGCGCTGCGCGGTTTCTCCTCGCTCACCGGCCACATGAAGGAGGCGCAGTTCCCCTTCGCCGTGGCGCTTGCAGCGCTCGCCGTCCACCATGGACAGGCCTACCCTGCATTTGACGATCAGCGCGAAGCCGCATTCGATGGCAGCCTCGACGCCGTTCTGGCAACGGCCGTCGGCTATCACTGCTATGAGGGCATGGGGCTCATCACCAAAGCCTGACCCGACAGTCGGGAAGGCCCGGGCCCGTAAGTTTATGAGCCGGAAGATTTAGAGAAAGCGATCACGTGAAAACGACCGACAGCTTTGGAAGACCCGTTATCGCCGTCACCGGCATGGGCGTTGTCACCTCTCTCGGCCAGGGACGTGCGGAAAACTGGGATGCGCTGATCAATGGCCGTTCCGGCATCCATCCCATCACGCGCTTTCCCATCGACCATCTCGCCACCACCATTTCCGGCATGGTCGACTTCCTGTCGTCCAGCACCCGTGGCGCAAGCGTCCATACGCATGAGCTTGCCGATCTGGTTGCGGCGGAAGCCATCGAACAGTCGGGCCTTCCCGCGTCCGATTTCGGCGGCCCCCTGTTCCTTGCAGCGCCCCCGGTGGAGCTTGACTGGCATCACCGCCTGGCGCTCTACGCCAAGGCCCGCGAGCACAATGGCAACACCTCGCTGATCGAAGCTGCCCGCGAGGCGCACGCCACTGAACTCTTCGAGGAAAGCCAGTTCGGCACCATCGCCGACCGCCTTGCGGAACGTTACGGCACGCGCGGCCTGCCCATCACCCTGTCGACGGCCTGCGCATCGGGCGCGACCGCCATTCAGCTCGGCACGGAAGCGATCCGTCGCGGCGAATGCGACCGCGCGCTCGCCATTGGCGCAGACGGTTCGGCGACAGCCGAAGCGCTTATCCGCTTCTCGCTCCTTTCCGCGCTCACCACCCAGAACGACGATCCCGAAAAGGCATCGCGCCCCTTCTCCAAGGACCGCAGCGGCTTTGTTCTGGCCGAGGGCGCAGGCGCACTGGTTCTGGAATCGCTCGAAAGCGCCCTTGCCCGTGGCGCCGAGATCCTCGGCATCATGAGCGGCTGCGGCGAAAAGGCCGACGATTTCCACCGCACCCGGTCCAAGCCGGACGGTTCGCCGGCCATTGGCGCAGTCCGCGCCGCGCTCGCTGACGCCGGCATGTCGACCGAAGACATCGAATACATCAATGCGCACGGCACCTCGACGCAGGAAAACGACAAGATGGAGCACATGTCTCTGTCGACCGTTTTCGGCGAGCGCATGAAGACGCTGCCCATCTCGTCCAACAAGTCGATGATCGGCCATACCCTCTCGGCCGCCGGCGCCGTGGAAGCCGTCTTTTCGCTCATGACCATGCGCGAAGGCGTCATTCCGCCGACCATCAATTACGACACGCCCGACCCGGCCATCGAGCTCGACGTCGTGCCGAACGTGAAGCGCGAGGCACAGGTTTCGACCGTGCTTTCCAACTCGTTCGGCTTCGGCGGACAGAACACCTGCCTTGTCATGGCCAGGGAACCGGTCTAATCGACCGGTTCAGACCGGTGGAATGCGTTTGGCGTTCGGTGCCTGCGCGGTGTGTCGCGCTCCACGAACGCCGAATTTGATCGTTCCGCCGGAAACACAAACTTGCCGGTGGCCTTCCTTTTTCCAGCCTTGGCGCTCATCCCCGAAACGGATCGAACGCAAATGCCGGAAACAGACCACCAGCCAGAACATCGGAAGACATGATGCGCGCACTTCAACTCGTCGCCGACCGCAAGCTTGAAACCGTCGATCTTGCGCCGCCCCCCGCTCCCGGACAGGGAGAAGTGACGCTGAAGATCCGCGCCGTCGCGCTCAACCACATCGATGTCTGGGGCTGGCGCGGCATGGCGTTCGCCAAGCGCAAGATGCCGCTCGTGGTCGGTGCGGAAGCCTCCGGCGTGGTCGAGACGGTCGGCCCCGGCGTGAGCAACCTGCTCCCCGGCCAGCTCGTCTCCATCTACGGCGCGCGCACCTGCGGCCTCTGCCGCCCCTGCCGCGAAGGCCGTGACAATCTGTGTGAGCACGTCTCTGGCGTTCATGGCTTCCATCTCGATGGTTTTGCGCAGGAAAAGATCAACCTGCCGGCCCGCCTCCTCGTCCCCGCGCCGCCCGGCGTTGACGAGATCGGCGCAGCCGTCGCGCCCGTCACCTTCGGCACGGTCGAGCACATGCTGTTCGACAATGCGAAGCTTGAGCCCGGCGAGACGATCCTCGTCCAGGCCGGCGGCTCCGGTATCGGCACCGCCGCCATCCAGCTCGCCAAAAGCATGGGCTGCACCGTCATCACCACGGTCGGCTCCGACGACAAGATGGAGAAAGCCCGCGCACTCGGCGCGGATCACGTCATCAACTACCGCGAAGACCGTTTCGAGGGCGTGGTGCGCAAGATCACGAAGAAGCGCGGCGTCGACGTGGTGTTCGAGCATGTGGGCGCAGACACCTGGGCAGGCTCGCTTCTGTGCATGAAGCGCGGCGGCCGTCTCGTCACCTGTGGCTCCACCTCCGGCGTCTCCACCAACATGAACCTGATGCAGCTCTTCCAGCAGCAGCTCAAGATCTTCGGTTCCTTCGGCTGCCGCATGGAAAACATGGCCGACGCCATGCAGAAGATGGCGCGCGGGCTGGCTTCGCCGGTCATCGACACCGAAGTGAGCTTCGACGACATCGACAAGGCGCTTGCCCGCATGGAAGGCCGCGACGTGTTCGGCAAGATCATCCTGCGCGTCGACTGATCCATCCAGCATGAAGCGCTTTCTTTTCCTTCTCGGCAGGCGTCTGAAGACGCTGGAATACTGGCTGACCGCCAAACTGGTGATCGGCGTTCTGGCGCTGCTGCGCCGCCTGCCGCCTGAAAAGGCGCTCAATCTGGCAGACCGGGTCGCGCGCACATTCGGCCCGAAGGTCGGACGGCATCGCCTCGCCGTCGACAATCTGCGTCAGGCCTATCCCGAAAAGAGCGACGCCGAGATCGAAACCATTGCCCGCGACATGTGGGGCAACATGGCGCGTCTCGCCGTCGAATACGTGTTTCTCGACAAGCTGTTCGATTTCGACCCGGAAGCCGAGACGCCCGGCCGCGTCGAAGTGGAAGGCGTGGAGATCTTCAAGCGGCTGCGCGAGGAAAAGGGTGTCCCGCACATCTTCTTCACCGGCCATATGGGCAATTTCGAGTTCCTGCCCATTGCCGCAGCCCGCTTCGATCTGACCACCACCTCGCTCTTTCGTCCGCCCAACAACCCGTTTGTCGCCGACTACATTCTCGAGACCAGGCGCAGCGCCATGGGCGGGCTCGTGCCCTCTCAGGCCGGTGCAGCCCTCCAGCTTGCCCGCGTTCTCGACGATGGCGGCAATATCGGCGTTCTGGTCGATCAGAAATTCCGCAAGGGGGTGAAGACCCGCTTCTTCGGCCGTGAATGCCGCACCAATCCGCTGCTCGCAAAGCTCGCGCGGCAGTATGAGTGCGACGTCTACCCGGCGCGCTGCAAGCGTCTGCCCGGCGGCCGCTACCGCCTGATCGTGGAAGACAAGGTCGCCCTGCCCCGCAACGCCGACGGCGTCATCGACATCGAGGCCAGCGCCCAGATGCTCAACGACGTGGTCGAACGCTGGGTGCGCGAAGACCCCGGCCAGTGGATGTGGTTCCACAAACGCTGGCAGATGTAGCGGAAGCGCGCCTGCGCTTCCCCGTCATCCCCGTCAGCCCCGTAATCCCCGTCAGTCCGTCACGACGATTCGCGTGTTGCCCGGACCGATCTTCTTCACCAGCGCGTAAAGCCGCTTCGCATTTGTTGTGTGCAACCGCACACAGCCATGCGAGGCCGGACTTCCCAGCCTGGAGACGGCATTGGTGCCGTGGATGGCATAACCGCCATAATAGAAGATCGAATAGGGCATGGGCGACATGTTGTATTTGCGCGAATGCCACATCTTGTGCATCCGCTTCGGTCTCCACTGCCCGCGCGGGGTCACATAACCGCGCCGCGCCGTGGAAACACGCCAGCGATGCAGGACACGTCCGCGATGCATCACCGTCATGGTCTGCTTGGATACACTGACCTTAGCCACCAGGCTTGCAGCGAAGCTTTGGTCCACGCCGCCAGAAAGAATCATGCCTGCAATGGCTACAGCAAAGAAAAATCGTTTCATGAGCGCCCCCCGCTGCATGTGTGAAGTTTCTACCCGTAGTCTTGAGAAGCTTAGCTTCAAAACATAACGAAACCCCAAACTTCCCGATTAAAATTGAACTACACGCCCGCGTAACGTGCAAGTTCCGGGGCTTCACAATCGCGTGCGAAGCATCTTGCCAAGCCGCTTTCGTATCGCTCTATTGCTCGCATGAATGAACAGCTTGCCTTAGCCGTACGACGCAGGACGGAAGAACTCGTCGCCCTCACCATCGATCTGATCCGCTTCCCGACGGTCAACCCGCCGGGAGACGCTTATACGCCCTGCTGCGAGTACATCGCACGCCGTCTCAAGGCGAAGGGATTTGCCACACAGTTCATCCGGGGCGTCGGCGCGCCGGGTGATTCCGACCGTTATCCGCGCACCAATGTGGTCGCCCGCCGCGAGGGCCGCAGCCCCGGTGCGACCGTGCATTTCAACTCCCATATCGACGTGGTGGAAGCCGGCGAAGGCTGGACGCTTGATCCCTATGCGGGCGTGGTTCGCGACGGCAAGGTGTTCGGTCGCGGCGCATGCGACATGAAGGGCGGCCTTGCCGCTTCCATCATCGCCGCAGAAGCCTTTCTGGAAATCTATCCGGATTTCCCCGGCGCCATCGAGATTTCCGGCACGGCTGACGAGGAGTCCGGCGGTTTTGGCGGCGTCGCCTATCTGGCCCGCGAAGGCTTCTTCTCCAAGCCCCGCGTCGATCACGTGATCATTCCCGAGCCGCTCAACAAGGACCGCATCTGCCTCGGCCATCGCGGCGTCTGGTGGGCGGAGATCGAAACCCACGGCGCAATCGCCCATGGGGCAATGCCGTTCCTCGGCGATTCGGCCATCCGCCACATGGGCGCCCTGCTTCACGCCTTCGAGGAGGAGCTTTTCCCCGCCCTCGACGCCAAGCAGACCCGCATGCCCGTCGTGCCGGAGGGCGCGCGCCGTTCGACCCTCAACATCAATTCGGTCCATGGCGGCCAGACGGAGGATTTCTTCCCCGGCCTGCCCTCACCCAATGTCGCCGATTCGTGCCGCATGGTGCTCGACCGCCGCTTCCTCATCGAGGAGGACATTTCCGAGGTGAAGGGCGAAGTCGTCTCGATCCTCGAGCGCCTGAAGCAGGAACGGCCGAAATTCGACTATTCCATGCGCGACCTGATGGAAGTGCTGCCGCTGATGACCGAGGAAGACGCGCCCGTACCCAGCGCCATCGCCGCCGGCATCCGCGAAGTGTTCGGCAAGGAGCCGGAATATGTCATTTCGCCCGGCACCTATGACCAGAAGCACATTTCGCGCATCGGCCATCTGCATGACTGCGTTGCCTATGGCCCCGGCATTCTCGATCTGGCGCACCAGCCGGACGAGTGGGTCGGCATCGAGGACATGGTGCAGTCGGCCACCGTCATGGCCATGAGCCTTGACGTGCTTTTGCGCGGTGTCACACCGCCGAAATAACCCCTTCCAAAACACGCGATTTACACGTGCCCTGAATCGCGCTTCAATCCATAAAAATGACACGGCCCTGCGGGAGAGACACATGAAAACCATCAAGTCCATCATTGGCGGAGCCGCGCTGTTATTGGCAGCGGGCACCGCTGCATTTGCAGCACGCACCGACCTCGTCATCGGCGTGGTTCTTGAACCGCCGCATCTCGACCCGACCGCCAGCGCTGCTGCCGCCATTGACGAAATCCTCTACGCCAATCTCTTTCAGGGTCTGACCCGCATCGGCCGCAATGGTGAAGTGCTTCCCGCACTGGCCGAAAGCTGGACCGTTTCCGACGACGGCAAGGTCTACACGTTCAACCTGCGTTCGGGCGTCACCTTCCATGACGGCACCGCGTTCGACGCCGAGGACGTCAAGTTCACGCTCGACCGCGCACGCGCCGACGATTCGACCAATGCGCAGAAGCAGCTTTTCGCCGCCATCGACACGGTCGAGGTGGTGGACCCGGCCACCGTCAAGGTCACGCTGAAATCCCCGCAGGGCTCATTCCTCTACAATCTGGGCTGGGGCGACGCCGTCATGGTTGCGCCCGAAACGGCTGAAGGGAACAAGGAGAAGCCGGTCGGCACCGGCCCGTTCAAGTTCGGCAACTGGGCCAAGGGCTCTTCCATCACCCTCGTCAAAAACCCGGATTACTGGGGCGAGCCCGTCGCGCTGGAGAAAGCCGAGTTCCGCGTCGTTCCGGATGCCGCAGCCGCCATTCCCGCCCTCTTATCGGGCGATGTGCAGGCATTCCCGCAGATGCCCGCCGGCGATGCGCTCATCCAGATCGAGAGCGATCCGCGTTTCGTCGTCGCCATCGGCGCCACCGAGGGCGAGACCATCCTGTCGACCAACAACGGCAAAGAGCCCTTCAACGACATTCGCGTGCGTCAGGCCATCGCCCACGCCCTCAACCGCGAAGACATCATCGCCGGCAATGGCTCCGGCTATGGCACGCCCATCGGTTCGCATTTCTCGCCGGCCAACGAGGCCTATGTCGATCTGACCGAAACCTACGCCTACGATCCGGCAAAGGCGAAGGAACTCCTTGCCGAAGCAGGCTACCCGGATGGCTTCAAGGCAACGCTGAAACTGCCGCCGCCGGCCTATGCGCGCGATGGCGGCCAGATCGTCGCTTCGCAGCTTCGCCAGGTCGGCATCGATCTGGAAATCATCCCCGTCGAGTGGGCCCAGTGGCTGGAACAGGTCTTCAAGAACAAGGACTACGACCTGACCATCATCTCCCACACGGAGCCGAACGACATCAACATCTACGCCCGTGACGACTATTACTTCGATTACAACAATCCGGCCTTCAAGGAGGTCATGAACACGCTCGAAGCCACCGCCGATCCGGAACGGCGTGTCGAGCTGTACAAGACCGCGCAGAAGATCATCGCCGAAGATGCGGTGAACGGCTTCCTGTTCCAGCTTCCCAAGATCGGTGTCTGGGACGCCAAGCTCGAAGGCATGTGGGAGAACTCTCCCATTCAGGCAAACGACCTGACCGACGTGAAGTGGGCTGACTGAACCTTCATGAACCGCCCTGCCGGCCGCGTGAGCGGGCGGCGGGCGGGCTGCGATCATATGGATAGGTTCTGACCCCGGACTCATGCTCGTCTATCTTCTCAAGCGCATTGCCATTGGCCTCGCCACGCTGCTCGTGGCGTCCGCCGTGGTGTTCTCCGTCCTGGAAATCATTCCCGGCGACCCGGCCCTCTTGATGCTCGGCATGAACGCCGAGCCCGACACGCTCGCCGCCCTGCGCGAGCAGATGGGCCTCAACCAGCCGGTTTTCCTGCGCTATCTCGACTGGGTGTCGGGTCTCGCCGTCGGTGATTTCGGCACGTCCTACACCTATTCCTCGCCGGTTCTGGAGCTCATCGGCGAGCGCGTCATGGTCTCCCTGCCGCTCGCTCTCATCTCGTTATTCCTGTCCACCGTCATCGCGCTGCCCGTCGGCATTTTCGCCGCTGCGCGCCGCGGCAAGCCCGCCGACACCATCACCATGGGGGCGGCGCAGGTGGGTGTCGCCATCCCCAATTTCTGGTTCGCGCTGCTCCTGATCTACCTGTTCGCCGTCTGGCTCCGCCTTGTGCCCGCCGGCGGCTTTCCCGGCTGGGATGCGGGCATCTGGGCCGGTCTCAAGGCGCTCATCCTGCCGGCCATCGCGCTGGCGCTGCCGCAGGCGGCCATCCTTGCCCGCGTCACCCGTTCGGCCATGCTCGAAGTGCTGGGCGAGGATTACATCCGCACCGCCCGCGCCAAGGGCATGCCGCGCCGCATCGTTCTGTGGCACCACGCCCTGCGCAATGCGCTGATCCCGGTGCTCACCATTCTCGGCCTGCAATTCGCCTTCCTGCTCGCCGGCACCATCATCATCGAGAACGTCTTCTACCTGCCGGGTCTTGGCCGTCTCGTTTTCCAGGCCATCACCCAGCGCGATCTCATCGTCGTTGAAGGCGTGGTGATGCTGCTCGTCGCCACGGTGATCATCGTCAACATTCTCGTCGATATCGGCTACGCCATCGTCGATCCGCGCCTGAGGACACGCCGATGAGCCAGGACGCAAGCATGCCCCCCGCACCGCCGCAGAACCATTTCCTGCAAATGGCGCTCGCCAACCGTTCCTTCATGATCGGCCTTTTCATAACGCTGATCATCACCGGCATGGCGCTCCTGTCCTTTGTCTGGACGCCTTACGACATTACCCATCTGGTGGTCTCCGACCGCATGCAGGGCCTGTCATGGGCGCATCCGCTGGGCACCGACCACCTTGGCCGCGACATCCTTTCCATGATCATGATCGGCGCGCGCAACTCCATCGCCGTGGCCATTGTCGCCGTTGGCATCGGCATGGGCGTCGGCGTGCCGCTCGGCTGCTGGGCAGCGGCGCGTGGCGGCGTGGTCGATGAAGTCCTGATGCGCTTCAACGATCTGGTCTTCGCCTTCCCGGCCCTTCTCTCGGCCATCATGATCACAGCCATTTTCGGCCCCGGCGCGATCAACGCCATCATCGCCATCGGCATTTTCAACGTTCCGGTCTTTGCCCGCGTGGCGCGCGCCGGCGCGCTCTCCATCTGGCCGCGCGAGTTCATTCTGGCAGCCCGCGCCGCCGGCAAGAACAGGGTGCTCATCACCATCGAGCACATCCTGCCCAACATCGTCGCGCTGCTCCTCGTGCAGGGCACCATCCAGTTTGCGCTCGGCATTCTGGCCGAGGCGGGCCTGTCCTATCTGGGGCTTGGCACGCAGCCGCCCATGCCCTCCTGGGGGCGCATGCTGTTCGAGGCGCAGACCCGCATGATGATCGCCCCCCATCTGGCCATCTTCCCCGGCCTCGCCATCGTCATCACCGTGCTCGGTCTCAACCTGCTCGGCGACGGCCTGCGCGACCTTCTCGACCCAAGGCTGAGGCGCGAGCGATGAGCCTGCTTGAAATAGAAAACCTGTCCCTTTCCATCGCCGGCCACCCGGTTCTGAAGGATGTCGACCTTCAGATCGCTCCCGGCGAAGTGCTCGGCGTCGTCGGCGAATCCGGTTCCGGCAAGTCCATGAGCGCCCTCACCGTGATGCAGCTCCTGCCGGAGCTCACCCGCGCTCAAGGCCGCGTCACCTTTGACGGTATCGACATTCTCGCCGCCCCCGAAGAGGCCATGTGCCGCCTTCGCGGCGATGATCTCGGCATGGTCTTTCAGGAGCCCATGACCGCGCTCAACCCGGTCAAGACCATCGGCGAACAGGTGGCCGAGGGCATTCGCTGGCACACCGGCGCCAATCGCCCGGACGCCGAAGCGCGCGCCCGCGCCATTCTCGACCGTGTCGGCCTGCCCGAGAGCAAGTTTCCGCTCTCGCGCTTTCCTCACGAGCTTTCCGGCGGCCAGCGCCAGCGCGTCGTCATCGCCATCGCCTGCGCGCTCAAGCCCAAACTGCTGATCGCCGACGAACCCACCACCGCGCTCGATGTCGTGCTTCAGGCGCAGATCCTCGATCTGCTGCGCGACCTGGTGGAAGAAAACCGCATGGGCCTCATGCTCATCTCGCACGATCTGGCCGTCGTCGCCGACATGGCCGACCGTGTGACCGTCATGCGCCATGGCGTGGTGATGGAAAGCGGCCCCACGGCCACCGTTCTGCGCGAGCAGAAACACCCCTACACCCGCCAGCTCGCCGAGGCCTCCACCCATGTGCCGGCCCGCGCCCGCCCGCAGGAAGAGGCCGGGAAGGAGGAGCAGACGCCCCTCCTCAGCGTCTCCAGCGTCACGCGCGACTATCCCGGTCGCCGCAAGGGGCTTTTCTCCAAGCCGGAACCCTTCCGCGCCGTCGACAATGTCAGTTTTTCGCTGGTTCCCGGCCATGCGGTTGCGCTGGTGGGACGTTCAGGCTGCGGAAAGTCGACGCTTGCCCGCATGATCCTTGCGCTCGATCGTCCCACATCCGGCGAAATCCGCCTCGACGGCGAAGCGCTTGGCGGCAAGAGCGAACATGAACTGCGCCACGCCCGGCGCAACATGCAGGTGGTCTTTCAGGACCCCTATGGCTCGTTCAATCCGCGCCATCAGGTGGAGCGGCTGGTGGCCGAGCCCCTGCATCTGCTCGACACGAAACCGTCCGTCACCGAACGCCGCGACCGTGTTGCCGAAGCGCTCGAATCCGTCGGCCTCAAGGCCAGTGACATGCAGAAATACCCGCATGAGTTTTCCGGTGGCCAGCGCCAGCGCGTATCCATTGCCCGCGCCATCATCACCCGTCCGAAGCTGATCGTGGCCGACGAGCCCGTCTCCGCCCTCGACGTGTCGATCCGCGCGCAGATCCTCGACCTGTTCGCCGATCTGAACCAGCGGCTCGATCTCACCTATCTTTTCATCACCCATGATCTGACGGTGGCGCGCGCCATCACCGACGAAGTCATGGTCATGCATGACGGGCGCATCGTGGAAAGCGGCCCCACCGCCGCCGTTCTGGAAAACCCGGAATCGGAAGCGGCAAAGGCGCTCGTCGCCGCCGCGCCCGATCTGGAACGCGCCATCGCGGCGCGGCTTGCCCGGGAGAAGGCCTGATCCCGATCTTCCCGCCAGACCGACGGCATTGCGCAAGCACCCCGCCCCGGTCTGGCGTCACATCATCAAACATCAGAGGATTCTCTCTGCCGGCCACATTTTGACCGATCCGAAACCGCATCCGGTTTGAATGAAGAAGATTCTGAAAACAGCCTCTACCCTCATCCTTGCCATTTTCGCCGCCGCGCTCGCCTATGGGGGATGGGGCTATCTCGATGCAATCAAGGATGCCGATGCCCTGAAACTGCGGGCAGATGCGCTCATCGCCGAGAACCGCGGCGGGCAGTCGCTTGGAGACGCCCGGTTGCAGCAGTTGCTGCAGGTGCAGGATCCAAACTTCCAAGGCCATTCCGGTGTCGACATGATCACCCCCGGCGCAGGCGTCACGACCATCACCCAGTCGGCCGCCAAACGCCTGGCTTTTGAGGCGTTCAAACCCGGCATCGGAAAAATCCGCCAGACCGGCTATGCCCTTGGGCTGGAAAGCGAACTCACCAAAGAGCAGATCCTCGCGCTCTGGCTCGACACGCTGGAGATGGGCAAAGGTCCCGATGGCTGGGTCACCGGCTTTCACCGTGCAAGCGAAAAAGTTTTCGGCAAAGCGCCCTCAGACCTTCAGGAAACCGAGTTCCTGAGCCTCGTGGCCGTTCTGATTGCGCCTGGAAAATACCGGCTTGGCACGGACGATCCGGCCCTTGCCGAACGCGTAGAGCGCATCGCACGTCTTGTTTCAGGATCGTGCAGCCCGCTGGACAATGGGGACGTCTGGCTGGAAGGATGCCGTTGAGCCTCGGAGCCGCGCTCTAGCCCGACAGATGCGCCACTTCATCTGCGCCGAGCCCCAGCACATCGCACACCCGCGCCGTCAGCCGGTCAGCGCGGGGACCAAGCTCCGCGTCGCGCGCGGCCAGATCAAACAGTGTCTCGGCAAGGATCAGCCGTCGCTCGTGGCTGGTCTGGCGCAGGTTCGCGCGCGCCTGCATCACTTCGGCCTCCGTCGCCAGCGCCGAAAGCGCGGCGACAAGCTCTGCAATCTCGTCTTCAGATAAAGCAAGCGCGCCAGCGGCGACGCGGCCAAGGACCGTCTTTTCCCGCTCCCCCAGCGGCTCGTCGGTCAGTGCCAGCCGTAAGAGCAGCAGCACGTCGCCGGCCATGGCGTTCAAAGCGGCTGACATCTCATGGCCCTCCGCCCCTGAGCCGGAGTTTGGCCCGGACTCTGGCCCGGAATCTGGCGAAGTAAACATGGCTTGCTCCCGGTCTCTCCGTTCCTGACCACAATACGGTGCCACTGCCCAACTGGATCACCGGGCCGGGCATCGCGCCATAATGCAACCGCCACGAAAGTGCTCAAACACAACACTTCCGGTGAGGGTCGACACGCATCGTCGTCAAGGCCGTTCCTTCATTGATTGCGCCACAGCGCAAAGCTTCCTGTACAACTGCCGAAACCGCCTTGCGGAGCGCATCCGGTTGTGATGCAAGAAGCCATCCTCATCGCTGGCTACTCCGTGAATATGTTTGAAGCAAGTCTCGAGATTCTCCTCCTTCTGACCCTGGCAGCCTTTTTTGCCGGCTTTATGGATGCAATCGCCGGTGGCGGCGGTCTCGTCACCATCCCCACCCTGCTTCTGGCCGGCTTTCCACCGGTGCTTGCACTCGGCACCAACAAGCTGCAGGGCATGTTCGGCAGCGGAGCCGCGGCATACGCCTATGCCAAGGCGGGGCATGTGCGCATTTCCGACCAGATATGGCCCGCGATCTTCTCGTTTCTGGCCTCGATAGCCGGCGCGCTGGTGGCAACGATCCTGCCAGCCGATCTCCTGCGCGGCATGCTTCCGGTGCTCCTGATCGCGGTCGCGCTTTATTTCGCGTTTAAACCCAATTTGAACGACATCGACCGCGCGCAGCGCATCACGCCCTTCGTTTTCGGCTTAACCGTCGCGCCTTTTCTCGGCTTCTATGACGGTGCGTTCGGCCCCGGCACGGGCTCCTTCTTCATGCTCGCCTTTGTCGGCCTCGCCGGTCAGGGCCTGCTCAAGGCCACCGCGCACACCAAGTTTCTGAACTTCGCCTCCAATGTCGGTGGCTTCGCAGCCTTCGCCATGGTCGGCGCCATCGCGTGGAAGGTCGGGCTGATGATGGGACTGGCGCAGATCGCCGGCGCGCGCATCGGTGCAGCCTTCGCCATGAAGAAGGGTTCGCGCGTCATCAAGCCGCTTCTGGTGATCACCTGTCTGGCGCTTGCGGTTCGTCTCCTGATGGATCCCGAGAACCCGCTGCTGCGGTCTATTGGCCTATAAGCCCGATCCGGCCCTAACCTGATCCCCGCTATCATCACCATCGGGGATTCCCATGACACTCAACGCACCCACAAAAGTCGTCTTTCTGCTCAGCCTGGTCATCGCGATCATAGGGGTCGTCGCAGCGTTCAATCTCCTGACCTTCGTGCCGATCCCTGCCTTCTGGATCATGACGCTGGCCTATCTTCTGATGGTCGGCGGCTCGCTTTTGAAAGGCGTCTAGGGAAAGACATCAGGAGCCACCGGCCTGAAGAGCATTGTATGATAGCGTAATCGGGGTGCGTTCAGGGTCAGGACCCTAGCGGGCGGCAGCAAGCAGCGCGTCGCAGTCCAGATGCTCTTCAAGTTGCATGGCGATGTTATCCAGCGCCTGCTCGACCTGCGCGCGATAATTCGTTCCCGCCGTCTCGATGCCAAATTCCCTGAGGAATCGCGCCCGAAACGCGTCGGAGCCGAACAGACCGTGCAGATAGGTGCCCGTGACAAGGCCATCGCTGGATGTCGCGCCATCCGGGCGGTCGCCGATCATGGCCACCGGGCGGGCGCAATCCGCCCCTTCGGTCCGGCCGATATGGATCTCATAGCCGGACAGGGCCACGCCGTGGCGCGGTGAGTGCGCCTCCACCTCGCGCAGCGCCTTTTGCGGCTGCATCACCGTCTCCACATCGAGCAGCCCCAGCCCCTCGAAGCGCCCGGCCTCGCCCTCGAACCCTTCCGGATCATCGACGCTGCGGCCAAGCATCTGATAGCCTCCGCACAGGCCGACAATGCGCCCGCCGCGCGCGTGATGCGCTTTCAGATCCTCATCCCAGCCCTGCCGGCGCAGAAACGCCAGATCGCCGATGGTCGATTTCGACCCCGGCAGAACGATCAACCCCGCATCGCGCGGCAGACGCTCCCCCGGCGGCACGAACACCACCTCCACCTCCGGCTCCGCCGACAGCGGATCGAGATCGTCGAAATTGGCGATGCGTGAGAGCATCGGCACGGCAACCTTGAGCTTCGCCGGCAGATGGCTCGTCCGCCGCGCCAGCGTGACGGAATCCTCCGGCGGCAGGCGGCTTGCGTCGGCCAGCCACGGCACCACCCCGAAGGAGGGCCAGCCCGTGAACCGGCCAATCGCGGCAATGCCGTCATCGAACAGCGAAAGGTCACCGCGAAACTTGTTCACGATGTAGCCGACGATCATGCGCCGGTCTTCATCGCTCAGGATCAGATGCGTGCCCGCGAGTGCGGCGATCACCCCGCCCCGGTCGATATCGCCGACCAGCACCACTGGCACGTCCGCCTGCGTGGCAAACCCCATATTGGCGATGTCACGGGCGCGCAGATTGATCTCGGCGGGCGAGCCTGCGCCTTCGACGATCACCAGATCGGCTTCTTTGCGCAGCCGCTCGAACGATTCGAGCACCGGCCCGATCAGCGCGCCCTTGCTGCGCTGATAGTCGCGCGCCCGCGCCGAGCCGCGCGAGCGGCCCTGCACCACGAGCTGCGCGCCCATGTCGCTCTCCGGCTTGATCAGAACGGGGTTCATGTCCACGCTCGGCGCGACCCCGCAGGCCAGCGCCTGCAGCCATTGCGCCCGGCCGATCTCGCCCATCTCGTCGCCACCGCCCGGCATCGCGGCAATCGCTGCATTGTTCGACATGTTCTGCGGCTTGAACGGGCGCACATTGAGGCCCCGCCGCTTCGCCATCCGGCAGAGCCCGGCCACCAGCACCGACTTGCCCACATCCGAACCCGTGCCCTGCAGCATGATGGCGCGCGCCATGGTCATCCCCGTCTTCATCCTGTCAGCGCGCCCATACTGCCCGTGCCCCCATCCTATCCGCGTTTGATGCACAGCGCCTGTGCCACACCTCGCATTGCGCGGCCCACTCAATGCACTAAACTGATCCCACTGGGAAGATTTTCCATTTCGGGAGGACGTCATGGACGCCAATGTTTCGTCTGGCGCAGAGCAGTTCGAGCTCAACGCCGATCAGCGCGCCATTCAGGAAATGACGGAGAGCTTCGCCGCCGACCGTGTTGCCCCCAACGCGCTCCACTGGGACCGTGACAGGCATTTCCCTGCCGATGTGGTGCGCGAGACCGGGCCGCTTGGCTTCGGCGGCATCTATGTGCGCGACGATGTGGGCGGCTCAGCGCTCGGTCGGCTCGATGCCGTGCTCATCTTCGAGGCTCTGGCCGCCGCCTGCCCCGGCTTTTCCTCCTTCATCTCCATTCACAACATGGCCGGCTGGATGATCGACACGTTCGGCAGCGAGGAGCAGCGCCAGCGCTTCCTGCCGAAACTCACCTCCATGGAGTGGCTGGCAAGCTACTGTCTCACCGAGCCCGGCTCAGGCTCCGATGCCGCGGCGCTCAAGACCAAGGCCGTCAAATCCGGCGACCACTATGTGCTGAACGGCACCAAGCAGTTCATTTCGGGTGCCGGTGAAAACGACATCTATGTCGTCATGGCCCGCACCGGCGAGGACGGCCCCAAGGGCGTTTCAACGCTGATCGTGCCCAAAGACGCGCCCGGTCTCTCCTTCGGCCCGGCCGAGTTCAAGATGGGCTGGCACATGCAGCCGACCCGTCAGGTCATCTTCGAGGATTGCAAAGTGCCCGCCGAAAACCTTCTCTCCAATGAGGGAGCAGGCTTCAGCATCGCCATGGCCGGGCTCGATGGCGGTCGCCTCAACATCGCCGCCTGCTCGCTGGGTGGCGCGCAATCGGCCCTCGACAAGGCGCTCGCCTACACGGCAGAGCGCGAGGCGTTCGGACAGGCCATCAACCGCTTTCAGGCGCTCCAGTTCAAACTCGCCGATATGGAGACCAGTCTCCAGGCCTCGCGCATGATGCTCTACACCGCCGCCGCCCGGCTGGACGCCAAGACACCGGACGCCTCCAAATGGTCGGCCATGGCCAAGCGTTTCGTCACCGATACCTGTTTCGATGTGGCCAATGACGCGCTGCAGCTTCATGGCGGCTATGGCTATCTGCACGAATATGGCGTTGAAAAACTGGTGCGCGACCTGCGCGTCCACCAGATCCTCGAAGGCACCAACGAGATCATGCGCCTGATCATCGCAAGGCAGTTGGTCGGTCGCTCCTGACCCCAAACGAGAACACGACGCCCAGCCCGCATTTCCGGAGGAACCCCAATATGGCAACCATCGCATTCATCGGTCTCGGCAATATGGGCAATCCCATGGCCGCCAATCTGGTCAAGGCCGGGCACAGCGTTCAGGGCTTCGACCTGATCACGGAGAACCTCGAAACCGCCGCCAGCAATGGCGTCACCGTCATGGCCAGCGCCGAAGCGGCGGTGAAGGATGCTGCCGTGATCATCACCATGCTGCCGGCGGGAAAGCATGTGCTCTCCGTCTATGCCGACATCGCCCCGAAAGCCGCCCGTGGCGCGCTCTTCATCGATTCCTCCACCATCGACGTGGAGTCGGCCAGAAAAGCCCACGCCATCGCCGCCGAAAACAATCTTCTCTCCATCGATGCGCCGGTCTCCGGCGGTGTGGGCGGCGCGGAAGCGGGCACCCTCACCTTCATGGCCGGCGGCTCTGCCGACGCCTTCGCAAAGGCCAGCCCCATTCTGGAGCCGATGGCCGGCCGCGTCGTGCACTGCGGCGAAGGTGGTGCGGGCCAGGCCGCCAAGATCTGCAACAACATGATCCTCGGCATTTCCATGATCGGCGTCAGCGAGGCCTTCGTGCTGGCCGAAAAGCTCGGGCTCTCCCATCAGGCGCTGTTCGACGTGGCGTCCACCTCGTCCGGCCAGTGCTGGTCGCTGACGAGCTATTGCCCGGTGCCCGGCCCCGTGCCCGCCTCACCCGCAAACCGCGACTACAAGCCCGGTTTCGCCGCAGGCCTCATGCTCAAGGATCTGCGCCTTGCACAGGAAGCCGCGCAGGGCGCCGGCGCAGTTACGCCGCTCGGTGCGGAAGCCACCCAGCTCTACGCACTTTTCAACGCCATGGGCCACGAAGGCACGGATTTTTCAGGCATCGTGAATTTCCTGCGCGGCAAGGAAAGCTGAAAAAAAATAGTCTGCCGGCAAAAAAGATGCGTTTTTATACTTCCCGCTAACCTCCCGGTAACCATGAGGGGCTAGAAATGACGTCGAGGCGGATTTGAAGCCTCCCCGACGCCGGAACAGGTCTCGCGTACCGGTACGGGAAGTTTTCGCAGCGTAGCGTATTTGCGAAGACAGCGTATTCGAGTAGCAAAAAACCGCGTCTCTTCCCGCCCGAAGAAACGCGGTTTTTCTTTGCACTGGTGAGAACGCCGGGTGCACACACCCGGCTGCAAAACTCTCTACCCCTTCCGCAGATCCGCTTCCGCGCGATCAAGCGCTGCGCCGATCCGCTCGCAGGCCATGTCGATGGTCTCGCGCGTCCAGATCAGCGGCGGCGACAGGATCATCGTGTCGCCCACGGCCCGCATCATCAGCCCGCCGGAAATCGCATGATCGCGCACGCAGGACGCCGCCGCGCCATCACCCGGAAAACGCGCCCGCGTTTCCCGGTCCGCCACGATCTCGATCGCCGCCATCAGACCAAAGGCCCGCACCTCGCCGACAATGCCGTGATCGCCCAGCCGCGCCTGAAGTGCTTTGGCAAAATAAGGCCCGGTGTCCGTTCGCACCCGCTCGACAAGCCCTTCGCGCTCGATGATCTCCAGGTTCTTCAGCGCCACCGCACACGCCACCGGATGCCCCGAATAGGTGTAGCCGTGATAGAACTCGCCGCCCTTCTTCACCAGCGTCTCGGCAATCCGGTCGCCGACCAAAAGGGCCGAAAGCGGCTGGTAACCCGATGTCAGCGCCTTGGCTGTCGTGATCGTGTCGGGCTCAAGCCCAAGCCGCTCGGCCGCAAACCATTCGCCCGTGCGGCCATAGCCCGTGATCACCTCATCCAGCATCAACAGCACATCATGTTTTTTGCAGATGCGGTTGATCTCCGGCCAATAGCTTTCCGGCGGGATTTTCACGCCGCCAGCACCCATCACCGGCTCACCGATGAAGGCGGCGACATTGTCCGGCCCGGCTTCCAGAATGGCGTCCTCCACGGCCTTCGCCGCGCGCAGGCCGAAATCATGATCGCTCTCGCCCTCCTCCCGCAGCTCAAACGCGTAGGGCGGCATCACATGGGCGATGTTCGGCACTTCGCCATAAAGCTGGCCATGCATCGCCGACATGCCGCCCAGCGACGTCGCCGCCACGGTTGAGCCGTGATAGGCCCAGTTGCGCGAGATGATGCGGTTCTTTTCCGGCCTGCCTTCCAGCGCCCAGTAATGACGCACCAGCCGCAGCGCCGTGTCATTGGCCTCCGAGCCCGACGATCCGTAGAACACCTGATTGATGTTGGCGGGCGCGATCTCCGCCAGTTTCTGCGACAGAAGCACCGGCGTCGGCGTCGTGCAGCGGAAGAAGGAATTGTAGTAGGGCAACTCCTTCATCTGTTCACAAGCGACCTCGGCCAGTTCGTCCCGCCCGTAGCCCACATTCACGCACCACAGCCCCGCCATGCCGTCGAGGATTTCATTGCCCTCCGTGTCATAGACGAAAGGCCCGTCCGCGCGCGTCACGATGCGCGAGCCCGCAGCCCGCAGATCCGCGTGGTCGGTGAACGGATGCAGATGGTGCGCAGCATCCATCGCCTGAAGCTGATCCAGGGAAAAATTCTTGTATGTCATAGACTTGCTCTCTTCGCTTGAATTCATTCGGCAAGGCCGAAAACCGGTTCAGGCGAAGAGCGGCGGTGAGTACCCTATGCGCGCGCAAAGCCGCAGAAGCTCCGTGTGCCGTGTGCGCGGCGACGGTCTGGCGGTCGGCAGTTTGGCGCTTGTCAGTGTTTGACGACGGCTCATGGCGCAAGTCTATCCCCGCCATCATTCACCTTGCAAGATGCCTCCGCCAGCACGGCGCGCAGCGCAGCCCGTGTCTGCGCATCCGTCGCAAGGCTCGTGATATAGGGCAGCCCCGGCCGCCGCGCCGTCCACCCCGCCACAAGCAGGAGATCCATGCCCGGCTCGAAACGCTGCGCCAGCGCCCAGCTTCGACAGTCTACGGCACACAAATCCGCACGCCCGTCGCGCACGGCCCGAAGCGACTGGCGATGCCCGCCTGTTTCAAGACATTGTGAAAACAAATCAATGCCTTCTCCGACCTCTCTCAGATCCTGAATCAAGCCTAGATAGCCCGATCGGGAGACCGGATCGTTGAACGCAAACCGCATCCCGCGCATGCGATCGAGCGGCAGGCGCGCCATGCCGTCCTCCGGCGAACGCACGCTCATGGCTCCCCCCGCAGCATCACGGCGCATCACGATGGCGCTCGAATAGAGCGGCCCCGCACCGCCCTCAAAGGCGGAATAATCCGGCTGCGCCAGCACCTGCACGTCATTCGCCAGCCCCGCCTCCAGAGGCCCCCAGCAGGTCTGCGCCAGAAGCAGGTCCGGGTCCCGCCAGATCGCCTGCACATCGCCGCCGCGCGTCAAAGCATCCGGCGCGGCCACGCCACGGGTGCGCAGCCCGTCGCGAATGACCCGCCACAGCGCATCGGTTTCGTCCCGGCACTCCGGCCAGTCATACATGGGAAGGGCTGCCAAAGGCATGGGAAGGGCTGCCAAAGGTTCGCTCATAGAACCTTATCCGATGGCTGGAAGGATGATGGCAAGCGCCCTACTCCTTCACGGGCCTTGCCGGAACCGGCACACTGCCCGTCCCGCTCATCGAGCGGCCATGGGCGCGCGGACGAAACGCGCTGGCGGCTTCCCGTGCCCGTCGAAGTGCGGGATGCGGCACCGGCTCCTTCGTGCGAAAGGCAAAATCCTTCGCCAGCGCAAAATAGCCCGGATAGCTGTACCCGTCATTCATGGCGAGCCACTCCGCCCGTCGCGCACGATAAAGCGCCGGCAGCCGATACCACGGCGCACCCGGCATCTTGTGATGGACCAGATGCAGATTGTTGTTCAGAAACAGGAGCGCCAGCGGCGAGCGCTCCACGATGATCGTGCGTCCGTCCGGCCGCTCGGACCATTGATGCTCTGCAAAGGTGCGAACCGAGATCAGCGATTGCCCCAGCCAGGCCGGCCCCAGCACATAAAGCCACAGCGGCATCCCGAACCCGAAAACGACCACCGGCAGCAAAACCGCCAGCCCCGCCGCATGCAGAAGCCACGCCCTGCGCACACCGGGGGCATCTTCCCGGATCAGCTTCATCTCCGCAGCGAGAAAGCCTGCCGTCATGATCGCCGGTCCCAGCACGAACCGACCGGCCATCGTGTTGTTGATCCCAAGAAGACGCCGCGCCCAGCCCGGCATTTCCTCATAGCGCCACCGCGCCCGGTAATAGCTCTCCGGGTCCTCGAACGGATCGGTCAGGCGCTCGTCTGCGTGATGGCGCAGATGCAGCGCCCTGAAACGGCGATAGGGATAGACAAGCCCCAGCGGCAACAACACCAGCGCCTCGTTCACCAGCGCCCGCCGCGTCGGGTGGCCGTGGAGGCATTCGTGCATCAGCGAGCTCTGCAGCGCGACCGTCAACGCCAGAAGCGCCAGTGCCGTCAAAGGCCAATCCGG
>MRWG01000875.1_pt1 | contig 24293 bp, 30 predicted proteins | sample 1013341 | NCBI WGS metagenome assembly MRWG01 (sample SAMN06117577, study PRJNA244670) | biofilm metagenome | biome: Water; feature: Cathode Biofilm; material: Biofilm; isolation source: microbial consortium enriched at the cathode of a solar microbial fuel cell | place: USA: District of Columbia ... | reverse complement strand
ACCAAACACCTCCGCGGGGTGGAGCAGCCCGGTAGCTCGTCAGGCTCATAACCTGAAGGTCGCAGGTTCAAATCCTGCCCCCGCAACCATTCGGACGCTACGCGCTACGGCGTCGAGATCGTCTGACTGGGGGAGAGCGAGCTGCAGGAACGCGGCGAGCTCTCCCTCGATCTCCAAAACAACCTTCCCCCCAGCTTCGCGCGTGCCGGATTCGAAGCGATCGTCGGGCAGAAAGCGCACGCGATCCGTCAGTCGGTGGATCGCGTCGCGGGCCTCCGCGCGCGCCCTCTCGTCGGAGTCGGCCAGGGCCGCCTGCAGCGCGTCGATCATGGCGCGATATCGGCCGGGCACGTCCGGGTGCATTGTCACCACGTCGCCGGCGCCTTCCTCCTGTGCGACCGCGATCCTCGCGCGGATCTCCGCTGCCTCGCCCTCCAGGGCCTCGATCTTTCCCTTGAGCGCCGGGCTGTAGAGCCCGTCCTCGATCGCCTGGACATGGCGGGCCAGCGCGCGCTCGATCTCGCCCATACGGCGCCGGTCGGCGTCGACCGTCCGACGAGCGGCCGCCGCCAGGCGTTCCCGTTCGCGGTGATATTCCCGCACGAACTCCCCCACCATCGCCGGTGACGCCAGGCGGTCTCTCAGCGTGTCCAGCACGCGGCGCTCGATCTCGGCGCGCGGTGCCATCCTGTCATTCCGACAGGTGCCCTTTTCCTTGTGCGTCCGGCATCCGTAGCGATCGCGGTTGATCGTCGAGACGGTCCCCCCGCAGATCCCGCACTCGATCAAGCCCGAAAGCAGGTGCTTGGGGCGCGGGCCCGGTCGCTTCTTGCCCTTTCCCCCACCCTTCGCGGCGTCCTGGATCGCTTTCGCTCGATCCCATAGCGCGCGATCGACGATCGCCAGGTCCGGCACCGCCTCGATCACCCACTCGGATTCGGGGTTGAGCCGCGCGACGCGCTTGCCGGTCTGCGGATCCTTCACGAAGCGTTGGCGGTTCCAGACGCGCTCGCCGACGTAGAGCCGGTTGTTCAGGATCCCGGTCCCGCGCGCGCGGTTGCCGGTGATCGTGTTCTGCGCCCAGCCGTCCGAGCGGGGCGCCGCGGCCCCCTCGGCGTTCAGCGCGTGCGCGATCGACCGCGGGCTGAGGCCTCCGGCATAGTCCTCGAAGATCCGCCGCACGATCGCGGCCTGGTCGGGATCGATCTCCTGCAGGCCGGCGATCGGCTCGCCGCGCGCGTCGAGCGCGACCCGCCGGCGATAGCCGAAGGCCGGCGCGGCGGCCGCGCGGCCGCTGGCGACGACGCCGGCGAGGCCGCGATGCGTCTTGGCGGCGAGATCCTTGAGGTAGAGGGCCGACATGGTGCCCTTGAAGCCGATCGCCAGCTCGTCGATCCGCCCGTCGGCGACGGTCCGGATCTCGACGCCATGGAAGCGGCAATGCTTGAAGAGGGCGGCGATATCCTCCTGGTCGCGCGCCAGGCGGTCGAGCGATTCCGCCAGCACCAGATCGAGCGCGCCGGCGGCGACCGCCTCGCGCAGCGCCATGAGGCCGGGGCGGCTCGCCGCGTGGGCGCCGGAGAGCGCGTAGTCGGCGAAGGTCTCGACGATCTGCCACCCCTCGCGCTCGGCCGCGGCGCGGCACAGCCGCACCTGGTCCTCGACCGAGGCGGCCGACTGCCGGTCCGAACTGTAGCGGGCGTAGATCGCGGCGCGCATGGGGCTCTCCTCGGCCGTCATGCTACGCCGGGCGGCGTCGCGGGGGAAAGGGGGAAGGGATCACCGGGCGGCCTCCTCGGCCCTCTGGTCGGCCAGATGGTCGGCCGCATGGTCCGCCCGGGCGGCCGCGCGGGCGAGCGCCCGCACCAGGTCGAGGAGCGCCGCCTCCGTATCCGTCCCGCCCGCGCCGTCGGCCTCCCGCGAACGGCGTTCGCGGGCCTCCGGATCCGGCGGGGTGGGGCGGTCGGTCATGGTTCGGGCGTCCGGCGTCAGGCGGTGACGAAGGGCAGCCAGCCGACGGGCGTGCCGGCGCCTTCGGTGAAGCCGTCGTGCGACCAGTCCCAGCCCGAAAAATGCCAGCGGTCCTCGCCGTCGTGGTCGGCGTTGTTGAAACCGATTGTCCAGGCGAAGCGGCGCGTGTCGTAGAGCGGATTGCCTTCCTCTTGGCCGTCATAGTCGACGACGAGCCGGAGCATCGTGCCGTCGGTCGGCGCCGAGCTCATGGGTCGCGCCATTTCGAGGATGATCGCGATCGAGGCGTCGGACTCGAGGTCGGTCACGTCGACGAGGCGCGGCGCGGTGCCGTCCCGTTTCACTTCCTGGTCGGCTTCGATCGCCTCGCTCAGACCTTGCACGAGCGCGCCGACGGGCAGTTCGACACCGGGGTGCGCCGAAAGCGCCTTGGCCTGAGCCAAGGCCTGGGTGAGGGCCTGCAGCAGGCGCGCGGCGCGGTCGGCCAGCCGCCGGTTCTCCGCGTTCAGATCCGCGGCGCGGCCCTGGGCGAGGAGGAGCTGCTGGTGCAGGGCCTCGTTCTCGCGCGGGATGCCGCCGGCGGGGCCGGGCTTGCCGGAGCGGCCGCCGCAGCCGAGGGCCTGGTCGGAGGCGGCGACGATCGCCGCCGCCTCGCGCCGGAGGGCCTCGACCCGGCCGTCCTCGGGGGTATCCGCGATCGGGTCGAGCAGCTTCGCGATCCGCTCGACCCGGCGCGCCGTTTGGTGCGCGGTCGCGAGCAGGCTCGTCTGGCCCTCGTAGAGATGCCCGAACAGGGTGGGGAAGGCGGCCAGCATGTCCTTCGGAAGCGTCGGCATGGCGGCCTCGATCGCCCGGAGCTGCGCGGCGGTGGTGCGCTGCATCGAGCGGATCTCGGCCTCCAGGACGTCCAGCCGGTTGTCGATCACGATCCCGAAGTCCGTCGCCTCCTGCCACGCCCCGGTCAGCCATTCGCGACCTGCGGGGGTGATGACCAGGCCGCCGCGCTTGTCGCCAAAATGCGGGGCGAGGAGACCGGCCGTGACGAGCGGCCGGGCCTGCTCGACGGTCAGCGCATGGTCGCAGCACATGAGGAACCGGCCGTTGCGATCGTCCTCGGCGTCCATCGGGTTCGGCGGACGCCGACCGTTGATCTCGCCGTCCGGATCGTCGAGCGGCGCGGCATAGGAAAGGCGGGGCGTTTCGCCATCGCGCGCCCATAAGACGCCCCAGGGCAGCCAGCCGGTGGCGAGCATCGAGAAGATGTTGAGCAGCAGCGGCGTGGGCGCCGCGCGCCCGGCGATCTCGGCGCGCACATGGGCGGGGGTGTCGAACGGGGCGAGATCCAGGCCGCCGCGCTTGTCGGCGCCGAGATCGGCCGGGAAGGGGAAGTCGGCGGGCGCCGGGGCGCGGTTGCCGGCGTCGGTCTGGGCGGTATCGGTCATGGGGCGGGTCTCCTTTGTGGGATCGGGGCGGGTCACTCGGCCGCCTGGTCGGCGTCCTGGTCGGTGTCCTGGGGGGCGGGCGCGTCGAAGAGCGCGCGGTCGGGCCGGTTGGCCTGGACGTGGTCGTAGAGCGCTTGCAGGGTGCCGGCGGACAGGCGCTCCGCGTCGGCGTCGAGATCCACGGCGTAGGCGGCCTCGACGGCATCCAACAGGGCCTCGACGTCCTCCGGCCCGCCGGCGAAATCGAAGACCGTCTGATCCTTCGGAAACGCCTTGCCGGGGCTCTTGCCCGTCGCGTCGGACAGGACGATCACGAAGGCCTCCTGGCGGTTCGGGAAGCCGCCGTCGAGGCGTTCGCCGCCCGGCGCCAGGTGGTCGACCTGTGCCGCGTCGCCCGCCTCCGGATCCGCGTCCGCCCCATCGCCGCCGGCGCGCAGCCGCTCGATCTCCTCGAGCAGCGCGCGGAAGGTGGGGCAGCGCTCGATCGCGCTGTCCGGCACCTCGATCGCGAAGCCGGCCGAAAGCGCGCCGATCAGGGCCGTGTGCGCGACGTCGTCGCAGACGTCCTCGATCCGGTCGGACCAGGTGAAGTCGTCGATCCGAAGCGAGCCCTTGACGATCGATCGGAAGGCCTCCTCGGTCGACGCGGCCTTCCCCGCCGGAGAATTGGGGTGCGGGCCGCCCGCCGCTTCCCGTTCGGTCGCCGGCACGGCGAGCGCCTGGCGGATAGCGTCGGCCGCGCCGAAGCGGCACTGCGGGGCGACGTAGTCGCTGACGATCGCGAGATCCGTCTGCGCGCCGCCGTCGATCCCGGCGGCCGCCTTGATCCGCGTCTGCAGCTCCTTGAGCTTGAGGCTCGGCGTCGGCTGCATCCCGAGCTCGGCCGCGATCGTGGCGAGGCCCGGCCGGCGGAGGTTCTCCAGATCGACCGGCCGCAGATGCAGGGTCGGGCACTCCCGCTCCGCCCCCTTGAGGCCGAGGGTCTCGGCCAGGGCGACGACTTCCGGGTCGTCGCCGAAGTCGACGCCCCGGTCGTTGAAGGTTCCGGTCTGCGCGGCGATCATCGCGGCGAACAGCTCCCGCACCTCGGCCTCGGTCAGCTTCATGATGGCCGACCAGTCCGGCGAGTCGTCGAAGCCGCTGAAGCTGTACGTGTCCGACCTAGGCGGGAGGCCGACGTCGAGCTTTCCGGCGTAGCGTTCCAGCACCTTCAGCACGCTCGGGGCCGGCGGGGGCGTGTCGTTGCCCTGCAGGAAGTGGTTGCGGTGCCGAATGCGACACGGGCCGCCTTCGAAGCGGCGGGCAAGCGCCAGGATCGCGAGCCGCATGGCGATGACCGGATCCTTCGCGACCTTCTCCTGCAGCGCCTCCGTCTTGCGCCGGCGGGCGTTCAGCAGGGCGGCTTGGGTCAGCAGCTCGACCGGCTTCGCGGGCGCCTTGGGGGTCTCGCCGTCGGCGCGCGTGTCGGCGCCGGCGAGGGGAACCGTCGCGGCCGTTGTCTTCGTCGGGCATGCCTTCGGCACCAGCCCCTGGTGCACCGTTACCCTCCGGTCGCTGTGGATCTCGACGACCGCGAAGCCGACCGCCTTGTCCTTCGTCTTCTCGTGGTCCTCGGGCCAGAAGTAGCCGTGCGTCTCCGGCGTGCGCAGTTTGGCGCCCCCGCCCCACTTCTCGGCGAGATCTTCGACCTTCGCCTTCGCCGCCTCATGCTGTCGGGTGTCGAAGAGCGCGGGGTTGTTGAAGTAGGGTTTCCCCTCGAACTCGATCAGCTCGCTTTCGTAGGGCTTGGTCTTGAAGAAGGCGCGGCTGGCCGGGATCAGCTTGTTGCGGTACTGCGCGCGAATGTTGTCGGCCGTCTGCCAGCCATAGGATCCGCGCAGAATTGCCGGGACCGCCGTTTCCTGAAAAGCACGATCGTCGATCTCGGCCAGCGCGCGGGCGTGGGCGAGGGACAGTTCTCCGTTCTCCAGGGCCTCCTGCGCGGGCGCGACGAGATTGTCGACCAGCTGCAGGCGGAGCTGCACGCGCCGGCGGGCGGCTTCCAGGGCCTTCTCGGTCGAGACGTCGAGACCGACGCGGGTCGCGATCTCGCGCGCGGTCGGCTCGGTGCCGGCGGCCTCGAGCAGGCGGCGCAGCTCGGCATAGCCGCGCGCCTCCTCCATCGGCGAGGGATCTTCGCGCTTGGCGTTCTCCTGCAGCGCCAGCTCGAGCAGTTTCACGTCGTCGAAGCGGCCGACGCGGGCGGGAACGCGCACGGTCGCGGGCGCGCGGCCGCGCTCGATGTTGAGGCGCACGGCGCGCCAGCGCCGTTCGCCGGCGGCGATCTCGAAACGGCCGGGCTTGGTCGGATGGACGCGCAGGATCAGGTTCTGCAGCACGCCGGATTCGGAGCCGTCCTCGACGCCGGCGACGGCCTCGCGCGATAGGCTGTCGGCCAGCTCCTCGATCGCGGCCTCGTCGAAATGCTTGCGGTAGTTCAAGGGCGAGGGGTCGATCAGGTCGACCGGGATCGCGGGCCGGCCGGGAAGCCAGTCGCCCTCGGCCAGGTCGCCGGCCGCCGCGATGGGATCGCCGGGGGCATCGGCGGCGTCCCTTGGGACGGAGGCCGGGGCCGAGGCGGGGGTGCGAACGGCGTTCGCGGGCCCATCCTCGCCGGTCAAGAGCCAGTCGAGCGGCACGTCGAAATGCGCCGACAGGCGCTGCAGCCGCTCGATCGACAGCTCCTTCGTCGAGCCGTCCTTCAGGAACTTGGTCATGTCGCCGGGGTCGACGCCGGCGGCGTCGCACACGGCGCGACGGCTCTCGCCGGCCTCCTTGCGCGCGGCGAACAGCGCGCCGACGCGGGCGCGGATCCCGGGCCAGTCCGTGGAAAGGGGGGCGGTGTCGGTCATGAGGCGTACTCCGGCGTTCGGGCGCGGGCCCGCTCGTTGGTGTGGCGGCAGAAGGCGGCGGCCTCGCACTCGGCCGCCGGATCGTTCATCGCGGCGTCGGCGCCGCAGGCGACGACCCATTCCCGAAGGTCGGTGCGGTAGAAGGCGATGGAGCCGTCCGGGAAGCCGGTGCGGCCGGTCGGCGTCTTGGCGAAGGGAACGCTCATGCGGTCGCCTCCTCGGCCGGGGCCAGGCTGACCGCGAAATCTTTCCATCCCGGCTTTTCCAGCAGGTCGGGAGTGCCGAGCGAATGGACCTTGTCGCCGAGCGTCCCGTCGGCGCGCCATTTCCGGCCGTAGCACCAGACTTGCGCGCTGCGGCGGTTGTTCGCGTCGACTTGAATATCGATTGTTACCGAGTGCAGCCGATAGGCCGCGCCGCGATAGACGACTTCGACGCCGGGCGTGAAGCCGGCGTCTTCGATCTGCGCGCGCACGCTCTCGCAGGTCCGTTGCGCGGCCGCGGCCGCATCCGCGAGCTGTTCTGCGAGGGGGAGGGTGGTTGCGTCGGTCATGAGGCAGTCTCCTCTCGCGGGGCGGATTCGAACGCGCGGGCCTTCTCGATCTCGGCGGGGAGACGCTCAAGCAGGCGCTCGGCGTCCGCGATGGTGAGGGACATCGCGCCGGGACCGTCCTCGAAATGCAGCCAAATGCTCGGCGGCTTCTGCGGGTGCGTGCGCGTTGCTTCGATCTTGCGAATGTCGCCGGCGTGGCAGCTCGTCGTCAGATATGCCATGGCGCCCTCACTCCGCCGCGGCCGCGTGGGTGTCGGGGCCGGGCGGGCGCATGCGGCTGTCGCGGGCCATGGCGCGCACGACGCCGGCCAGCGCCTCGCGAGCGCCGGCGTCCGGGATGGCGGCCCAATCGCGGGCGACCTTGGCGGCGTCCTTCGCTAGCGGCGTCTCGATCGGCTCGGCACCGTTGCCGGCGGAGGGGACGGCCGCGAAGAGCGTGGCGACCGGGACGCCGATCGTCGCGGCCACTTGGCACAGGCGCGACGCGCCCATGCGGTTCGCGCCGTTCTCGTACTTCTGGACCTGCTGGAAGCTGACGCCGATCTCGCGGCCCAGCTCGACCTGGCTCAGGCCGGCGCGGATCCGCAGCTCGCGGACCCGGCCGCCGACCGCGACGTCGATGGGGTGCTTCGACATGGAGACCGATCTCCCTTCTCGCTCATGGTGGTGCGAGGCCGGGGCCTCGCCTGATGCGAGCGAGAATGGATGCTAAAAATAGCACTGTCAATTTAAAATGCGAAAAATAGCACGGACTGCAGCGACGTCGACTCCGTGCTTATGATGGGCGATACGCGGAATAGGAGGTCTTTTCGATGGAAAACACGTTTCTGGACCAGCCGGCGGTGCGCCCGGATCCGGCGCTTGCACGGGCCCGGGCGATCGTCGCGGCGACCCTGGCGCAGGGGGCGCTCGATCTCGAAATCGGGCGGGACTTCGCGTGCTTCCGCCAAATCGCGGCGTCGGCCGGGCGCCTGGTGACGCCGATCTTCGACGACCGCTTGGGGGAGCCGGGGGAGGGGGTCTGGATCGCCGCGCGGCGGGGCGGCCGGCTCGTCCATCTGCAGGCGCTGCGGTGCGACCGGGTCGCGCCGGACCTGGCGGGGCATCTCGCGGATTGGCTGGTGCCGCTCTACCGCCGGGCGGGCCAGCCGATCCGGCCGCATCCGGCGGGCCTGTCGCGCGTGCCGGCGACGCGGGAGATCAGCGGCCGCGTCGTCTATCAGGGGGAGTTCTGGGTCGCCTCCGGCGCGGCGGCGGGCGTGTCGGGCCGGCTATCGGCGGCGCTGGGGTGGCTCGGCCAGCTCGAGGCGGTGCGGCGCTGGGCGCCCGACCACCTCTACGCCTTCATGACTGCGCGCAAGGTGCAGAACGGCCTGGCGGCGCGCGGCGGCTACAACCGATCCGGACCGGGGGCGTTGATCTGGGAGTCGACGCCGGACGGCGACCCGGCCGTCGAGTGGATCGTGTGGAACAGCGCGGCCGACGTGGCGGCGCGCGCGGCGCTCATCGCAGCGGGCTCGGATCTCGACGGCCGCCCCCCGAATCCGGCGCCGCCGGCCCGGTGACGGCCAGGACCGAGCGGATCGCCCGGCCGCCCCGGCGATCGATCACGGGCAGGAGCAGGCGATCGTAGGCGAACCACAGCGGCTCGGGCGCGTGCACGGTGCGGATCGGGGCGACGACGCGCTCGAAGGTCGGGCGGCCGCCCGCGACGACGGCGGCGTAGGGCGCGCTCACCGACGCGTCATAGGCCTGGTCGGGCAAGGCATCCGCCCCGCCGGCGCGCGCCGCCCATTCCTGGCCGAAGACGTGGGCGAGGGCCGAGCGCGGGCCGACATGGTCGAGCCGGTATCCGCCCGCGCCGGCCGGTCGGAACAGGGCCGCGCGCGGGAGAAGGGGGGCGGCGCGTTCGAGACGGAGGTCGGCCGAGCTTCCGGGCCGCTCGTTCCAGCAGGACCAGGCGGCCGCGGGGAGGGGGCCGGCATCGGCCCGCGCGAGGGCGGCGAAGCGGGTGCCGGGCGGCCGCCGTGCCAGGTCGCCGGCGCATCCGGCCAGGGTCTCGATCCGGTCGGCCGCGGCATCGGGCGTCGCCAGGCGTTCGCGCGCCCAGGCGCCGCCGACGAAGAAGACGAGGAGGGTGGGGCAGGGGCCCCGGATCCCGGTGAGGCGGTCGGCGATGTTGGCGAGCGCGCGGGGCGCCGCCCGGCCGAGATCGAAGGTGACGCGCAGCGCCTCCGGGCCGATCGTGAGCCGCGCCCAGCCGAGCTCGCGAAAGGGCAGGTCGAGATCCGCGGGATCGAACGGGTAGGCGCGGCGAAGCCGCGCGTCGTCGGCGACCGCCGCCGGCGCGAGCGCGGGCAGCGATCCGCCGCCGGGCCCGAACCACCAATCCGAGACGGTTCGCGTCCCCGGCCGGGCGGCGCGAACGGCGTTCGCGGCATCGCCCATCCTGCGGCTGGCGAGCGCGGCCGTCATGCGGGGCCGTCCTCCTCGCGCGTCGACATGCGGCGCACGACGTCGCACAGCCGGTCGCTGAGATCGAGGATGGCCGGGCTGTCGGCCGCGGTGCGCGCGACATGCTCGCCGCCTTCGCCCTGGGTCAGGATGTGCATCGGCACCTGCAGCGCGATCGCGAGCGACCAGAGCTCGACCTCGGTCGGCCGGGTGCGGCCGGCCTCGATCGCGTCCAGGCGATCCGTCCCGATCGCCACCAGGTCCGAAAGATCCTCGATCGACAGGCGCTCTCGCGCGCGGCGCGTGCGGATGGCGGCCCCCAGCCGCCGCAATCCTTGTCCCCTGGCCCCCTCGCCAGGGCCCTCCCCCAAACCGGGCATCACTAAACCTCCGGTACCCCGAACGCGGGAACTAGAGCAGCGATTGCCCCTGCATGCAAGACGTGTATCATGCTACCCTGGTTTGTCACCTGCGGGAGAAGACAATGCGGATGAGAGTGGAGATCCGGGGGGCTTTCGTGGCCGGCCTGTTCGCCCTGGCCGCCGCGACCGGGGCGATGGCGCAGGAGCCGATCGGCGTGGTCGAGGGGGTGCGGGTGATCCTGAACCCGGACGGCACCTACGACGTGCAGCAAGCGCCCGATGGGCTGCTGCTGGAGGATGGCCGACGCGTCACGCTGGGCGACGAGGGTTGGCGCGTGGTCAGCGAGGGCAACCCGCTGCCGGACACCGCCGCCGGCGCGACGGAGGCGGCCTCGGCGGGTGGGGATGCGTCCGCGGCCGGGGGCGAGGCGGTGATCGCGCGCTATTCCGGCTCCGGCGCGCAGAGCCCGCGTCCCTTCACGGTGGACGGGCCCTGGGAATTGCAGTGGGAGGCCGACGGCGCGCTGTTCACGGTGCATCTGAAGGACGCGTCGGGCAAGCTGATCGATGTCATGGCGAACAGCGCGCCGGCCGCCCCCGGCGCGGCCTATCGCGCGCAGGGCGGGACTTATGCGCTCGATATCAGCGCCTTGGGGAGCTGGACCGTCCGCGTCGTGGCGGTCGAGTGACGAGGGGCCCAGTCTATCCGGTCAACGTTCAAACGAGAGGGGAAATCCGATGAGTTCTTCGGGAATGATGCAGTTCGAGGCCCGCCGGAAGTCGGCCGGGGTCGCCTACGCGCTTTGGTTCCTGCTGGGGTGGCTCGGCATGCACCGGTTCTATTCGGGCCGGGTCAAGTCCGGGTTGATGCAATTGGTCCTCGGCGTCGGCGCGCTGGTCGTGTTCGTCATGTCGTTCGTGGGAGGGGTCGGGGCCTCGATGGCCGGGGACCAGGCCTCATCGGACGCCGCGAGTGGCGTCGCCGGAATCGCCTTCCTGGTCTGGGCCGTCGTTGGGCTTTGGATATTCATCGACCTCTTCCTGGTCGCCGGCTGGATCCGGCGGTACAACATCGCGTTGGCGGAGGACTACAGCCAGCCCCGCGCGGAGACCTAGTTTCATCGCCGGCCGCGCGCCGGGCCCTTGCTCTTCTCCGGATCGCGGAAGCGGGCTCAGCGCGCGGCCGAGCGGTAGCGCTGCAGGTCCGCGATGTTGTCGCCGGCGTCGTCTAGGGCGGCGCGCATCTGATCCCGGCCCCGCCCGCGCGTCGCGCTGCGGGTCAGCGCCTGGGCGATGATGTCGATATCGGCATCCGTCATCTCGCGCGACATGATGCCCCGGTCCCGGCCCCAGCCGAGCACGGTGCGGATCACGTCGAACAGGAAGCCGTCGAGATTGTCGTCGGCCGGCGGGGCCTCGCCGAGCAGCTCGCCCACCGTACAGTTGAGGGCCTTCGCAATGGCCTGGATCGTCACCAATCGGGGACTTTCGGATGAGCCGTCCAGGATATTGGAAACTGCTCGATCGTTGAGGCCGGCTTTGCGTGAAAGGCCCTTCGCTCCGAGGTCGAGCTCGACCATTCGCTGATAAATACTGCGAGCGAGCGGTGACATTTCATCCATAGTTCGACGTGCCATAGCGAAATAGTCCGCGTTTTCAGCGAATTAGGGCAGTAGTGAAATTCAGCATTGACAAATGCTAAAAATAGCACTGTCTTGTTACCCTATGAGCCTGAACCACAACATCTATGAGGCGCTCCTAGCCTATGCGGCCGCGGCGGGTCTGACGAAGACTGCATTGAGCGTCGCGATCTGGAACTCGGGCGGCGCCATCGACCGCATCCGCGACGGTCGTGCGACGCTCTCGTCGATCGACAAGGCACGCGCATTCATCGAGGCCAATCCAGTTCGTGGCTTCTCCCTTGGCGGGTCCGTTCTGGCCCCAGATCGAGAAGCCTCCGCGCCTGACGCTGGCGCGCCGTCCGGACCGGCCGGGGCGGATGCGGCGGGCGGCGACCGGGCGCGCGAGACGGGGGCGGGTGCGGATCAAGTCGGGGCGTCTTCATGCGCCGACGGTTCCACCGGCGGAGGGCCGTTGCCATGCGGATGACCGGCACGTCATCGGGTCGCGCCGTGGCGCCGCATTCGGGGGCCCATCCCCCCGTCCTGTCCCTGCCGCTGCCCGTCGAGATCGACGACGCGCTGCGCGCGGCCCGGCGCGATTGGTTCGCGCAATGGTCGGCGAAGGAGCTGGCGCGCCAGGTCGGCTGCAAGATCGAGACGGCGGAGGGGTACCGGACCGGCGGCATGCCGCAGGGCCCGCACCTGGCCGTCATGGTCGACCGGTGGGGCGCGGCGTTCCTGGAGGAGATCTTCGCGCCGGTCCTGAACCCGGAGGGCCGGACGATCGAGGAGCGGCTGCGGCGCATCGAACGAGACGCGGCGGCCGCCCGGGACGCCCTGGCGGCCGAACGCAAGACGTGGGACGAACGGAAGGAATGGCGGGCGGATGCTGAAACGGGCGGGGCGCGACATGCTCGCGCACGGGGCGCTGACGGTGGCGGAGTGGCTGGTGCGGCTGGCGGAGCGGCTGCGGCGGAGGGTCGAGCGGATGCGGACCTGCCGCCGCTGCGGGCCACGCTCCGAACCGGGGCGGCGCGATCGCTCCTGACGCTGGTCGCGGCCTGCCTGCTCGGCGCCGGGCTGATCGCCGCCTTCGCCGGCGAGGGGCTGGCCGACATGCGCCGTCCGCCCGGCGGGGTGCGCGTGCGCCCGCCGGCCTCCGTGCTGCGCGTGCGGGGCGGATCCGTTCCGCGCGTCGCCGGCCGCAGCGTCCCCTATCGCGTCGACATGATCGAGGGAGGGGCGGCCTGATGCGCGCGCCGTTCGCCCTTCACCATCCCCTTTCACGGGACACCGCCGGGGTTGCTGATCTCCCCCGGCGGGGTGCGGGCTTGGCCAGGGCCCGCGGTGCCGCGCCCCGTTCCCGCCTTCGTGCGCCGATCGAGCGCCCGGCGGGGACGGCGCGCGTCACCCTGGCCGGTTCGGTTCTCCCTGTGCCTACCCAGCCTCTCCGGGCGGCGCGCCGGTTCGCCGGCGGCCGCCCGGAGGCCCTTTTTCGGGGCCTTCCCGACAGGGGTGGGGCATGAGCGCGCGGAGCGACCGCTACAAGGGCTATGTCGGCGCCGCCGCGCGTCGGCATCGCGCGATCGACGAGGAGCGCGCGCGCCGCGCGGCCGGCGCCGACGCCGGCGCGGTGCCGCCGCAAGGCCCGCCGCCCGAGTCCGCGCGCAAGCATTCGCCGCCGACGCCCGCGCCGGCCGACCCGCTCCTCGCCGAGGAGATCGAGCGGCTGCACCGCCAGCTCGCCGCGTCGCGCCAGGTGGGCGCGCATGACGAGGCGGCCGAGCTCGAGGAGCGCCTCGCGGTCCTGACCGCCCGGCGCGACGCAAGCCTCCGGGGAGGGGCCCCGTGATGCGCGCGGCCGGCGCCCTCTTGTTGACCGTCCTCCTCGTCGTTTCGGCGGGGATCGTGTTCTGAACCACCAGCCTGATCGGGGGGAGACGTCCCATGGGTGAAGCGTTGAGAGGGGGTGAAGCGTTCAAGGTGCCGGCCGTCGCGCCCGACGGCTTCCTGCGGCTCGAATGCATCCGCTCGGCCGGCTACATCATCGGGCCGGGCGGCGATCCCGAGGCGCATGTGGCGCTGTCGGCCGAGCTGATCCGCCTGGTCGAGCGCGGGCCGGACGAATGCGGGCAGGACGAGCGGGCGCCGGTGACCGGCGCGTGCCGCGATGAGCGCGCCTACGCGATGTGGGCCAGGGGCCGGCCCGATCGGATGGGGCTGACCCCGGTGTCGATCGACCCCGAAAGGCTGGAGGAAGACGACGCCCCAGACGCCTCCCCGGTCGTCTCCCCGGTCGCTTCAAGGGCCGCCGCGCTGGAGACCGCGCTCGCCGAGTCCGATCCGTCCGGGCCCGCCGATCCGCCTGAGGCGGAGGAGGAGGCGGGCGCGGATGACGCCGGCGAGGCCGATCCACCTGGCGCGCGGCCCCTGAAGTACGGCCCCTCCGACGAGGCGCGCCCGCCGGTGACCCAGCGCTTCAAGGTCCTCAAGGCGCTCGCGCGGCGCGCCGGCGCGGGATGGGCCGAGGTCACGAACCCGCGGATCGCGGAGGATGCCGGCCTTCGCTCCGCCGCATCCGTCGCCGCCTATCTGAGCAGCCTGGACCGCGACGGCCTGATCGAGCGGCAAGGGTTTTCCCGAGAGCGGCGGATCCGCGTGACCGAGAAGGGGCGCGCGGCTCTCGGCGAGGCGTCGGCCGGGCCGGCGGAGCCGCAAGGGCCCGAAGCCGCGCCCGAACCGACGCCCGAACCCGCGCCCGAACCGCCGCCCGAACCGGCCGGCCCGTCCGGTGCGCCCGACACGGCCCGCTATTCGCGCGGACCCTCGGAAGGCGCGAGGCTGATCCGCGCCAAACGCGCGCACCCGCCGGCGCCTTTCCGGGTGCCGCCGATCGGCACCGGCCCCGGCCGGCCGGTCGACGGGGATCTCGACGAAACGCGGCGCATCGTCCTCGAGGCGATCGACGAGCTGCGCGAGGCCGGCCGCGACGCCGGCGAGGGCGACCGGCCCGGCCTCTACCGGCTGGACCGGGAAAGCGCGACGCCGCGCCAGCTGGTCAACGCCGCGAACGGCCTCCGCTTCAAGCGGGGCGAGCCGGCGCTCGCCCTGCCCGATCCCGATCCCGTCACCAACCGCCGCGGCGCCTCGTCGCTGGCGGGCTTCTAGGAGGGCGCCCATGGCCCCGCCCGATTCCGTGCCGGCCTCCCGGCCCCGCCTCGACCGCGGCGCGCTGCGGCTCGTCGATCCCGCCGATCTGGCGCCGGGCGGGGGGCTCTCGCCGTCGACCCTGCGGCTCGCCGCCGCCGATTGCGTCGCCGCCGGCCCGGCGTTGCTCGCCCCGCTCGCCGCCGGCGGGATGGTGCGGCTCGGACCCGCGCTCGCCGTCTCGCCGGCCCGCGCGCGCGCGATGGCGGCCGCGCTGACCCAGGCGGCCGACAAGGCGGCGGCCCAGGGGCCGACCGCCGACCCGCTGCTCGCGCTCGCCTGCGCCGGCTGGGCCGAAATCCAGGGCGGGGGGGCCGCGAACGGCGTTCGCGCCTCGACCATCCTGCGCCTGTGGCGCTCGACCCGCTCGACCGGCGCGGTGCTGTCGGAACTCCAGGCCCTCGGCGTCTCCCCCGCGCTGGTTGGCCTCGCGATCGAGACGGGGGCGGAGGACGAAGCATGACCGGTGATCCGAAGCAGACCCTGTTGGACGCGATCGATCTGCTGCCCGATCGGGATCGAGAGGCGCTGGCCGCGATCGCGGCCGAGCGCATGCGGCAGATCGCCCAGGAAGGGTGGTCGCTCGAGCATGACGACGCGCACGTCGCCGGCGACCTGGTCGCCGCCGGCGCGTGCTACGCGGCCCATTGCGCCGTCGAGCTCCGAATGCGCCACGGATGGGAGATTTCGTGGCGCCGTCACGGCTACGCGCTGCGCGCCCTCGAGGACCTCTTCCAAAACCTGTGGCCGTTCGGTCACGACTGGTGGAAGCCGAGGAGCGCCGAGCGCGACATGGTCCGCGCCGGCGGCCTGATCCTGGCCGAGATGAGCCGCCATGCCCGCCAGGCCGCGTCCAAGCCCGGGGAGGGTTGAGGCGATGGGCGGCACGACCGAGATCGAGTGGACAACCCGGCGCTGGAACCCGATCCGCGCGCGGCTGATCGGGCCGGACGGGGCGGCGATCCGCTGGGCGGACGGCAAGGCCCGCTTCGGCTGGCTGTGCGAGAAGGTCTCGCCCGGCTGCGACCACTGCTACGCGGAGGGCTTCAACCGGCGGCTCGGCACGGGCCTCGCCTACAAGAAGGGCCTGCTCGACGCGGTCGAGCGCGACGGGCGCCTGTCGGACGGCGTGTGCCGCGAGGCCGGCCTGCCGGCGGGGACGCGGGTGGAGGTCTTCCTGGACGAGGGCGAGCTCGCCGCCCCGCTCGGCTGGCAACCGCGGCGGTGGAAGGGCCCGCCGCTCTGTTTCGTCGGCACCATGACCGACCTTTTCGCGCGCTTCGTGCCCGACGCCTGGCTCGACCGGATCCTCGCCGTGATCGCCCTGCAGCCGGCCGTGACCTTCCAGATCCTGACCAAGCGCTCGGCGCGGATGCGGGGCTATTGTGCGAGGCCCCACATGGGGAGAGAGATTTGGGCGCTCGCCGATACGATCGCGACCGACGAGCGTCTCGGCCACGGCCACGCCTCTTTCGCATACCTGATGGCTGGAAGCGATGCCGCTCCTTGGCCCCTCGACAACCTCTGGCTCGGCGTCAGCGTCGAGGACCAGACGCGCGCCGATGGGCGCATCCCCGACCTTCTGGCGACCCCGGCGGCCGTGCGGTTCGTCTCGGCCGAGCCGCTGTTGGGGGCGATCGATCTCAACCGCGATATCGGCGGAACGCTCTGGATCGGCGGTCAGCGCGGTTGTGGCGGTGCGCACCAGCATGGCGGGCCAATGCCGCACGACCACGGGCCTGGGACCAGCCTCGTTCAAGGCGACCCTCGCCAGATGCACCATCATCACGACAACCGGTGCAAGGCCGGTCTCGACTGGATCATCGCCGGGGGCGAGTCCGGCCGCGAGGCGCGGCCGATGCACCCGGCCTGGGCGCGGGGCTTGCGCGACCAGTGCGCGTCGGCCGGCGTGCCGTTCTTCTTCAAGCAGTGGGGGGATTGGCTGCCCGCCGGGCAGGACGGCGCCTATCGCGATGGCGACCAGATCCTCAACTGTTCCGATGAGCCCGTGCGCGTCGGCAAGGCCGCCGCCGGGCGCCTGCTCGACGGCGCGACGCATGACGCCATGCCGGCCTTGCGGACGGGCACGGGGGCCGGATGACGAAGCGCAACCCTGGCCTGCCCCGCAATCCGCGCGACCTGTACCAGACGCGCGACGTGCGCGCCGTCCTGCCGCTGCTCGCCCATCTGCCCGAGGGCGCGCGGTTCCATGAGCCCTGCGCGGGCGAGGGGGACCTGGTCGATTGGCTGGAACGGTTCGGGCATCGCTGCGTCGGCGCCGGCGATATCGCGCCCGGCCGGCCGGGGATCGAGGCGCGGGACGCGCTGACGCTCGACGCCTGCGCGGGGGATTTTTTCATCACCAATCCGCCCTGGTCGCGCGATCTGCTGCACGGGATCGCCGACCATCTGCGCCGCATCGCGCCGACCTGGATCCTGGCCGATGCGGACTGGTGGCAGACCGACCAGACGCGCCTGGCGGCGCGGGCCGGCGTGCCGACGGTGGCCGAGCTGATGGCCCATTGCCGGCGCATGGTCGCGGTCGGCCGGGTCGGCTGGATGGAGACGGGCGGGCAGGGCTACGACAACGCGGCCTGGTACCTCTTCACCGCCCGCCCCGGCCCGATGATCGCCTATCCGCAGGGGTGCCGGGACGTGCTGCCGGCGCTATCCCTTGCGCGATCGGGATCGCAAGCGGGCGGCGGGCGCTCAGACCTCGACGGCGGCGACGATCAGCTGGCGGCTGAAGGTGGCGAGCGCGTCCTCGAGGCGGCCGATCTTCGTCGCGTGGCGGGGGTCGAGCATGCGGCGGACCTCGCCCTCGGCGACGCCGAGGGTGCGGGCGAGATCCGTCTTCTTGACGCCCTCGGCCCGCATGGCGTCGTAGAGCGCCGCCTTGGCGGCGATCAGGGCGCCCGGCGCGGCCTTGGCGCTGCGTCCGCCCCGGGACGATGCGGGGGAGGGGTGGGGGATATCCTCGCCCGCCAGCATGCGACTGGCGATCGCCTCCTCGAGGCAGTCGCGCGCGGCGGCCGGCGCGCGCACCTCCTCGGCGACGCCGGTGATCGCCTCGGGCAGGTCCGGGAAGGTGATGGTGACGCCGTCCTCGGCGGTTTCGACGGTGTAGGGGTAGAGAAAGCGCATCGCCTGGTCTCCTCAGAGGTCCTCGGGGTCGATCCCGAGCTGCTTGCACATGGCGCGGAAGGTGCCGGTCGGCAATTCGCCCGTCTGCACGATGGTCCGGCGCCCGCCGTAGGTGAGCGTCTGGTGCCCGCCCTTGCCGCGCGCGCTGTCGAGCGTGACCGGGGTGCCGGTCCTGCGCCCCAGCTTGCGAACCTTGCGGATGAATTCCTTGCCGTTCATGGGGAGAATATCGCACAAAAATGTGCGATCCGCAAGCGGAAAATCGCACATTTTTGTGCGCTTCCCCGCATCACCGCCGGGGGGTGGGCATGAGCGCGGCGGCGGCGACAGGCGGGGCAGGGCGCGAACGCCGTTCGCGGCGCCGGCGGCGCCAGGCGAACCCGGCGGCCGATGCGGAAATGGCGGCCGCCCGGGCGGCCGCGCGGCGCGATGAGACCCGGATCATCCACGACCGGCTGGCGCTGGACGTGCGCGCGGTGCTGGACCGCTTCATGCCGGGCGCCGACTGGACGCGCCAGGGCGGGCGCGGCGGCTGGGTCCGCTGCGGCGGCCTGCATGGCGGCTCGGGGACCAGCTTCCGGGTCAGCCTCGACAGCGGCTTTTGGCAGGATTTTTCCTCGGGCGAGAGCGGCTCGTTGATCGACCTGATCCAGGCGGTCGAGGGCGGGTCGCTGGCCGAGGCCTTCGCGAGCGCGCGGGCCTTCCTCGGCATGGCGGACGAAAGCCCGGAGGCCAAGGCCCGGGCGGAGGCGGCGGCCGAACGGGCGGCGGCGGCGCGCGAGGAGCGCCGGCAAGCGGCCGAGCGGGCGGCGGCGGAGGAGCGCGAGAAGGTGCGGGGCCTCTGGAAGCGCGCGCGCGAGGCCTATTGCTTCCGCCTGACGCCGGCGGAGCGCTACTTCACCCAGGTGCGCGGGATCGCGGTCCCGCAGCCCTGCCGGATGCTCGACCTCGCCTATTGGGACACGTCGCGCGACACGCCGCGCCAGGTCGGCACCTTCCCCGCCGTGGTGACGCCCTTCGTCTCCGAGCGCCGGACGATCGAGGCGCTGCACCTGACCTATCTCGACCCGCGACCCCCGCACGGCAAGCTCGATCCCGGCCCGGACGCCAAGGGCGAGCCGATGCCGGCGAAGAAGTTCCTCGGCACGCCGCCCGACGATGCCTGGATCCGCCTGACCGAGGCGCGGCCCGTCATGGCGGTGGGGGAGGGGATCGAGACCGTCGCGACCGCGACCTTCCTCAAGCCCGATTGGGGCGGATGGGTCGCGGGATCCGTCGACCGGCTGGCGCTGATCCGCTTCCCGCCGATCGTCGAGCGCGTCGTGGTGCTGGGCGAGTGCGGCTGCGCCCAGGCGAAGGGGCCGGACGGGCAATTGCGCTTCAAGCCCGACGGCGCGCCGCTGATCCCGGCGGAGGAGGCGACCTATCGCGCGGCCCGGGCCTATGCCGCCCTGCCGCACAAACCGGAGGTGGAGATCAAATGGTTCCAAGGCGATCTGAACGACGTGCTGCGGGCGACGGAGGGGTGAGCGCCTACGAGCGCCTGCCGGTCCGGCTCTCGCTCGCGGATCGGCTGATCCTGCAATGCCTGGTCGACCTGCACCGCGCGGGCGGCCCGGTGGCCTTCGAGGCGCTGTGGAAGGGCGTCGGCGTTGTCAGCCGGGAGGAGCTGCAGCAGGCCCTCGACAAGCTGAAACGCGCGTGCCGGGTGAGGCGCGAGCCGGCCGGCTACGTGCCGATCGACGACGCGACGATGGTGCGCGGGACGGTCGTCTGGGAGCCGGACGGCCTCCGGATCGTGCGGGAGGGCGAGAGAGAGTGATGCGTATCGAAGACGCAACGCCAGGCCGGCGGGTCTGTCATGAGGTCGAAAATAACGGGCCGATATGGCGCGGGACCGTGAAGCAAAATGATGGCCCGCCGGTTGCGGACGGGCTGGTTTGGGTGAAGTGGGACGGCGAGTTGGCGGCACACCTCATCCACGTCGATGTGTTGGAGCCGGTGCAGTGAAGGCGCTCTCGATCCAGAACCCTTGGGCTTGGGCGATCTGCGCCGGGCACAAGGACGTCGAGAACCGCGACTGGGCGACGCGGCACCGCGGCCCGTTGCTGATCCATGCCGGCAAGACGGTCGACGCCGACAGCCTGGCGTTCGTCGAAAGTACGGCCGGGTGCGCCGCATCGCCGGCGGCCTCGATGGGGCCGGGGGCGCTGATCGGCGCGGCCGTGCTGGTCGACCTGGTCGAGCGTCACGACAGCCCGTGGTTCTTCGGCCGCTACGGGCTGATCCTGGCGCACCCGATCCTGTTCGCTCGGCCGATCCCGTGCCGGGGCTTACCGTCGGTCTTCGAGCCGGCGCTTTCCGCCGAGGCGGAGGCCCGGCTGCGGCATGAGCTGCTCGCCGCCGGCTGGCCGCCGGCCGGGGAGGGGGCATGACCTTCATCCTGGAGCCCTACGTTCTCGACGCCTACGCGGCCGCCGTCGCGGCCTGCCGCGTGCCGTTGCATGACGAGGCGGCGGCGCAGGATGCGCTCTTCGAGGCGTTGCGGGGCCGACGCTTCACGATCGAGCGCGAGGTGCGCCTCGGGCCCGGCGAGCGTGTCGACTTCCTGTTGGCCGGCTGCATCGCCCTCGAGGTGAAGGTGAAGCGCGCCTGGTCGAAACCGGGGGTGCTGCGCCAGCTTCGCCGGTACGCGGCGCATGAGCGCGTCGCGGGCCTGGTGCTGGCGAGCAACCTCGCCATGCACCTGCCGCCGGAGATCGAGGGCAAGCCGGCGCTCGCGGTCTCGCTCGGCCGGGCGTGGCTCTAGGGGGCGGCATGGACGGGCACGCGATCGACCACCCCCAGGCCGAGACGGCGCCGGCGAGCGAATCCGCCTGCTATGGCGAGATCCGGCGCGACGGCGCGGTCTGGGTCATGGACAAGGTGCCGCCGCATGTCTGCATCCGGGTCAAGGGGTGGTTCAGCTGCATCGCGGAGACGGCGCGGCCGCCCTTCACCTTCCCCGGACGGCCGGAGATCGCGCTCGACCTGGAATGCTTCCTCGCGCGCTTCCCGATGCGGATGAGCGCGGCCGACCGGGAGGGCCTGGCGGCCGCCCGGGCGCGCTACGAGCGGCGCCAGGCGGATCTGGCGGCCGTCCGGGCGCCGGACTATGAGCCGCGGGCGGTGACGGGCCTCAAGCGCGGGAAGGCGCTGCGGCATTACCAGCGCGTCGCGGTGGATCTGCTGGCCAAGCGGCGCGCGCAGCTCTGCGGCGACGAGGTCGGCCTCGGCAAGACGGTGACGGCGATCGGCGCGATGCTGCTCGACGGCGGCCTGCCGGCCGTCGTGGTGATGGAGCCGCACATGCAGCGGCAATGGACGGCGAAGCTGGCCGAGTTCACGGACTTGACCGTGCACGCGGTCAAGACCCGCACGCCCTACAGGCTGCCCGCGGCGGACGTCTACCTGTTCCGCTATTCCAACATCGCGGGATGGGTCGACGTGCTGGCGGAGATGCGGGTCGGGCTGGCCTGCTGGGACGAGATCCAGGCGCTGCGCACGGGCGTCGGCACGCAACACGACCCGAAGGCGAAGGGCATCGCGTCCGCCGTGCTGGCGCGCCAGGCGACCCTGCGCCTCGGCCTGTCGGCGACGCCGATCTACAATTACGGCGGCGAGATCTTCAACATCCTGTCCTTCCTCGACGCGAAGGTGCTGGGCCCGGCCGAGCTCTTCACCCGGGAATGGGGGGCGGTCGGCGGGCGCCTGTCGGACCCGGAGGCCCTGCGCGCCTACATGGCCGAGGACGGGATCTTCATTCGCCGCACGCGCGCCGACGTCGGGCGCGAGCTGCCCCCGGTGAACAAGATCCTGGAAGAGGTCGACCCGGACGGGTCGGCACTGGCCGATATCGAGGCGACGGCGCGCGCGCTCGCCATGACGGCCGCGACCGGCAGCTTCACCGAGCGCGGCCAGGCGACGCGCGAGCTCGATCTGCGGCTGCGTCACGCGACCGGCGTCGCCAAGGCGCAGTCGGTGGCGGCCTATGTCCGGATCCTGGTCGAGAGCGGCGAGCCGGTGGTGCTGGTCGGCTGGCATCGCGACGTCTACGCGATCTGGCAGGACGCGCTCGAGGATCTGGCGCCGGTCTACTACACCGGCTCCGAAAGCGCCGCGGCGAAGGCGGAGAGCGCGCGGGCCTTCATGGCCGGCGAGACGGATCTGCTGATCGCCTCGCTGCGCTCCGGCGCCGGGCTGGACGGGCTGCAGGACCGGTGCAAGACGATCGTCTTCGGCGAGTTCGATTGGTCGCCGCCCGTTCATCACCAGTGGATCGGGCGCCTGGCGCGCGACCGCACCGACGGCGGGCCCGAAAACCAGGTCCTCGCCGTCTTCATCTGGACCGACGACGGCTCCGACCCGCCGATGATGGAGGTCCTGGGGCTGAAGGCGAGCGAACAGGCGGCCGTGATCGATGGTGGGGCGATCCAGGAGGGCCTCAGCGATCGCGAGGGCCTGCGCGCGCTGGTCAATCGCTATCTCGACCGCGAGACGGTGGACCGCGAACGCCGTTCGCGGGGTGGGGAGGACGCATGAGCCGCGAGGATGCCGAGAACCAGTTGGACGCGCCGGGCGAGCGGATCGATCCGCCGGCCGAGGCGGCGCCGGAAGCCGATCCCTCCCCCGCGCCCCCACCCGAGGCGGGCTGGGACGGCGGCGATGGGCCGCCGGAGGAAGGTGCGGAGGATCCGGGGCCGTGCCCGATCGAGGTCGTCGGCTATCGCGCAGGGCGCTACTTCTTCACCGATCCGCAGGGGCAATTCGTCGTCATGAGCGCGCGCCAACTGCACAACGTCGCGGGGCTGTCCGACCTGTTCCTCGACCGTCTGCCGTGGGCGACGGCGAAGTATCCCGGGACCGGCCAGCTGAAGGGGGTGCCGGCGCCGAACCGGATGGGCCCCTGGCTGATCGCGCGATGCGTCGAGAAGGGCATGTTCGACGAGCGCCAGGCGGTGCGCGGGCGCGGCATCTGGCCGGAGGGGGCACGGCCGGAGCCGGGCGAGGCGCTGGTCGCGCATCTGGGCGAGGAGCTGCTGCGGATCGATCCGAGCGGACCGAAGGCGTCCGCGGCCCGCTGTCGGGTGGGCGCGCGGATCGGCGACTTCGTCTATGCCCGCCAGCCGGGCGGCGAGACGTTGGCGCCGGATGCGCTGACGGCGGAGGAGGGGGCGCGGCTGGTGCGGTTCCTGAAACGCTGGAATTGGCGCACGCCGGGCCTGCCCTCGGCCGAGCTGATGGCCGGCCATATCGTGCTGCAACAGATCCCGGCGCTGTTGCGGCATCGGCCGATCGCCTGGCTGGGCGGGGACATGCAGAACGGCAAATCGACGCTGATCCGGATATGTCACCGGCTGGCCGGCAAGCGCGGGAACCTGAAGGAGAACCCGACCGACGCCTATCTGCGCGAGGTGGCGGGCCTCACCGACGCGCTGGCGATCTTCCTCGACGAGGCGGAGGCGCCGGCGGATCCGAGCGGCCGCGGCGGGCAGAAAGCGGTGCGGATGCAGGACCTGGTCGACACCATGCGGACAGCTTATGACGCCGAGCAGGGCGGGTGGGGCCGGTCCGGATCGAACGCGTCGGAAGGCAAGATGGAGGCGATCTTCATGGCCGGCGCGATCAACCTGCCCGACCTGACGGCCGCCGATATGTCGCGATCGCTGATGCTGCGGCTCGGGCCGATCGCGGATGCGCCGGCCTTGCCCGGCGAGAGCGAGGACCGCGACAAGCGATACGCCGCCTTCGAGCGCGAGCGCGCGGAGATCGAGACCTGGGGGCCGCGATTGCTGCGCCGCGTGCTGGACCGGTGGCGCGATTTCGGGCCGGCCGTCCGGCACTATGCCGAGCTGTTGCGCGCCGAACGCCACGAGATGCGCGCGGCCGACACCTACGGCGCGCTGCTGGCGGCCTACGAGATCCTGGTCGACGACGTGCCGGAGGAGGAGATGGTGCGCCAAGAGCGCGTCGGCTGGATCGAGCGCGCGGCCGTCAGCCTGCAGGGAGAGGGGTTGTCGAATGCGGAGGCGTGCTGGGGCTTCCTGTTGAGCTCCCATGTCGGGCAATGGCGCGACGGCGTGCAGGAGGTGATCGGCGAGCTGCTCGTCCAGGCCGTCAAGGAGGATAGCAACGAGTCGCCCTCGCGGCGGGAGCTGCTGCGGATCGGTATCGCGATCACCGACGTGCGCGGGAACAAGGCGCATGGGGGGCTGGATCTCGACGCCCGCTATATCGCGGTCGCGAACACCAACGCCGGTCTCGACGATATCTTCCGCAAGGGAGGCAAGGCGGTCTGGGCCGGCCGGGGCAAGGCGAACGCGCTGCGCGATCTGCGGGTGCCGGACGTGGCCGAGGATCTGCCCGGCGTCACGCGCTCGCCCGACAAGGTCTACTTCGCCGGCGACAATCAGCGGGCGACCCTGATCAACGCCCTGGTCCTCGAGGATGTTGCCCGTGGCAAGGAGGGCGACGAACGATGACGCGGCATGCGCGCCCCCTTTCCCCGCACCCCTTTCCCCGATCGGCTGATCGGCGGCGCATGCCGTCGATTTCGTTCCCGTCCGCGCCGGCGATCAGCCGATCGGGGAAAGGGGTGCGGGGAAAGG
>MRWG01000873.1_pt1 | contig 24311 bp, 25 predicted proteins | sample 1013341 | NCBI WGS metagenome assembly MRWG01 (sample SAMN06117577, study PRJNA244670) | biofilm metagenome | biome: Water; feature: Cathode Biofilm; material: Biofilm; isolation source: microbial consortium enriched at the cathode of a solar microbial fuel cell | place: USA: District of Columbia ... | reverse complement strand
TATTCACTTCTCGACCGCCGGGCAGGCTGCGGAAACGGCGGCCAAGCATTTCGCCGGTCAGGACGATTTGCTTCTCGTGGCCGTCGACGCCGACGCGCTGGGCGACGCCCTGAAATTTGAAGTGTCACGCGGCGGGGCGCTTTTCCCGCATCTCTATGCTCCGCTTTCGCTTGATGCGGTTTCCTGGGTTCGCCCGCTGCCGCTTGGCGCGGATGGAGCCCACGTCTTTCCAGAGCTTGCCAAATGAAGTCCCTGCTCGACAAGATTGCGCGCCAGGCCCTCTTCCGGATGGATTCCGAGCGCGCTCACAACCTCGCAATCATGGCCCTGAAGAGCGGCATGCCCCTCGCCCGTCCTCCGCAGATCAGCAAACGCCTCAAGACGATTGTCGGCGGCATGGTGTTTCCCAATCCGCTTGGCATGGCGGCCGGCTTCGACAAGAACGCCGAGGCGGCGGACGGTCTGCTGCGCCTTGGTTTCGGCTTTGTCGAATGCGGCACCGTGACCCCGAAGCCGCAGGCCGGCAATCCGAAGCCCCGCCTCTTCCGGCTTGAAGAGGATGCCGCGCTGATCAACCGGCTCGGTTTCAACAATGACGGCCTCGTGGCCGTGCGCGAGCGCATCAAAGAGCGCGCCGGGCGTGGCGGCATCGTTGGCGTCAACATCGGCGCCAACAAGGACAGCGAAGACCGCATCGCCGACTATGAGACGGGCGTGCGCGCCTTTGGCGACATCGCCTCCTACCTCACCGTCAACATCTCCTCGCCCAACACCGCCGGCCTGCGCGCGTTGCAGGACCGGGAAAACCTCTCCGAGCTTCTGGCCCGCGTTCTGGCGACACGCGACGAGGTTGCCAAGCGCCGCCGCTCGCCGGTGCCGCTGTTCCTCAAGATCGCTCCCGACCTGACGGAAGAGGCTATGTCCGACATTGCGGACGAGGTGCTCGACAAGCGCATTGATGGCCTGATCGTCAGCAACACCACGCTTTCCAGAACCGGTGCAACCAGCCGGCTTGCGCATGAGAAGGGCGGCCTTTCGGGCCAGCCGCTGTTTGAGCGCTCGACCATCGTGCTTGCGCGCATGCGCCTGCTGGTGGGCCCGGCCATGCCGCTGATCGGCGTTGGCGGGGTGGACTCGGCCGAAACGGCGCTCGAGAAGATCCGCGCCGGTGCCGACCTTGTGCAGATGTATAGCGGCATGATCTTCGGCGGCACCTGCCTGCCCGGAAAGATCCTCGAAGAGATGAGCGCCTACGCCCAGCGCGAGAACCTCGCCTCGCTGCGCCAGATCCGCGATACGCGGGTGGATGAGTGGGCCGCGCGCGCCCTGAACTGACGCGCGCCCGCAAACCTGACGGCAAAAGACGCTACGGCATTTTCGCTGAACCGCGAGAACGCCCCGACGCATTGTTTTTCGCAGTTCCGGACGGAAAACCGGTTCCCGCTTTTCCCGGAACTGCTTTAACTCCCGAAGGTCTGCCGTGCGCGCGCTGGCAGGATGGCTACCAGACTGATGCCGCGCACGATCAGGAAGATGTGCAGCGTCGCCCAGAGGCCGTAATTTCCGAAAGCGCGCGTCAGGAAGAACAGGCAGACGAGATAGACGGCGAGCGACAGCAGCATCATGTTGCGCATGTCGCGCGACCAGGTCGCGCCGATGAACACCCCATCCATCTGAAATGCCAGCACGCCGGAGACCGCGATCAGCGCCGCCCATGGCAGGAACACGCTGGCGATCTCGCGCACATCTTCGGCTTTCGCAATGAAAGCGACGAGATCGTCGCCAAACAGCACGAAAACACCGGCCAGCGCCAGTGCGAGACCAAAGCCCCAGACGATGGTGAGCCACACGGCCTGCCGGAACGCCGGCCGATAGCGCGCGCCCACCGCCCGCCCGGCAAGCTGCTCGGCCGCAGTCGCCATGCCATCAAGGAAATAGCCGGCGATCAGGAAGAAATTCATCAGCACCGCATTGGCCGCCAGCGTGACCGTGCCGAACTGCGCGCCCTGCCGCGTGAACAGCGCAAAGGCTGCCAGAAGCGAGAAGGAGCGGATCATGATGTCGCGGTTCATCGCCACCATGCGCATGATTTCCGGGAAATCGAACACCCGCGCCAATGAAACGCGCGGGCCGTTTCTGAACCGCCATGCCAGAAGACCAAAGCCCGCCAGCGCCCCCAGCGCCTCGCCGCCCACCGTGCCCCAGGCCACGCCCTCGATGCCCCAGCCCAGCGAAAGACCGAGAAAGACCGATAACGCGATGTTTGCGCCGTTGAGGATCACCTGAAGGCCAAGGCCAAGGCCCCCTTCCCCGCGTCCCAGCACATAGCCAAGGATGGCGTAGTTGATCAGCGACAGGGGCGCGCCAAGAATGCGGATCGCCACATAGGCATGCATGGCCTCGGCAACGCGCGGATCGGGGTTCATGAACCGGACGCCTGCGGCATTGACCAGTGGCCCGAGCGCGACGACCAGAAGCCCGCAGACGAGCGCAATCGCCAGAGCGCGCCACAACACCGCCTGCTCTTCCAGCACATCGTCGCGGCCGAACGCCTGCGCAACCAGCCCGGTGGTTCCCGAACGCAGGAAGTTGAACGTGGTGAACACCACGTCGAAGACGATGGCGCCCGCCGCCAGCCCGCCCAGAAGGGCGGCGTCGCCATATTGCCCGATGACGGCCGTGTCGGTGATGCCGAGCAGCGGCGTGGTCAGATAGGCGAGCGTCATCGGCACGGCGATCGACAGGACCAGCCGGTTGGTGACCTCGAACGGGCGCGCGGCCCGCGTCGGCGTGGAAACGTCCATTCCCGCCGGCCTAGCGGCGATAGCTGAGAAGACGCAGGATCAGGAACGCCGGCACGACGATGGCTGCACCCAGAAGGATGTAGCTTGCAAAGCGGCCGAGTGCATCAAAGCCCATGTTCCACAGATGCACGACCGTGTCGCGCAGCGCATAGAAGATATCGAACGGCGACCAGTTGAAGGCGCTCATGACGAAGCCGACGATGAGCGACACGATCAGCAGTTTGATGATGACGCGCAGCGGGCTGTCGCCCAGAAATCTGGTCAGTGCCGACACCGGAATGCTCCTTGATCTTGACCGCAAAGAGATACGCACCCGCTGGCGCGGGCGCAAGCTTGCGCGCTGCGAAAAAGGAAATACCGGTTGAGCGGGACTGGAGCGGGTAGCGGGAATCGAACCCGCGCGTTCAGCTTGGGAAGCTGACAGGCTACCATTACATCATACCCGCGCAGCGCGCATTAATCCGCGACCCGCGGCCCGGCGTCAAGCGGGATTGTGAGAGGGCGGTGCGGTTGTTGCTGGTTTTGGGGCGGAGAGGTCCCAAGGTCTGGGCGCTTCGTCAGGTCTTTCAACTTTCCTAAATGGAATCTGGGAATTGCGTTTTTTCTGCTATCGCAGCGGCGGTTAAAAGTGCTTTTCTCTGAGCAAGGGTTTCCCGATATTCCTGAGCTTCAACGTCACGAAAGAATGGAGCATCCGGAGCGAGACGCTTTACTGCAGTCTCCACATCTGAGATCGTGGCTCTGAAAAATTCCTTGCGATAATTCTTCGCATTGATGCGCACAGCTTCAAACTCGTTGTGGAGCGCACGTTCTAAAGCAGGTGCATCATCGCTGTAGATGATGGCATGTGTATCAAAAACAAATGGAACGCTAGCATCGCCAAGCTCACGAACTCGATCTGTTGGATCCAAACGTCGAGTAAGGCCGATTTTCACAACATTCTCACCGAAAGAACCAACGTTTGAGATGATGTATACGTAACCGGAGCGAGTTTTCTCCGCCATAGCTTGCGCCCGTTCGACTTTGGCATGAGCTTCTGCAAGGTCGCGCTCAAGAGTGCGAATTCGCTCGTTGAAGACATCGAGTTGTGGCCCGACGATGCCCTCGGCCTCGGCTTTGGCCTTATTGACCATTTTCTGATAGCGAACCTCCTCCTCCTCGGCCCGCTCCAAGTCCCGTTGCAGCTTTCTCTCTTCACGCTGTGCACGCGCCATTTCGGCTCGTTCCTCGCGCTCCGATTTCAACTTTTCACGATATTCATGCGTAAGATGCAGTTCTTGCAGCTTCAATTTCAGATAATCAGGAGTGATTTCGATAGAATTGGATTGGTTCAGTTTTTCAATCTGCTCGTAGGCCCGGTGAATCCGCTTCTCCATGGCATTAACGTTGTTCCATCGAGTATTAGCAATGGCTGCCTCGCACTCGTTATTGAATGCTCGCAAAGTCAGCCGGATCGCACGATTGGTCATGGTCTGCCCCTTGGCTGTACTGCCATCTACTGTCCAATTTGTCGTGCAAATCACGGCCGTCTTGTCAGAAACCATGCGCTTCTGGGCTTCCCGCGTCTGGGTGATTGCGCGTTTAAATTCTTCGCTGTCAGTGAAATCGAAGTGGGGCTCGTAGACGCCAAGTTCAGCGAAGGCCAGACGCTCGTCAAATATAGCTACTTCCTTGACGAGGCGGTCATAGGTAGCCCTCTTCTCAGCATACGAGGCCCGCAATCGAGTGAGCTGCTCTGTCAACGCTGCAATGTTACTGGATACGGCAGCGCATTCAGCATCAAGGTCCACAACGGGTCGAAACCGTTCCTCCATATCCGCCAACCGCTGATCAACGAGTTTCTTGACTGAAAGCAGTTTTCTAGTCCCTGCCTCCATCTTCCCATACTTCTCTTCCAATTCAGTCAGATCGCTTGTGGCCTTGGCCAAACGCCCTCTGGTTCGCCAATAAAGAAAGGCAAAAAACGCAAATAATATCGGCGAAGCTAGGAGAGCGAGTCCCCCTATTATGGTGAAGTATTGCTGATCCACGACATCCTCCCACCCCCAACGAGAGGAAATCAAATCACTGTCTTGGTTTCGATTCGGTTATACCTCACCTATAACCGCACCGATTTTTCTGGAATTCCTTTACTTAAGCTATGCGTCCAAAGCCGCTTGATCCAGAATTGCGCAATCGCAATACTACTACACCAATTAGGGCGAGGGGATGCTTCCGCAGTGTAATCAGGTGCGCTTCAAAAGGATCCAAGAAAGCTGCGGTCCCTTCACTGGTGAAGATAAGCTTCATTCATGCTTGCTTTGGTTTTGAATTAAAACTTTGAGGACACCCCATGCCAACCTCACCCAATCGAGGCTAACAGGCCGGATATTTTGGGGTTTCTATATAATCCACCCCGCCACCCTCGATGACGTTGCCCCCAAGTTTTATCCAGTTTGACGGTGACTCTTGCGGTGGGTTTGGCCGATATGGCCGGGGCTATTGACGGGGTCTGACGCGGAGCTCGCGAGCGAGCGGAGCGGCAGATCCCGTTTCGGGTTCAAGGTGCCGGCATATTCGGTCGGGGTCAGCCAACCGAGCCGGGAGTGTGGGCGGTTGAGGTTGTAGTCGTTCCTCCAGGCCTGAAGAGTTGCTCGGGCGTGCGAGAGCGACGGGAACAGCGTTTCGTCAGTGAAGCTGTCTGACGCGGGCATTGCGGAACAGATACAGGGCGCAGAGCGCCATTGCTGACAGCGTCATGGCAAGGAAGGGCAACGCGCCCCGGTTCATACCCGGAACATGAAGAAGACGATGGCTGCGCCGATGATCGCAGTCAGGTAATTGGCGGAGACCAATCCGGCGGGGCCATCTCGAACGAGGTGAACTCGAACCCGGGAGCGACCGTGCAACTGACCAGCGTGAACGCGCCCGTGCTCTCGGCCGATTGCCAACATCCGGCCGGCACCACGCATTGGGGACGTTCCCCAGCAGCGATATGGGGACCGAGGAGAAATTCGACGGCCGGCTCCCCCGGTTCCGCAATACCGAGCTTCAACGGAGCGCCGGCATGAAAGAGCCAGATCTCAGATGCATCGGTGACGCGATGCCAATGGGATCTCTCACCCTGCTGCAGCAGATAATAGATCGCGGTCTGCACGGCCCGGCCATTGATTTCACGATCGCGGAATGTTTCGACATAGTGGCCGCCTTCGGGATGAGGCTGCATGCCGAGTGCCGAAATGATGTCAGCTGCCGAGGTGACCGCACTTCCGTTCATATCAAAAACTGCCTTTCATTTGACGCCCAGGGGAAGACCGCTTCATGGAGCCCTCTTCCCGAGCCGGGATGCCTGCCGAGCACCGGATCGGCAGGCTTCCCGTCATTGTCGCGATTAGCACTTTCAATGTCTATGCTTCAGCCCCTCCCGTCAGACCATCTTTGACAACGTTCCGTCCTTTCGGACCAGCTGGTGATACATTGCCATAAACACATGCCCCGCGATCAGGACGAGCAGAAGCCATGCAAGCCACCCATGGAGGATGTTGGCCGGCGTGACCAGAAAATCTATCTGGACGCCAGTGGGTTGCAAAACATCGATACCATAGATGCTGAGACCACGACCGCTTCCGATACCTCTCAGTATGGCCAGCGAAGGCACCACGAGCATCAGCAGATACATCACCATATGCGCCGCGCCGATCAACCGGACCTGAACGGAAGAACCAGTGTGGTGCGGGCGATTGCGCCAATTGAAGATCCCCCAGCACGCGCGCAGAAAGGCCAAACCCCACAGCGTGAAGCCAACAGGCTGATGCGTGCTCCACATGAATGCCTGAACAGCGTTTTCCGTTTCAGCCAGACGCAGCATCGCACCACCAAACTGCCAGGCGAAAAGGAACGCCATTAGCCAGTGGAATGACTTGCTGATCACCCCGTAACCATCACTTGCATCTCTGAATGCCTGCATGAGCTCCAAATCCTGCACCTATGTTGCAGCGCAGCATTCAGCACGGACCAAACCCCGTTTCAAATTAACATTTGTCCATTCTCTTGAACCACGAGCAGGGACCGGATCAGCAACAGGCGTGACCAGAGAGTTCCGGCGGGGCTTTCCGTCGCCTCGGCGAGGCGGGTCAGACGGGAACCCCGTCCAACACCTTCTCCACCAGCCACTCCCGAAAAATCGCTGCCGTTGTGTCGTGTTCCGGCTCATGTAGCGAAAGCAGGACATAGGCGCTGCCATCGGGGTGAAACCCCTGGGGACTGGCAAGCAATCCGGCGCGGATATCATCCTGAACAAGATGCCACGGCCCAATTGCCACCCCCAGACCCGCAACGGCCGCTTGCAAGCTGAAGTAGAAGTGCTCGAACTCCCGAGAGGCATTGGCTGCATGGGATTGGCCGGAAATATCGCCCCATACCTCCCAGGCTGACCGACGGGTGCGGGTATGAAGCAGCACTGCGGCGGCATTCATCCGATCGTTTTCGAAGAAAGTTGCAACCTTGTCGGGGCGGCAGACGGGACCAATCCGCTCTTCGAACAGATGCTGCGCAAAGTAGGTTCTTGGCCAAATGAAATCGTTGCGACGGATGGCGAGGTCGACACCTGATCCAAGGGATACAGGCCCGCCGCCGGCCAGCAGGCGAATATCCGCTGCAGGATGCTCCGCATGAAACTGCGGCATTCGCGGGATAAGCCAGCGCATCATTAATGTCGGCTCGCATGAAACAGTGACGGGTGCACTGACATGTTCAGCCTTGATGCGAAGAGCTTCTTCCTCGATTTGCCCGAGCCCCCGCGCCACCACATGTGCGAACCTGCGGCCAGCATCCGTCAAGAAAACCGCCCGATTGCGACGCTCGAACAACTGTGTCCCCAGATCATCCTCTAGCAGGCGCACGGCACGGCTCACCGCGCCATGCGTGAGATTCAAGCGTTCCGCTGCTTTGCTGAAACTCTCAAGTTCAGCAGCAACCCGAAAACAGGCAAGAGCCGGGAGCGATGTGATGCGCTGCCTCATACGTCATTAATTCTCACACATTCCGTCAGAAGTCATCGTTTTTGCCGGCATCCCCTTCGCGTTAACCAGGGAAAAAACGAGAGGATCCGCCTGTGGCCGAATGGCTGGCCGTCATCACCATCACCACATTCGCCGTCATCAGTCCGGGGCCGGATTTCGCAATGGTTGCCCGCAATTCACTATCACTCTCCCGACGTGCAGGCATTTTGACTGCGATCGGCATTGGCGCGGGCGTGCTGGTTCATTTCGGCTATACGCTGCTTGGCATCGGGTTTTTGATCCGTGAAACACCGGCGTTACTTGGCGTGTTGAAGCTGGCCGGCGCGGCCTATCTGGTCTGGCTGGGCGCGAAGATGCTGCGCAGCTGCGACGCAGAAACACCAATCGCAGCGAATGAACCTGCCCTGTCTGACCTGGGCGCCTTGCGCATCGGCTTCCTGACCAACGCGCTGAACCCGAAGACAACGATTTTTATCGTCAGCCTGTTCATCCAGATCGTTCACGTGAATACGCCGCTGGCGACACGGATTGCCTACGGGCTGTATATCTCACTTGCCCACGTTGCATGGTTTGCTGTGGTCAGCCTGTTCCTTGGCGCGCCCCGTCTCCAAATGCGCATCTACAACCTCCGGCACTGGATAGACCGGATATTCGGCATATTGCTGGTGGGCTTTGGCATAGCACTGGCTGCGACCAATCTTGCCCCATGAGTTCAAGAGTCGCCTGACTGGGCGACACGACCGTCCGGCAGTTTTTGGCAGCCGACCGGCTTAAGGCTACGACCTCGCACCATCACGATGGCCCACGCAAACGTCCTCTTTGGGAGGCAGATCATGCGCCGGGAGCAGCCTAATCACGGAATGGAGCGCCGAAACTCCGTTTGGCCTGCCCCGTTCGGGCACTGCGGATCAGATACAGGGCACAGAGCGCCGTGGCTGACAGCGTCATGGCAAGGAAGGGCAACGCGCCCCGGTTCATGCCCGGGAACATGAAGAAGACGATGGCTGCACCGATGACCGCAGTCAGGCTGAGCGCGTTGCGCAATGTCAGCCGCCTCAGGAATACAATGGTCAGAGCGCCCTGAATGCAGACGAACAGGAAGGCATACTGCATCGTGATGCCGTAACTCACGCCGCGAGGGTGCCATCCTGTCAGGGGTGGCACAGCATACGCAATGAGCGCCAGTGAAAGCACGTAACCGATAAAAAGAAGAATGCTGACGAGAACGGTTCGGATCATCTCTCGCCCGACGACAACCTGATTGATGCACATCGCAGGGAGAACATTGAACATGATCCAGTGACTTGGCGGGAATGCGTAGAGCCCGTCCTCTTAACGGGTCTACGCATCTTTTTTAACGGCTCTATGGCCACGAGGCAATTTGAAGTCAGTTATTCTCCGGGTCGGTCTCTGCGGCAAAGGCGAGAACGGTAACCTTAAAGGCAGCGTACAAACTTGGAATGCCAATTATAACTGAGAGAATAATCACTTCGACATTACCGAACCCAAGCAAACCCGAAATTGACCAAACCGCAGCGATAGCGACCACGAGGATATGAAAAACGACAAACGTCGTGACGGCAAGGAAGCCAACCAGACTCCCAAAATTGATAACACGTTTCATGAGAAGCCCTGCCCGCGAAAGCGAGCATGAAAAAAATCCCAGCCAAGCATGACTGGCAAAGTGGCTACACAGAAGCCTCCGTGCGCCGGTGAATTACCCCACACAAGCGGGGGATCAGTTCATGCGAATGACGGTGGAGCCCTTGCCCGACGAAAGAATGCGATCTCGGGCACACGACGCTGCTCAGATGGACTGAGTGCATGTGCCACCTGGGGGAGCGAGTGACGGAGATCAAGAGAGCTTGCTATGAGAGCCTTATCAGCTCCACCCCCGTTGTTTCCAACAAGGTACCGGTGCTCTGACCGGGATCCAATTTCAGCAAAAGTGGCTCGGATAATCGAGCCGCTATGCATCTCTGAAGGCGTGATGCTTTGCTCACCGGCAAAGGCAATTGCCGGCGACAAACTCTGATACGCGCCCAGCTCCAGGCAAACAACAGCCAGAAGCAGGAGGCAGGCTTGGCGCAAGAATGCCAGCATCACCCAAAATGTTCCGAACGATTTCGGTTCGCTGAATGTGGCATGCGGGAAACGAGGGTACCAGCGAAAAACAACGCCCCACCGCTTTCACAGCCTTTCATGCACCACCATGTCGTAACCCGACACCAGGGACGGAACCGATCAGAGCATGTCAGAGGGCTTTCGGCGGAGACCAGTCAGGCGGGGCCATCTCGAATGACGTGAACTCGAACCCGGGAGCGACCGTACAACTGACCAGGGTGAATGCACCCGTGCTTACGGCTGATTGCCAACATCCGGCCGGCACCACGCATTGGGGACGCTCCCCGGCAGCGATATGGGGACCGAGCAGAGATTCTACGGCTGGCTCCCCCCGGCTCCGCAATACCGAGCCTCAATGGAGCGCCGGCATGAAAGAGCCAGATCTCAGAGGCATCGGTGACGCGATGCCAATGGGATTTCTCGCCCTCTTGCAGCAAATAATAGATCGCGGTCTGGGCGGCTCGACCATTGATTCCCCGATCGCGGAATGTTTCCACATAGTGGCCGCCCTCAGGATGAGGCTGCATGCCAAGTGCCGAAATGATGTCGGCCGCTGAGGTGACCACCTTTCCGCTCATGTCAAATATTCTCCTTCATTTGGCCAGGTTGGGTAAAGACCTTTTTATAGGAGCCTGCCCCAAGGCGAGATGTTTGCAGATTGCCGGATCGGAGGCGCGAAGACCGGGCCTCTATGGATTTTCTGGCTTGCGCATCAGATTGAGGTTTTTAGCGGCCTGCACCATTGCTTCAATTGCATCGAGCAAGCTGTTTTTCGAACAAACGCTCGTGATTTCAGCGTAGAATTCAGAATGAACCCTTGGCGTCGCAATAGACGCAGAATGGAAAAATGGCTTCGATAGGTCAAATCCTATAAAATCATTATCTCGAATTACCTTTTTCATCAAAATCACAAATGGCAAATCCTCTTCCTTTGGAAGACCAACTCCATTCTCGAATGAACCTGCTTTTTTATATTCCCTGATCGAAGCGTCATGATACGCGAATATGACCTCTTCATTCTTCTCAGAAATTTCTGCGCAACTCAGCCCTGTGAGCTCAGCCTCTGTATAATGCCTTAATTCATGGGGGCGCGAAAAAATGTATAGCGCCGCCGCAGAAGCGAAAGCAAAAAGAAGAGCACTTATAATAAATAGCTTCATTCGCCCAAATAAACTGCAGCAAGCTTCCCTGTCAAAGCCATCGAGTGCAAGGCGCACCCGCCCCTTGTGACCAACGACCCGGTCTACGAACGCGCTTCTTATTCGCGTCGCGATCAGTCACTGACCATCAGCGTGCCTGCAGGACCTCACCTTGCGCAGATGGGCTGGCGCGATGCCCGCGGGCAAATGAAGGAGATTGCCAACATAGGACCTTGGCAAACCACGCGACTCTCTGTACTAAACGGTACAGACAATACCTATCATTACAGTGAAGTGACTATGCTTACATTTTTTACGCGTCATCAACCCGCTCAACCCGCAAAGGCCGTCATAATGGCCGGGATCGGCGGGCTTCTGGCCATTGGCGCGGTGGGAGCGCTCAGTGTCTATGCGAATGCCCCGCTCATCATGGCCCCGTTCGGCGCGAGCTGTGTCCTTCTGTTTTCGGTGCCGGCGAGCCCCCTGTCGCAGCCGATCAACGTTATCGGCGGACATCTGCTCTCGACCATGGTGGGGCTGGCTCTGAGGATGGCCTTTCCGAACGAATGGTGGGCGGCCGCAATTGCAGTGGGGCTTGCAATTGCTGTCATGGCCGCATTGCGGGTTACGCATCCGCCGGCAGGCGCAGACCCGCTGGTGGTATTTTCCAGCGATCCCGAGTGGGACTTCCTTTTCATGCCGACCCTTGCCGGGGCCGCCATACTGGTGGGCGCGGCCACACTGTTCCACCGGGCGAACGGCACGCCCTATCCCATGGAGAAGGTCTGATGGCCCGACTGGTGGCAGAGCGGAGCGATGTCATTCCGGTGCTGGCGGAAGTGTTTCGGCGCTACGGATATGACGGCGCGAGCGTTGCCCGCATCACCGAGCACACAAAGCTCGGCAAGGGGAGCCTCTATCACTTCTTCCCCGGCGGGAAAGAAGAAATGGCAACGGCGGTGCTGGCGGATGTTCATGGCTGGTTCGAGAACAACATCTTCGTTCCGCTGGAAGAAAAGGAACCCGAGATCGCGCTGGCCAGCATGTTCGCTGCGGTTGAGGATTATTTCGATTCAGGCCGGCGCATATGCCTGGTGGGCGCATTTGCACTGGAAGAAACGCGCGACCGTTTTGCAAGCGAGGTGAAAACCTATTTTGCCAGATGGATTGAAGCTCTTCGCAGGGCGCTTGAAGGCGTCGGCTTCGATGCAGAGGAGGCAGGTCGCAGGGCGAACTCCATAATCGCCGGCATTCAGGGCGCCATCATTCTGGCCAGGGCGCTTGACGATACGGAGAGCTTTTCCGGTTCACTCGGTCAGCTGAAGGGTATGACCGTGCGGGACGGAGCCCCTCCCCAAAAGCCTGCGTAATGCGAGGCCCGGCGGCACCCGATTCCGGTGTCCGTGCGTTTTGCCTCAAACGCCCTGTGCCAACGGAGGCCCGGCTTCCACCGGCACAAGGCGCTCAACAGGACACGCACTTGGAGCGTTTCGCCGTCCCTGGAATTGCTCGAATCCGGAGGCGCATGTCAGGACGCCTCAGGCTTTGAACGCGAAACCCGCTTGACCTTCTCGCGAATGGTCTGAAAGACGACATAGAGTGCGGGAATGACGAAGATGCCGACGGCTGCCGCCGCAAGCATTCCACCGGCCACCCCGGTGCCCACGGCGCGCCGGCTGAGCATGGAAGCCCCTTCTGCCGTTACCAGCGGGATCAGGCCGGCGATGAAGGCGAAACTCGTCATCATCACCGCACGGAACCGCGCGCCCGCCCCTTCAATCGCGGCATCAAGGATGGTTGCGCCATGCTCCCTGCGATCCTTCGCGAACTCGACGATCAGGATGGCGTTCTTGGCAGCCAGCGCGAGGAGCACGATCAACCCGATCTGCGCATACACGTTGAACGGCAGCCCCGCCATAAGCAGAGAGATTACCGCGCCAAGCACGCCAAACACGACGGATAGCAGAACAGGCACCGGAATGGTCCAGCTCTCATAAAGCGCGACCAGGAACAGGTAGGCGAAAAGGACAGCCATGGCGAGGATGACGGCCGTCTGTCCGGATGCCTGTTTCTCCTGCAACGCGGTTCCCGTCCATTCATACCCGTAACCGGCGGGCAGTGAACTGGCGGCCACCTCTTCCATCGCCGCAAGAGCGTCACCAGTGGAGTAACCCGGTGCGGGGTTTCCGCTGATCTTGGCCGCCCGCAGATTGTTATACCGGCTCAGGACCAGCGGCCCGACCGTATAGCTCACTTTGGAAAAGGCTCCGATTGGCACCATCTCGCCCGTGGATGAGCGCACCTGAATGCGCGCAATGTCATCGACCGAGTTTCGGTTCTCCTCGATGGCGGAGACCTGCACCTGCCAGGAGCGGCCAAACAGATTGAAGTCGTTCACATAGGCGCTGCTCAGCGTGGCCTGCAGCGCGGCGAACACATCGCTCACGCGGATGCCCAGCGAATAGGCCCGCTCCCTGTCGATATCCAGGAAGAGCTGCGGGCTCTCGGCAGAGAATGTCGTGTAGACCTGCGACAGGGCCGGATGCTGGTTGGCCGCAACGGATACGGCCCGCGCAACAGCCGCCAGATCAGCGGGCGAGCGCCCCTGCGTATCCGTAATCTGCAGCTCAAATCCCGAACCCGACCCGAGCCCCATGATGGGCGGAAGATTGAACGCGAGCACCTGCGCTTCACGTTCGGAAAGCCCATAGAGATTGGCCGCGTCGATCGCGCTGAACACGGTCGTTTCTGCCGTCGTCCTGTCCTCGAAAGGCTCCATCGAGACCAGCGCAAAGGCCGCATTGGATTTGGCCGCGCCATCCAGGATCGAGAAACCGACGACACTCGTTACGCTTTCGACACCCGGCAGCCCCTTCAGCATGTCCTCCACGCGGCGCTGGGCAGCGGCCGTGCGATTGACGGAAGCCGCCTCCTGCAACCGCGTTTCAACGAGGAACGAGCCCTGATCCTCGGCAGGAAGAAAGCCGGTCGGCGTCTTGTTGAACAGGTAGCCGGTCAAAAGAGCGGCCGCCACCAGAAGCACGATCCCCAGAACCGCGCGCCGGGCGATTGCACCGGCGACCCGGGCATAGCCATTCCGGGTCGTGTCGATCTGCCTGGACAGCCAGCCCATGACGCCGCGCTTTGGCCCGTGATGCGGCTTCAGGATGATGGCGCACAGCGCGGGAGACAGCGTGAGCGCGTTCACGGCCGAAATCACCATCGACACGGAAACCGCAACCGCGAACTGCTGGAACAACTGCCCCGAAATACCGGGGATGAATGCGACCGGAACGAAGACGGACAAAAGCACCAGGGTGATCGCAACGATTGCGCCCGTGATCTGGCCCATGGCAGCCCGCGCGGCATCCGCCGGCGACATTTCCGGGTTCTCCTCCATCTTGGCTTCGACGGCTTCCACAACCACGATAGCGTCGTCGACCACGATGCCAATCGCGAGAACAAGCGCAAGAAGCGAAACCGTGTTCAGGGAGAAACCCATTGCCAGCATGACAGAGAACGTGCCGACAAGAGCGACGGGAACCGCCACCAGAGGAATGATGGTGGCCCTGAAGCTGCCAAGGAAGACAAACACCACGATGATGACGAGTATGAAGGCCTCGATCAGTGTGTGCTCAACAGCCGTGATGCTGTCCTGAACGAACTCCGAGCTATCGCCAATGATGTCGTATTTGATGCCATCGGGGAAATCGGCTGCGGCCTCTTCCAGGATCACCTTGATGTTGTTGGCAGCGTTGAGCGCATTGCCGCCGGGGGCGAGATAAATGCCGATCATCGTCGCAGCCACGCCATTGTAGCTGGCCGAAACATCGGAATTCTGCGCGCCAAGCTGGACATCGGCGACATCACCGACCCGCACGACCGAGCCATCCGGGTTGGAGCGAATGATGATCCTCGAGAACTCCTCCGCATCGCTCAGTCTGCCGGTCGTGGTGACATTCAGCTGCAGACTGGGATCGTCCGTCATCGGCTGCCCGCCGACCCTGCCGGCAGCAGCCTGAACATTCTGGGTGCGAAGGGCAGCGATGATATCCGCCGGCACAAGCCCCAGCGCGGCCAGCCTGTCGACATCGAGATTGACCCGCATGGAGAACTGGTTAAGCGCAAATAGAGACGCATCGCCGATGCCCGGAACGCGCTTCAGACGATCGATCAGATTGATGCGGGCATAGTTGGTCAGCGTTTCGCCGGTGACCTGATCGTCGCTTGCATAAAGCGTTATGCCCATCAGCAGGGACGTCGACTTGGCGGCAACGCGCACGCCGATCTGATTGACTTCCGCCGGCAGCAGCGGCTCTGCCAGAGCCACACGGTTCTGCACGTTGACGGTGGCGATGTCCGGATCCGTGCCGACCTCGAAGCTCACGGACAGGATGTACGTCCCGTCCGCGCCAGACGTCGACTGCATGTAGATCATGTCGTCGACACCGGTGACCTTGTCCTCGATGATCTGCGCAACCGTTTGCTCGGTCACTTCCGCGCCCGCCCCCGGATAGCTGGCGATCACGGAAACCTGCGGCGGAACGATATCGGGAAACTGCTCGACAGGCATGCGCGCCAGAGCGAGCAGACCGCTCAGGAAAAGTACGATCGATATGACCGCAGCGAGGCGCGGCCGGGAGATGAATACATTGGCAATCATGGATCAGCTCCCCGAAGCTAAAGCTGCATCCACCACAATTCCTGGCCGAACCTTGTTCAGACCGTCCGTGATCACATTCTCACCCTCGGTGACCCCCGTTCTGATAACGGAACGCCCGCCAACGGTTCGATCAATCTCGACCCTGCGCTGCTCGACTACATTCTCGCCATTCACGACCATCACATAGGTGCCGCTAAGATCGTGAAGCACGGAGCGCTGATCCACAGTGAGCTGGGGTTCCGGCTCGCTTGACGCGAGCACGACGCGAACCAGTTCCTGATCCAGCAAAACGCCATCGGCATTGTCAAAGCGCGCGCGGAGATTGATCGAGTCCGTGCCGGGACTGACCGTGCTTTCAATGAAGTCGAGATCTCCCGGCAGCGAATACTCCGACCCGTTTGCGAGCACCAGGTTTACAGACGCTTTGGTGCTGGCTTCCCCTGCCTGAACGCGCTCGGAATAGTCACGATAGATCGCGGTTGGCACAGGAAAGATCACGTGGATCGGATCGAGCTGCGTGAGCGCGACAAGGGGGCCGCCCTCAGGACCGATGAGCGCACCTTCATCAACTGTCGCAGCGCTAAGACGCCCCGCAAAAGGCGCTTCCACACTGGTGTAAGAGAGATTGAGCTCCGCCCGCTCCAGAGCCGCACGCGCCCGAATGAGCGCGCCATCGGCATTGCCGAGATTTGCAATGGCGTTGTCCAGCATGGCCTGCGACGTGGCCTGCCGCTTGACCAGTTCCGCCTGCCGCTCCCTTTCAAGCTCGGCAGACTTTTGCAGCGCCTCTGCAGACCGCACAGCGCCTTCCGCTTCTTTAACGGCGGCGGCATAAAGGTCATCATCAATCTGGAAAAGGATATCGCCCTTGTTCACCCGATCACCCGGCTGAAAATCGATGCTCTCCAGGGTTCCTGCGACACGCGGCCTGATGGCCACACGCTTCTCCGCTTCAAGGCGACCGTTGAAGACAGCGGTCTCCCCGACATCCACCAATGCAACGGGTTCCACGACCACCGCCGGCGGCGGCATGTCCTGAGCGACCGAGTTTGCAGAACCGCCCATCAGGAACAGCGCGGAAACGAGCAATGCCCCCGTTGCGTTGCGCCCTCTGTCAAACCTCAGACCGGACACGCGACTGCTGCGGTTTCTGGACATCTAACCCCTCCCTCCGGCCTGAACCGCCGCCACCCCAAGGCGCAACACGGTTTCGCTAATATAAACGGCTAATTAAACAATATACGGCGCAACCTCAGAGTCCAGAGGATGCGCAATTTTGCTTTCCCTGATCGCTGGCGACGATCACCGCGCGCTCATCGGCAAGCGTGAAAGCCAACTCATCATGCATGCATACATGCGGTTCATCTCATGCACGGGGATGCACCGCACAGCATCCGTCCGGCCCGGGCCGTTACATGAAGCCCACGTCCAGGTCGGCAGGCCCAAGAGAAGAAAGTGACAGCCCTTCCACGGAACGCGGACCCGCGCCCCTTGACGCAGAAGGCTAGGGTCAGGACCGGAAGCATATTGGATCTGGCAGTAAAATTCACAAAAGAAAGAATTCTTCGAAGCCCCTTCCATCGAACACTTGTTTGGGGAAGCGGCTCATTTGGCACAGTGAAACCCGGCTACCACCACCTCAAGGTCTCAGCAGTCAGAGGCCCGCTGACGCGCCAGCCCCTCGGCCTCTCGGATAATGTCGCTGTCGGCGACACGGTCCTTCTGCTACCGAGAATTATTGATCGTCCGCACAAGAACATCGCGGGGGCATCATTCCCCACATCGCCCAACAGAGCGCCCCTGCGGTCGCCGATATGGTACTCCACCCGGCTCAAGAGTGTTCGACCTCGCCAGATCAGAACCACTGGATGCAGATTGGAAAACCACTGGTCGGCGGACAGTGGAAGCTCAGAGATCACTTTGAAAGTATCAATCGAACGGGAAACAGCGTACAGAGCGCTATCTTCCTGAAGCAATACGAAGAAAAATCGGTTTCACCAGACAATCGACTTATTGAGAAAATTTCTGACAAGCTCATCACGACACTTCCGAGGTAACCAGAAATGTCCATTTATGTGATTAATCTTGATCGCTCCCCCGAAAGGCTCGAGAGAATTTCCTCCATACTTTCCGATATGGGCGTCGGCTTCGAGCGCGTTGAGGCTGTCGATGGCAACAAGCTTAAAGCGGAAGAGATCGATCGCCTATCTGGGCCGAAATCGGATGGAATGCCCTGGACACCGCAGGAAATTGGCGTGGCGCTGAGCCATAAGGAATGCTGGAGGAGAGCGGCTGCAAGCCCCGACAGCGCCAGCATTATCTTTGAAGATGATCTCTTTTTCTCCGATGACGCAGCCACATATCTGAAGGACACATCCTGGCTTCCTGATGAATTCGATGCGGTCAAACTGGAGACGGTAGGAACTCGGGTCATCAGCGCCAGAAGCGGCAGCGTTTTTAAAGGGCGCAGGATCGTTCGACTGTATTCGGATCAGTTGGGCTCGGGTGCCTACATTATTTCCCGCAATTTCGCCCAGGAGCTGGCCCGTCTTCCTGAAAAACTCTCTGGCCAGTCGGACGTGCTTCTATTTGAGAATTCTCGGGAACGCCGCATATACCAGATTTCCCCGGCGATTTGCATTCAAGACTACGTCCTGAATGGACACAATCCTGGAACAATCCTTGCAAGCACCCTTGAGGATGAAAGAATCCCGCTTCGAAAAAACCCAAAGCCCAAGGGTAAATCTAAGCTTAAAAGGGAATTAACGAGGCCATTTTACCAATTTCTGAATTTGACAAAAAAAATACTTCAATACATGAAGGGTAATTCGGTAAAACCGATCGCATTCAAAAAGTAGTCTTCTTCGGGGCAGCGGCGTGGCATTATCCGAGATAAATATCCCTTCTTACGTGCTCACGATTGAGCAAAAGGGAGGTGAGCGCCGCAATCACGCGATCCAGCAACTGTCTGCACTGGGGCTACGCGCATCTTTTATCCAGGGCTTCAAAAAGAACGACCCATCAATCCTTTCGGCGTACAATGGGTTTCTGAACCGCCTGTTGAGCAAGCGCAGCCTGACCAACGGTGAAATCGCGGTCTACTGTGGCCATCGGAAAATCTGGCGCGAATTCCTGTCTTCAGACCACGCATACGCACTGGTCTTCGAAGATGATTTTCGTGTCATCGATGAGGAGAAGTTTTCGAGGGCCATCCAGGACGGCCTGACGCAGCCCCAAAACTGGGACATCCTGAAGTTCTTCGACTTCAAACCCAAACGGGTGCTTGAGCGCAGGGCCATCGGTTCGACCGGCATCGTCAGATATAAATACGCAGCCTCTGGAGCCGTCGCATATCTGATCGACCGAAAGGCGGCACAAAAGCTCTTATCCAGAAAGCGCTTCTTCCGTGCCGTCGATGAAGACCTCTCCTGGCCCTGGGAACTGGGCCTGTCCATATGGTCAGTCTCTCCCAATCTGGTGGAAGAGGTCAGCCACAACCTCGGTGGCTCTCTGCTCGAAATGGATCGCAAGTCCACCAAACGCCGAAGAAACATTGCACGCTCGCTGTGGGGCAACGTGATCCAGGCTTACAAGCTGGCGCGCTCGAAGGCGTACAATAGCAGCTTCGGCTGAGGCCACTCCCAGGCATTGATGCAACGTCCCCCGCCTCACCGGAGCGACATCATGCTTTTCAACCTGACCGACCACGACCGCACCACCCAGGTTCGCACAATCGGCTTCGCATCGATGAGAAACGATGGCGCGGAGAAGTGAGAAGGCGTAAGATGCGGCCTGTTCACTGATCCGGGCCCAGGCCGCCAGCGCGGTCATTTCGAGGTTCTCACTTTGCATTTCCATTCCGGGGAATGTCTTCGCATCAAATACGCCTTGCCGGACCCTGCGGACGGTCTTGACCGCACAGGCACATTTTTCGCGTCAGGGCGACGGTGGCATGCCGTTTGATATTCGAACGCCACATGCGCGCGACCTCGAAGCGCTGCTTGCGATTGAGAACGCAGCGTTCCCCGGCGACAGGCTGTCGCGCCGCTCCTTGAGACGCCTGATGGAGGCGAAGAGCGCCGCCATCTGTGCGGCCGAGGAAGACGGGCGCATCATTGGCTATGCGCTGGCGTTGACCCGGCGCACCAGCACCATTGCGCGGCTTTATTCCATCGCGGTTGATCCTGCCGAAAGCGGCAGGGGCGTGGCGGCGACTCTGCTTCTGGAGCTCGAACGCCGGGTGCTGGACAGGGGCCTGCGCGCGGTGCGGCTGGAAGTGCGGGAAGACAATGAAGGGGCGATCCGGCTCTATCAGCGCGCCGGCTATCACCCATTCGGCCGATACGAGAATTACTATCAAGACGGCATGAGCGCGCTTCGCTACGAAAAGGCGTTGCGCGCTTTCAACACGGAGAGCGGCCCCAGATGAGTTGGGTCATCCTGACAGGCAAGAAAGGCGACCTCGACGAGACCGCCACCCCCTACAAGATCATCACCAATCGCGATTACCTGGCGCATCCAGCCCTGTTTCGGGGCCAGCGGCCGAAAATCATCAACCTGTCGTCCAGCTACGCCTATCAGAGCCGCGGATATTATGCATCGCTGCTGGCGAGCTCTCGCGGCCATCGCGTCATTCCCTCGGTCGAAACCATGATCGACCTGTCGGCGCGCAAACTCTATGAAAACGCACTTCCCGAACTGGAGCAGGCGCTCAATCGCTGCCGGGCGGAGACAGGCGGCGTCTTTCCTGCAAGCGTCAGCGTGTTCTTTGGCATTGGGCCCGACAGGGGCTGGGAGCGTTTTGCAAAACTCCTGTTCGACTGGTTTCGCGCTCCCGCGCTCGAAGTCGCCATCAAGGACGGAGAATGGGCGACGATCACGCGCATCGGCTTTCGCCCGCTATCGCGCATGAGCGCGGCGGAGAAAGAACGCTTCACCGCCTCCCTGCACAGCTATACCAGCCGGCAGTGGCGCGACAGCCGCACCCGCGTTCCGGCACGCTACAGTTTCGCAACGCTGATCGACCCGCGCGAGGAACTGCCGCCATCGAGCGTGACCTCGCTGAAGCACTGGTCGCGCATTGCTGCCCGGATGGGGGTGGAGGTGGAGCCGATCACCCGGAAGGACCTGCCGCGGCTGGCAAATTTCGACGCCCTTTTCATCCGCGAGACAACGTCCATCTCCAACCACACATATCGGTTTGCACGCCGCGCACAGCAGGAAGGGATGCCGGTCATCGACGATCCTCTCTCGATGATCCGCTGCACCAACAAGGTCTACCTGAACGAGCTGATGGCAACGCACCGCGTGGCGGTTCCGCCGACCGTGATGATTGCCGGCGCCGCCGATCTTGAACGCGCGGCTGACCTGCTGGGTTTTCCGCTGGTGCTCAAAACGCCGGACAGCTCGTTTTCGCGCGGCGTGAAGAAGGCCTCGAACATGGCCGAATTGAAAACACTGGCGATGAAATGGCTGGAAGATTCCGATCTTCTCATCGCGCAGAAGTTTCTGCCGACCGCGTTTGACTGGCGCATCGGGGTTCTCGATGGCGAGCCCCTCTTCTCCGTGCAGTATCTCATGGCGAAGAAGCACTGGCAGATCGTCAATCACGAGCGGCAGGGACGTCCCGACGAAGGGGGCTTCCGCTCGTTCCGACTGACCGAAACACCGGCTGACGTTCTCGATACCGCAGTACGCGCCGCCCGCTGCATCGGAAGCGGTCTCTACGGCGTCGACATCAAGGCGACACCGGAGGGCATTCACGTCATCGAGGTCAACGACAATCCCAATCTGGATCACGGCTGCGAGGATGCCGGAGAGAAAGACGAAGTCTGGACCCGTCTGACACAGTGGTTCATCGACCGGCTGGAGCGCTGATAACTTTTCTCCGGCCAAAAACCTGCCCGACTGGCCGGGCAGGTTGTTTTGACGCCACTCCCGGTAAGGGGCTCGGGCAGCCGGGGGCGCGTCAGAGCGTGACCCAGCCTTCCGGTGGTTCCTTGCCGGGATGCACCGTGCCGCAGTTCGGGCAGGTGCGGTCTTCTTCCGAAGCGTAGAACTTCTTGTAGACCGGCGGCAGGTCTTCGACGATGGACTGAAGCTGCAGCTCGGCGCGATGGACCAGCGTTCCGCAATCGAAACAGTACCATTCGACCGCGTCCAGCTCTCCCGGCTGCCGTTTGGGCTCGACCACAAGGCCGATGGACCCCTCCTGGGGCCGCTGTGGCGAGTGGCGGACATGCGGCGGCAGCAGGAAGATTTCGCCCTCCCGGATCGGGACGTCGTAGAATTCCTCGCCGTCATAGATCTTGAGAACCATATCCCCTTCGAGCTGGTAGAAGAACTCTTCCACCGGATCGTCGTGATAGTCCGTGCGTTTGTTCGGCCCGCCAACGACGGTGACCATCAGATCGGCATCCTCCCAGATCTGCTGATTGCCGACCGGCGGCTTGAGCAGATGGCGGTGCTCGTCGATCCAGGCCTTGAAGTTGAACGCTTTAAGTCTCGACATGGAAACCTCCCTGTTTGCCCTCAGCTTGCTGCAAAGCCGGCAGCGCCTCAAACGTGAACCGGCTATGCAGCTATCGAAAATGGGCATACCCGGCCCGCTCCTGGCTTTCGACAGCCACCGCAGTGCAGCGATGAAGCCAGGGGCCGGGGGCGCGCCCCGGCCAGATGCCCAAAGGTTTAAAGCAGCAGCCCGCTGCTCTCGAACGCCGCGCTGGTTGCCGCTTTCTCGGCTTCCGTCAGTTCGAGCATCGGATGACGCACGCGCCCACCGACCTGACCGAGAAGTTCCTGCCAATATTTTCCGTGTGCAGTGGGCTTGCCGCCCGGCTTGGTGCTGCGGATCGCTTCGCGCACCAGGTTGAGGCTGTCGCGCACGCGGCGCGCCTCGGCGAACTTTCCGGCAAAGGCCAGCTGCGTGTATTCATGCATCCGCCGGTCATTGGCGGTCTGGAGCAGATAGGGCGGAGAGGAGCAGAGATAGAGCTGCCAGCCCAGCTCCTCGATATTGTCCAGCCACTCATCCTCGGCCGAGGTGGAAACGAGGATCTTGTCGCCGACCATCTGCGTCAGACGCACATACATCTCGCGCGGGACCGAATATTTGATCGCCATGATGTTGGGCAGTTCCGCCACGCGTGCGCAGGTCTCCGGCTCCATGAGATAACCGCTGTCGGGATGGCTCCACATGGCGATGCCGATATCCAGCCGGTCGCAGAGATATTTGTAATAGTTGTAGAGAACCTCATCGCGGTCGTGGCAGAAGCTCAGCATCGGCGCATGAACGACAACATAATCGGCGCCACACGCTTCCGCGTGACGGCCAAGCTCGACGACAGTGTCCACATTTTGATCCGAAATGGACATGATCGTACCGGCCTTGTCGCCGCATTCGTCGGCGGCCACCGTCATGTTGCGCTTGCGCTCTTCAAGCGACATGGACCAGAATTCGCCCTGCTTGCCAGCCACGAACAGTCCCTTGATCTCCAGATCATCGACCCAGTGCCGGATGTTCCGGCGCAGTCCGGCTTCATCCATAGCCAGGTTCGCATCGAAGGGGTTCAGCGCAGCGGCCCAGATGCCCCGCATTGTTTCGCGCGCATAGGCCTTGGCTTCATGTTTGGCGTATTTCATTTGCTGTCGTTCCTGGCTGGCATGCAGTTTGGAAACCGCCCGAGATGGCGGAAGATGCTGCCAACACAATCCTGAACTGGTCGCGAAACCAAACGCATTGCGCCGAATTGGATATTCAAAAAATCTATATCAAGGCCGCGTGCATTTACTTTATACGTGATCACTGGTTTCAGGAGGCTTGGATGAAGATCGGCATAATCGGCGACGGCGCAATCGGACGGTATGTGCGCCGGCAACTTGATGAACGCGGGATCACAACCAGTGTCCTGATGGTGCGCCCGGCGCGCCTGGACGAGGCCACCGATGACGGGATTCTCCGTGTGGCCAGCGTCGAGACGTTGCCGGCGGATGTCGATCTGATGGTCGATTGCGCGGGACACGCGGCGCTGAGCGAACACGGCCCCGCAATACTCCGCAGTGGCCGCGATCTGGTGACCGTGTCGCTTGGCGCACTGGCTGACACCGCCCTGCTGCGGGCACTGGAAACCGCCGGCGCGCAGGGCTCTGCCCGGCTTCATCTTGCAAGTGGTGCGATTGGCGCGCTCGACTGCCTTCAGGCGGCATCGGTTGGCGGGCTGGATGCCGTCACCTATGTCGGAAGGAAACCGCCATTGGGATGGAAGGGATCGCCCGCCGAAAACGTGCTCGACCTCGATGCGCTTCAAAGCGCCGGGATCCATTTCGAGGGAACGGCAGGCGAGGCAGCGACGCGCTACCCGAAGAATGCCAATGTGGCAGCCGCAGTGGCGATTGCCGGTTTGGGGTTCGACGCCACGAAGGTCAGGCTCATTGCCGACCCGGCAGTGTCCGCCAACATTCACGAGGTTCACGCTGAGGGTGGCTTCGGACAGTTTTCCTTCCGCATCGAGGGACGCGCGCTGCCTGACAATCCCCGTAGCTCAGCCCTTGCCGCCATGAGCGTCGTGGCCGCGATCATGCG
>MRWG01000872.1_pt1 | contig 24322 bp, 16 predicted proteins | sample 1013341 | NCBI WGS metagenome assembly MRWG01 (sample SAMN06117577, study PRJNA244670) | biofilm metagenome | biome: Water; feature: Cathode Biofilm; material: Biofilm; isolation source: microbial consortium enriched at the cathode of a solar microbial fuel cell | place: USA: District of Columbia ... | reverse complement strand
AATGAGCGACTGACAACAACGCTGGGGGCAAAAAGGGCTCCAGCCCTTCGGGTTGTGGCTAAAAATCCGCCACTCTTCGTTACTCGTCGTTCATTTGGAACAACCAAACTACTCTCCTCGCGCCTCGATTGGCGAATTTTTAGTCACAACAGGCGTAATTCAATTAGTGTGAACAGGCCCTAAAACTCATAGCGCACAGTGGCGCCATAAGTGCGTGGATTGCCGGGAAAACCCCACGCATAGCCAAAGGGGCCGGTGGCGTAGAGATCGGCAAACTGTCGCACCGAATACTCTTCGTCGGTCAGGTTCCGCCCCCAGATTTCGAACCGCCAGCCGCTGTTTTTCAGGGCCAGCGCGGCCTTGGCGGAAACCAGCTCGTAACTGTCCTGCCTGGCCAGCTCGTTGCCCTCGGCGATCAATCGCTGCTGTTGGGCCGACGCGCCCGGGTCGGCGGTGGTGGCAAAATAGACCACGTCGTCCATATAGGAATAGTCCGCATGGAGCGTCAATTCACCGAGTGCCAGCGACAACCGCTGGGTGAGCCCGATAGAATAGGTGAGTTCCGGCGCCTGGGGAATCTCCTCATCGGAACGGTCGACAATCACCTGGTCACCGTCGATCAGCCTTTCCTCGGTAAACTCATCGTATTCGGCGTCTATCCAGCCGGCGGTCAGCCGCGCTTCCATGCCTTCCCACAAGAGAGCGTTGAGTTCCAGTTCGACGCCTTCCACGGTCGACTTCCCGGCATTGGCGACAAATGTCGTGGGCGTACCCCCGATAAAACGGCTGACCTGACGCTGGATTCCCTTCTGGTCGGCACTGAAGATGGCCAGGTTGGCCCTCACGCGCCCGTCCAGCCAGTCGGTCTTGGCGCCGAGTTCCACATCCCGTACTTCTTCGGGCTCATACGCCGGCGTGGAGCCCTGGCGGATGTTGAAACCGCCGGCCAGGAAAGAGCGACTGGTCTTGGCATAGAGAAAAAGATTGTCTGAAACCTGCCAGTCAAGCCCGATAAGGTGCGACCAGTAGTCATAATCCACGTCCCTTTCCAGTGCGCAGGGCGCTCCCGGCGGCAACAGCGCCGAAAGAGCGTCGTCACACACCGGCGGTGGACCGATGGAGTCGAGGTTTTTCAGGGTCACTTCACGCTCGTCCACCGTATGGCGGGCGCCCACGGTGAGAGTAAGGCTGTCGGTAAAGTCGTAGTAAACCTGCGCGTAGGCGCCCCGGGACGTGTTGAGCGCATCCGCATCGTTCTTGGGAAAGCTCTCGATGAACTGCCCCGTGCCCAGGAAGGCAAACAGCGTCGAGACAAAATTCACCGAGACAGTGAACTGCGACGCGTCCTCCTCAAACCAGTACAGACCGCCAATCCAGCTCAGCTTGCCTTTGCCGCCGGACAACTGGAATTCCTGGGACCACTGTTCCTGCTCGTTGAGCAGGTCGGTATTGAGCAGGGTAAGGGGTGTTCCGTCATTGTCATTAAAACCGGTTTCTTCCAGATCCCGCCACCCGGTGATGGATTTAAAATCACCCCAGCCCAGGTCCACATTGAGCGTGGCGGTAACCCCCCGGGTCGTGAGGTCCATGTACTGGTCTTCGTTGGCGAAATTGGTCCAGAAATCGGAGTTGGAATTGAGGTAATTATCGATATCCTCGCCCATCAATCCGGCAAATACCCGGGGAAGCGATGTGGGGAAAAGTGCATTGAACGGTGCAACCGCCGCGTCGGCGACACCGGTCAACACGGCCAGTTGCCCGCCGCTTTTTCGGTCGGTCTGGTCGAAGGTTACTGTCAGGTCCCAGTCTCCGCCCGGGTCGGTGTACAGGGCGGATACGCGATAGAAATCAAGGTCCTCGTCATTGAGGTCGTCCTCGCCAAGAAAATCATTGTCGCCGTAGCCATCATGCTCGGAATGTCGATAGACAAAGCGGGTGGCCAGGTTGTCGCTGACCGGCACGTTGAGCACACCTGTTATTTCGCGGTGCTCGTAATTGCCCAGTTGCACCTCCAGCGAACCCTCGAGTTTATCCGTGGGTTTATTGGTGAGCAGACTGATCGCACCGCCGGTGGTATTGCGCCCGAACAGGGTGCCCTGGGGACCGCGCAGCACCTCGACCCGCTGCATGTCGATCATGTCCGCCAGCTGGCTCGAGTTACGGGCCACATAGACACCGTCCAGGTAGACCCCAACGGCCGGATCACCGGCAATGGTGCCGACGAGACTGGACTGGCCACGCAGGGAGGCGAAGACAACGTTGGCCCCGCCCGGCCCGCCCGTGGCGACTTGCAGGTTGGGCGCGGTCTTCTGTACATCAGCAAGGTCGCCGATCTGCTGGACCCTCATCTGCTCTTCCGTGATGGCAGAGACCGCCACCGGCGTCGATTGCAGGGATTCCTCCACCTTGCGGGCGGTAACGACAATTTCTTCGAGGACAGCCCTTGAACCGCCTTGCTGGTTCTGGGAATAGGCGGTCGTTGCAAGTGACGCCAGAAGAACCGCAGACGCGCATCGAAAGAAAGTATCGGGAACGAAACAATTTGGATTGAACATAAGCCCCCCCTCTGAGGTGATTAATTGTTTTACGAATAGAGGTGTAGAGTACAAACACAGGTTACAAGCAGGGGATATCCCGGAAAACGGTTTTTGCTGTCGCCAGACAGTCAGACAGTCGCAACCGGGACGCAGGAAATAATTGCGAGCGTGCTTACCTTCCGGGCTGCCGCCACTCAGGGAATTGCATTGTCTTTTATTTTCTGCCTCGTCGTGCCGGTCAAAAGCACGGCCACCGGAACACTCCCCGCAAAAATGTCACGATGAACACTTTTTGTCCCTTCTGTCTTCACAGGTAGGGGGCACCTGGGCTAGAATCCCCCCGCCTTGCTTCGAAGGACTGTCAGCTTTCGGCGCAACGGCCCGACAAATTGCCAAATCAGGAGATCACGCCTCCCCTCGCCGGGGCGGATCCCCCACGCCTTATAAAAAATACCCAAAACTGAAACCAAGAGGAGTCACAGATGTTGAAGAAGTCATCTATTGTCCGCTCTGCGCTTGCAGTAGCGATCGGAGCCACAGCCGCCCCCGGCTACGCGGCGTTGGAGGAAATTGTCGTCACCGCACAGAAACGCGAGCAGAGCCTCCAGGACGTGCCGCTTTCCGTGCAGGCCATTTCCGGCGACGAGCTGAGCACCGCCCAGATCGAAACCGCCACCGACCTGGCCCTGGCCAACCCTTCCCTGAATTTCCAGCAGGCGTTCGCGCCTTTCGGCTCCAGCTTCGGCATGCGCGGGCTGAATACGTTCGCCCTGGAAGGCGGTATCCAGCCCAGCGTTTCCTTTGTGGTGGACGGTGTGCCCCTGGCCCGGGTGGGTGAATTCCAGGCGGAACTGGGCGACATCGAGCGGGTCGAGATACTGCGCGGTCCCCAGGGCACCCTGTTCGGCCGCAACGCCACCGCCGGCGCCATCAACGTGGTGCGCAAGAAGCCCACTTACAACTTCGAAAGTTACGTTGAAGCCAGCGCCACGGACGACGGCGAATACGTCACCCGCTTCGCCGTCAGCGGCCCTTTCAGCGAAACCGTGCGCGGCCGTCTGGCCGGCTATGCCAAGCACCTGGACGACTATATCGACAACAACTACCCCGGTGGCGAGGACATGGGCGGCGAGGACAGCTGGGGCCTGCTCGGCAAGCTCGACATCGACCTGTCCGACAATGCCAGCCTGCTGCTGTCCGCGGAGTACCGGCGCCAGGATTCGGCCATCTCTCCCAGTGTTATCATGCAGGTCGAAGACGGTCCCCTGGGCCAGGCACGCCTGGCGGCCATGGGCAACGGCGATATCGCCGCCGGCCGGGCCGTGGTGGACGACCTCTACGAAGTCAATATCAATGCGGAAAACGTATCCGATACCGAAAACTGGGGTATCGGCGCCGACCTGACCTGGGACCTGAACGCGGATGTCACGCTCAAGTCGATCACCTCTTACCGGGCATGGGACCTGTACAGCGATATCGACGTCGATGGCAGCCCGGCCAACATCATGAACCCGGTGCTTCCAATCTTCGGCTTCCAGAGTTCAAACTACAATCCCAACCCGGGCGAGACACCCATCGTCTTCAAGACCGACTACTTCACCCAGGAATTGCGCCTGGAGGGCTTCACCGGCGATTTCGAGTGGATCCTGGGCGGGTTTTACCAGCTCTATACCGATGACTCCAAAAACGAAGTGCCCATTGTCTTCAGTGAAGATATTTTCCTTGGTCCCGATCCTTCACCGCTCAAAGGTATCGCCTCCTTCTGGTTCGATGCCAACCCCCTGAGCACCGAAGCCCAGTGGGAGAACTGGTCCGCCTTCGGCGACGCCACCTGGCATATCACCGATACAGTGCGCGTTTTCGGGGGCCTGCGCTGGACCCGTGAAGACGTTGAGCTGGAATACTTCCGCCGCAATATCCGGGGACCGGCCACGGCGCCTTACTTCGACGCTCTCAACAGTGACGACGTGATCCTCGACCTGCCCGCGCTGCAGAGAGATTTCGGATTCATCCAGCAGGTCACCGACTTCGAGCGGGACGACCGTTCCGAGGACTGGTCAGGCCGCATAGGTGTTTCCTGGGACGTGACGCCCGACGTCAACCTGTACGCTTCCGCGTCCCGGGGCTTTATCGGCAGCGGGGTCAACTTCGGACGCAATGCCAACTTCGACAACAGCATCGTCTACCCCTCGGTGGCCGAGGCTTACGAACTGGGTATGAAATCCAGCTGGCTCGATAATGCCCTGCGCGCCAACCTGGCGCTGTTCTGGCAGGAAGTGGACGACCTGCAGACCTCCCGCCTGGTGCCGGGCACGGTGAACACCGAGACCTTCAACGCCGGCACCCTGCGTTCCGAGGGCCTGGAGGCCAATATCACCTGGCTTGCCACCGAGTCGCTGACCCTGGATCTGGCGGCGACGCTGCTGGATACGGAGATGAAGGACCTGGTCCAGCCCTGCTATCCGGGCCAGACCATGGCCGCCGGCTGCACTATCGACAACAACGGCGACGGCACCATGGACGCCCAGGATGTATCGGGCAACGATGCCGTCTCGGCGCCGGACCTGAGTTACCGGGTCTCCGCCCGCTATGACCTGTGGCTCGACGAAATGCCCTTCGACGCCTTCGTGCAGGCCAGCTACACCTGGCAGGACGATATCCAGTTCAAGCTCACCTACGATCCGCTCACCAAGCAGGACGACTACGGTGTCACCGACGTGACCCTGGGTATCGAGGACAAGGCCGGCCGATACCAGATCATGGTGTTCGGCAAGAATGTCGGCGACGAGGAATTCGTCAACAACCGCGATGCCGCGGTGGGCGTAATCGGTCGCCAGTACGGCCGTGTCGCCCGCCAGGCTCAGGCCTACTACGGCATTAAGGCCCGGTACAACTTCTGATCAAGACTCCGCGTAGCATACGATTAAGCCCGGCACCCGCCGGGCTTTTTTTGACCAATACACCCTCCGGCTACGCGTCGCCATGTGCGTCCGGGCCAGCCCCCTCCCGTCATCCGCCGAATTTCTCGCGCCGGAGGCCGACTTAATGATCCGATGACGCTTCACTCGGTGACTGGGAATATTGCACTGAAAATGTCTAAAATGTACAATCGCTCTCATTCACATTTCTATTGTGACAGGCGAAGAAACTGGAAAGCATTGTTGGCTGCCGGCAACACGCGCAACGACATGGATTCCTTAGAGCCTCTGGTATAAGCTTTCGGTTAAGGCACCGCCTGGAATTTTCCGTCGTCCCGCTTTGTAGAGCACCATAACCCCCACAATCGGTACAGCAAAGGTAACTCCAGCATGACAAAGGCAATGACTATGAACAGCACACAAAACACCGGCTTTCCCGGTGACGAAAAAGTCGACAGGCTGATCGAAATCGTGCGGGAACTGCGGCCACTGCTGCAAAAAAACGCACCCATGGGGGAAAAACAACGCTCTCCCATGCAGGAAGTGGTGGATGCCCTCGACGAACACAATATTTTCCGCATGCTCCAGCCCACCCGCTGGGGCGGCCTGGGCATTTCGCCCACCGGCTTCGCGCGGGTGCAGATGGAAATCGCCAAGGGCGACCCGTCCATCTCCTGGGTTGTACAAATCCTCAACGGCCAGACCTGGGTGGCGACCCTGGGTACCGACGAGCTTCAGGAAAGCATGTTTTCCAGCGACCCGGACAAACAGGTCCTGATCTGTGGCGCTTACAACCCGCCCGGAAAGGCCGAGAAGGTTGACGGCGGCTATATCGTCAACGGGGCCTGGCCCTACTGTTCCGGTTCCCGGCAAGGTAACTGGGTACAGTCCGGCTGCGTCATCACCGACGAGGAAAGCGGCAAGCCCGTCACCGCCGGCATCAATATGGCCTACTTCCCCATCGAGGAAGGCACCATCAAGGACACCTGGTTCGTGACCGGCATGCAGGGCACGGGTTCCGACACCATCGTCGCCAAGGACGTCTTCGTCCCCGACGAAAGAATGGTGGTCACCGCCGAGCGGCCGTTCGGCGACCACTACGAGGGCAAGAAGCATGTAGGCGCCCCCTCCGACTACATACCGGTCGTTCCGATGGTACGCTCCACCGGCCTGGCCCAGCTGGTGGGCGCGGCCGAATACATGCTCGAACTGGTGGAAGAAGACGCACCCAAGAAGCCGATCGTTACCACCACCATTACCAAGCGCACGGACTCCGGCAACTACATGTACAACCTGGGCAAGGCTGCGTCGGAGATCGACAGCGCCAAGAAACTGATGCTCGATGCCTGCCGCCAGGTGGAAGAACTGGGGCTCGAGCGCAAAAAATTCACCACGCTTGAAGCAGGCCAACACAAGGGGCAATGCTCCCAGGTGACCGACCTGATCCACAGCGCCATCGAACGCCTGATGTTCCTGGCCGGCTCCTCGTCCTTCTCCCTGGACAAGCCCATCCAGCGCTACTGGCGCGATGTCCATGTGGGCCTGCGCCACGTCACCAACATCCCCTACGTGGGCTATGAAATCTACTCCAGGGACCGCCTGGAAGTGGAGAACATCTCGCCCCCCGGCGCCTACTAAGGCAACACCGAAAACCCGGATTTCACTATGAAATCCGGGTTTTTTTTGCCCGGTATAAACGGCAAATGCCTTGGCTTTTCGGTCTATTTGGGGAAATTATGATACTGATCGAAGTCGAACTGGAAACCACGGAAGCCCAAAAGGAGGATTTTCTGGCACTGCTGCGGGCAACCATGGCCGCTTCCCGGGCCGAGCCCGGCTGCGTGACCTACCGCTTTACCGCCGACCTGGACGACCCCCTGCGCTTTTACCTGATCGAGCTCTGGGAAACGGAAGCGGACCTGCAGAACCATTTTCGTGGCGAAGGGTTCCGCAACTTTATTGCGCAAATGCCGCAACTGGGTACCGTTCTGTCCTCGGTGCCCCGCAGCGGTCCTCTCGAGCCCTATAAAATCGGGCGCTGAGCCCTCTCATACCGACCTGCTACTCTCTCTCGCCAAGCTGGCCGCAGCGGCTTTTGCGCACCTGGCTGGCAGGCCGACTGCCGCGGTCATCGTCTTGGGCGAAGGGCGGCAGACGGGCGCTTTGGTTATTTGACTTCTTCCCGTACCGGAAATTTTTCAAAATAGAAATCGAATCGTTTGCGCACATCCGCCGGTTCGAGACCAAAGTCGCGGCGCAGGTCATAGACGACGCGCCCATGTTTTCCCCGGGGATGGCTGTCGAGAAAGTCGTGCAGTTCCGCCAGGGCGTCATCGGTGAGAGGGAGTTCCGCTTTCCGGTAGATTTCCCGCAAAACGGTGTCGGTGTCGCTCATCAATTCGTGAAAATAGACGTCGAGGGTCTGGCTTTCGGGCAGCAGGTCCCGATCCCGGACGCAGCGTTGCAGCAGGCGCTCATAGCGATCAATCCAGTATTCCGCCTGCTCGTCGGCATTGACGCTTTTGCGCAGTATGCGGGCGGCATAGCAGGACATGGTAATGGCCGACTGGATCGACGCCACCGGGTCCCGGTGAGTGATCACGAAGGTGGCATCGGGAAAGGTCTTGTAGAGCACAGGAAGCTGCTCCATATGCTGCGGACACTTGAGCACCCAGCGGTTGGGTCCCTTGAGCCAGGTAAGTGCCTGGAGCGCTTTTTTGAGATAGGCATAAGTGCCGCTCTGGTCGTGACTCAGGTAATAATCCCGCCAACGGGGCACCATGGCCAGCCACTCGATCAGGTAGGACGAGAAATCGATGGCCTGCAACTCGATATCCTCGCTGACGTGATCCGGGGAAAATTCGTGCATGGCCTTCATATAGGGCAGGACCGCATCCTGTTGCTGCCAGCCTTCCGCCGCCCGGGTCCACCGGGGATCGGTCTCGCCGGGAGCCACCTCGTCCTCCGGCGCCGGAACGGGCGCAATCGCCTCCCACCAGGGCAGCGATCGCAGCCGGCTGTCGGCGCTGATTAGATTGAGCAGGTGGGTGGTGCCGGAACGGGGCAGGCCGGCCACAATGATGGGGCGGTCTATTTCAATATCGAGTATTTCCGGATGCCGCTTGATCAGGTCTTCCAGGCGCAGACGCGTGGCGGCATAACGCACCGTCATCTGGAACAAATTGATGCGGGTAACCGCCGATGCGCCCTCATCCTCGTCGATGGCCCGCAGCCAGACCCGCAGGCGCTCCCGGAAATCCTCATCGCCGAAGTCCGAAAGACCTGTTTCGGCCTTTGCCGCTTCCAGTACCGCTTCCTCGGTAAACGCCACCGGGTGGGCCCCGGCCTGCTCGAGTACGGTCTTCTGAAGTTCCGTCAATTGCGGATCGTGCAGATCCCGGATATCGATAATCGTGTCGTCACTCATGCTCTGTTTTCCTTCTCCTATGTCGATACCCGGCCCGGGAGAATAAACCCGTCGTACCGGGCTGGCACAGCGTCGCCGCAAGATAAAGAAATACCGGCCGCGGCTATTCACTGCATCAGATTCAGTCTAAAGGGCGGCACATCCGGGGAAAAGCGTTTTCACTTGGCAAAAAGCGACAGGTTACGATATAGGCGCCACAAAGCCACAGCGATGCCAGTGTGGGATATCCCGGTGTGTTTCCCGGTCAGGCATTTCCATAATAGGCCATGAATACGGCCACCGCATGTCTCGCCTCCCCGGCGATTTTTTTTTGGGCGGGCGGCGATGAAACATTGAACAGCACCTCCTGGTAAACACCTGACTGGCATAAACCGAACAAAACTTTCGCCGCCTTTACCGGGTCGTCCTTGCGCAGGTCACCGGATTTCATTGCCTCCTCGAGATAGGCTGACAGATGCCGTGCCCCGAACTCCGGACCATTGGCAAAAAAGGCTTTCCCGATGGCCGGAATTTTGTCCACCTCGGCAATCACGAGACGATTCAGGGCAAGATCGGTTTCAGACATGATGGCGTTGAGAAAGAGCCGGCAGAAGGTGGTGAGCACATCCCGTGGCTTACCGCCCTGTTCGATGGCGCCGAAAAGCGTTTGCGAATGGGTTTCGACAAAAGCCCGAATGCAGGCAATGAACAGCTCTTCCTTGTTTTTTACGGTGTTATAGAGGGTTCCCTTGGAACCACCAACGCGGGCTGCGATGGTAGCCATGGAGGTACGGCTGTAACCGTTCTCCAGAAAGGCATCCAGGGCAATAGCCAGTATGCGCCGACGCCGTTCCTCTTTCTGACTCACGGCCTGAGTTTGCTCCATGAATTTTCCGGGACCCTTGCCCAAAACAGCCGCTGATCCTATAAGCCCATCATTTGACCGTCAAGCGACAGGCGAGGCTCGGCGAAGAGCTGCGGATTGACAGCACACACCATTGACCGTACAGCTCGGTCAACAAGTGACAACCCCGTAAATCGGCACCCTTTATCCCCTTTTCCGGGAGCATGGATCCTAGTGTGCCTTTTGCAGAATTGCCGCGACGGCGCCCGGTCTCAACGCTTCCACCTGGATCAAGTGTCAGCGGTGTGGAATATGTGGACAGCAATACCCGCGCTCGCTGTGCAATAATCGGCCAGCGAAACGATCGATAAATTGGATAATGAGGAGAAATTATGGCTTCTGTACTTGACCGCTTCCGCCTCGATGGTCGGACCGCAATCCTTACCGGTGTCGGCCCCGGCGTCGGCGAACACGTCGCCAAGGCCTACGCCGAACTGGGGGCCAACGTAGTCATTTCGGCCCGCTCCATGGACCGGCTCGAGCGCATCGCCGGGGAGATCAATGCCAAAGACGGGGGTCGTGCCGTCCCGGTGTCCGTGGATGCCGGCAGGCGGGAAGACCTGGAAAAGCTCGTCAAAACCGCCCATGACAATTTCGGCCCGATCCATATTGTCTTCAATAATGCCGCCGCCGGCGTTGTCTACGGCAAGGACGGCGGGGGCATCTGGGACAATACCGACGAGGTCTGGAAAGAAGCCATGGATGTCAACGTGCTGGCCACCTGGCGCCTGGCCGAACTGACCACGGCGGACATGCAGGAACATGGCGAAGGCAGCATCATTTCCGTGGAAAGCTGCGGCGGCTTCACGCCCCTGCCGCCAGCCATTGCCTATGGTACCAGCAAGGCGGCGCTGCTGTTTGTGGTGCGTTCCCTTGCCAAGGCCCTTGCTCCCCATACCCGGGTCAACTGCCTCTGTGTTGGTTCCATGAGTCCCGATGGCCAGGAAGCGGAAATCCACCGGGGCCTGGGGCTCGCCGAACGCAACGCCATCAAACGTTTCGGAGCCGCCGACGAAGCCGTTGGTGCCGCCATTCTGCTGGCCGGCAAAGGGTCGAGTTACACCACCGGCAGTACGGTTTTCGTCGAGGGCGGACGTGTCGGCACCATCGCCTGATAAGGCAGGAAACGGCCGGAGCCTTCCCGCACAGGCGCTGCGCCGGGCAGATAATCTCCGACGGCGGAACTTCGGCTTTTGTTAGACAAGAAAAAGGGGGAAACAACCATGAAACTCGGCGTATGCCACCTCTGGGGTGAGAGCCCCGACACCTTCCGGGACGAACTGCGCCTGTCCCATGAACTGGGTTACGACATCATCGGCATCGGCGACTCGCCCGCGGGCTGGCGGGAACTTTATATTTCCATGACCCTGGCGGCCCTGGAGTGCGACAGTGCCACCATCATCCCCTGGGTCACCTCCCCCTTCCTGCGCCACCCCCTCATTGCCGCCAGCTCGCTGGCCACCCTGCAGTCCCTGAGCGGCGGGCGCATCGCCATGGGCCTGGCCACCGGCGGCAGCAATGTCATGGCCGCCGGCATGAAGCCGGCCCGGCAGACAGAGATCCGCGAATACTGGAATGCCCTGCGGGACCTGCTGGACGGCAAACCCGCCCGGTATGAAGGCAGAAAGATTGCGCCCCTGCAGCACCCGGCACCGGAAACACCCATCTATTACTCCGCCTTTGGCCCCAGGGCCCTCAAACTGGCCGGCGAAAAAAGCGATGGAGTCATCATGTTCGCCAACATGGACCTGGACCAGACCGCCCGCAAGATCGAGGCGGTCCGCGAGGGCGCCCGGGTGGCGGGTCGCAACCCGGACGACCTGGAAATCCTGGTCACCGCGTTCTGCTCGATCCGCCCCACCCGGGAGCAGGCCATTGAGGACCTCAAGGCGTTCATCGTGGTCAACGGCATGGCCATCCGCACGCCGGAAATGCTCGCCCGGGTGCCGGAGCACCTCAAGCCGGCGCTGGCGGAACTGCAGCGCCGTTACGACCCCACCGAGCACGTGGTGGCCGGCGGCAAGAACGCCCGCATGCTCGACGCACTCGACCCGGCACTGAAGGAGTTCCTTGCCGCTGCCGATACCATCATGGGTACTGAAGAGGAAGTTCAAGCCGTTCTGGACGGCCTGAGAAACCTGGGCGTCACCGCTTTTATCACCAATATGCCCGGCCACGCCGATCGCCAGGGCAATATGCGCGCCCTGGCCCGGCTCTTCAATAAACCCTGAGCCACCGCCGGCTCGAATCCAATGCACCGGGTATCGGTCGCCCGGGGGGGATTCGTTTTTAGCAATGAACGGGGGACGGTGCTTCTTTCAGGAAATTATGGAGCAGGTCGATAGCGCCGACAAAAAGCATCCGGCTATGGAATTCCGGTTGACTGGCCGCCCCTCCCGTGACAGGTTAGCGACTCCGACAGGTCAGGCAAAATACCAAGAATTCTGGCAGGACTGACAATGGAAGATATTCTCAGATTTGCGTTACTGGGACTCGGTGCCGGTGCTATCTACGTGCTGGCGGCACAGGGGCTCGTACTCATCTACCGCGGCTCGGGTACCATCAATTTTGCCCACGGCGCCATGGCCCTGCTCTCCGCCGGCGTCTTTGTGGAGCTGCACCATGATTACCAGTTGCCTCTAATCATCGCCGGCGCTATCGGTATCGCGGTTTCCGCGCTTATCGGTTTCCTGATGGACTATGCCATCATGCGGCGAATCAGCTCGTCGTCACCCCTGGCACGGATGGTGGTCACCCTGGGCGTGCTCGCCATTGTCGAATCCACGGTCATCCTCCGTTATGGTTCCGGGCTGCGTTTCGTCGAGCAATACCTGCCCAGCCAGCAGTTGACTCTCTGGGGCGAGACCGCCATCGGCGCCGACCGGTTGATCCTCTGTGCCGTGGCCATCGTCGCCACCTTCCTGCTCTGGGCCATGTACAATCTCACCGAATTCGGCCGGCAGACCACCGCCGTCACCGAAAGTCCCCGCTCGGCGGCGGCCGTTGGTATTTCACCGAACCGGATTTCCCAGCTTAACTGGACACTGGGCAGCGCCATGGCGGGGCTCGCCGGCATCCTTTTTGTGCCCCTTACCGGGCTGATGCCGGTGATCTTCGTGCTGCTTATCATTCCCATGCTGGCCACGGCCCTGGTGGGCAACTTCACCTCCTTCCCACTGACCCTGGCCGGCGGCCTGATTATCGGTATCGCCCAGTCATTGATCAGCTATTCAGGGGCCGGCACCGGCTGGCCGGAGACCATCCCCCTGCTGATCATCATTGCGGTGCTGGTGTTCCGGGGCCACGCCCTGCCCCTGCGCGGGTACCTCACGGACAAGCTGCCGGCGGCGCGGGGCACTTCCCCGCCGGGGCTGGTGGGGCTGGTGGCCACGCTGGCCACCGTCGTGCTGATCTATACCACCTCGACAGACTTCGTCAACGCCATTGCCGGCTCCCTGATCGCCGCCACCATCATTCTCTCCATCGTGTTGCTGACCGGCTTCACCGGCCAGGTCTCCCTGGGCCAGTATGCCTTCGTGGGCATGGGCGCCTTTGTGTCGGCAAGGCTCGCCGACCTGTACGGCATTTCCTTCCCTGTGGCTTTTCTCATCGGGGTCCTGTTCACCGTGCCCGTGGGCCTGCTTTTCGCCCTGCCCGCCCTGCGCACCCGGGGCATCAATCTCGCCATCGTCACCCTCGGCCTGGGCTTCGCCCTGGACAGCCTGGTGTTCAAGAACAAGGACCTCACCGGCGGCTTCGAGGGCACCACCATCGACCCGCCGGCACTGTTCGGCCTCAGCCTGGATTCCATCGCACACCCGGAACGTTATGCACTGGCCACCCTGGTGCTCTTTGTCCTGTGCGCGCTGATGGTGATCAACCTCCGTCGCGGCACCGTGGGTCGACGCCTGCTGGCAACGCGCTCCAACGAGCGCGCCGCCGCCGCCCTCGGAATCAGTGTCACCGGAGCCAAACTGTACGCGTTTGCTTTGGCCGCCGGCATCGCGGCGGCCGCCGGGGTGCTCGATGCCTTCCGTTTTCCCAACGTCCGTTTCGACGTGGGCTACTCCAACTTCGAATCCGTGCCCGCAGTGCTGATGGCCTTTCTCGGCGGCATTGGGTTTATCGGTGGCGCCGTTATTGGTGGCCTGATGTCGTTTGGCGGGGTCATGAACGAACTCCTGACCCGTCTTATCGAACTCAATGAATGGCAGGGCATGGTGATCGGCATCGGCGCCATTGTTATCGTCCTGGCCCATCCAGACGGCCTCGCCGAGGAAATAGCCCGTCGATGCCGACACCTGACCGGCGGTCGCCTGGCGGGCAGGAAAGACAGCCCTGTCCCGTCGGCCAACGACGGCGAGGTGATGCCCTGCCCGCCGCAAACGCTCGGGGTGGAGGGCGTCACTGTGCGTTTCGGCGGCGTGGTGGCCCTCAACGAGGTCGGTTTCGAGGTTCCGCCGGGCCGGGTCACGGGCCTGATCGGCCCCAACGGCGCCGGCAAGACCACACTTATCGATACGATCACCGGGTTCGCCCGGCCCAGTGCCGGCGAGATCCGCCTCGGCGACCGGCCACTGGCCACCGCCACGCCGGCACAGCGGGCGCGACTGGGCCTGAGCCGGACCTTCCAGAACCTGGAACTGTTTTCCGACCTCACCGTCGGCGACAATATCCGGGTAGCCTGTGACCCTCGCCACCACAGCGCCTACCTGCGCGACCTGGTCAGCCCGCCGGCCGTACCTTTCCCTCCCTCCGCCGCACGGGCCATCGAGGTCTTCGGGCTCGGTTCCGAGTTGCACCGCAAGCCGGACGAACTGAGTTTCGGCCAACGTCGCCTGCTGGGTATCGCCCGGGCCGTGGCGGCCAACCCGTCGGTGCTGCTGCTGGACGAGCCCGCCGCCGGCCTCGACCCGGAGGAGACCGGCGAGCTCAGGGAGTTGATCCGGGCCCTGGCGGACACCTGGGGCATGGCGGTTCTTCTCGTGGAACACGATATGGACCTGGTAATGAAGGTCTGTGACCACATTGTCGTACTGGACTTCGGCAACAAGCTCGCCGAGGGCGACCCGGCGTCCATCAGCGCCGATAGCCAGGTCAGGGCCGCATACCTGGGCGAGGACGATTCCCGGGAGGAGGTTGAACAATGAGCAAGACTGTCCTGGAGGCCCGGAACCTGTCCGTTGGATATGGCGGTCAGGCGGTGGTGCGAGATCTCAATCTGGCGGTCCGGGCGGGGGAGATCGTCTGCCTGTTCGGCAACAATGGTTCGGGCAAAACCTCCACGCTGCTCACCCTGGCCGGGGAACTTCCCCCCATCGACGGCGAGACCCGTTTTCTCGGGGAGGCCACCCGCGCGCCACTCTACCAGCGAGTGCGCCGGGGCCTGGCCTTTATCACCGATGAACGATCCCTGGTTTTCAGTCTCACCGCCAGGGATAACCTGCGCCTGCGCGGTGGCTCCGTGGACGGCGCCCTGGCGCTGTTCCCCGAACTGGAACCCCACCTGGACAAGCCGGCGGGGCTGCTGTCCGGCGGTCAGCAGCAAATGGTGGCCATGGCGCGCAGCCTCGCCAACGAACCCCGTGTACTGATGGCCGACGAGCTGTCCCTGGGCCTGGCACCGAAACTGGTGGACCGCCTGCTGCGGGCGCTGCGCCAGGCCGCCGATCGCGGGCTCGGGGTTCTGCTGGTGGAGCAGCATGTCAGCAAGGCGCTGGCGATCAGCGACCGCGCCCTGGTCCTGAGCCAGGGTCGTGTGGTCCTGGAAGGGGACGCCGCCGACCTGAAGCAGAGGGTCGGCGATATCGAGGCGGCCTACCTGGCGGGCGCCAGCGAAAAGCACCGGACGGATAAACATAGCGGGTAATACGAGCCCGATAATCGATATTGTCGGGTTAATAGCACTTGGGGAAAGCGATCCATGAAAACGCTGCAATTCATACGACCGGCAACCCTCCTGCTTTGCCTGGCCCTGCTCTGGGGCTGCGGCGAGGGCCGGGGCACCGGTTTCGATGTCTACAGGCCCGCCGATGGCGACAGGCCCACCATAAAGCTGATGTTTATCGGGCAGATTACCGATACCGCCAACGCCACGCCGTTGCCCGAAGCACCGGCGGCCATCCTTGCCTCGGCAAAACGCATCAATGCCGCCGGGGGCGTCAATGGCCGCTTGCTGGAAGTCCACTTCTGCGATGACAAGGCCGACCCCAACGAGGCCGCCAAGTGCGCCCGGGAAGCGGTGGCCAGCGACGTGGTGGCCACCGTGGGCAACACATCGAACTTTGGCGAATTTATCTTCCCCATCCTGGAGCAGGGCAACATCGCCAGCATCGGCCACAACCCGATTTCACGGGCGGATTTTTCCAGTCCGGTGGCTTTCCCCTTGCAAACGGGGTCGCCCGGCATGGTGGCCAGCACCGCAGCGCTGCTGGCGAAACAGGGTTTTGAGCGCATCCATGTAGCCACCGTGGACAGTCCCGCAGGCGGACTGGCGGGCGAATTCGCCCGCATGGGCCTGACGGGTACCGCCGCGACCATGACGGGGCTATCCCTGGTACCCATCGGCGCCCCGGACTACGCGACCTATGCGCACTCGGCAATCCAGGACAGCGATGCCGTTATGGTTTCCATGAATGCCGACCAGGCGGCACGTTTTATCGTTGCGCTGCACCAGGCCGACCCGGGGACCGTTATCGGGGTGCCCATTATCGCCACCCCCCCCACGACCCTGGGCCAGATCGGCGCTCCCTCGGAAGGTATCTGGGTCAGCGCCAATTACCGTCCCATCAACGCCGACAGCCCCGCCAACCGGCAGTTTCGCGCCGATATGGCCAAATACGCACCCGATTTTCGCATCAACGGTTTTTCCCAGCAGGCGTGGCTTGCCGTGGAAACTTTCGCCCGGGCCATGCGCGACCAAAGGGTGACGGAATTCGCGCCGGCGGCGGTGCTCGAGGCGATGAATTCCCTGGAAAACCTCGAGACGGGCGGCATGATCCCGCCCCTGACCACCACTGTCGAGAACGAGCCGCCCTTCAACCGGCTGTTTATCGACCAGGTGCTTTTTGGCCGGGTACGGGACGGCAAGGTCGTCCTGATCAGCGACAAATGGCACGATGCTCTATAGAAGTCGTCGCGCAGCAGCCTGTGGCGGGAATCCGGGATGACCGAATAGGTTGCGGCCCAAGGAGCTAGTCGGGAAAACGCCTCCGGTCAGGAAAAAGTTTTTCGACGAAACTGGCTCGGGGTGAGTCCGGTTGCCTTGCGGAAAGCCTGGGAAAACGCCGACTGGCTGTGGAACCCGCACTGGTAGGCGACTTCCTTGATCATGGAGTCGGGCTGGGACAACAACAACTTGGCACTGCCGATACGCACTTCGGCGATATAATCGCCCAGGGTTCGACCGGTGGTTTTCTTGAACATCCGTGCCAGGTGACGACTGCTGACCCCGCATTCATCGGCCAGTTGCTCCGTGTGAAGATCAGTGCTAAGGGAGTCCCGGACCCTGTCCTCGATAACCTGCAACTGCCGGGAGGTCAATTTGCCGGTATGGGTTTCACCGACGGCCCGGACACACCGGAAATGACGGCTGAGTTCCACGAACACCGAGGTTACCAGTGCGTCCACCAGCTTCTCCGACGCATAACCTGGCCGGATCACCTCTTCCGCCAGCCTGAGCAGATTGGTGCGTATATGGATATTCCTGATATCGAAGCAGGCCGCCAGTTCCAGGGGTGTCCACTCCCATGTCATATAGGGTTCAAGCAACGCCTCATCGAAGAGGCAGCTCAACTCCCGGTACTCGCCCACCGATCCCCGGGCGTAGGCTTCGTAGCCGGCGGGTACGAAGGAGCAACTGCCCAAAGAGGCATAGGCCTGGCGGTTGACTTCACCCAGATAACCCACCTCTCCGGATGCGGGGCGTGGGGTCAGAGCCAGGCTCAGATAGCAGGCCGGCATCCGGAAACGGGTCGCGGGCAGCGGTTTGTCCCAGCAAAAGCGACGTATCTCAACCCGGACGCCCGGTCGTGAGATACCCGCTTCCACCTCATAGGAAGAAACGGTATGGGGCCGGGTTTCAGTGAATTTTTGTTCGTCCCGGACCGTCCAATCCGCCTTTGCTTTGGTGGGCACCAATGAATACATACAGGTCGCTCACTCAACGGGAAATTCGTCCCGACCATTACAGGATATAGGATTCAGGCTGGCGCTGCATCCCCGGGCGCCATTATGCGGAGCCGGTCTTTCTGACAACAATTTAGCGCTCGCGCTACAGTGTTTTCCGTTGTCATTGTCGACGCCCCTCCCTAGCCTAGATGCAAGCTATTCAGGATCGCCACGGAGACAACCATGACCGCTATCAGTGAAATCATCGCCCTGGTCGACAAGCCAGACCCCTACCGTGACGCGCCGGAGAACCTTCGTGAGCTGCAACTCGAAGCAATCCGCGAACGCTTTGCCGAAAAACGCCAACAGATCAAAATACTGGACAAGCGTGCCGGGGAAACGGGTATCGACGAAATCCGCTCCCTGGAGGATGTGGTCCCCCTGCTCTTTACCCATACCAACTACAAAAGCTACCCGGAAGCCTTTGTCGACAAGGGCCAGTGGGCCAATATGAACCTCTGGCTCCAGACCCTGACCAGCAATCCGGTCACCGGCATCGACCTGGAAGGCGTTGACAACGCCGATGACTGGCTGGCCCGGCTGGAGGAGGCCGGCCACCATGTTTTTGCCTCCAGCGGCACCTCCGGCAAATGTTCCTTCCTGGATCAGACCGCCGAAGACGTGCAACTCGCCGACGCCGCCTACCGGGCCGGGTTCAAGGCCCAGTGGGCTCCCCTGATCCCGGAAAACAGGCACACGGCTTTCGTGTTTTTCCCGCCTACCGGCGTCCACCGCCTGTGTGGCCCCAATCGCAACTTCTTCGCCAACTTCGTGGCCGCCCCCGGCGAACTGCACTTCCTCTCTGAAACGCCCCTGCGGGCGACACCGGGCATCCGCGCCGGCCAGATCCGCCGGGCACTGGCCGCGGGCACGGCCCTGCCGGAGGAAGTGGCGGCTTTCGAGACCGAGAACGAGGAGCGCCAGAAGGAAATGACCCGGGCCATGGAAGAAACCATCGACAGGATTTACCAGCGCCTGGACCAGCCCCTGGCATTCGGCACCATGTGGCCGGCCGCCTTCCAGGTTATGGAAGCCCTGAAGGCACGGGGCGTCAAGAACGGTCAGATCCATCCCGACTCGATTCTCATGCTGGGCGGCGGCGTCAAGGGCGTGAAACTGCCCGACGATTACAAGGAGCAGATCTTCGAATTCTTCGGTCTTGCCCCGGAGCGCTATACAAACTCCTACGCCATGGTGGAAATGACCGGGCTGGCGCCCTACCGGCACAATATCGATGCCTATGCCCTGCCGCCCTGGATCGTGCCCCTGGTACTCGATAAATCCGCGGAAAAACTGCTTAACCCGGCCGATGCCAAAGGCCAGGTGGAGGGCCGCATGGCCCTGTTCGATCTGCTCACGGATGCCCGCTGGGGCGGACTCATTTCCGGGGACAAGGTCACCGTGGACTTCGATTCGGCGGACGGCTTTTCCGGCCCCCTGGTCCGTTCCATTGCCCGCTACCAGGACCTGGAAGAAGGCGAGGACAAGCTCACCTGCGCCGGCACCATCGACTCCTATGTGCGCGGTGCCGTTAACGCGGCCTGAAAGCAACGGTTCCGAGGAGGCTAACCTCATGAACGAACAAGCAAAGATAGAAGTCCCCGACGATGCGCTCCGGGTTCCCCATGTGATCAAGGGCGAGGTCCGGCACGCTGCCGAGGTGGAACACAGATCCCGGGCCAGGTCCACACCGGTCTACACCCCCAAAATCGACCGCGACAGCCTCGTCTGGCGGCGACACACGCCGACGCCCGCGTTCGACACACCCATCGCGGAGATCATCGACTTCCTGGCGGAGGTGGGCGAACGGCTGGATTTCGACACCAACCCCTATCTTCGCGAAGCCCTGGAAAAAATGGTCCACTTCAGCACCCTGGACGCACGCATCCTGGAAAACTGCTACCGCGATATCAAGTACATGTTCCAGCGCGATGCCATCCTGGCCGAAGCCCAACGCAGCCTGGGCAATATCGATGTACTGGACGGCTGGGTCGCCCACAACCCGCACCTGCCGGACAGCCGCATCCGCGCGATTCCGCCGCGCCTGGTCCATATCCTCGCGGGCAACGCCCCCGTGGTGCCGCCCATCACTATTATCCGCGGCGCGATTACCAAGGGTGTACACCTGCTCAAGCTGCCTTCCAACGACATGTTCACCGCCACCGCCATTCTCCGCACCATGGCCGACGTGGACCCGGATCACCCCACCACCCGTTCTTTTTCCGCCGTCTACTGGCAGGGCGGGGACGCGGATATCGAGTCGGCCATCTATCGATCCCAGTACTTCGACAAGATCGTGGTCTGGGGGGGCGAAGCGGCCGTCCGGCATGTGGTCAAGTATGTCGGCCCCGGCCTGGAGATGGTGTCCTTCGACCCCAAGGTATCCATATCGCTGATCGGCCGGGAGACCTTCGAATCCGAAGCCGTCACCCGGGAGATAGCGGAAAGGGCGGCGGCGGACGTGATCGGCCTCAATCAGGACGCCTGTTCCGCCTCGCGCTTTCACTATGTGGAAGGCTCCACCGAGGAAGTGGACCGGTACTGCGAGCAACTGGCCCGGGCCATGGGCGTCGACACCCGCTACGGCGCAGGCGACAGTGACCTGCTGCCGCCTGCGGACGTACGCGAACAGCTCGATATGCTGGAAAACCTGGAGCCAATCTATCGCCTGTTCGGCCGCTACGACGGCCGGGGCCTGGTGATCCGTTCCGACGAGCCGGTTTCCTTTTCGCCTTCCGGCAAACTGGTCAATGTCGTGCGCCTGGACAATCTCGACGACGCCGTCAAACAGGTGACGGTAGCGACCCAGACCATCGGCGTTTACCCCCCGACCCGGCGCCGGGCATTGCGCGACGCCCTGGCATCCGCGGGGGCCCAGCGGATCGTGCCCCTGGGCATGGTCAACGGGGAGGGTTTTGGCGGGTCGCCCCATGACGCCAGCTTCCCGGTGCACCGTTTTATGCGCTGGGTCGTGGAATCCGGTGAGGAACAGTGACAGCGCTTCGAGAACAGCGATTAGAACAGGGATCAGGGAGCGCCGGCGGCGACCACCGTCGGCGAAGGTGGCGGTAAACCATAATGAGAGCAATGATGCCCAAAAAAAACACGCTGACTTTCCTCGGCGCCCTGGTGGCGGCGGAGATTCTCTCCGCCTTCGAGCTGTCCATGCTCTATTCGGCCCTGCGTTACCTGATCGAGGATTTCGGCAACCCGGAAGCGGTTGGCTGGATCATCACCAGCTTTCTGCTGGCCAGCGCCGTATCGGCGGCCATCTGCGGCCGGCTGGGCGATATGTTCGGCCGGCGCCAGGTGTTGCTTGCGGTTATCGCCGTCAGTGTCGCGGGTTCGCTGATCTCGGGTTTCTCGTCGTCCCTGGCCGGGGTTGTCGCCGGCCGTATTATCCAGGGGGCGGCCGGCGCTATTTTTCCGCTGTGCATCGGGCTGGTGCGGGAGAACACCAGCGACGACCGGGCGCCGATCCATATCGGCATCCTGGCCGCCACCATGACCGTCAGCGCCGGTTTCGGCGCCGTCCTGGGCGGTGTGCTGGTGGACAACCTCAGCTGGCACTGGATCTTTTTCTGCGGCGCGGCGGTGGGCGCCGTCGCCATGGTGCTGATCGCGATTTACGTGCCCAAATCCCGCCCGGCCGGTGTCCCCAAACGCACCAATATCCTCGGCGGCATCCTCTTTGCCCCGGCCATCGTCTTTATCCTGCTGTCGGTGACCAAAAGTGCCGACTGGGGCTGGGCAGATACGCGCACAGTACTGTTTCTGGGCGCTGGCGCGGCACTGATGATCGTCTGGATAGTATCGGAACTCAAGGCCGAAACGCCGCTGATCCACGTCCGCCTGCTGGCCAACCGGCAGGTACTGCTGGTCAACCTCGCCGGTGCCGTTCTGGGCCTCAGTGCCTTCCAGTTCCTGCAGGTGTGGTCCATTTTACTGCAACAGCCCACGACCACCGGCATCGGCCTGGGCTTGTCGGCCACCATGGCCGGCCTGGTCATGCTGCCCATGACCCTGATGGCGCTGGTGGGCGGCCCCGCCGCCGGCTGGATGATCGCCCGTTACGGCGGTCGCCCCACCATGGCCATCGGCTCCCTGGTACTTTCCCTGACCTGGATCGCCGTCCTGTTGAAGAATGACTCCGTGCTCTTTTTCCTCGGCATCATGATCATCATGGGCCTGAGCAAGGCGCTGTTTTACGCCAGCCTGCCCATCCTAATCGCCCGATCCGTGCCTCTGGAGCGCACCAGTGAGGCCAGCGGGGTGATGATCGTGATCCGGGTCACCGCCATGGGTATCGGCGCGCAGATCGTCGCCACCCTGCTCGACAGTTCCACCGTCAAGGCGCCCGCCGGGGAGGGTTTCTACCCCGATCCGACGGCCTATATGGTGACCCTGAGCTACATTATCGTCGGCTGTTTTCTGATGTTCTTTATTTCCCTGATGCTGCCCCGCAAGGAGGCCGTCGCAAAAAACGCGGCGACCGGTACCGTCGGCGAGAAAAAGGTCGCGACCCCCCCATTGGTCAAAGAGAGTAACGACTATGCCTGACTACGACCTGATCATTCGTAACGGGACCGTGATCGATGGCTCCGGCGCCCCCGCCAGAAAGGCGGACGTGGCAGTCAGGGGCGGTCGTATCGCCGCCGTGACCGAGAACCTGCCCGGCACGGCAACCGAGGAACGGGACGCGACCGGCCTGCTGGTGACGCCGGGCTTTGTCGACGTCCATACCCACTACGACGGCCAGGCCACCTGGGACGAGCGTCTCTGGCCATCATCCCGGCTGGGCGCCACCACCGTGGTCATGGGCAATTGCGGCGTGGGTTTCGCCCCCTGCAGGCCGGAGGACCGCGACACCCTGATCAGCCTGATGGAAGGGGTCGAGGACATTCCCGGTACCGCCCTGGCCGAGGGCCTGCAATGGAACTGGGAGAGCTTTCCGGATTACCTTGACGCCCTGGAGCTCAAATCCCGGGATATCGATATCGCCGCCCTCTTTCCCCACGGACCGCTGCGGGTCTATGCCATGGGCGAACGCGCGGTCAACAGGGAACCGGCCACGGATGAGGATATCGCCAGGATGCGTGAACTGCTGGCCGAGGGCCTGTGTGCGGGCGCCATGGGTTTGGCCACCTCCCGCACCATGATCCACCGCACCAGTTACGGCGATTTTATTCCCACCTACCAGGCGGCGGACTCCGAGCTGAAGCAGTTGGGAGAGGCGCTGCCGGCCGCCCCCGGCACCCTGTTTCAGATGGTATCCGACTTCGAGGACGCCGAGTCGGAATTCGATATCGTCCACGAAATTGCGCGACGCACCGGCCACAAGGGCACCTTCACCTATCTGGACAACAGCGAACGACCCGGCTTCTGGGACGAGCAGGCAAAACGGCTCGAAAAAGCGCGGGACGAAGGGCTGGATATACGCGCCCAGGTGCTGTCGCGTCCGCTGGGCATGATTATGGGCTTTAGCGCCTCCCTCAACCCCTTTTCCGCCCGTCCCGGCTACAAGGCCCTGGCCGGACTGGACCACGACCGGCGCATGGCTGAATTGCGCAAGTCCGAAGTGAAGGACCGCATACTCCGCGAAGACAACGAAAATCCCCACGTGTTTATAGCGGGCGTTGCCCACCGGTTCGACAAGATGTTTCCCTTCGAGGAGCCCCTCGACTACATGCCCGACCCGGAAAACGCTGTCTCGGCGAGAGCCCGGCGGGAAAACCGCTCGCCAGCGGAATGGGTCTACGACTGGCTGTTGCGGGACAACGGCCACTCCCTCATCTACATCCCGGCCGCCAACTTCACGGACGCCATTCCCGACATTCTCCGGCATCCCCTGACGGTATCGGCGCTTGGCGACGGCGGCGCCCACGTGGGCTCCATCTGCGACGCCAGCGCCAGTACCTACCTGCTCACCCACTGGGTCAGGGAGGAAGCGGCCCTGAGCCTGGAGGAAGGTATCCGGATGCTGACCCGCCAACCCGCGGAACTGTACTCACTGCTCGATCGCGGCCTTCTTGCCGAAGGCATGAAAGCAGACATCAATATCATCGATTTCGATGCCCTGAACCTGCACCTGCCGCGCATCGTCCACGACCTGCCCGCCGGCGGCCGGCGCTTTCTCCAGGACGCCGACGGCTTCGTCGCCACTCTGGTGGCCGGCCGGGAAATCTACCGGAACGGCGAGGCCACCGAAGCGCTGCCCGGCGCACTGGTCCGCGGCGCCCGCCCGGACCCCCGTCCGGCCGCACCGCAACCATAACGCCCACGACAAAAGACATCGAGGTCCACTAGTGTCCGGAATATTAGTTGAATAGATTCAATTGGTTACTGAATTTGGTCTCATTCATGCTCTGTTCACATCCCGTAAGTAGTT
>MRWG01000871.1_pt1 | contig 24330 bp, 19 predicted proteins | sample 1013341 | NCBI WGS metagenome assembly MRWG01 (sample SAMN06117577, study PRJNA244670) | biofilm metagenome | biome: Water; feature: Cathode Biofilm; material: Biofilm; isolation source: microbial consortium enriched at the cathode of a solar microbial fuel cell | place: USA: District of Columbia ... | reverse complement strand
GGCTATATTTTCTGCGTCTGGACATGAACACTCCTTTGGCACAGTGTGCCTCTTTTTAGGAATGTCCGCAGTAACGGGGTAGAACCCGTACCAAGGTGCTTTAGCTAGGGGTTAATCGTTGTAATTTGAGGCGGTTCAAGCGGTTATGTTTCAAGCTTCGCCCTCGATAAAGTTCATTTAATACCGATAGTTACACGATTGAGGCCGAATCTGGGCACAGGGTTGTCCGGTTGAGATCGTCGCAAAACTACCAAAGTGACCGCTGCCCTATGCCCTCGATTTCACACTTTACTCGCGCAGATGTGCCTGAACAACTACCTGGATTTTGTCCGGTTACGGCTGCCCTAAATTGGACATGACTCAGCAATTTTAGGGTTGCTTCCTTACGGAACTAGAACGAACGGTGCTCGTAAATTCCTGTCAAACATGTCCAATGATTGACCAAGATTTGGACTCAAGTCGATATACTAGTTACTTCTTCCCGGTCGACTTTGTTTAGTGTTGGGTTTATCACCTTTGAGTCCCACTTTGTGAATACTGAAAATCTGCCTTGTCTCTCCGATTACAACTGGTTCCTGAACACCCTTCCTGAAGCTGCCCTCGTGGTTGGCGATAGCGGTGAAATTCTTATTGCGAACGAAATGGCCAGGCGGGTTTTCAAGTCCAGCGGAGATGGCTTCCATGCAAAACATGTTGGGGAGCTTATTCCAGTGGAGAAGCGCGATGGCCATGATAATAAGATGGCCCGCTTCCACGCCTCTCCAGAGAAAGAGACACGGATTGCAAATTCTGCACTGGAAGCTGTGCGAGGCGATGGGACGCACTTCGCGATTGTTATTATTTTAAGGCAGATTACCTTGGCGTCCGGAAGTTACACCCTGGCGATTTGTCAGGATGTGTCCGAACAGCGATACCTCGTAACTGGGTTACGGAATGAACTAGATCAAGAACGCATGCTGGCCCGGACAGATCCCCTTACATCAATTGCTAACATACGCAGTTTTCGAGCAGAGCTTGAACGCTCGATCGAGCGTCTTTCCCGCTATGGCCGACATTTCACGCTAATCAGTATTGATTTAGATAACTTCAAGCCGATCAACGATGACTACGGGCACGCAGAGGGCGATAAAGTGCTCAAAGACGTGGGGGATGCCCTCAAGTCTGGCCTTCGTAGCGGCGACTTCCCAGCACGCATTGGTGGCGACGAATTTGCGGTGTTGCTCCCTGATACGGGATTCGACGCGGCTAAGCAGTTCATGCCGCGACTGGTTCAAACCTTAGAAAACAAGATGGATCAAAGTAAATGGCCGGTGACATTTTCACTTGGCATGGTCACTTTTAATGAGGCACCCGGTAGAGTCGATAAAGCTCTGATGCTGGCAGACGAAACCATGTACCTTGCGAAACGTTCGGGCAAAAACAGAGCTGCAATGCGTACCTTTCAGTGATTCCGGCGTTCACTTCTGGTGCCCAAGTCTGCGAGTTGGCCATTTGATCAAGTTGAATGGCTGACGCTTTATTCGGTTTGGAGGTTCTCGGTGTCATGGGGCTCTGGGATGGTCGATTCCAGAGAGACGTCAATAAGCCCATGCTGAAGTTTTTTCAAAAGGTGAAGCAGGCTGACACCGTCATCAAAGCTCATCTCCTGCATAGCCTGTCTGTAAAACTCGGCAATCGTGTCTTGCAGCCGGTTCCAGAACGTTCGACCGGATTCGGTAAGTACTACCAGTCTTGCTCTGCGGTCTTGGGGATCCTGTATCCGGACGACATGCCCATCCCTTTCCATTCGCTTAAGGACGCCATCAAGGTTTTGGCGACTGACGTACAGATACTCTTTGAGTTGATTGAATGAGGTGCCGTTTTCGAATCCTTCCCGGGACAATGCACCCAAGACCGCCCATTGAACGGCGCTGATGCCCATTTCATTCTGGACCTGGCGCTGCAGAATGTTTCCGGTCTGGAACAGGCGGAAAAAAAGCCGGTTGGGAATGCCTCCGGATTCGTTGACGATCATTTCGTATCCCGTTGGTAAAGAATGGTTCGCAAGCCCGTTAAGTTTATTTATCAACGATATCTTCACATAGATCCGGGGTGGTCTTCCGCATTTTCTTGCTTCAGTCCGGATGATAAGGGCGCTGTGAACCCGGAGTTCCCTGAGATCTCGCAGGGAACTCCGCGATCGCAGTTTTCACTCAGTTATTGATGAGCTTGCATTTGCTCTCCGAAAGCGGACGGAAGGCTTCGTTGCCCGGAATCGTTCGAACAATCTTGTAAAGATCCCATTCGCCGGTGGACTCTTCCGGTGTTTTTACCTCGGCCAGGTACATGTCATGAACCATCCGGCCGTCCTCACGGATACGACCGTTTTTGACGAACATATCGTTGATCGGAGTCTCTATCAGATGCTTTCGGACAGTTTGGGCGTCATCCGAGCCAGTAGCTTCCACCGCCCTCAGATATTGCATTGTGCTGGAGTAGATCCCCGCGTGAACCATTGTTGGACGGGTACCGGTTTCTTCCATGAAACGATCAGACCATTCACGGGTTTCATCGTTCATGTCCCAGTACCAACCGGTAGTCAGCTGCAGTCCCTGGGCCGCTTCGGTACCCAGGGCGTGAATGTCACTGATAAATACGACAAGACCAGCAATGATTTGACCCGACTGCGTGACGCCAAATTCCGCAGCGGTGGTGATTGCATTGGTTGTGTCCGCACCGGCGTTCGCCAGAGCAATGACGTCGGCTCCTGAAGCCTGGGCCTGGAGGATGAACGAGGAAAAGTCCGGCGTTGGGAATGGATGACGGATGCTTCCGAGAATCTCACCGCCATTGGCTTCTACAACCCGGGTAACGTCCGCCTCCATGGCATGACCGAAGGCATAGTCTGCGGTCAGTATGTACCAGGATTTGCCGCCTTCCTGAACGATCGCGGTCGGAGTACCGATGGACAGTGCGTAGGTGTCGTAGACGTACTGTATGTGATTGGGTGTACAGTGCTCGTTGGTGATGCTGGATGCAGCAGAGCCTGAGATCAGTCCCAATTTGTTGTTTTCTTCAAGTATCTTGGTAGTGGCGATGGTTACTGAAGAGGCCACCATGCCGCCAACCATGTCGACACCGTCGTTCTCAACCCAGCGACGCACTGTGCTGGATGCAACATCAGGGCTATTCCGATCGTCGGCACTGACCACCTCGATCTTGGCATTGTTTACTGTCCCGCCGAAGTCGGCAACAGCCATTTCCATGGCTTTAAGACCGTTCGGACCGGCAAGGTCACGGTAAGTGCCGGACATGTCAGCAAGGTACCCCAGCTTAACTGTGTCTCCAGAGATTGCTGCTTGGGTGGTACCTGCAATTAGAGCTGAGGCAACGACTGAGGGCAGAAGCTTTTTTGTATTTTTCATTGTTCTAACTCCGCTACGATACTTTTTGGTTTGGGTTCTCGTTACTGCTGTAAGGGTGACCAATTTGCTTACTTCGGCAGATATTCCCGTGCAACAATGTTTTTCATGATCTGAGCTGTGCCATCGCCTATCTGCAGGCCAAGAACGTCTCTCAGACGCTGTGCAAACGGCAGGTCCTCGCCCCAGCCGGTGTGGCCGTGAGCCAACAGGCACTGTTTCACAACGTCGAATGCCAGTTTCGGTCCCCACCACTTATTCATGGCTGCTTCGGCGTTATGGGGCAGGTCGTTATCTTTGAGCCACAGTGCGTGATAGCACTGCATACGGGCGGCGTGAACGTAGGTCTGGTATTCGGCCAGCGGATGGGTCAGGCCCTGGAAGGCAGACAGGTTCTGGCCGAAAGCGGTACGTTCGGTCAGCCACTGCCAGGTTTCATCCAGCGACTGCTGGGCCACAGCCAGGCATTGCAGGCCGATCAGGGCGCGGCTGTAATCGAAGCCCTGCATGACCTGTTTGAAGCCTTTGCCTTCGTCGCCCATCATGTGGCTGGCGGGCACCTCCACGTTGTCGAAGAAGATCGAACCGCGGCCGATGGCACGCTGACCGTTGTCCTCGAATCGGGTGGTGGTGATGCCCGGTGTGTTCATGGGTACCAGGAACGCGCTGATCCCGGAGGCGCGCTGTTCCACCGTGCCGGTGCGGGCGAATACCACTGCGACATCCGCCTGGTCGGCCATGGAGATGGAGGTTTTCTCGCCGTTGAGTACGTAGACGTCGCCCTTTTTCTCGGCTTTCAGGCGCAGGTTGGCGGCGTCGGAACCGCCGTGGGGTTCGGTCAGGGCGATGCAGGCCACCTTCTGTCCGGAGGTCATGCCGTGCAGCCACTCTTTTGCGAGGTCCGGTGAGGCGTGGCTGGCAATGATCTGGCCGTTAAGGGAGGTCAGCAGGGGAATGTAGCCAACGTTGAAATCCCCTTTGGAAATTTCCTCGATGATCAGGCCGCTGGTGACACAATCCATGCCGCTGCCGCCGAACTCTTCCGGCAGCTCGCCACCGAGCAGACCCATCTCGCCGAGCTGGCGGATAACAGCCTTTTCGATGACCCCTTCCTGGTCCCGTTTGCGATAGCCCGGAGCCAGCACCTCGGCGCTGAAGCGGGCCACAACCTCGCGAATCGCGTTCTGTTCTTCATTGAATCCGAAATTCATGGTGTTCTCCGGGCGTTGTCTGTGACCCGGCGGTGCGTCGCCACCGGGTCGATCGGCTTACTTGTAGAATTTCCGGAAGTCCGGCTTGCGCTTTTCCTTGAAGGCGTTGACGCCTTCCTTGGACTCGTCGGTGTCGTAGTAGAGGCTCAGGGCCTGCATGCCCAGGGCGCCAATACCGGCAATATTGTCGCTGTCGGCGTTGAAGGAGCGCTTGGCGATGGTCAGGGCCGTAGGGCTCTTCTCCAGGATTTCCTCACACCACTTCTGTACCTCTTCGTCCAGCTGCTCGGGCGGGACCACAGCATTGACCAGGCCCCATTCCAACGCCTGCTGCGCGCTGTACTTGCGGCACAGGTACCAGATTTCCCGGGCCCGTTTCTCGCCCACAACCCGCGCCAGATAGGCGGTGCCGAAACCTGGATCGACCGAGCCGACCTTGGGGCCGACCTGCCCGAAGATGGCGGTTTCCGAGGCGATGCTCAGGTCACAGATTACGTGTAGGACGTGGCCGCCGCCGATGGCAAAGCCGTTGACCCGGGCAATCACCGGTTTGGGCACTTCGCGGATGGTGCGCTGCAGTTCTTCCACCGGCAGGCCGATCAGACCGCGGCCGTCGTACTGACCCTCGTGGGCGCCCTGGTCACCGCCGGTACAGAACGCTTTGTCGCCGGCGCCGGTGAATACGATGACGCCGATGTCCTTGTTCCAGCCGGCGCGGTTGAAGGCGTCCAGCAGCTCCATGCAGGTCTGGCCCCGGAAGGCGTTGTAACGGTCCGGCCGGTTGATGGTGATGGTGGCGACGCCGTTGTTTTCGTCGTACAGAATGTCTTCGTAATTCATGGTGCGTTCTCCTAAATCATGTAGCTGGTCGCTTAGCCGGCCATGGTCAGGCCGCCGGACACACTGATGACCTGGCCGGTTATGAAGTTGGCATCGTCACTGGCGAGCAGGGCGATGACGCCGGGGTAGTCTTCCGGTTGCGCGAGGCGTTTCATGGGGACCGCGTTGCGGAAGGCCTCCAGCAGCTTTTCCGGGTTCGGGGCGGTATCTGCCACGCCTTTGAGCAGGGCGGTGTCGGTGGGACCGGGGCAGACCACGTTCAGGCAAACGTTTTTGGTGGCCAGTTCCCGGGCCACGGTCTTGCTGAAGCCCACCAGCCCGGCCTTGCAGGCGGCGTAGACAGACTCGCCGGAGGAGCCAACCCGGGCGGCGTCGGAGGCGACATTAACGACTTTGCCGCCGCCGGCTGCGACCATTCTCGGCAGCACCACGTGGTGCATGTTGAGCGCGCCCGTGAGGTTCACTGCAATCAACTGGTCCCAGAGCGTTGGCTCGGTTTTCAGGAATGGCAGAAATCGGTCGAACCCGGCGTTGTTCACCAGCACGGTGGGGGTGCCCAGGTCGGTTTCGATGGCCGCTACGGTCTCGGTGATGGCGGCGTAGTCGGTGATGTCCGCCGCGTAGGCACGGGCAGTGCCTCCGGCTTCGGCAATCAGATCAGCCGTGGCCTGTGCGGTTTTCGCGTCCCGGTCCAGTACGGCCACCAGGCTGCCTTCCTCCGCAAAGCGCAGGCATACGGCACGTCCAATGCCGCCCCCGCCGCCGGTCACGATGACTGTTTTTCCCTTGAGGCCTCTCATAATGACTTGCTCCTGTTGTTGTCGGATCACTGGGATTAACTGCGTGCGTTCGGTTACAGGCGAACCTTTTTGGCCTGCTCGCGCAGTTTGAATTTCTGGATCTTGCCGGAGGCCGTGCGAGGCATGGCCGCGATCACTTCCAGGTATTCGGGCAGGTAGTTCCGGGACAGTTGTTGTTCGGTCAGGTAGGTCTTTACCTGATCCAGAGTTATGTCGCTGGCGTGCTCGTCCAGGGTGACGTAGGCGCAGAGGCGCTCGCCCAGCCGTTCGTCCGGGCAGCCCACCAGGGCGACATCGACAATGCCGGGGAACTTGTAGAGGAGGTTTTCCACCTCCACCACGGGAATGTTCTCGCCACCGCGGATTACTACGTCCTTGGTCCGGCCGGTGATGCGGATATAGCCATCCTTGTCCATGCGGGCGAGGTCTCCCGTGTTGAACCAACCGGATTCGTCCACGCCATAGAGTTCGGGGCGTTTGAGGTAGCCGACAAACAGGCTGGAGCCCCGAACCAGCAGGCTGCCTTCCTCGCCGGCAGGCAGGTCATTGCCCTCAAAGTCGGTGATTTTCACGTCCATAAAGGGCATGGCCTTTCCATCGGATTGGCTGGCCCGTTCAGGCGGGTCTTCGGGGCAGGTCATGGTGACAGCGCCGTTTTCGGTCATGCCCCAGGCCGAGACGATCTTCGCCTTCAGTACCTTGCCGGCCTGTTCCACGACAGCGCTGGGGATGGGCGCTCCGGCGGACACGAAGATTCTCAGGGAATCCAGTTCACCTTCATGATTTGGCGCGGTCTTCACGAGGTCTGCCAGGAATGGGGTAGCTGCCATGGTGAAGGCCGGTTTCTCGGCGGCGTTTACCTTGCAGACGTATTCTGCGTCCCAGATGTCCTGGAGAATGGCGGTGGTGCCCAGATAGATGGGCATCATGATGCCGTACATGAAACCGGTCTGGTGTGCCAGGGGCGAGGCCATCAGCACCTTGTCGTCGGAGTTCAGGTGCAGGCGATCGGCATAGGGGCGCACGTTGGAGAACAGCGTGTTGGAGGTGTGCATGACCCCCTTGGGCTCCCCGGTGGTGCCGGAGGTATAAAGGATGTAGATGGCGTCGTCGGCGTTGAGCTGACGTTCGGAAAACAGAGCTGTGACGTCCTGCCTTTCTTCCCAGGGCGTCTCTGTCAGGCGTTCTTCAAAACTGCGCTCGCCAACGCCTCCGATCACCAGCAGGGTTTCGAGGTCTGGCAACTCGCCGCGAATGCCGTCAATCATGGCTTCGTAGTCAAAGCCACGGAATGCCTTTGGAATCACCAATAGTTTGGCCTCGCCATGCCTGAGCATGAAACGCAGTTCCCGCTCCCGGAAAATGGGCATCAGCGGATTCAGAATGGCGCCGATTCGCATGCAGGCCAGGTGCAGGGCCGTGGTCTGCCACCAGTTGGGTAGCTGGCAGGCCACCACTTCGCCTTTTCCGATGCCCATGGCTGCAAGCCCTGCCGCTATGCGGGTGACCCGGTCGTTGAGTTCCCGATAGGTGAGGGACGTGCGGGTGTCGCTGGTGACCTGATAGCCGACGATCGCTTCCCTGTCCGGGGTGCTGGCGACCGCCTGGTCGAAGTAGTCGGTAATGATCTTGTCGTTCCACGCGCCGCTGTTGATCATCGCGGCACGGCGTTCCGGATTGAGCGAGATGCCTGTATCCATCGTGTTCACCTGTTGTGTCCGGTTTGTTGTTGTTAGAAGGCCTCCGACCTCAATTGCAGGGTCCTGCCTTGTCCGGTTCAACATACGCGCGCTTGGAATAATATGTCAACATATTGCTTTAAGGATCGAGAGTCGTGTCACCAGGATGGGTGGGTGAAATATTCAGTTTTGTTAATCTAAATCGAAGAAAATACAGAAGATCATTTTGTGGGGTTAGGTGGGATTTTAAAGCAATATATTGATTGAAATGTGCGAGGTTGTGGCTCCGGAGGATGCGAGCAATTGGGTTGACTCAGTGTGGTGGTCCGGAGGTGCTTTATTTGGCAGAAGTCGGATTGGGAGATCCAATAGTCCCTGTCCAAAAGGACTGGGCTTTCCCGATGAGAGTCCTGCCTTACGTGCTGCCGTTAGCCCCCGGTTCTTCGAGTCCATCAGCCACTGGATACTCAGGTGTTGAAGTCTCTGATGAGCGGCGGCATCCAGGCAGTGGTTACCAAACCATCTAAACCATGGTTAATTGTTCCGCCCTGTCGCCATAGCTAGTGTGAAGTTGTTCTGAAACAACAACAACACAGAGGTGACTTCATGAACAAACGTATCTGTATCGTCGGTGCCGGGGCGGCTGGCCTGCATCTGGGACTCTATCTGCAGCAGCACAACGTCGATGTAACCTTGTATTCCGATCGGCGTCCTGAGGACTATCGCACAGCCCGTCTTCTGAACACGGTTGCGCACCACTCCGTTACGATCGCCCGGGAGGCGGATCTGAACGTGAATAAGTGGCCAGTCAACGAGAACGGCTATTACGGCCACTATTATTATGTCGGCACACCAACCCCCCTCCGTTTTTACGGGGATCTGGCAACGCCGAGTCGAGCAGTTGATTACCGTCTGTACTTGCCGGAGCTCATGACTTCGTTTGCCGAGCGCGGTGGACTTATCGTGCATGAGCAGATCAGCGCCGATGACCTCGAAACGCTTTCCGAGCAATACGATTTGCTGGTGGTCTGCACCGGCAAAGGCGGGTTTGGATCGCTGTTTGAAGCCCGGGAATCCGCTACGCCTTTCAAGACGCCTCAACGGGCTCTCTGTGTGGGGCTGTTTAAGGGGATCAAAGAGGCCCCCATCCGCTCAGTGACCATGTCCTTCTCGCCGGGCGCCGGTGAAATGATTGAGATCCCGACGCTGTCTTTTGATGGTATGTGCACAGCATTGGTGTTGGAAAACCATTTCGGTGGCGACCTCGAGATTCTGTCCAAGACCAAATACGACAATGACCCTCGGGCGTTCCTGGATCTGTTGCTTGAAAAACTTTACAAGCATCACCCCTCTGTTGCCGAAAGGATCGATCCGGAGAAGTTCGATCTGGCGCATGACGCGAACGACATCCTTCAGGGCGCTGTTCCCCCCATTTTTCGGGAGGGTTCTGCCCAATTGAGCAATGGGAAAACGGTGATCGGATTAGGGGATGTCATGGCGACCGTGGATCCGTTGCTGGGGCAGGGCGCCAACATGGCGTCTCACGCTGCTCGGGTGCTAGGCGAAGAAATTGTAGCGACCAACGTCTTCGACGAACGCTTTGTCGAGCATCTGGAATCCCGACGGGAAGACCGTGTTCTGTGTGCGACACGCTGGACCAACTACATGCTCAAGAACCTCAAGGAGCTACCTCCAGAGTTCCAGCAATTCATCGGCACCCTGAGCCAGAGTCGGGAGATGGCGGATGAATTCACCAACAACTTTAACTATCCCGAAAAGCAATGGGATTACTTCTCAAGCCCGGACCGCCTCGCCGAGTGGTGCAAGAGATTTGCTGGTCCGCAGGCCGCCTGAGAAGGAATGTTGCGGTCACTCAGAGTGAGTGGCCGTTTGCTCAGAACAAAAAGAGGAAAACATCATGTCAGCACTTAAATGCTCTGCCATCGAGGAACTTGATGGCCAATCTTTTCGTCAGGCTGTCTCGCTGTTCGCCACCGGCATTGGGGTAATCAGTTCCGAGGATAGTCATGGCGACATTCACGGGGCGACAGTCAACAGCTTTACGTCCATAAGCCTTGAACCACCGACCATTATGGTGTCGCTCAAGCCGGGAAAAATGCACGGCATGCTCACTGAGCGCGGAAGTTTTGGTGTCAGCATTCTGGGTGAGAACCACAAAGACTATTCGGCCTATTACAGTCGGCGCGATCTGAACGGCATGCCTGCCCCCGAATTTACCAAGCGCCAGGCTCTCAAAACCCTGACCGACGCCATCGCCTGGTTTGAGTGTGAGGTTGTGAAAACGGTCGACGTCAATGACCACACGCTGTTCATAGCCAGAGTGACTGCCTGTGGCAAGTCCGATACTGACAGCCAGGCACCGCTTCTGTTCTTTGCGAGCAAGTACCACCACAACCCAGCCCCCATCGCCTGAGGGCAGGCTTCTATAACAACAAATACAACATTGATTCTGGAGGTTTTATGTTGGGTGCATTTGAAAAGAAAATGGCCGGACACGGTGTTCTTATGATTTTTTCAACCCTGGTGTTCGGGGTTGCGCTCTGGATGAATCTGGTCGGGGGATTCGAGATTATTCCGGGCTACATCGTGGAATTTGACGTGCCGGGTACCCCCGAAGGATGGGCCAAGGCCCACATAGGGCCGGCCCTGAACGGCATGATGGTCATAGCCGTCGCGTTCATTCTCCCCCACCTTGATTTCGAGGCTAAAAAGGCCCGGATTCTTGGATGGATCATCGTCGCGGACGGTTGGTCCAACGTGGGTTTCTACTTCTTCTCCAATCTCTCCGAAAACCGTGGTTTGACGTTTGGTCCGAATGTATACGGGGAAGGCAATATTTTCAGCGTGTTAGCGCTTGCACCTGCCTATCTGTTTGGCGTTCTGGCGTTGTGGGCCCTGTTCGTCATTGGTCTGAAGGCGCTCCGAACGAGCACCCAGCGTTCAGCATAACTGCGCAGTCGCAACGGCTTTGTTTACGACAACAACAAAAGAGACTTGTCATGCGAAAACATACGAAATTAGCTATTGGTTTGCTCGGCGTTCCGCTTATGGCCGCCTCTGGATTCGCCTGGTCGACGGAGGGGTTGAGGCTTGAAGGCTATGGTGCCGTTTCGAGGGCTATGGGCGGAACGGCCCTGGCTCAGGACGTAGGCGTGGCGGGCATGATGGTTAATCCGGCAACCTTGTCAATGGCACCCGAGGGCCGCCGTTTCAGTCTTGGTGCGGATGTGATCACAGCGGACATCGTTAATGAGGACCTCACGACCGGTGAACAGGTGCGGTCGTCGGACCGGGGGCAGAACCGGGGGCCCTACGTTGCGCCACAGATTGGTTACACGGTAAACCGGGGCGACTGGGCATTTGGGGTTGGTGCCTTTGCGCTGGGTGGTTTGGGGACCGAATACGGCAGCGACAGTTTTCTGTCAGATGGGACCAGTGGCACGGCTACGGGTTTGGAAAACAGCAGCCGGCTGTTGGTTGTCGATATACCGTTTGCTCTGAGCTTTCGGGTGAATGAGAGTCTTTCGATCGGTGCCACTGTAGATGCGGTATGGAGCGGCATGAATCTGAATCTGCTGCTGGGGGCAAATCAGGTGGGTAGCCTGATTGCCGACGGCCGTGTCAGTGGAAGCCTGCTGGGCACCCTGGCTACTTTGCCTGCCCTGGATGGCGCTCATCTGAGCTTTACCCGGGAGCACCCATTGAGCAGTGGCGCAGATGCATGGGGTGTCAGCGGCCGCTTAGGCCTGAGCTGGCGGGCATCAGATAATACGCGTGTGGGTGCAGCCTATAACTTTGGAACCCGCCTGAATGATTTGCAGGGCGATGCGGTTCTTACCGCGGTGGATCTGGTGGCCGGGCAGATTCCCATCAAGGGACACGTCGAAATCACTGATTTTCAGATGCCCGCCTCTCTTGGGTTCGGGGTAACCCATGAGCTTCGGGACCACTGGCGTGTGTCTCTCGATGTGTCGAGAGTGTTCTGGCGTGATGTACTGAAGGATATCCATGTCGGTTTTACCAGTGACGGAGGTGATGATCTGAATCTGGTCGTCCCCCAGAATTACAAGGATCAAACCATTGTTGCCGTTGGGTCTGCGTATTCGATTGGCGACTGGGTTTTACGAGCCGGCTACCGTCATGGAACCGAGGTGGTGCCTGATCGTGACCTGTTTGTGACCCTGCCCGTGACCCCTACCCGGATCCTCTCAACCGGTTTCTCATATCGATTGTCCACTCGAAGTCAGATTGATTTTGCGTATTCCCATAATCTCGAAATCGACAGGTCAAACCCGCAAAACACCAACACTGGAAATCCGGTGAGAACGACGGAGTCTCAGGACAACTTCGTCCTGAACTACGCGCTGAACTTCTGAGGTGAGCCGGATGAAAAAACTACTGGTGTTGTATCCACGTCCCGTCGACGAAGACGGCTTTCTGACCTATTACCGAGAGGTCCATCTTCCGAAAGCACTGGAGTTGCCGGGCTTGCTGTCAGCCTCCTACAGCGTGACGAATGATGAGGGTGCACCGTTCTTCGTGTACTTCGAAGCCGCTTTCCGGAATGGTCCGGCACTGGAACGTGCCATGTCCTCGGATGTGGGGATTTTTCTGGCGGGTGATATCGGCAACTTTTCCCCCAAAGGTGCGGTGACCGTGGTCTCGGATACCGACATTCTGAAACCTCTGGTGGTCACACCGGAGCGATTGAGTGCAGGAGATGACAATGAACTATGAAGCAGCTCTAACCATTGGTGGTATGAAGCATAGCGGAGAGGCGCCCTCGCTGGATGTCGTGGATCCTGCCAGTGGGCAGGTGTTCGCACAGTGTCCGGGCACTTCAGTCGCCCAACTGGATCAGGCCGTGGCGTCCGCGAAGACGGCCTTTGGCCACTGGCAACATACTCCCGAGAGCGATGTGCGCGCCATGCTGCATGAGATTGCCGGTCGCATTGAGGCCAACGCCTCAGAACTGGCGCACATGGTGGTTCAGGAACAGGGTAAGCCACTGGCACTTGCCGAGATGGAAGTAGGTGCCGCTGTTGCCTGGACTCGATACACCGCTGATCTGGATATTCCAGTCAAGGTCATCGAGGACAGCGAAACCCGGCTTGCCGAACTGCACCGCAAGCCGCTTGGCGTTGTGGGCTCCATTACACCCTGGAACTGGCCGCTCATGATTGCGGTCTGGCATATCATGCCAGCGCTTCGCACCCGTAATACGGTGGTTATAAAACCAGCGCCATTAACGCCATTCAGTACCCTGCGAATGGTCGAGCTGATCAACGAGGTGGTGCCGCCCGGTGTCGTGAACAGTGTGACGGGCGACGTTGAAATCGGCGAGGCAATGAGCACCCACCCGGGTATCAGCAAGATGGTGTTTACCGGTTCAACTCCGACCGGCAAGGCGATTATGCGTGGGGCCTCGGATACGCTGAAAAGACTGACTCTGGAACTCGGGGGTAACGATGCGGGCATCGTGCTGGATGATGCCGATCTCGATGAGATTGCCGGTGCCATTTTCCAGACATCGTTTCTCAACATGGGGCAGACCTGTGCCGCGCTGAAGCGATTGTACGTTCATGACTCCCTGTACGAAGACCTGGTTCAGCGTCTTGCCACCATGGCGAGAGAACAAGGCGTTGGCAGTGGGTTTGATGCGGCAAACAGCTTTGGCCCTGTCCAGAACCTGAAACAGCTGCGATACATTGAAGAGCTTGTCAGCGATGCGAGAGAGAACGGAGCCCGTATCGTCTGTGGGGGTGAACGAATGCCGGGCGAGGGCTTCTTTTATCCGCCAACCATTGTGGCGGATATATCCGATGGAACCCGGTTGGTGGACGAGGAGCAGTTTGGTCCTGTGTTGCCGGTGATTCGTTACACCGACATTGAGGAAGTGATGGTCCGAGCCAATGACAATCCCAACGGCCTTGGTGGTTCCATCTGGGGCCGTGATCTGGAGCGGGCCAGGGCTCTGGCAATGAAGCTGGAGACTGGAACGGCCTGGATCAACAACCACGCCGAAGTGCTTCCCCATTGCCCGTTTGGAGGTTGCAAGATGTCGGGTATAGGCGTTGAGTTCGGTGAGGAGGGTTTGCTCGAGTACACCACCGCTCAGCTTGTCAGTATGAATCGCGGAGGGGGTTAGTCAGCCCGTTAGCGGTTTCCCGAAAGGTTTGTTGTTGTGCCCTTGGGGGCTGGGACGGGCAACCGCCTCAGCCCCGGTTTTCAGGGGAAGCGCTTGGGGCTACTATGCCAGAGAGCTTGTCTGGGGGCGCTGGACTGGCTCGCGGAATGTGTTGCGCCAGCCTTACAACAACAAAAACCGGTTCCGGGCATGTATGAATTCATAAAGCGTATTTTCCGTAACAAGCCAACCTTCAGGATTGGTAGCGTTGATCTGGATGGTCAGGATGACTATCAGACCCAAAAAGAGAAGTTTGCCCGGATTATTCTGGATCAGATGTACCACTTTGCCGGGCTCCTGGACGGGGAGGGAAACATCCTTGAGATCAACGTCCCTGCGCTGCGAGGAGCTGGTCTTTCCATGGAAGACGTGGTTGGTACGCCGTTCTGGGAGGCTCGCTGGTTTGCGCTGTCTGAGGAAAGCAGGGCCTCCCAGCGGGAGATGGTTCTGCGGGCCGCGCAGGGTGAGTTCATCCGTCGAGATATCGAAGTCTATGGTGAGGCCAGCGGTGAGCGAACCATCATTACGGATTATTCTCTCACACCCTTGAGGGATGAGGCCGGCGAGGTGCGGTTCATTCTCGCGGAAGGCCGGAATATCACCGAGAAGAAAAAAGTAGAAGTTGAGGTGGCAAGGAAGAAAAACGAACTTGAGGAGCTCCTTAAAAAAAACCGGGAACTGGACGAACAAAGAAATCGCTTCTTTGCCAACATCAGTCACGAACTCAAAACCCCGCTGTCGCTGATTATTGGCCCGGTTGATGACATTTTCTCTCAAAGCAGTGGTTTATCCGAACGGCAGAAGACGGACCTGTCAGCCATCAGGCGAAATGCCATTACCATGCTCAATCTCGTGAATGACCTTCTCGATCTTGCGAAAGTCGATGCGGGAAAGGTTCAGCTCTTTTATGAAGTGATTCCCATGGTCGGGTTCATGAAAGAGGTTGCTAGCCATTTCGATGCGATTGCCCTGCAAAATAATATTGCGTTTGCTCTGATGGTTCCGGACGGTCTGGAGATCGAAGCGGATCGGGAGCGCCTGAGCCAAACCGTGTTCAATCTGATCTATAACGCGTTCAGTGTGACCCCCCGAGGCGGGCGTATCAGTTGCTCTGTCGAGGAGCACGAGAATGACCGGATACTGATCAGCGTCACGGACACGGGGCCTGGCATCGACTCAGACCAGAGGGCAAAGATTTTCGAACGCTTCGAACAGGGAGCGGGCCTGCTTCAGAGTACGCGCCAGGGAACAGGGTTGGGGCTGGCGATCGTCAAGGAGTTCGTTGATCTTCATAGGGGTACAGTAACGGTTACCAACTCTCCGGTGGGTGGCGCCCTGTTCAGTGTGGAGTTACCGGCCAAGGCACCCTGTGGTACTGGCGTCCGTGAAAGTGTCAGAAACAGCAACCGCGATACGGGGAGTCTCCTCGTTCAAGATGGGCATCAGGGAGATGAGCCATCAGCCTCTGAAGCAACCGGAAAGCCGAGGGTGCTGGTGGTCGACGACAACCGTGAAATGAGGGAGCTGATTGATCGTGTACTCAGTGATGAATATCAGGTCCGCACGGTCGATGGCGCAAAAAAAGCGCTGGCGATTCTGGAATCGACTCAGCCCGATCTGATCATTACCGACCTCATGATGCCGGAGTTCAGCGGTGATGAGATGATCCGATCCATTCGCAATCGAGTGGATTCTGCTCAGATTCCTATTCTGGTGCTCTCGGCCCATTCGGGGGGAGCGGTCAAAAACGAACTGCTCTCGAAATACGTCCAGGATTATGTCACCAAGCCGTTTTTTGTGCCGGAGTTACTGTCGAGGGTTCGGAATATTGTGACTATGCGGGATGCGCGACGGGCTCTTCAGCAGGAGCTGGAATCCCGGGACACGAATCTGATGCAGCTTACCCGGGAGTTGATTGAGGGTCGCCGGCAACTTCAGCGCAGTTTCGACGCACTGCGAAAATCCGAAGGGCGTTGGCGGGCGATTCATGAGAATTCCGCTGTTGGTATTGCTGTCGTCGATACCCACTGGATGTTCGTGAACGTGAACCCGGCTTTTTGTCAGATGTTGGGTTACTCTGCTGAGGAACTTATGGGGCGCTCGGTGATTGATTTCACCCATGAGGCTGATCGGTCGATCACCGGGAATCGTCTGAACCAGCTTCTATCAGGGGACATTGAAAACTACCACTATCAGAAGCGATTTATCAGCAAACAGGGTTATGAGGTCTGGACCAGCTCCAGCGTTTCTGTGATACCCCAAACTGAAGATTCGCCACCCCTATTAATGGGCGTCGTTGAGGACATCAGTGAGCGCAAACAGGCCGAGCTTGAGTTGGAAGAAGCCCGTTTGGAGTTGGCGCGGGTAATGAGAGTCACGTCCATGGGTGAACTGGTGGCGTCGATCACTCATGAAATCAATCAGCCGCTTTCCGCAATCGTTGCCAATAGTCAGGCTGGGCTCCAGTGGCTGTCCCATTCACCCCCAAATGTCGACGAGGCTTCGAGAGCAATCAAAAACATCCAGCGCGACGGTGAGCGTGCGGCTGATGTGGCCATTCGGATTCGTGGGTTTATGAAGCGCGATGCGGGGGAGCTCCAGCCGATTGATTGGACTGATTTGATCTCGGACGTTCTGGATTTCGTCAATGAGACCGCCCGTAAGATTGGTATTCGGATTCATACCGTAATCGAGTCGGATCTGCCTGTAACCACGAGCGATAAAGTACAGCTGCAGCAGATCCTTCTGAATCTGGTCCTGAATGCGATTGATGCCATGAAGAGCATGGCCAGCAACGATAAACGGTTACGTTTGCATGTTCGGTATTGCCCTCAGATCGCCAAGATCCGTGTTCTGGTCAGCGACAGTGGGCCGGGCGTTTCGCTGAAGGCCCGTGGCCGTGCCTTCGAACCCTTCTTCACCACCAAGTCAGAGGGCCTGGGGATGGGACTGGCCATATGCAGGACAATTGCCAGTCGTCTGGGAGGCGATGTTGCGCTCCTGGATGAGGAGCCAGGGCAGGCAGGTGCTACGTTTGAATTGACGGTGCCATTAGAAGGTAACAGCCATGGGTAAGACGCAAACTGTCTACGTCGTTGATGATGACCTTTCGATGCGGGAGGCCATCAGTAGCCTGCTCCGTTCTCACGGATTCAACGTTGTGCCCTGTGAATCTGCGAAAGCGTTTCTGGACAGTTTGGTACTTGAGAGACCCTGCTGTTTGGTGCTGGACGTCAGCATGCCCGAAATGACGGGTGTTGAATTACAGGAACACCTGATTGGGATCGATGAGTTGGTACCGATCGTTTTCGTGACCGCTCATGGCGATATCCCTATGTCAGTGAAGGCGATCAAGGCAGGAGCCATAGAGTTTCTACAAAAACCGGTGAACCAGGATCACTTGTTGGAGGCCGTCCATCAGGGTTTGCGGCAGGACGCGAGAAAACACGAAGAGCTCAGCCAGTTAGCCAGCTTGAAAGAACGGGTAAACCTGCTGACTAGGAGGGAAAAGGAGATCCTCAAAGAGGCAGTAAAAGGCAGGCTCAACAAGCAAATTGCGGCTGATTTGGGTGTGGCCGAAGTGACGATAAAGGTTCACCGGCACAATATGATGCAGAAACTCGACGTACGATCACTTGCTGAGCTTGTTCGTATCGCCGAGCGTTATCCTGATTTGTTTTAACCGGGAACCGTGTTTCTGGCAACCTTTTTGAGAATGCTCAGGACTGCAACGTGGAGCACCCCAGATACCGGCCATGAAACCGCAGATGCTGGTCGATAAAACTCGCGATAAAGAAGTAGCTGTGGTCGTAGCCCTCTCGAAAGTTCAGCTCCAGCGGGTAATTGCTGATGCTGGCCGAGGCCTCAAGCGCCTCTGGCTGAAGCTGTTCAGTCAGGAAATTATCCGCATCGCCTTGATCGACCAGGGCTGGTACGAACTGTGTTGCATCCCGCATCAGCAGGCTGGCGTCGTATTCGGCCCAACGCGCGGTGTCCTTGCCCAGGTAGGCGGTGAAGGCCTTTTTGCCCCAGGGGCAATTTACCGGGTTGCTGATCGGGCTGAAGGCCGATACGGACTGGAATCGTTCTGGGTTGCGCAGAGCCAGAACCAGAGCGCCGTGACCACCCATTGAATGGCCGGAAATCGAGCGTTGATCCGTTACCGGGAACACCGATTCGATCAGTGCGGGCAGCTCATTCAGCACGTAGTCATACATGCGGTAGTGGGGATGCCATGGGCTTTCCGTGGCATTCACGTAGAAGCCTGCGCCCTGGCCAAGATCGTAGCTTTCATCGTCGGCAACGTCATCGCCGCGGGGGCTGGTGTCCGGTGACACGATGGCCATGCCCAATTCCGCGGCCACACGGTGGGCGCCGGCTTTCTGCATGAAGTTTTCATCGGTACAGGTCAGGCCGGACAGCCAATAGAGCACCGGTACTTTTTCCCCGTTGGCTACTCCTGGCGGAAGGTAGATCGCAAATCGCATTCTGCAACCCAGGGTTTCAGAACGGTGACTGTACTGCTTGTGCCAGCCACCGAAACTCTTGTTGCTGCTCAGGTTTTCGATTGTCATCGGGACCTCCATCGGTCGGCCACCTGCGGGGCAGGTGGCCGTCGCGATTACTTGTCGAAATGAATTACGCTGCGGATGCTCTTGCCTTCATGCATCAGCTCGAAGGCTTCGTTGATGTCATCAAGCCCCATGGTGTGGGTGATGAAATCATTGAGCTTGAATTCACCCTGCAGGTAACGCTCGACAATGCCGGGCAGCTCGGAACGGCCTTTGACGCCACCGAAGGCAGAGCCCTTCCAGACGCGACCAGTGACCAGCTGGAACGGGCGGGTGGAGATTTCCTGGCCTGCCCCGGCAACGCCGATGATGACCGACTCGCCCCAGCCCTTGTGGCAGCACTCCAGTGCGGACCGCATGACATCGACGTTCCCGATGCATTCGAAGGAATAGTCCACGCCACCGTCGGTCAGTTCGACGATCACTTCCTGAATCGGCTTGTCGTAGTCTTTGGGATTGATACAGTCGGTTGCACCAAGCTGTCGTGCCAGGTCGAACTTGCTGTCATTGATATCGATGCCAATGATTCGGCTCGCCTTGGCCATGGTCGCACCAATAATCGCAGACAGGCCGATGCCGCCGAGCCCGAAAATGGCCACCGTGGCGCCTTCTTCCACCTTCGCGGTATTCATGACCGCGCCCATGCCGGTGGTGACGCCACAGCCGAGCAGGCAGACCTCTTCCAGCGGGGCTTCCTTGTTGACCTTCGCCAGTGAAATCTCCGGCAGAACGGTGTACTCGGAGAAGGTCGAGCAACCCATGTAATGATGAATGGGCTGGCCGTCCTTGTAGAAACGGCTGGTGCCATCGGGCATGAGTCCTTTGCCCTGGGTTTCGCGGATTTTCCCGCACAGGTTGGTTTTGCCAGACAGGCAGAATTTGCACTCGCCACACTCGGGGGTATAGAGCGGAATGACGTGATCGCCGATCGCCACACTGGTGACTCCTTCGCCGACCGCTTCTACAATTCCGCCGCCCTCGTGACCAAGGATGGCCGGAAAGTTGCCCTCGGGATCTTCTCCGGAGAGGGTGAAGGCATCGGTGTGGCAGACACCCGTTGCCATCACTTTTATTCTCACTTCTCCCGCTTTCGGGGGCATGACATCCACTTCTTCAACGGACAGTGGCTGACCGGGGCCCCAGGCAATTGCCGCTTTTGATTTGATCATTTCAGCCATAGTGTTCTCCATCGGTATACAGGAAGGGCGGGCGCCGCCCGATCGAAGTGCCCATTGTATTTATAGTGATCTGATTGATAATGACCGCTCTCAGTAAATAACTTTTACTGGTGTGCAATAATCAAGATGGCACACCATGAACGGGGACAGTCATGCATCGCTGGGAAGGGGTAGATGAATTCGTGGCGGTAGCCGAAACCGGGAGCTTCACCCGTGCCGCGAAGCAACTGGGCGTCTCGACCGCACAAGTGAGCCGACAGGTCAGTGCCCTGGAGGCCCGCTTATCAACTCGCCTGTTTTATCGAACCACACGTCGCGTGTCTGCCACCGAGGCCGGGCAGCTGTATTACCAGCACTGTCGCCAGGTGCTTGATGCCCTTGAGCAGGCGGAGCGTTCCATCACCAATATGCAGCTGATCCCCCGAGGCAGGCTGCGACTCACGGCGCCGGTGACCTATGGAGAAAAGTCGATTGCGCCACTGGTCAATGACTTTGTTGTGCGTTACCCCGAACTTGATGTGGAGATGCATCTTACCAATCAGACCCTGGACCTGGTGGCTGAAGGCTACGATCTTGCGGTGCGCATGGGTAAGCTGGAGGACTCCACTCTGATGGCGCGGCGGCTTGCATCCCGAACCCTGTACGTGTGTGCGTCGCCCGATTACCTTGCGACGCATGGCACGCCGCACTCGCTCTCCGAGTTGGCGAATCATAACTGTCTGCTGGGCAACCTCGATTACTGGCGCTTCCAGGAAGCAGGGCAGCCCCGAAATGTCCGGGTCAAAGGAAATATTCGCTGTGACAGCGGCAGGGCTCTGCTCGATGCCGCCCTCAAGGGCATTGGTATTGTTCAGTTGCCGGATTATTACGTTCAGGCTGCAGTGGACTCGAGGCGGCTGATCCCGGTGCTGACTCACTACCAGGAAGACGATGACGGTATCTGGGCGGTGTATCCTCACAATCGCCATGTATCACCGAAAGTGCGACTGCTCCTCGATTTTTTTGCCGACTCACTGGTGTAGGTCGCCCCCTTTCTTCATCGACTGATGACCGGGTTCGGGCACAGTCGGTCCCCCGGTCAGGGTTCCGCATCAAGAGGCCACGAGTTGCAGATACCGTTCCAACGTCTATGGTGAATGAACAGTCCTACCATTCTGATGGCTGGTTCGCTATGGGCATCAATCGCTTCTCTTCTGAAAAGTGTCTTCTCCCGCCATGATTTCTGGCCCACTCAGTCCGGAGCAAAGCATTCTGGTCGGCAGAATGCTGACCCACTCAGCTTCCGTCATGATCTGGATTTCGGATGCCAACAAAGAGTGCGTTTATTTCAACGAGTCGTGGCTGACATTCACGGGCAAGCGTCTGAATGATGAAGCCGGTTTCGGCTGGAGCAAGGGAGTTCACCCGGATGACTATGGCCGTTGCCGGGAAATCTTTGGGCAAGCCTTTGATCAAAGACAGTCCTTTTCGATGGATTACAGATTGCTCCGTGCGGACGGTGTTTATCGCTGGATTCGGGATGAAGGTGCTCCATACTTTGAGCCGACGGGCGAGTTCGTGGGCTATATCGGCTCCTGTCATGACATTCATGAGCAGACGTCCGCGCTGAAACAGCTTGCCGAGAGCAAGAAGAGAATTTCAGAGGAACGGCAAGAGTACAGTTCGACTCTGGACAGCCTGCAGATTGGTATCGTTTTGCATGCAGAGGATACCAGCATCCTTTACAGCAACCGCGCTGCAACTGACATCCTTGGCCTGACACAGGAGCAAATGGCCGGAAAGAAGGCAATTGATCCCGCCTGGCAATTCATCGACGAGCAATTGAACCCACTGCCTTTGTCCAGGTACCCCGTTAACGTGGCGTTGTCGTCGTCAGCGAACCTGTTTGATTATGTCGTCGGGGTCTTGAGGCCCGACCGTGACAAGCCGATCTGGGCCTCTGTGACGACTCATTACCTGGAAACCCAGAATCCTGACGATTCCGTTCAGGGAAAGGCCATTATCAGCTTTGTGGACATCACGGCGAGGAAAGAAGCGGAAAATCAACTCACCAGGAGCGAAGCCCTGCTTTCCTCGCACGTTGAGAATACCCCTCTGGGATGTATTACCTGGGATCCCAACCTGATCTGTACCAGTTGGAACCCCGCCGCGACCTCAATTTTCGGCTATTCCGAGTCCGAGATGATTGGTCTGTCCTCGTGGGAATCCATTGTGCCAGAGGAGGTCAAAGGCCATGTTTTCAACCTGTTCCATTCACTCCTGCACCGAACAGGCGGTGAATCATCGATAAACCAGAACAGGACCAAAGACGGAAAAGTTATTGTTTGTGAATGGTTTAATACCACGCTGGTGGATAAAGAGGGCCGCGTCTTGGGAATCGCCTCGATGGTTTCAGACGTGACCGAAAAGAAGGAAAAAGAATCCCTCCTGTTAACGCAAAGCCAGATCACTTCAAACATGATTGAGGGCGTTTGTCTGGTTGTCAGCGACTCCCAAAAAATTGTTTATGTGAATCCGACCTTTGAAAAAATGTTTCGTTGTCATCAAGACAGCGTGGTCGGAAAAAAACTGACTGAACTGGATTGCTTCGGTATACAGCTCGACTCGGACACCATCAAGGAAGTGGTCCAGTCAGTCGCCAACAAGAAGGTCTGGAGGCGAGAGTGGAGCCGGTCAAACGAACAAGGTGAAAACGTATGGTATTCCACGAGTCTCTCGGGGTTTGATCATCCCACCCATGGCCCGGTCTGGATTGTGGTTACTGCCGATGTTACGGATAAAAAGCTGCTCGATTACAAACTTGCCTACAGCGCCAGTCACGATAGCCTGACGGGCCTGATCAATCGGAGTGAGTTTGAATTGCGGGCCAATCAGTTGATGACGGACGTAGAAGGTTCGCAAAGACAACACGCGCTCTGTTTCCTGGACCTGGATCAATTCAAGGTTATCAACGATACCTGCGGACACACTGCGGGTGATGAGCTGCTTCGGCAGTTGGCCATTGAGCTGGACACGCTGGTTCGGAAAAACGATACGCTGGCCCGCCTTGGGGGCGACGAGTTCGCGATTTTGTTGGAGGACTGCAGTTTAGAGCAGGCCTTCAGAGTCGCGCAGAGCGTATTGAGCCAGATCGCCGATTACCAGTTTGTCTGGGAGTCCGGCGTTTTTCGTATCGGGGCGAGTATCGGCCTTGTCGAGATCAACGCGGCTACCGGAAATCTGACAACTCTCCTCAAGCAGGCGGACATCGCCTGTTACACCGCCAAAGAACAAGGCCGAAATCGCATCCATGTGTTCAAAGAGGATGATGCCGAGATCAATCTCAGGAAAGGCCAGATCGAGTGGATCTCGAAGATCGAAGCGGCGTTGACGGATAACCGGTTTATTCTGTTTGCCCAGCCCATTCAGTCGTTCAAAAAGCCGGGTGCGGGGCACTACGAGATCCTGATCAGGCTTCGCGGGGAAGACGGTCAAATCTACCCCCCGGGCGCGTTTTTACCAGCGGCAGAGCGCTACGATATTATTGGCAGAATTGACCATTGGGTCGTCACTGAAGTTGCCGATCTCTTTGTTCGTTACAGGGAATTCTTCCAATCGGTTGATCTGGTCGCCATCAACCTTTCCGGTGCCTCCCTTGGTGACTTTCATTTCCTGGAGTACATTCTCGAGCTGGTGCGCAGTGGTTCTCTTGCGCCTGACAAGGTGTGTTTCGAAGTGACCGAAACGGTGGTGATCTCAAACCTCAAAAGCGCGGTGAAGTTCATCAATTCGTTGAGGAGTCTGGGATTCAGCTTTGCGCTGGACGATTTTGGGAGCGGCATTTCTTCTTTCGGCTATCTGAAGAATCTGCCGGTGGATTACCTGAAAATAGACGGAATGTTTGTAAAAGACATCGCTGAAGATTCCTTCGATTATGCAATGGTGAAATCGATCAACGATCTCGGGCAACTGATGGGTATGACAACCGTAGCCGAGTTTGTGGAAAGTGATGCGATTATTTCAAAACTCAGGGAGATTGGGGTCGACTACGGTCAAGGCTTTGCTCTGGGCAAACCGGAGAGTTTTATCGACCTGATCAAGAGCAGCACATAATGGCTTCGGCCGCGGGCGCACATGCCGAATTGGGTGCGCTGCGGAGTTGCAGCACCCGCCGAGCGAGGTGCTGCAACTCTCGGTTCAATCAGACCATCCGGCTCAGGGTGCCATCGCCTTTCACATGCTGGTGGAACAGCGCCATACCGATATGACCAATCACCAGAGCCGCCAGAGCCCAGGCTAGGGTGGAATGGATGCCGCCAATGGTCGATGCCCAGGCAATCTTGTCACCCTTTTCAATCAGTTGCATGCCAAAGACGTTCAGACCATAACCGCCGCCCAGCAGAATCAGAATTCCGGTGACGGGCAGCAACAGCATAGCCGCATAGAGCAAACCATGACCGATT
>MRWG01000870.1_pt1 | contig 24348 bp, 22 predicted proteins | sample 1013341 | NCBI WGS metagenome assembly MRWG01 (sample SAMN06117577, study PRJNA244670) | biofilm metagenome | biome: Water; feature: Cathode Biofilm; material: Biofilm; isolation source: microbial consortium enriched at the cathode of a solar microbial fuel cell | place: USA: District of Columbia ... | reverse complement strand
CCAGGTTCCCGAGTGGTGCCTGAGGCGCCCCAAGCCCGCCCTGCAGGCAGTTTACGATTTCGTCGCGGCGCCTCTGCGCATGGCCATGCTGCCGGACGCCGTCAACGAGCGGCTGCACCTGACCTCCCTGAGGGGCGAACGCTTCGCCGCCGTTCTGCCCGAGCTTCGCGGGCGCGTTCTGGACATCGGTGCCGGCGACAACGCCCTGCTCAGGCTCTACCGGGAACATGCGGTGCGGTGCGGCCAGTCTGCGGAAGACGCCGCGGCAAGCGTCGGGGTCGACGTCGAGGATTGGGGCGGCGGTTGTCAGATCATCGAAGACGCGGCGAACTTGCCGTATCCGGACGCGAGTTTCGATACGGTGACTTTGATCGCCTGCATCAACCACATCACCAACCGCGATGAAGTGATCCGGGAGGCGCGGCGCCTGCTGCGGCCCGGTGGGCGGGTCGTGGTGACCATGATCAACCGTTTTCTCGGCACCATCGGTCACGCGATCTGGTGGTACAGCGAAGACAAGCACCGACATGTCGAAGAAGAAGAGTTGATGGGCATGGACCGGGCCGAGGTCGTCGAGCTGTTGATGTCGAATGGATTCTCAAAGGTCGATGTCACCGGGTTCGCTTACGGGATGAACCGGGTTTATGTCGCCCAAAACTGACGCGCCTGCCAGGGACGGCAGGCTGCGGGATTGGCTGCCGTCGATTTATCGTGCGTCTGCGGTGATTGCGGTCGCCATTGGGTTCCTCTTCTTCCTGAGCGACAGAATTTCTTTCAACGACGATCTTGTCTGGCTCTACAGCGCTTCCTTTATCGCCGACAAGCCGGAGGCCTTTGCGGAAGGCAAGCGGCTGATCGCCGAGAAGCTGGTGGAGGCGGGCACGGACAACGTAGCGCAATACCGGCTCGCGTTGCGCGATGGCTTCGAGGACAATTACCGGCTCTTCATCTATACGGGCTACCTGGCCCGCCTGATCACGCAGCCTCTCCCGCCGGGAGTGGACATCGCCCGGGACGCGGCAGCGCAGCAGGTGCTGCTGCGCCGTATCTCCCTGACGCATGCCCTCGGCTTTCTCACGGCCGTGGTCCTGTTCTGGCTGGGTCTGAGGGGCGTCCACCGCCGCCTGGTGCTGGGGAGCGTGACCTTCGTGCTGGTGGGAATGTTGCTGGTCAACTTTCTGCCGATAACCAGCGCGCCGATCGCACTGAACAACATTCACTATTGGGTGAAGCTGTCGCTTGATCCGGGCGAGAGCCTGTTCGGCAGAATGCTGGAAACGACCATCAGCTTCCTGGTGCACCCGGGGCCGTGGTTCGTGCCGTTCTATCTGCCGCCGAAGAATCAGTTCCAGCTGATTCTGATCGCCATTATGGCTCTGCGCTGGTCGGACCGCCACGCGGCGGCCTATCTGCTGCTCGCGGTCGCCTGCGTCTTCCACCACAGCTATGCCGCCTTCATCGTGATCTTTCTGGCGACTTTCGACGCCTGGTGGCGCCCGGCAACCCTGCTTCGGCCGGCTGTGATCCTGCTGGCCACCGTACCGATCGTGGCGAACATGACCCGCTCGGCCGGGCACACGGACTGGAGTCTGTCGATTATTGCTCCCGCTGTCGTTCTGCTCGGCGCCTTTGGCCTCGGGGTGATCAGGCGGGCGGGCGTCTTCGGTCCGCCGGACCGGCCGGCAATCTTCCCGCGCCTCTCGCCGGTATCCCAGGATCTCGTCGGCTACTGGGCGATCTGGGCGGTTTCCGCGGCGGCTTTCGCCGTTGCGGCTCTTTATGCGTCACCACTGGAGGCGCAGTATTTCTGGTCGAACCTGCATTCGCGCCTCTACGGCCTGATGTTGCCGCCGACCTATGTCGGCATCGTCATCCTGCTGGCCGCCGCGGCAAGCCAGCGCAACCTGCCTCTCGTCCCGTTCTTCCGGCGGAGGGAAGCTCTCGTAGCCCCTGTCCTGCTGGCCGGCGGGCTGCTGCTGTCGCTGGTTCCGCTGCTGCGGCAGGACCTCGGGGCCGTCCTCTATCCCGAGGCCCGGCGCGCCCCGGCGTCATCACATTGTGAGTTCGATGCTGTGGGCGGGCGCTACGAAGGGTCCTACTTCACGCAGCTCGTCGTGGACCTGGAGCTGGCAACGACCGAGCGCACGAGGGCATTTTTCGCCCCTTGCCCGAGGGTGCCGCAGCCCAGCCAATAGAAGCTGCGGCCCGGCCCGGCGTCCATTCTCCTGTGCAGCGGCGCAGGCGCCGCCCGTTGCGCAGTCTTTGTTCCTGAATCTGGAACCCGGACGTGGGATGCGACGTTCCTTAGAGCGACTCAAGACTGCTGCCCGGCGTGGTCGGGCAGCAGTCGGCTCGACTCACAGGAACGGAGGACAAAGGGCATGTCGGCACGGAAGGCACGCGGCAAGTCGGCGACTTACGGTGATCAGAAGGTTCGGCGCGGCGCAGGCGGGGAAACCCACCAGGATGCCGGAGATGACGTCGAAACCCTGACCACGCAACAGGGCGTCCCGGTGGCCGACGATCAGAACAGCCTGAAGATGGGCGAGCGCGGGCCGACCGCGATGGAAGACTTTCACTTCCGCGAGAAGCTCTTCCACTTCGATCATGAGCGGATTCCCGAGCGCGTGGTGCACGCGCGTGGCTTCGGTGCCCATGGGTTCTTCGAGACCTATGAATCGCTCTCCGATGTCACAAAGGCCGACCTCTTCCAGCGCGCCGGGGAGAAGACACCGGCCTTCGTGCGCTTCTCGACGGTTGCCGGCAACAAGGGCTCGGCGGACCTGGCGCGCGACGTGCGTGGCTTCGCCGTAAAGCTCTATACCAAGGAAGGCAACTGGGACATCGTCGGCAACAACATCCCGGTCTTCTTCATCCAGGACGCCATCAAGTTCCCGGATCTGATCCACTCGGCCAAGCAGGAGCCCGACCGCGGCTTCCCGCAGGCGCAGACGGCGCACGACAATTTCTGGGACTTCATATCCCTCACACCCGAGAGCATGAACATGGCGCTGTGGATCATGTCCGACCGCACGATCCCGCGTTCGCTGCGCTTTATGGAGGGATTCGGCGTTCATACCTTCCGCCTGGTCAATGCCAAGGGCAAATCGACCTTCGTGAAGTTCCACTGGAAGCCGAAGCAGGGCATGCAGTCGGTGGTGTGGAACGAGGCGCTGAAGATCAACGAGGCCGATCCGGACTTCCACCGCCGCGACATGTGGGACGCCATTAAGTCCGGAGACTACCCGGAATGGGAGCTTGGCCTGCAGCTCTTCGACGACAGGTTCGCCGACAAGTTCGCCTTCGATATCCTGGATCCGACAAAGATCATTCCGGAGGAGGAGGTGCCGGTGCGCACCGTCGGCCGGCTCGTGCTCGACCGCTGCGTCGACAACTTCTTCGCCGAGACCGAGCAGGTCGCCTTCTGCACCCAGAACATCGTCCCGGGTATCGACTTCACCAACGACCCGCTGCTGCAGGGGCGGAATTTCTCATACCTGGATACCCAGCTGAAACGCCTCGGCAGCCCGAACTTCACCCACCTGCCGGTGAACGCGCCCAAGTGTCCCTTTGCCCACTTCCAGCAGGATGGTCATATGGCGATGCACAATCCCAAGGGCCGCGCCAACTACGAGCCGAACTCCTGGGGCGGCGACGGCGGGCCGCGCGAGAACCCCGAGAAAGGCTTCACCAGCTTCCCGGCGGAGGAAGGTGGCGCCAAGCGTCGGGTCCGGTCCGAGACCTTCGCCGACCACTACAGCCAGGCGCGGCAGTTCTACCTGAGCCAGACCGAGGTCGAGCAGGCGCACATCGTCTCCGCTTTCGTCTTCGAGCTCAGCAAGGTCGAGACGCTGGAAATCCGGGAGCGCATGGTCGCTCATCTGCTCAATGTCGACGCGGATCTCGCCAAGCAGGTCGCGGAAGGCCTCGGCCTGAAGAGGCTGCCTAAGCCGGCCGATGCGGCGAGGCCGACACGCGGCGACCTGAAAGCCTCTCCGGCCCTCAGCATCCTCCGGAACGGGCCGGAAAGCTTCAAGGGCCGCAAGGTGGGCGCGCTGGTCAGCGACGGTGTCGATGCCAAGCTGTTGGCGGCATTAAGGAAGGCGCTGGAGGCCGAGGGCGCCGCCCTGAAGATCGTCGCGCCGCGTATCGGCGGCGTGAAGGCGAGCGACGGCAGCCTGGTCGAGGCCGACGAGAAGGTCGACGGCGGGCCTTCGGTGGTCTTCGACGCCGTCGCGGTGCTGACCGACGAGAAGGGCGCCGAGAAGCTCGCCGGCATGCCACCGGCGCGCGATTTCGTCAGCGATGCTTTCGCGCACAAGAAGTTCATCATCTACACGGCCGCGGCCGCGCTCCTGCTGTCCAAGGCGGGCGTCGAGAACCGCGACGATGGCATGATCGAACTCGGTAAGACACAGGATGCCAAGGGCTTCGTGAAAGCCTGCCGTCAGTTGCGCCACTGGGAGCGCGACGCCTAGGCTGTTTGGACTGCCCTCCACAAGATGTGCCACGGGGTCCTGGAGCGCGCTCCAAGGCCCTGGCGCGTCGGCCTTAGGCCTGTCCGGCCCTGCTTCTAGCGCAAGGCGGCGAGCTCCTGGTCGAAGACCGCCTTGCAGTGCTGCACCAAGGACATGCGCCCGCGGCAGCCGGCTTGAGGGATACGAAGCCCAGGCGAAAGGGGAGGAGATGTGGTACTCTGGCGGCCTGACGATCCGCAGTTAACCCCTCACTAACGAATTCCTGCAGAATGAGGCGGCAAGCCGTCGTTCCCACGGCGCCACCCAGAGAGCTTGCGACAAAGATGACCGCTGGCCAAACGAGGCAGCCCTATCTGCGCTGGTCCGACCGCTTTGCGGTCGGGGTCGACAGTCTCGACGAGGACCATAGGGCCCTCGTCGATCTCATCAATCTCGCCTGCGCTGCCTGGGAAGCAAGCAACCGCGACGCGCTTCAGCAGGCGCTCGATCGACTGCTCGAACTGGCGGCGGCACACTTCGAACGGGAAGAAGACGTGCTGCGCCACGTCGCGGGCCACGGCGCCTTGCAGGCCCACGCCAGCGAGCACCGCAACAGGTTGGCACAGCTCCGGCAGATACTCGAAAGCGCAAACAGCGCCGCGGATGGGTCTGCGGCGGCTGCCCTTCCCGATGCCCTGGTCGACTGGTTCGTCAAGCAGAGCATCGGCCACGATGCGGCCATCAAGGGCTATTTCGACGACGGCGATCGGAAGTACGTACTTCGTTGATGCTGCGGACGCCTCCCCCGCAGGTCTGACACCCTGCCCCAGTCAGGCGGCAAGGCGCCGGCGCCTTGCGGCGCGACACGACTGATACCTTTGAAACATGGCCTTTGTCTTGGAGCCGGGGCTAGACTGGGCTCCAGCCGCGATTTCAGGGGGGATGCCATGTTCGACATCGACCGTTTCGTCGAGGACTGCCGCGCCGCCGTTGCCGAGGACCCGACCCACAAGGCGGCCCGCGAGGTCGTCGCCCGCGCCATGGCCGATCCGGAGGCGGTGATCGCCGCCTTGGGTGAGCCGCGCCAGAGTGCCGTCCACAAGCTCTATGCCGACGACGCCATCACCATCGCCAACGTGGTCTGGGCGCCCTGGATGACCGTTATGCCCCACAATCACGAAATGTGGGCGGTCATCGGTGTCTACTCGGGACGCGAGGACAATATCTTCTGGCGCCGCATTGCCGATGCCGAGGACGGCCGCATCGAAGCTGCCGGCGCGCGTGCCCTCGCTCGCGGCGACGCGGTACCGCTGGGCCCGGACATCATTCACTCGGTGACCAATCCGCTGCCGCGCTTCACCGGCGCGATCCACGTCTATGGCGGCAACTTCTATTCCATCCCGCGCAGCCAGTGGGACGCGGAGACGCTGCGTGAAGCGCCCTACAGTCTGGAAGACAATCTTGGCCGCTTCGAGGCCTTCGGTCGCCTGACCGCGAATGCCGCGGAGTAGCGTCGGGACTCAACAGGCCTGCGTGGCCTCTCTGCACAGGGCGCGGCCCAGCTCTGCGACATTGCAGTCCCCGGCCAGATGCTGCGCGCTGCGTCGAAGGCGGCGCTACTCGGCCACCGGTGCCTTGGCGGCCTGCCAGGCGTCGAGCTGCGCGCGGGCGCCGTTCTCTGCCGGATCCATCAGGCGATCGTGATCGGGGCTCTTCGCGGTCAGTTCGACGACGTAGCCGTTGGGATCGCGGAAGTAGATGGAACGGATGAAGTCGTGTTCGGCGGGCCCGCGGGTCTCCATCCCGGCGGCTTTGCCCTTGGCCAGCATCTCCTCCAGCACCGCCGGCGACACCTCGAGTGCGATGTGGAGATCGAAGTCGTGCTGCGGGCGGAACTCGAAGACCTGCCCCGGCACCTCGAAAAAGGCGAGATAGGAGCCGTCGCCGAGCCGGTAGAAGGTGTGCAGCGCCTGCGTCTGGCGCCCGGTCTTGGTGGTGCCGATGGGCAGCGTCTTGGCCAGCGGCAGGCCGAGGAAATCCTCGTAGAAGGCGCGGGTCTCCTCGGAATCACGGCAGCGGTAGGCGCTGTGATGCAGTCCTCTGATCTCGGCGCCTCTGATCTCGGGGCCTTTGTTCATGGAGCCGGTCCTCCCTGTCGTCGCTAGATCAACTCATCCGAACGGTCGTCTGTCTCGCCGTAGCGATGCATGATTGCCGGGCGGGTACCCTCGTAGGCTGCCGGCAGATTCGCCGCGATCTTGGCGTTCTCGCGGTCGAAAAGGCTGTTGCCGTCGAGGTCGCTGGCAACGATGAAGGGCCCGAAGTTCTCGACTTCGAGGATCCACATGGCCTGGGCGATACCCAGCTCCTCGCGCCAATGCACGTCGCGGATGCGCTTCACGCCGCGCCCCAGCAGGGCGCCGGTGCCGTAGCCCACGGTGGTCAGGTAGACCGCGCCGTTGGGCACGAAGTAGCGCTGGTAGTCGGCCTGCGACATGCCGCCCTTGCCGATGATGATCTTTGCGCCGGAGTGGGAGAACCACTGCTCCAGCCACTTGGAGAAGCGGAACGAGGCGGTGGCGGTGACAGCCGTGAGCTTCGCCTTCCCCGCATCGTCGATGCTGGCGGCCGGCGAGCAGTGGAAGTTCACCTGGCTGAGATCGGCCAGCGGTACCGGGGGCGGCGAGCCGTCCTCGATGACCCTTTTGTAGACCCCTTCACGGGCGGTGTAGACGATGCCGTCGAGATAGACCACGTCGCCCAACTGCAGGCCGCGCAGGTCTTCCGGGCTCGGCCTGGTCGTCAGGCGGACTTTTCTGAGCTTGTCGCTTGCTGCGGCCATTCGACCGTTTCCCTTCGCATGTAGGGGGTAAACCACTGCGGATCCGTCCGGTACTCGATCTCTCCGCCCGGGTGGAGCCGCGCCGTCGCCCGCCGGGACGACAGGCAGAAGGCATGGACGCTCATCGGCATGCCGCCTGTGTGGGTGTAGCCGACCTCGATATGGCAATCGACGACCATCGACTTGCCGACGAAGCCCATGGCACCCATGCCGATCGAATTGCCGCGCTCGACGAACTCCTGCTCCAGTGCCGCAATGCGCGGGTCGGGGTTGCGGTCGCCGACGGTCCGCAGGCAGGCCGCCTGCTTGCCCAGGGTCATCGAGGTATCCTTGGAGCCGCCGAGGCCGATCCCGATGATGGCGGGCTGGCAGGCCAGACCGCGCTTGCCGAAAGCGATCAGCGTGTCGAGGTAGAAGCGCCGGATCCCCTCGATGCCGTCACCGGGAAACAACATGCGGTAGTCGGTGCCGAACAGGCCGCCCTTGTGAACCGTGGTCAGATCGATCCAGGCACCGTCTGGCTCGAAGCTGTATTCGATCTCGGGCGCGTTGATGCCGACGTTGTTGTCGTGGTCGGTGCGCCACAGCGGGTGGACGCGATTGGGCCGCAGCGGCAACTCGTGGGTGGCCGTCGCGGTCGCGCGCCGCAAGGCCGCTTCCAGCGCCACCGGCCCGCCCTCGACCGTGGCCTCGTTGCCGAATTTCACGAACCATCGCGGCAGGCCCGTGTCGGCGCACATGGCCCGCCTGTCCTGCTTGGCGACTTCGTAGTTCTCCAGCATCGCCTGCAGGACGAACGACGAGAGGTCGCCGTCTTCCGCTTCCGCGGCGGCCTTCAGGCCCGTCAGGTAGTCGTCGGGAATCTCAATGGCGGCCTTCGCCGTGAGGTCCAGCGCCGCCGCCTCCAGCTTCTCGATTTCGATCATTCTGTGACCTTGCTCCCTCCTGGCCCGCCCGGGCTTCAGGGGGCCGGCCGCAAATCTCTCGTTTGCTGGCGCCTTCAGTCTAGCCCGGTCCGCAGGTTCAATCCAGGTGCCCCCGATCCAGCCCTGTGCGGGAGGCAGCATTGCAGGATCGACGCTAGGCGGATGGAAGCGGCTTCGCTATCCTGGCCTGGAGTAGCAGTTGTTGCATCCGTCAGACCTCCCGGAAAACAGGCCGCCCGGCCGTTGCAGAACGGCGCGCGGTGCGGGAAAGGTTGTCGGAATCGCAGCCTGCAGGGTCAAAGCGCAGGTCGGTACAGGACGGGGCCAGCAGCAGATGCAGAAAGTCGTCAGCCGCGCGGTCGCGCTGTGCCTCGGCGGTGCCTTTGTCCTGGCCTTTGCCACCGGCGCGTCCCCTCTGGTCTCTGTCGCCGTTCTTGCCGTGCTCACCGCCTTTCTCTGGGCCACCCTGGCGATCCCGGTGGAGCTGACCGCCCTGGTGTTCTTCACTGCCCTGCTGCTGACCGGGCTGGCCCCGGACCATGTGGCGCTCGCGGGTTTCGAATCAAAGGCCATCTGGCTGGTCTTCGCCGGCCTCGTCCTGAGTGAGGCGATCGGCCGCCACGACCTGGGCCACGCCCTGTTTGACCGCCTGCTGGGCCGTCTCAGTTCCTATCCGCAGCTGATCTGGCTGGTCGTCGCCAGCGGCCTGTTCATGGCCTTCTTCATTCCCTCGGCCATGGGCCGGGTGCTGCTGCTGTCGCCGCTGGTGCTGGCGCTGGCCGATCGTCTCGGGCTCGCCGGCAACGACCCGCGCCGCCACGGCCTGTTTCTCGCAACCGTGCTGGGCGCCGTGGTGCCGGCCTTCACCATCATCACCTCCAACGTGCCGAACCTCGTGCTGATGGGGGCAGCCGAGGCGATCTACGACCGCACGCTGACCTACGGCGAGTACCTGGCGCTGAACTTCCCCGTGCTGGGGCTCGGAACCTTCCTGCTGATCCCGACGCTGGTGCTGCGACTCTTCCCCGGCGAGCGGAGTCTGTCCCTGGAGGCGGCACAGCCGTCGCCCTGGACGCGGGACCAGGTGCGGATCGGCTGCCTGCTGGCGCTCACTCTGGCGTTCTGGACCACCGACAAGCTGCATGGCATTCCTTCGGCGTGGATCGGACTCACGGCCGCGGTGTTTGCGCTGATGCCGGGCGTCGGCCTGCTGCCGCCGCAGACCATCGGAAAGATAAACTTCGGGCCGTGGTTCTTTGTCGCCGGTTCCATCGGTCTCGGCGGGGTGGTGAGCCACAGCGGCCTCGGCGACCTGCTGTGGGGCCAGGTCGCCGCCGTGGTGCCTTTCGAGGGCCTGCCCAATCCGCTCAAGTTCGCGGTGATCCAGGTGAGCGCCACAATCCTCGCCGTTGTCGCGACACTGCCGGCGATACCTGCGGTCTTCACGCCGCTGGTGGGTTCCATCGCCGAGAGCATGGACTGGCCGCTCGACGCCGTCCTGCTGGCGCAGGTGCCGGCCTTCGTGATCTTCGCCTTCCCCTTTCAGGCGCCGCCGGTGCTGGTCGGGCTTACCGTGCTGGGGGTGCCGCTGCGGGCGGCGATGCGCCTGATGCTGTGCTACTTCGTGGTCGCGGGGCTGGTTCTCTCGCCGCTGCACTATCTCTGGGGCCGGCTGCTCGGCGTGTTTCCTTAGGGGGCAGCGGCGAGGGGGTCAGCCGGCGAGGTTGTCGAGCAGGCCGGCATCGCGGCTGACGATGCGGTCGGCGGGCAGGACGATGGTCACCGTGGTGCCCTCGCCGAGGCGGCTCTCCAGTTCCAGCCGGCCGCCGTGCATTTCCACCAGCGCCTTGGTCAGCGGCAGGCCCAGGCCGGTGCCTTCGTACTTGCGGTTCAGCGCGCTGTCGATCTGACCGAACTGGCGCAGGGCCGTGGGGATGTCCTCCTGCGCCATGCCGATGCCGTTGTCGCTGACCTCGAAGATATAGCCTTCCTCGTCGTCGCAGCGGATGTCGAGCCGCACGCTGCCGCCGGAAGGCGTGAACTTGATGGCGTTGACCAGCAGGTTCAGGAGGGCCTGCTTCAGTTTGCGCTCGTCGGCCCGCAGGGCCGGCAGTTCGTCGGTGGCGCAGCAGTCGATCTTCAGGCCGCTTTTCTCGGCGCGCTGGACAACGACACGCAGCACCGTCGTCGCCAGCTCGCCGGCGTCCAGCACCTCGTCCTCCAGCTCTTCCGCCCCGGCCTCGATCTTGGAGAGGTCGAGGATGTCGTTGATCAGGGAGAGTAGGTGAAGCCCGGATGAGTGGATGTCCTCCAGGTAGCCGCGATGCTGCGGCATGCCGCCGGGCGCGAGGTCGCTGGCCAGCATCAGTTCCGAGAAGCCGATGATGGCATTCAGCGGCGTGCGCAGCTCGTGGCTGACGTTGGCGAGGAATTCGGATTTCGTGCGGTTGGCTGCCTCGGCCTCCTCCTTGGCGGTCTGCAGCGCCTTTTGGATCTCGATCTGGTCCGTGATGTCCCGCCCGGTGCCGCGGTAGCCGCGGAAATTGCCGTCGCGGTCGAACCAGGGATTGCCGTTGATCGACAGCCAGACGGTATCGCCGTTGGGCTTCTGGCGCGGATGGATGAAGTTGCGGAACGGCCGATGCGCGTGCAGGTCCTGCAGGTGCTGCTCCCACACTTCGGGCTCGACGCCGGGGATGCCGGTCTCCTCGCGCGTCTTGCCCATCAGCACGCTTTCGGCAACGCCGGTGACCGCGGTATAGCGATCCGAGAAGAAGCAGAAGCGCAGTTGCTCGTCCATTTCCCAGAACCAGTCGGAACTGGAGGCGGCAAAGTCCTGGAAGCGTTCCTCCCGCTCGCGCACCGCGCTGCGGCGGATCGCGGAGAGGCGGCCGAGCAGGGCGTTGAGAGCGGTGACCGTCTCGCCGATCTCGTTGTCGGCCTGGATGTCGAGCTTGTAGGCCTCGGCATTCTCCGGGTCGCCGTGCGCCGCGGTGAGGTTACGGTGGATGGCCAGCAGCGGGTTCAGCACGCTGCGGCCGATCACCGCCACCGTCACGCCGGAGACGACCAGGGAGAGCAGCAGCACCAGCCCGCCGATGCGCAGTACATAGGCGCGCAGGTCTTCGGCGATCAGCGAGGTATCCAGCCGCGCGACCACGGTGAAGGGCAGGCCGCTGACCGCCGGTGGCCAGAGCACCTCGTAGCTGTCGGCGCCGGTGGAGAAGCTGCGCCGGGTCGGGTCATCGCCCCGTGCAAGGCTGCGTCCGATGTCGGTTGCGGCACGGAGCGGCCTCAGGTCGGGACGGCGGCCTTGGCTGGCCAGCTGGGTGCCATTCTCCGAGTAGATCGCCAGCCCCTCGACGTTGACCGCTTCGAAGGCGTTCCAGGACTGTTGTGCCATTTCCGAGGGACTGTGGTGCTCGTACCACGAGAGCGCTGCCTGGGTGGTCAGCAGCACCTCCATCTCGAGGTCATCGCGCAGCCAGCTCTGGCGGTTGAGGTAGGAGGGCAGCAGGAAGGCCGCTTCCACCGCCAGGATGCTCAGGCAGACGAGCAGCGTGATCCGCCGGCAGAGCCGGCAGGACAGCAGTTCGCGCGCCTGCGACAGCGAGAGCAACCCAGAGGGCATTTGCGGGCCTTGGTGGCGAATTTCCTGGAGCGCAATTTTACCCGCGAGGGCTTCAGCCTTGGTTAACGCAGGGGGTGCTTTCCGGCGCCCAGGTTGTGCCCCGGCGACCTCCGTTCCAAGTGATTGAAATCTCTATAAGGTCGCGCCGAAGGGTTTGAAACTGCTGATCCTTGCAGGGATGCCGCAGCTGCCGGTCTATGCGACTTTAGTAGTGTGGGCGCGTTTTGGGGCAGTCGTTAACATGTCGCTGAGGTGCCAGGGAACACGAACCAGCGAACACAAGATCGTGAGCCCACAATCGTAAGCCTGGGGCACCGGCGGCCCGCGTAGCGCGTGGCGCCGCGCGAGAGGTCGGAAAAAACGGGCGGCCGGGCGGTGATGCTGCGGCCATTTCCCCAGAGGAGGAATGCATGAGCTGGACTACCCCAAAAATCGTCGAAATCTCCGTCGGTATGGAAATCAACAGCTACGCCTGCGCGGACCTGTGATCCTGCCCCTTCGGGGAGTACGATAAAGGCCGGGACCGCTGTCCAACGCAGAGCAGCGGACAACCCGGCCTTTTTCTTGTCCTGCCCGGGCGCGGGTCTTGGGACTCGGGCCCCTGGCGGGCGATTTTGTTTCTCTGTGATCCGGGGGTGCGGTGCTCAGGGTCCTGGTGCTTGGCGCGGCTGCCGGTGGCGGCTTTCCGCAGTGGAACAGCAACAACGACGCCTCGCAGCGCGCGCGGCGCGGCGATCCTTCGGCGCGCCCGTCCAGCCAGTCTTCCGTCGCGGTGTCCGCTGACGGTGAGAATTGGGTCCTACTGAACGCCTCGCCGGATCTGCGCCAGCAGATCAACGACAATCCCCAACTGCACCCGCGCGTCGGCGTGCGGCACAGCCCGATCCGCGCTGTGGTCCTGACCAATGGCGACGTCGACCATGTCGCCGGGCTGTTGACGCTGCGCGAGCGCCACCCGCTGGCGGTCTACGGTACCGGGCGCGTGCTTTCGGTTTTGGATCGCAACGCGATCTTCAATGTGCTGAACCCGGCGTTCGTCGATCGCCGTCAGCTGCGCCTCGGCGAGCGCTGTGAGCCGGAGAGCAAGGAGGGCGAGCCGCTGGGCCTTGCCATCACGCCCTTCGCCGTGCCCGGCAAGGTGGCGCTCTATCTGGAGGACGAGGCGGCCGGGGACGGCAACTTCGGCACGGTGGAGGAGGACACCATCGCCCTGCGCATCGAGGCGGGCAGCGGCAATGGGGCGGGCCCGCACCGCTTTCTCTACGTGCCGGCCTGCGCGGCGCCTTCGCCGCAGCTCTCCGCAGAGATGGAAGGCGCCGATCTCATGATGTTCGACGGCACCCTGTGGCAGGACGAAGAAATGCGCCTGCAGGGCGCCGGCAGCAAGACCGGCAAGCGCATGGGCCACATGAGCCTCTCCGGGCCCGGCGGCACCCTGGCGACCTTCTCGGACAGCCCGGTCGCCCGCAAAGTGCTGATCCACATCAACAATACCAACCCCATCCTGCTCTCGGATTCAGACGAGCGCGCCGCCGTCGAGGCGGCGGGCTGGGAAGTCGCCTACGACGGCATGGAGATCACGCTATGAGCCTGGCATCGCCTTCCGCCGCGACCGAACCTTCCGAGGTAGCACCGTTGTCGCCTGCCGCGGGCCGGCTGCTGTCGCCCGAAGAGTTTGAGGAACGCATTCAGCAGATCGGCGCCCAGCGCTATCACTCGCTGCATCCCTTCCACAAGCTGTTGCACGGCGGCAAGTGCACGCACGGCCAGGTGCAGGCCTGGGTACTGAACCGCTACTGCTACCAGAGCCACATCCCGCTGAAGGACGCGGCTCTGCTGTCGCGCGTGGAAGATCTCGATCTGCGCCGCGAATGGCGCAAGCGCATCGAGGACCATGACGGGAGCAAGGGAAACGAGGGCGGTATCGAGCGCTGGCTGGTGCTGGCCGAAGGCGTCGGCCTCGACCGCGCTTATGTGGTCTCCGGCGCCGGTCAGCTGCCGGCAACCCGCTTTGCCGTGGAAGCCTATGTGCGCTTTGTCCGCGAGAAATCTCTGCTGGAGGCCATCGCTTCCTCGTTGACGGAGCTCTTCGCGCCGAAGATTCACAAGGAGCGTATCGCCGGCCTGCTGGAGCACTACGACTTCGCCAACGAGCGCACCATCGCCTACTTCAAGCGCCGCCTGACGGAGGCGCCCGAGGACGTCAAATTCGGTCTCGGCTACGTGCTGCGCGAGGCACGCACCCGCGAGCAGCAGGAACAGGTGCTGGCGGCGGTGCGCTTTAAGACCGACGTGCTCTGGGCGCAGCTCGATGCGCTGTATCACGCCTACGTAGCGCCCGGCCACATCCCGCCCGGTGCCTTTGTGCCGGAGGGCTGCGTGCCGGTGACGGAGCTGGATCCTTGAGCGACAAGATCACCATCACCGAGGAGTCGGTGCCCGGACTGCCCAGGGGCGTGAAACTACGCTTCGACAAGCAGCGCGACCAATGGGTGATCCTGGCACCAGAGCGCCTCTTCGTGCTCGACGCCATCGCGCTGGAGATCGTGAAGCGCTGCGACGGCGAGGCTTCGGTGGCCGAGATCGTGAACGATCTCGCAGAAACCTTCGCGGCGCCGCGCGACACCATCCTCAAGGACGTCGGCGCGCTGCTGCAGGACCTCGCAGACAAGCGGATCCTCGCAACCCGGGGTGCGGCATGACGACGTCCAGCACAACGGCGCCCGGCTTCCCTCTCGCGGTGCTGGCGGAGCTGACCCACCGCTGCCCGCTGCAGTGCCCCTACTGCTCGAATCCGCTGGCCCTGGAGGCGGCGGGGGCGGAGCTCTCAACAGATGCCTGGAAGGCGGTGATTGCCGAGGTGGCCGATCTCGGGGCCCTGCAGATACATTTCTCGGGCGGCGAGCCGACCGCCCGCCGCGATCTGGAGGAACTGGTCGCGGCCGCCGCGGAGGCCGGGCTGTACAGCAACCTCATCACCGCCGGCGTGCTGGCGGACCGTGCGCGCCTCGCCGCCCTGGCCGAGGCCGGGCTCGACCATCTGCAGCTTTCCTTCCAGGACAGCGAGGCGGCCGGCTGCGACCGTATCGGCGGCTACAAGGGCGGCTTCGAGAAGAAACTCGACTGCGCGCGCTGGACCGTCGAGGTCGGCCTGCCGCTTACCCTCAACATGGTGGTGCATCGCCAGAACCTCGCGAACCTGCCGGAGATGCTGGCGCTTGCCGAGCGGCTGCAGGCGCGCCGCGTCGAGATCGCCCATGTGCAGTACTATGGCTGGGCCTACCTGAACCGGGCCGCGCTCATGCCGACGCGCGCGCAGCTGGAGGAGGCGACGGTGGTGGTCGAGGCCGCGCGCGAGCGCCTGAAGGGCGTCATGGTGATCGACTACGTGGTGCCGGATTACTACGCGCGGCGGCCGAAGTCCTGCATGGGCGGCTGGGGCCGCCAGTTCCTCAATATTTCGCCGGCCGGCAAGGTGCTGCCCTGCCACGCGGCGGAGTCCATCACCGATCTGACTTTCGACCGCGTCGGCGAAAAGTCGCTGCGCGAGATCTGGCTGCACTCGCCGGCCTTCCAGGCCTATCGCGGCACCGCCTGGATGCCCGAGCCTTGCCGCTCCTGCGAGCGCCGGGAAATCGATTGGGGCGGCTGCCGCTGCCAGGCCTTCGCGCTGACCGGCAAGGCCGGCAATGTTGATCCCGCCTGCGCGATGTCGCCCGAGCACGAGGCCATGCAGGCGCTGGCGAGTGCGGAGTCCGCCAAGGCCGGGCGCGACTTCACCTACCGCAGCCGCAAGGCCGGTGAGGCCGCGGCGCAAAAGGTACCGGAACGGCTAGTTTAGCGGGTCGCGGCCGTCCTTCACCCGGAATCCACCGAATCCCAGGGTCTTCGCCTTGTCGAAGTCCTGTTGGGCGAGGTCGGTCTCGTCCTTGCGCTGGTAGGCGGTGCCGCGATTGGAGTAGGCGCCGGCGAAGCTCGGGTCCAGGTGGATCGCGACGGTGAACTTCAGAATGGCGTCGTCGTATTGCGCCTGCTGCAGCAGTTTGCGGCCCTCGTCATTGAATTGCCGAGAAAGTTCGGCGCGGGTTAGGCTGCCGTCGTTCAGCCTTGTGCGGTAGGGCGCCAGTTCTTCGTCGATGCGCAGCTGCGCGAGAGCGGCCGGATCGAGGGGCTCAATCTCGGCCACTTCCGCCGCCGACGGCGGCGCCGGTTCTTCGACAGGAGGCGCCGCCGCGGGGGGCGGCAACTCGGCGACCTGCGCTTCGGGATCGGCAGGCCTATCCTCGACAATCAGCTTTGGCGGTGCCGGGGGTGGCGGCACCACGACCTTCTGCGGCAGTTCAGCGACCTCTGGTTCCTGAGGGGGCTCCGGCGGAGGCTCCGGCGCTGCGGTCGGCGGAACGGCGGCCCCGGGCTCGGTCGCCTCGGGCGGGGACTCCGGCGTCGCAGGCGTCTCTGCGGAGACCTGTTGCCGCTTGTCGGCATTGAGGGCGGCGAAGGCCGCGGCGACGCCGCGCAGCTCGTCGAGCAGGGACTGGCTGGGTTCCGGCGGGCCGGGCCGCAGGGCGAAGTCGTGGTATTGCCTGATGGCCTCGATGGTGACCTCGTCCACGACGCCGTCGACCCGGCCGGGATCGAAGCCGAGGTCGCGCAGCAGGCTCTCCATTTCCTCCAGGGCGGCCTGGTCCAGCGCGCGCGCCGCGGCGCCCGGCAGGAGGAGGGCGAGCGCGACGGCCGCGAGCAGGAAAGGGCGCCAGGATGCCAGCATCCGGCCATTTTACCCCGTATCGCACAGGAATTGAATCTGCTCGATGGGAGGGGCCGGGGCGCCAGGAAGACTAGGTATTCCGCCCCGGCTGGCCAGCCAGCCAGGCCCGCGGGCTGAGGCCGAACTGGCGCTGGAAGGCCCGCGCCAGCGCCGTGGGGCTGCCATAGCCGACGGCTGCGGCGATGGCCTTCAGGGAGCGGCCGGCAAGCAGCTGCTGCTTGGCCCGCGCCAGGCGCAACAGGGTTACATAGTCGCCCGGCGACACGCCGACCCGTGCCTTGAAGGCGGCGGCGAAGCTGGAACGCGACATCCCGGCGATGGCGGCCATGCCTTCGATACTGAAGTTCCGCTCCGGCGCCGCGGTCACCGCCGTCAGCACGCGGGCCAACTGCGGGTCGCCGAGGCCGGCCAGCACGCCCTGCTGCAGGTGGCCGTGTGCGATGCAGTGGCGCAGCAGCATGACCATCAGCAGCTCTACCAGCAGATCGACGGCGAGGCCCTGGCCGAAATCGTTGGAAAAGGCCTCGGCGAAAAGACGTGTCAGCACGGGCTCCAGGCCCTCGAGCTCGGGGAGGGGAATCACCAGACAGTCCGGAAAGCCGAAGAGGAGCAGGCTGGAAGCCGCGCTGTCGAAACTGAGCCGCGCGCAGACCAGGTCGGCACCTTCCGTGGTGACTGCTTCCAGTCGGTGGGTCAGCGGCCGGGGAAAGAGGATCAGGCTCGGCTCGTCGATCTGCTGTGCCGCGTCGCGTCCGGCAAGAATCCGGACCGGGCCGCGCCGCACCAGATGGAGGATGCCATAGCTTTGCTCGGCGGGATGCTCGGCACCGCCGCAGAGCGTGCCGGAATAGAACACGCTGGCGGTGAGGCTGCCGCGGCCGAGCAGCGGGGCGAGAGGATCGCTTTCAGACGATCGGTGTGCTTCTTCGGACAAAGGATCGGATCCGCGCAACCAAGTCTCTCAGCGGGGCCGGAACGCAGCAGCCAGGCCATGGAAGGCGGTACCGGCGCCGGATTTGTGCAAACCCAGATGGGAGACAAGCATCATGTCGACGATGAACAACATACTGCGTCGGACCTTTCTGTTCGTGGCCTTGGCGGCAGTCGCGGCCGCGGCGCTGCCGCAAGCCGTCCTGGCGGCCCAGGAGAATAACGTTGTGAACGGCTATGCCGTGCACGGCTACGATGTTGTCGCATACTTCAGCGAAGGCAAGCCGGTTTCCGGCAAGGACGACTTCACGGCACAACACGGTGGCGTGACCTACCGCTTCGCGAGCGCGGCCAATCGCGACGCCTTCGCCGCCGATCCGGCCAGGTACGCTCCGCAGTACGGCGGCTTTTGCGCCTTCGGCACGGCGATGGGCCGCAAGTTCGACGGTGACCCGACCGCCTGGGCCATCGTTGACGGCAAGCTCTACCTGAATCTCAACAAGGATGTTCAGGCAAAGTGGAAGGAGAACGTGCCCGGCTTCATCAAGGGTGCGGAGAACAACTGGCCGCTGATCCGCCACGTCGCCGATGCGGAGCTGGAAGCCTCGCCGCCGGCCGGCGTGACCCTCGGCGCGCAGTAACTGCCGGGACGTTGCAGCTGGTCCCGGGAAATGCGGGTGCGGTGCCCCTCGCGGCGCCGCATTCCGCCCTACTCGGGCAGAGTAACCGAGAACTTGATGGAGCTGTACCAGGCCGCGAGGTCGGAGATGTCGTCGTCGCTCAGGTTCTGGGCGATGAGCGACATGATCTCGTGCTCGCGTTTTCCGGAACGGAAGGCTTTCAGCTGCGTCTCCAGATAGATCTGGCTTTCGCCCGCGATGTGCGGGGCGATGGGGATCTTGGCGACACCGTCGATGCCGTGACAGGTCTGGCACTGCCGGGCCTTCTGGCGGCCTGCGGCGGCATCGGCAGCCTGTGCTCCCGTGGCTAGGAGGGGAGCGAAGGCGGCGGCCAGCAGTCCGCCGACGGCGAGGGGGGCAAGAGCACTCTTCGTTCTGCGCATGCGAGTCCCGATGGCTTCAGGCGAAGGAACGGCGGCCGGGCCCTTCGGAACCCGGCCGCCGCGCAAAAGCTACTCCCGCGGTTATTGGCCGTAGGAGATACGATAGATGGCGCCGACGAGGTCGTCGGAGACCAGGATCGAGCCGTCGCGCAGTTCAACGACGTCGACCGGCCGGCCGAGGTATTCGCCGTTGTCGTCGATCCAGCCGTCGGCGAAGACTTCCGTCGCGCCGGCCGAGCCGTCCTCGTTCACCGGCGTGAACATGACGCGGGCGCCCACCGGGGTCGTGCGGTTCCACGAGCCGTGCTGCGCGGAGAAGATGCCGCCGCGGTACTTCGCCGGGAACTGGTTGCCCTGGTAGAAGTGCATGCCGAGGTCGGCTGCATGGGCCACCATGTTCACGGCCGGGAAGACGGCATCCGCCGGCGGTTCGGAGTCCGCGTACTCGTTGGTGCGGGTGTCACCGCCGCCGTACCAGGGGAAGCCGAAGTGCTGGCCCTTGGCGGTCTGGCGGTTCAGCTCGCCCGGCGGGATGTTGTCGCCCATGCCGTCGACCTGGTTGTCGGTGAACCACAGCTCGCCGTTGGCCGGGTTGAAGTCCAGGCCGACCGAGTTGCGCACGCCGTAGGTATAGACCTCGCGCTGCGAGCCGTCGCGGTTCATGCGGACGATGCCGCCGATGCCGACCTGGTTGTAGAGCTCCAACTTTTCAGGAGCCGGTACGTTAAACGGCTGGCCCAGGGTGATGTAGATCTTGTCGTCGGGGCCGATGGTGCAGACCCGCGCGGTGTGATTGTAGCTTTCTTCTTCGGGCGGGATGAGACTGCCCCCGGCCACCACCTCGAAGGCCGCCACGTCCGGGCTCTCATAAAAGAACTCGGCGGCCGGGTAGACCAGCAGGCGGTTCTGTTCGGCGATGTAGAGGAAGCCGTCATCCGAGAAGCAGGGGCCGTTGGGGATCGCGAAGTCGATCGAGGGCGCGAAGCTCTTCACCTCGTCGGCGACGCGATCCTTGTTGCGGTCCGTGACCGACCACACGCTGGTCTTGCGGGTGCCGACAAAGGTCACGATGCCCTGGGGTCCGACCGCCATGTGGCGTGCATCGGGCACCACGGCGTAAAGCGAGATGCTGAAGCCGGCAGGCAGGTTGATGCCCTTCAGGGTCTCGCGAATACCGTCGGCGAACTCGCCGGTCTGTGCGACGGTTTCGAACTCGGTCACGCCGGTCGTCTGGAACGCGCCGAGCTTCTCGAGATTGCTCTGAGCCAGGGCGGGCGTGGCGATCATCATGGCCGCCAGCGACACGTAGGGTAGGGCATTTCGCATCTGAACTTTCCTCCCACTGCTTGTTGTTATGAGCAAAGCCTAACGGGTTTGCGCGACATCAGGTAGTAGGAAGATAGTTGATCATTCAGGCTAAGGCTTTGGCGGACAAGTGGTTTGCGTGACATACCACTGCGGCGGAAATTGACGCGGCGCAGCAAAGAAAAGCCCGGCGCCTGGCGACGCCGGGTCGAGGTCGGCCGCTGGATGCTGGGTTCAGTTGCTGAGGCGCAGGCTGCGGGCCGGGGGTGGGCAGTCGTAGGGACAACCGCCCGGTGCCTTGATCTGCGGCCTGGCGAGTGGCTGCAGCGTGTTCGGCTGTACTGCGGCGCGGTCGCGATGGCGCAGGCGTTCGCCGAGCCTTGAAGGTTGGGTGGCTTGCGGTGCCGATTTCAACTGCAGCTTCGGCGAGACGGCGACAGTGGCCATGACCTGATAGCGCACCCGCGTCATCGGGCGCAGGTGGCCGTTGTCGGTGGCGCTGTCGTAGTAGAGGAAGGGCAGGCCGGAACTCGGCTGGCTCGCCGAGCAGCTGGCGTAAAACTCGATGCGGCTGTCCAGTTCCTTGTCCAGGCTGACATAGACCGGACCGTTGTTGTTGGCGGCCTGGAGCGCCTGGGCGCCTGCCTGCTGCACCGCGTCGAACTTCCAGGGCTGGCTTTCGAAGTCCTGTTGCCAGCTGTTCTGGTCGAAGGGGACGTCGCCGGGCGAAACCAGTTCGTAGTCGTAGTTGTTGACGTCGTTGCCGCGCACGCGGATGCCGGCCTCATGGACCCGGTAGTTCGCCGGGCAGTTCACCGAGAAGCGCAAGTCGATCAACTCGTTGAAGCTGGTGCCGATCGGCGTATAGCCACCATCGGAGTAGCCAAAGGACAGCTGGCCGGTGAAGCCGCTGGTCTGCTTCAGCTTTGCGAAGTTCGTATTGGGGATCGAGGGAGTCGCCACCCCGACCGGCGCATTGAAAGGGCCCGCCTCGGCAGTGGCGGCGAAGGCGGGAAGCGCGATCAGCAGTGCCAGCGAGCGGACGAAAGGGGCACGGCGGAGGCGGAGAGGGTTCTGGCTCATGGTGGTCTCCTTGCGGTTGCCACCGCACAACGAATGCGGCTGTTCCGCTCCGTGGGTCGGGCGGCAGCGGTCGCGGGTTCAATCCCGTGATTTCCGCAAAGAGGGGGAGCGGCGGGCCGGGGGGTCCGGAGAAGTGCTATTCGCCTTCGGACTCGGCGACTGCCGGGCAGGTCTCCGGGCGGCTGGCGACATAGGCCGCGGCCAGGGCGATGACCGCCAGGGTGATCACTGTCGCGGGGAGCGGCAGCGGGGTCAGGGCAGCGATGCCGCCGCCGGCGGCCATGCCCAGGAGCGCGCTGATCTTGGCCCGCCGCGCAATCACGCCGTGGCTGAGAAAGGCCTCCACCGCCGGGCCGACGCCGGGCCAGGTATAGATCCGCCGGGCCATGGCGGGGCAGCCCTTGGCGAAACAGGCGGCGGCGATGATCCAGAAGATGGTGGTCGGCAGCACCGGCAGCACAACGCCGAGCAGTCCGACGGCGAAAAAGGCGTAGCCGGTCGCAGTCCAGGCCCAGGCGAGCCGCCGACGCGCGGCGTCTTCTCGGTCGTTTCGGGCAGCGGCGTGGCCGGTCATGCTTGCGTCGGGCCCCAAGTGGCGGTGCTGGCCAAGGAAATAGGCCGAGGTACCCAGAATACCAAGCCTTTCTTGCATTTGGGTTGAGCCTGGCGTTGGGCGTTTCTGGCCGCCGCCGTCCGGTTAGCCGTTGCCAAGGCGGGTCGGGCATCGCATCTTTCGCGCCTATCGAAAGAGAGGATTCGCGATGCTGCGCCGCTTGGTTCCTTGTGCCCTGTTCGCCCTGCTCGCCGCCTGTACCACCCCGCAGATGACGGGGGAGGGTACCACCTCGGCGATCCTGCCGCCGGAGGTTCAGGCCGGCTTGCAGCCGGGTGAGAGCGCCTTGGCACCGGATCTGCTCTACGTCGCCCCGGGGGTCCAGGGCCGCAACTACGACAAGGTGATGATCGACCCGATCATCTACTTCGCAACGCCGGCGGCCAAGCGACGGATCTCTCCCGATGACCGGCAAACGCTGCTGAACAACTTCCACATTCTCATGGGGCGGGAGATCGGTAAGGACTACCTGCTGGCCATCGAGCCGCAGCGCGGCACCGTGCGGGTGCAGTTCGCCCTGATGGCGGAAACTACGGAACCCGTCGCCATGGACACCGTCGCGATGGTCGCCCGAGAGGATCCGAACACCCAGGTGGTCGTCGACAACCTGGCCAGCCCGATCGCGCCCGGCGCCGACCTTCTGGTCGAATCCCTCTGGACCGATGCGGTGACCGGCGAGGTGCTCGGGGCTACGGTCGACCGTCACTTCGGACAGGGCAGCTTCGACGGGGGCAGCTTCAAGAGTTGGGCCGAAGTGAATCGCTACCTGGAGGCCTACGGCGTGCTGGTTCGCTATCGCATCTGCCGCTTCCGCGGCGGCACCGACTGCACGCCACCCCAGGCGCCCCTGAGCTAGCGGATTCACGAGCCGGCGGCCCGAGTCGCGCAGATTTCCTGGTGAAGTAACAGGTCGTTAACCATAATCGTTAACGATCCCGCCGAGCTGGGATATACTCCCGGGCAAGCGATGTTTCCGCCTTTCCGCCGCGCGGTTGAGCGTCGGCGGCGTCCCACGGCAAGGGGGTGGGCCGGGAAAGCGGAGCCGCGGCGGGGGATCGGGACTTGACCTTGTTCGAAAGGTGGGCCGGCGGCGTTCTGCGAGGCTATGGGCGATCGCACTCGGATCCATTGGTACAGGGCTGCATCACCGTAGCCGCGCTGATCGCGGCCGCCGACCCTGCCATCAGCCTGCCGCGCCGCGCGACCATCGACCAGATCCTCGAAGAGTTGAGGTCCCAGAGGGACTTCGAGCTTGAGAAGGCGGTGGCGGCTTTCCAGCGTGCCCTGGATCGCCTGCGGATCGAGGGTGCCACCGCACGGCGGGCAGCACTGGACAGCCTCGCCAAGCTGGCCCCCGACAACAAGAGGGCGGACCACCAGGGGGGCACCCGGCAAGATGCCGCCGATGTCGAACTGCTGTTGCGCATCGCCCGCGCGGTGGCGCTCGCCGACGGCGAGGTCACGTCCGAGGTGCGTGCGGCTCTGGCGGAAATCGCCGGCGCGCTCGGCACCTCGGTGCCGGTGCTGGAGAAGGCGGGCCAGGCGGTGCCGGGCCGCATCGTCGTCATCGGCAACGAGAAGGGCGGCACCGGAAAGTCCACCACGGCGATTCACGTCGCCATCGGCCTTGCTGCGCGCGGTGCGAAAGTCGCCTGTATCGACCTCGACAGCCGCCAGGCGACGCTGTCCCGCTTTCTGGTCAACCGAAAGGCGGCTGCCGAGCAGCGCGAGGGGACGCTCACGGTGCCGCGCTACCGCCGTCTCGCGCCGACAGAGACTGCCGCGGACGAGGCCGACGAAGCCGTGATCCGCAGCCACTTCGCCGGGATGCTCTCGGAGCTGGCCGAGCACGACGTGGTCGTGATCGATACGCCGGGCTTCGCCAGCCGCATGGCACAACTCGCCCATGCCGCCGCCGACGTCCTCATCACACCGATCAACGACAGCTTCATTGACGTCGATGCCCTGGCCGATATCGACGTGGAACGTCGCCAGGTGCGTGCGCCCAGCCCCTACAGCAGCTTCGTCTGGCAGGTGCGCGACCGGCGCAAGGCGGCGGCGGAGGCCGAGGTCGACTGGATCGTCGTGCGCAACCGCATCGGCCAGCTCAACAGCCGCAACACGCGCGATATGGCGGGCCTGCTCGACGTGCTGTCCGCGCGCCTGGGGTTCCGCCTGCAGCCGGGTTTCAGCGAGCGCGTGGTCTTCCGTGAGCTCTTCTTCAGCGGCCTCACGCTTTACGATCTCTCCGAAGAGACCCTGCCCCATGCCAGCAGGGCGAGCTTCCGCCGTGCCCGCCGCGAGGTCGAGGAACTGGTGGATGCCGTCAGCCGGGCAACCGGCCGCGAGTCGGGGTCCCAGGGCGCCTGACAGGGCGTCGACCGACGATACACTCCCGGATTTAATCAGAACGTTATTTGGTGCGACCGAATTGTCTGCGCGCGCTAGTCGCATGCTTGTTGACGGTACAAATATAAATCGTGAAATACACTCTTTCAGAGAGTTAGTAGTAATTCTTCACCGAAAAGAATATAGATTTCTCAGATTCATAATCATTTCGCGTATAAGTGAGTCAAAACAGGCGGAATATGGATTTGTTATTAGAGCAGGTTCCGTGATTAACCAATATTTAAACCAAAAGTGAGTGAATCGCGCTGCGCATTGTCTCGGTGTTGGGGGAGTTCTTTTGCCGGGCGCGAGTAATTAAATCAAATAGGAAAGAGAGTTGAA
>MRWG01000869.1_pt1 | contig 24363 bp, 18 predicted proteins | sample 1013341 | NCBI WGS metagenome assembly MRWG01 (sample SAMN06117577, study PRJNA244670) | biofilm metagenome | biome: Water; feature: Cathode Biofilm; material: Biofilm; isolation source: microbial consortium enriched at the cathode of a solar microbial fuel cell | place: USA: District of Columbia ... | reverse complement strand
GATCGACGAATGGCTACAGGCGCTGTCAAATGGTTCAACGCCACAAAAGGATACGGATTTATCGCCCCTGACGATGGCGGCAAAGACGTGTTTGTTCATATATCTGCAGTCAAGGAAGCTGGCATGCCTGACCTTCAGGAAGGCCAGCGCGTATCATACGAACTCGTTGACCAACGCGGCAAAACGTCAGCCGGCAATCTGAAACCGGCCGAGTAAGGTTTCATAAAAGACCTTCACGCAAAACCGCCGCTATAACGCGGCGGTTTTGTTTTTTTGACTGCCAAAAATTATTGATGCAGTGAACTGGCGGAGAGCCCGGGACAATCTTCGAACCTTGTCGCCCAAACGCGTGACTTCGTGTCGGCTGGTGAGGCCGCCCCCGCGGAGGATATCGCAAAGCGATTGTCGGCGAGCGAAATTACACGGACCCGAGAGGATCCGAACCGCTCTGACGATACAATGTTTTATGATCGATGGCGGACCCGAGAGGATTCGAACCTCTGGCCTCTGCCTTCGGAGGGCAGCGCTCTATCCAGCTGAGCTACGGGTCCTGAAAAAGCCGGAACGCGCGGTTTACGCTATCGGCGTTCGCCCGGCAAGGGCGAGATTTCAAGCACCTTTTTTGCCTTTAATTCGCCGCCATGATGTTCCACTATCAAACTCTCAGTTTGAAAGCTACAGCGTAAAAGAGGCGTTTTTCATGACATTCAGATCAACCGTCATCGCACTGGGAATTTCGGCGTTTGCCGCCGCTTCGGCATCGGCGCAACAACCAGCCGCCAAGCTGGATGTCGCCACCGCCACGCCCGCGATGTGGCGCGTGACCGACGAGGACTCAGAGTATATTTTGCTCGGCACGTTTCATATTCTGCCGGCTGACCTCAACTGGCGCACAGACGCGCTCAACGCCGCTTTCCAGAATGCCGATACAATTTATTTTGAAGTCGAAGCGGATGGTCCAAACGCGCAAGCAATCGCCGTCAACACTGTCATGACGCAAGGCTTTAACAAGCAAGGCGTCACGCTGTCTGGAATGTTGAGCGACGCTGAAACGGCGATACTGAAAGAAATCTGTCAGGAGTTGGGCCTTCCCTTCGCCGCTGTCGATCCGATGCGGCCTTGGAACGCATTTTTAACGCTGAGCGTTCAGTTCATCATCAATCAGGGTTTTGACCCTGGCGCCGGCGTCGACTCCAGGCTTCTTGCGGAGGCGCGCACATACGGCAAGGAACTCCGGTTTTTTGAAACCCTCAAAGAACAGCTTGCGTTTTTTACCACGCTCGAACCGGAGGTTGAACAGAAACTCCTTGCCGTCACCATTCGCGACTGGGATGAGCAACAGGCGGCCTTCGACGACCTTTTCCTTGCTTGGGTCGAAGGCAATGTCGATTTTGTTGATGAACAAATGAACGACGCCATGCGCGAAGAAGCGCCGGAAGTTTATCAGCGCCTGATTGTCGACCGGAACATCGCCTGGGCCGAAGAACTCGACGCCGCGCTCAAAAACGAGGCTGGCACGGGGCTTGTCGCCGTCGGCGCCGGCCACCTTGTGGGCGGCGAATATTCCGTTCCGGCGCTTCTCGCCGCCAAGGGCTACGCCGTAACGCCCTATGGCGAGTGGACTGGAAACGCCGCGGCGAACGACAACGAGCCGCAGGCTGAAGAGTAAGCCTTAAACGTCGAGCGCTGCTGAGAGCGCATTATCCTGAATAAACTCGCGGCGAGGCTCGACGATGTCGCCCATCAGCCGCGAGAAAATATCATCGGCGTCATCAGCGGCCTTCACCTTGACCTGCAGCAGCATGCGCGCGTTTTCATCGAGCGTTGTTTCCCAGAGCTGGTCCGGATTCATTTCGCCAAGACCCTTGTAACGCTGTACTGAAACACCCTTCTCGCCCGCCATGCGCGCCGCTTTCAGAAGGCTGTTCGGCCCGGTCACGCGCACGCGCTGATCCTTGCGGCGCCATTCGGCGGGTTTCTTGAACGCATCCGCAAGCTCGTTCATCACGGCCTGTATTTTTTTGGCGTCAGCCGAAAGCAACAGATCGCGCGGTAATGAGTGCCGCTCGGTCACGCCGCGCAATTCGCGCTCAAACGTGTAGCCGCCTTCGCCGTCCGGCGCGCCCTGCCAGCCGCGCTCAAACTCATCCGCGATCATATCGAGACGTTCAGCCACCTTGTCTGCTTTTTCCTGCGCCGCATCGCCGTCAGGCGCCTCGCTCAAGGCGCGCGCCAGCGCGGCCTGAACGATGATGTCGCGCGAAAAGCGCAACGGAAACTCGTCAATCGAATTCCGCACCTTGCGCGCCTTGGCGATCAGGTCGGCGAGATCGGGCCCAGCAATCGTCTCGCCGCCGTCGAGCGCCAGCGCCGCGTCAGTGATCCCGTCAGCATAGAGGTGATCTTCGAGCGCCGCATTATCGAGCAGATACTGCTCAGACTTGCCGCGGGAAATTTTATAAAGCGGCGGCTGAGCAATATAGAGATGACCGCGCCGGATGAGTTCCGGCATCTGGCGGAAGAAAAACGTCAGCAGCAGCGTCCTGATATGCGCGCCGTCGACGTCGGCGTCGGTCATAATGACGATTTTGTGGTAGCGCAGCTTGTCGGGATTGAAATCATCCCGTCCGACGCCGGTGCCGAGCGCCGTGATCAGCGTGCCAATCTCCTGGCTTGAAAGCATCTTGTCGAAGCGTGCGCGTTCGACGTTGAGGATTTTACCGCGCAGCGGCAGCACCGCCTGATTTTCACGGTTGCGCGCCTGCTTGGCGGATCCGCCGGCCGAGTCACCCTCGACGATGAAAAGTTCGGCCTTCGCCGGATCGCGCTCCTGACAGTCAGCGAGCTTGCCCGGCAACGACGCCACATCGAGCGCCGACTTGCGCCGCGTCAGTTCGCGCGCTTTTCGCGCCGCCTCGCGCGCCGCGGCGGCCTCGACGATTTTTTGCACAATGCGCTTGGCTTCGCCCGGGGTTTCCTCGAACCATTCGCCGAGCCGTTCGCTCACGGCGCCCTCTACCACGGGCCGCACTTCAGACGATACGAGCTTGTCTTTCGTCTGCGAAGAAAATTTCGGATCGGGCACTTTTACCGAAAGGACGCAGGTCAGCCCCTCGCGCGCATCGTCGCCGGTCAGCGAGACCTTTTCCTTTTTCGCAATGCCGGATGTCTGCGCATAGCTGTTGATAATGCGCGTCAACGCGGCGCGGAAGCCGGCAAGGTGGGTGCCGCCGTCCCGCTGCGGGATATTGTTGGTAAAACACAGCACCTTTTCGTGGTAACTGTCGTTCCACCACATGGCGACTTCAACGGTAAGCCCTTCGCGGTCTACCGTAAACGAAACCGGCTGGCTTAAAAGCGCCGTCTTAGCGTCGTCAAGGTAACGCACGAACTCCACCAATCCGCCGTCATAGAGCATGTGCTCTTCGCGCGCTTCTACGTGACGCTTGTCGATCAGCTTGATGGAAACGCCTGAATTCAAAAACGCCAGTTCGCGCAGGCGGTGTTCAAGCGTATCAAAGTCAAATTCGGTGCCGGTAAAAATCTGGTCCGACGGAAGGAAGGTGACTTCCGTCCCGGTCTTTGTCGTATCGCCGACAACTTCAAGATCGGCCTCCGGCTCGCCCATGCGAAACCGCATGAAATGTTCCTTGCCGTCGCGGCGGATGCGCAGATCCAGCGTCTCTGAAAGCGCGTTCACCACCGACACGCCGACGCCGTGGAGACCGCCGGAAACCTTGTAGGAATTCTGGTCGAATTTCCCGCCCGCATGCAGCTGGGTCATGATCACCTGCGCCGCGGAAACGCCCTCTTCAGTGTGAATCTGCGTCGGGATGCCCCGGCCGTTGTCGGTAACGGTGACGGAGCCGTTTTCGTTGAGGATCACCTCAACCGTATCGCAATAGCCGGCAAGCGCCTCGTCAATGGCGTTATCGACGACTTCATAGACCATGTGGTGAAGGCCAGAGCCGTCGTCCGTGTCCCCAATATACATACCCGGACGCTTGCGAACGGCGTCGAGACCTTTCAGGACCTTGATCGAATCCGCGCCGTAATCGCCGCCATCAGTCTGCGGTGCTGGCTGCTGTTCGCTGGATTCATCTTTTGCGGCGTTGTTCGCCATGATTGTTCTTTCCGTTTCGTTCAGTGTTCTAAAAGCGCGCCATCGCGCGCTTCAAAATGTTGAGCACGCTGATCCCACGCATCAAAAAGAGACTTTTCGGTTCCCGTCATGAAGGTCTGGAACCCGAGATCGTCAAGAATAGAAAACAACGCCGCACGCCGGTCGGGGTCGAGATGCGCGGCGATTTCATCGAGCAGCAATATCAGCGGCGTGCCTTCACGTTTTGCCGCAAGCGCCCGGGCGTTCGCCAGCACAAGGCCAATCAGCAGCGCCTTTTGCTCACCGGTCGAGCAGAGCTTCGCCGGACGGCCTTTGGCGCGATGAACTGCGACGAGATCAGAGCGGTGCGGGCCCGCAAGCGCGCGACCGGCGTCGGCATCAAGTCTGCGGCGCTGCTTGAGCTTGTGCGCAAACTCCTGTGCAACCTCATCCTGCGAACGCGCGCCCAGCGCTTCTTCTAGCTCGCCGTCGAGCGAAATATCCGCGGCAGGAAAAACGCCGGCATCTTCGGCGACCTCAGATGACGCGAGCCGCGACGCCATGTCGTTGCGCGCTGCGGCGATGGCTGCGCCAGCCTCCGCCATCTGCGCCTCGACGGCGCAGAGCCATTCATCGTCACGTGCGCCCTCATCCAGCAAACGCTGGCGCTGACGCATGGCCTGCTCGTAAGCGGTTGAGCGCTTGCCATGCGCCGGATCGTGCGCCAGCGTCATGCGATCAAGAAACCGGCGGCGCTCGCCTGCACCTTCCATGAAAAGCCGGTCCTGCGCCGGCGTCAGCCACAGAAAACGCAAATGATCTGCGAACGCGCCCGGTCCTGATGCATCGCGGTCATCAATGCGGCAAACGCGCCGCGCCGGGTTTGACGCATTGGCGCCAACGCCGAAGCGGCGCTCGTCCTCGCTGTCATCAACGCGCGCTGACACTGCCCAGCCGCCAGACCCGCCGATGCGCGGCAGCTCGTCAAGCTTCGCACTGCGAATACCGCGCCCCGGCCCAATCAGGGAAATCGCTTCGAGAATGTTGGTCTTGCCGGCGCCGTTAGGTCCCGCGATCGCCGCGGGCCGTCCGTCAAATGCAATTTCCGCGCGAACGTATGAACGAAAATCCGTAAGCGTCAGTTTCTTGATTCGCGCGCGCTTGCCGGATGCCGCAGCAACATCCGTGTCAGTCTCCTCCCAATTGCTGACAGCCGCTTCGCTCAAAACCTTACACTCTCAACGGCATTAAAACGTAAAGCGCACGCTCATCTTCCTCATCGAGGATGACGGTGGGCGATGATGGATCAGCGAGCCGGAACGTCGCCGTCTCTCCGTCAACCTGCTGCGCCACATCAAGGAGGTAGCGCGCATTAAATCCGATCTCCAAGGGATCGCCGCCATAATCGACGGAGAGTTCCTCAAGCGCGGAGCCCGCTTCCGGATTGTTGACGGCCAGGCGCAAACGATCGGCCTCGAGCGCAAGCTTGACCGAACGCGTACGGTCGGCCGAAACCGTCGAAACGCGATCCACCGCTTGCGCAAAATCCTTTGTCTCAACACGCAGGGTGTTGGAATTACCCTTCGGAATAACGCGTTCGTAATCCGGGAACGAGCCGTCAATCAGCTTTGAGGTCAGATACCCTGCGCCAAAACCGAACCGGATTTTCGCCGGCGATACGGCGATTTCGACGTTTTCCTCGGCATCCTCCAGGAGGCGCGCGAGCTCGGCAATCGCCTTGCGCGGTACGATGACGCCCGGCATGGCGCCCGCCCCGTCAGGCAGCGGCGCGTCGATGCGCGCCAGCCGGTGACCGTCGGTCGCCGCGGCGCGCAAGGAAGGCGCATCGCCATCCGTATGGGCGTGGAGATAAACGCCGTTCAAATAGTACCGCGTTTCTTCCTGCGACATGGCGAACCGCGCCTTGCCGAGAAGACGGCGCAAATCCGATGTCGGCATCGAAAACCGCGTTTCGAGGTCGTCGGTCGAAAGGCTCGGAAAATCATCTTCCGGCAGAACCGCAAGCGCAAATTGCGAGCGACCGGACGAGACCTGCAAGCGCCCCTCTTCCTTTGACAGTTCAAGGCGCACCTGCGCACCGTCAGGCAGGCGCTTGACGATTTCGAAGAGCGTCAGCGCCGACACTGTCGTCGCGCCCTTGCCAGCGACATCCGCCGGCGCTTCTTCAGAGATCTCGATGTCGAGATCGGTCGCCGTCAGCGTCAGCGCGCCGCCGTCAGCCTGCAAGAGTACGTTCGACAGGATCGGAATGGTGTTTCGGCGTTCAACAACGCTTTGCACGTGCCCCAAAGCTTTGGACAGCGCGGTCCTTTCTATCGTCACTTTCATCCGGATTGCTCTTTCGAAAAGATGTTTCGCGCCCTCTATTTGCGCAGTCTGTCGTTATCAATTTTCCTGACGGCGCGCCGCTGAAAAGCGCCCGAAAACGCATCCTTCCGGCGACGCCGGCGCAGCGAATCGCCGTGCGGAATTCCGCCTTTAATTATAGCCGAGAAAGCCCCCAAAAAGCTAGCGCCGGCGCTCATTTCAAGCGCCGGCGGCGAAAGCCTAGAAGGCTGATTTCAGGGTGTTTTTCAGAGGGGCGAAATTAGCCCTCCAAGGCCTCGCGAATACGCCTTACGCCGTCCTGAAATGTCTTGTCCCGCTCCAGTAGCGCCTGCGCGCGGCGATAGGAACTCATGACCGTCGTATGGTCGCGGCGAAGCGCTTTTCCGATGCGGGGAAAGGACTCTTTAAGGACCTCCCGGGCGCACCAGACGACGGCATGGCGGGCACGCACGATGCGCTGCGGCTGGGCCCGGCCCGTCATATCCTCGAGCCTCAGACCGAAAGCCTCGGCGCCGGCGGCAATGGCGTCGTCTATGGTCGAAATACGCTTTCTGTCGTCCAGCCGCGATTTGAGGATGGATTTCGCTTCATCGAGATCGACGACAATATCTTCGCCGCCATACATCAGGAGCAACTGGTTGAGGGCGCCGATCGTCTCGCGCGTGCTTTGTGAGAACGTACGCGCGATAAACGCCAGCACATCATCGCTGATCGTGCATTTCGCCGTGCTTTGCTCGACCCGCTTTTGCAGCACCGCCATCCGCAACGCTTCGTCGCCCTGATGAATTGGCGCGCATATGCCGCCGGCAAGACGGTCAGCGATACGCTGGTTGATACCTGCTTCGGCCAATTTGGCGGGCGGAAGCTCTCCGGCGATGACAACCTGTTTGCCGCTGTCCAGCGCTGCATCAATCACGATCAGTAATTCCTCCTGTGTTCTGTTTTTGCCTGTCAAAAAATGGATGTCGTCAAATGCGAGATACTCGTTATCCAAAAGCGCTTTGTGCAGCGCCTGGGTTGAGTTAGCCCAAACGGCGCTAACGCACGCATTCACAAGATTGTTGTAGGTCACGTAACCTGCCGGCCCGCGTCCGGCGCTCTTGGCCCACTCATGCGCAATCGCCTGCAACAAATGCGTTTTGCCAACGCCTGACGGTCCATAAAAATAGATCAGCTCTTTTGGACGGCCGTCCGAGAGGGCTTCATGTGCGGCAGCCCATGCGATGCGATTTGAAGAGGCTACCGCAAAAGCATCAAACGTACGGCGGGGGTCAAGCGCAGTCGCAAGGCCTTCAAAATTCTGTTCCTTTGCGCCGGGCGGCGTGGCGGCGGCAACGGGCGCAGCAAAATCGCTGGACCGGGCCCGCTTTTCCTCCCGCGCATCGACCTTGGCGGCATGTGCGCTCAGATTCTTAAGCACTGTCAGGCGCATATTGCGGAACGGCCCGACTTCCTTGCGCCATGTATCAGCCAGAACCGGGAAGAAACGATGGTCCAGCATGTCACGCTTCGCTTCGGAGCCGGTTGAAAGCGTCACACACTCCTCGCTCAAATCGGCGAGCCCGAGATCAACAAACCACGATTTGTATTTTGCATCGCCTACCCGCGAGCGCAGCGCTGCATGATAGCGTTTAAAGATCTCGGAATGACCTTTTTGCTGTTCTACTTCACTACCGCCTGTTGTGTTTTCGTTTTCCATTTCGTGTCCGCCCAAAATTCGGTCAAGCCAGCACTTACGCGGGCGAAAAATTCGCAGCGCGCAAGACGGCCAAATATGTTTTATTTCCGGCGTAACGCAGCCGGCGCGAAGAAACTCTTTTAGAGCAGCAAAACGCCCGCTTCCAGAATGGCGCACCTGATAACCAATTTACTGAAGCTGTCGTTTTTCATTTTTGCTTATCCCCGACCTATCAAGCGTTAAGTGTCACGCACGTATGCATCAGCCGCCCCTTGAGAGACAAAAACGACTGATTGAAAACGCTGCTCTAACTAAAACTGAATTTGCGAAAATTCGTCCGCATTCGTCATATTGACTACGCCTAGTCTAGTTAAACTTAAGGATGAGCGTCAAGCTTTGATTCGTCATTTGTGACGAATTTTTTGCAGAACGTTTCATCGCATTCCCCTTGTAAAATAAGGCGCGCAACAAAAACAAACTGTTACAGAACGAAACGAACAAAGACTGGCAACGCGCAATTTTTGCACTGGCATTTTGTGCGCTTGGCGCAAAATAAAAACAAGAAAAAATTTTGCGCGCTCGCCAATAAAACGAACGCGCAACCATAGAAAACCAATTCAAAAATTGAAAGAAAAAATTACGCAGCGAGCGATTTGATGCGTGAAGATAGACGCGACAGTTTCCGTGAAATTGTTTTCTGGTGATAAACGCCTTTTGAAACAGCGCGGTGCATTTCCGGCTGCGCCGATTTCAGCGCCGCCTCGGCAGCCTTTTTATCGCCAGAAGCAATGGCTTCCTCCACCTTGCGCAGGTAAGTGCGCACGCGCGAACGGCGCGATTTGTTGACGACGGTACGGCGCGCAATTTTACGCACCATTTTCTTGGCGGAAGACGTGTTAGCCATTGTTGTTATCACTCAAGTTCAAAGCGGCCAGGCGGCAGCGCGAGCGGCGCTATATAGCGGCGGGGCAGAGAGGCGTCAACAAGGGGAATAACCTTATTTTCCTTATGATTTTCAGCGCTGACACTGTCCGCAAAAAAAGGTGGAGCGCCCGCCCTGAACCAGCCTTGCGATCATCCCGTCACAGGACAGACAAGACTGTCCTTCCCGGTCATAAACCCCAAACCGGTGCTGGAAATAGCCTAGCCCGCCCTCGGCGGAGGCAAAATCTCTGAGACTGGAGCCCCCAGCCTCAATAGCCTCGCGTAATACGCCCACAATCGCAGTATAGAGGCGCTCTCCCCGTTTCCCGGCTACAGAGGCCGCCTTTCGCCGCGGCGATATGCGGGCCCGATAAAGCGCCTCGCAGACATAGATGTTGCCGAGCCCGGCCACGACCCGCTGATCAAGCAAAGCCGCCTTGATTGGCGCCGCTTTGCCTTTCAGTGCTGCATTCAGGGTTAAGGGTGAAAATCCGTTGCCAAGCGGCTCAGGCCCCATGCTTTGGAAATGTTTGGATTTTTCGAGCGCCGCCGTCGAGACCAGGTCCATAAACCCGAAACGCCGGGGATCGTTGTATGTGATCAGCGCTGGCGAGCGGCCTTTAACGTGAAACACGACATGGTCATGCATAGGATCACAGTCGTGAGCCTGAACATATCGGCCGGGCTGCGAAACCCGGCCCGCCGAAATCGTAAACCGGCCCGACATGCCGAGATGCATGATCAGGCTTTCGCCGGTGGAAAGCGTGGCAATTAGGTATTTTCCACGCCTGTCCAGCGTCTCAATCCCGGCGCCCGCCAGTCTTTTTTCGAATTTATGGGGAAGCGGAAACCTCAAATCCGGCCGTCGCAGCTCGACTGAGGAAAAAACCGCCCCTTCCATTATCGGCGCGAGGCCGCGGCGAACAGTTTCGACTTCGGGGAGCTCAGGCATGATCCCAGGATATTGATACTGGTTTGAAAAGAAAAACCCCCAACGATTTCTCGCCGGGGGTTTTGAAAGCTAACCGGTTTGAACCGTTAGTCTTTTTTCTCTTTTTCTTTCAGCGCCGCGCCGAGTATATCGCCGAGGGAAGCGCCCGAGTCGGCGGAGCCAAACTGCGCAACCGCTTCTTTTTCTTCAGCAACTTCGCGAGCCTTGATCGATACATTGATGCGCCGCGTTTTGGAGTCGATGGTCGTAACGCGTGCATCGATCTTGTCGCCCACCGCAAAACGGTCGGGACGCTGCTCTGAGCGGTCTTTGGACAGATCCGACTTGCGAATGAAGGCCTTGGGCCCATCCGATCCGCCGATCTGCACTTCGATGCCGCCGGTTTCGATGGCCGTGACGGTGCAGGTCACGTCAGAACCGCGCTGAATATCGCCAATCGTTTCCATCGGATCGGAGCCGACCTGTTTCACGCCAAGCGAAATGCGTTCCTTTTCAGGATCGACGTCAAGGACTTTGGCCTGAACAGTCTGGCCTTTTTCATAGTCCTTGATCGCTTCTTCGCCTGAACGGTTCCAGTCGAGATCGGAAAGGTGGACCATGCCGTCCATCTCCTCGTTGAGACCCACGAACAGACCGAACTCGGTGATGTTCTTGATCTCGCCCTCAATCATGGAGCCGATCGGATGCTCTTCAGCGAAGCGCTCCCACGGATTGTCGGCGCACTGCTTGAGGCCCAGCGAAATCCGGCGTTTCGTCTCATCGACCTCCAGCACCATCACTTCGACTTCCTGAGATGTCGAAACGATCTTGCCCGGGTGGACGTTTTTCTTCACCCAGCTCATCTCCGAAACGTGGACAAGGCCTTCGATGCCGTCTTCAAGCTCGACGAATGCGCCATAGTCAGTGATGTTGGTGACTTTGCCGCTGAACTTGGCGCTTAGCGGGTATTTCGCCGCAACGCCTTCCCACGGATCCGGCGTCAATTGCTTGATGCCGAGCGAGATGCGGTGTGTTTCAGGGTTAATCTTGATGATCTTGACCCGAACCGTGTCATTCACGCCAAGTACTTCCGAAGGATGGTTGACGCGCGACCACGACATGTCCGTAACGTGCAGGAGACCATCAACGCCCGGCGCGAGTTCGACGAATGCGCCGTATTCGGTGATGTTCTTGACGATGCCTTCGCGCTCATCACCCTCGTTCAGTTCCTTGACGACTTCCTGACGCTGTTCGGCGCGATCTTCTTCAAGAATGGCGCGGCGCGAAACGACGATATTGCCGCGGCGCTTGTCCATTTTCAAAATGCGGAAAGGCTGCGGAATGTTCATCAGCGGACCGGCGTCGCGCACGGGACGGATATCCACTTGCGAACCCGGAAGGAACGCAACAGCGCCGCCGAGATCGACCGTGAAGCCGCCTTTGACGCGGTTGAAAATTTCACCGTCAACGCGTTCGTTTTTCTCGTAGATTTTTTCGAGTCGATCCCAGGCTTCCTCGCGGCGTGCTTTTTCACGGCTGATGACCGCTTCGCCATTGGCGTTTTCAACACGCTCGACGAATACTTCAACTTCATCGCCAACACTGAGGTCCGCAGGCTTGCCGGGCTGGGAGAATTCTTTAAGCGCCACGCGGCCTTCGGTTTTGAGGCCGACGTCGATAACAGCAACGTCTTTTTCGATGGCGGTGATTTTGCCTTTGACGACCGTTTCTTCAAAATCCTGACGGCCGACGAGGGAGGCTTCTAACATTTCCGCGAAATCGTCGCGGGACGGGTTAAGGGTTTCAGTTTGAGACACGAGTGTCGTTACTCCAGTTTTCAGCTTTAAATGCCAACCGGTTGATCCGGCGGTCTTTCCGGGCGTTATCCCCGGACAGTTGAGCCGAGTTGATGTTATGACGGCGCGAATGCCGGATAGACGGAAAAAAAAACACGTTTTCTGGATTGGTCGCCGGCAGGCTGAATCCTCAGCCGCAGCGCCGGAAAACGCCGTCAATCACGCGGCGCGCCGCCGCGAAGGCCGCGTCTATAGACAAATGAGTCGTATCTAGCAACTCCGCATCGGGCGCCGCCGCCATGGGCGCGTCATCACGGGCGGCATCGCGGGCGTCGCGATCCAGAAGATCCTGATAAATCTCGGATTCCAGAAGCCCGGGCCGATTGGGGACCAGTTCCAGCCAGCGCCGGCGGGCCCGCACTTTCGGGCTTGCCGTCACGAAGAATTTCACGGTCGCGTCCGGGCAGACCACCGTGCCGATATCGCGCCCGTCGAGCACGGCCCCCGCGGCCCGCTTCGGCGGGGTTTCGGCAAAACGCCGCTGGAAGTCCAATAGCGCGGCGCGGACTTCCGTATTGGCGGCGACGACGCTGGCCGCAGCCCCGACCTCCTTGGTGCGGATATCGGCGCCAACAAGCTTTTCGATGGCGAATTCCCGCGCCGCCGCGGCGGCGGATTCCGGGTCCGACGCATCGGCGCCGTCATTTAACAGCACCCAGGCGACGCCGCGGTAAAGCGTGCCGGTATCGAGATGCGCAAACCCGTAATGGTCGGAAATGAGCCGCGCCAGCGTTCCCTTTCCGGAAGCGGCGGGACCATCGAGCGCGACGACCAGTGATGATTTCCCGAAAGCCTTATCCATCGGGTGGTCACTTATGCCCAACACCCTCGGCAACGCAAGGCAGGATCAAAGGCCGCTTTCAATCGACGCGCCCAATTCACCCATCGCGCCGAAAAATTCCGGAAAACTCGTCGCGATCATCGAGGCGTCGTCGATCTCAACCGGATCTTCGCTAGAGAGTCCCCCGATGAGAAAGCTCATGGCGATGCGATGATCGTGATGGGTCCTGATTTTTGCACCGCCCGCTATTGGGGTTCCCTTGCCGCGCACGCGAAGCCAGTCCGGGCCGCTCGCCACATCAACGCCGCATGCGACAAGGCCCGCTTCAACGGCGGCGATGCGGTCGCTTTCCTTGACGCGAAGTTCCTCCAGTCCATTCATCTTGGTCTCACCATGGGCGAAGGCAGAGATGACTGCCAGGATCGGATATTCATCGATCATCGACGGCGCACGTTCCGCAGGAACCTCCACACCATTCAACACCGAATGACGCGCGCGGATATCGCCCACCGGCTCCCCGTTGACCTCTCTTTCGTTTTCAAAAGAAATATCCGCGCCCATATCGCGCAAGGTTTCATAAAATCCGGTGCGCAGCGGATTAATCAGCACGCCTTTCACCGTTACATCGGAGTTCGGAACGATCAGCGCGGCCGCAACCGGAAACGCCGCCGAAGACGGATCGCCCGGCACGTCAACATTGACGGGCCGCAAGCGCTGACCGCCTTCAAGTTCGATAAACCTGCCTTCATCGTCATCAGGCGTCATGGACAATTTCGCCCCGAAAGCGACAAGCATCCGCTCCGTATGATCACGGCATAGTGCGGGTTCATGTACGCGGGTCTTCCCGTTTGCGCCCAACGCGGCGAGGAGGATCGCAGATTTCACCTGCGCCGAAGCGGTCGCAAGTTTCACATTTACGGCGCTCAATTCATCGGCGTGCGAAAGCGTCACCGGCAACCGCCCGTCTCTGCTCTCGGCGAGAACGCCCATCATGCGCAAGGGCTCAAGCACGCGCCCCATGGGCCGGCCCCTGAGCGAGACGTCTCCGTCGAACGTCGCCTTGACGCCAGCGCCTGCCGCCGCGCCCATGACGAGGCGTGCGCCGGTGCCGGAATTGCCGAGATAAAGCGGGCGCAACGGCGCTCGCCACGCACCGCCCGTGACACGCCAGACTGCGCCATCCCCGCTTCGTACCTTTTCAACCTGGGCCCCGAACGAGCGCATGGCTTCAGCGGTGCGCAGGACGTCATCGGCTTCCAGAAGCCCGGTAATGCGGCTCTCCCCATGGGCCAGCGCCGAAAGGATCAGGGCGCGGTGGGAAATCGACTTGTCGCCCGGCGCAATGATCGCGCCGCTGAGAGGACCCGTGGCGGAAGAACGCGCCCCTGACGCAGCCATACGGTCATTCACATCTTTTGCAGCACTCTGCGCCATTCGGCCTTCCTAATTATAGCAAGAAAACACGGCAATTCTTTTGACAGCCGCCCTTGCGCGTGGCAACAGGACGCCCTTTACAAGCACTTTCTAAACGGACGGACGGCCCATGTCGAAACCAGAACTTGGCGTCAAGCGCGATTGCCCGGAATGCGGCGCGCGATTTTACGACCTCAACAAAGAACCTGCTCATTGCCCGAAATGCGATCATGAATTCATCCCCGAGGCCCTGTTGAAGCCGCGCCGGGGCCGCAAGGAAGATGAGGAAACAACGCCGGCGGCTGAAGAAAAGAAGTCCGAGAAGGAAACCACCCTCGAGGCTGCGGAAAAAGAGAAGAAAGCCGCGAAATCGAACCGGCGCCCGTCCATGGACGACGATGACTCCGACGAAGACGACGATGAAGATGATGAACTGGCGGCCATCGAAGACATCGACGTCGATTTGGACGATGACGACGATGACGAAGACGACGACAGTCTGCTTGACGATGACGATGACGATGACGTGTCGGCGATTGTCAAGAAAGGCGGCGACGACGACTAACACGGCGTAAATTGACCTTGCGCGCCTTTTGCGGCGTCGCTAGGTTCCGCGTCCCATATCCGGGAATGCCGCGCCGGACGGTTAAACCGGCGCTGATTTCTACGGGGCTATAGCTCAGTTGGGAGAGCGCTTGCATGGCATGCAAGAGGTCGTCGGTTCGATTCCGACTAGCTCCACCATCCGCCTTCGCTGATTTTGCGGAACCCAAAATCAAGCTTCGGCGTGACGAGCCGAAGCGTGCGAAGCGGGTGCCGCGCCGAAGTGAAACGAAGGCGGGCGGTTCGATCTTTGTTCGTCCAGTTCTACCCTACCCGAGACAAATTGTTCCTACGACGCCCAGTCTTTTTTGAGACGCGGCGCGGTGACGATGAACAGCGCCGCCGCGATCACGTAAAAGACAATGCCTGACAAAATCGCGTAGCGAAGGGATTCATCGCCATAGGCGGCTTTCAGCCCGTCCGAAATGGCGCCGATCGCGAGATTGCCGAGCCCGATGCCGATCAGGTTGTTGATGAACAAAAATACGGCGGATGCGGTCGCCCGCATGTTGGGCTGCACCAGTTGCTGAAACGCCGTCAAGACCGGGCCGAGCCAGACAAGACTTAACGCCTGCAGGCCCAAAAAAGCAGGGAATGCGATCCACAGCGAATTCGCCAGAATCCCGACGATAAAGAACGGGATCGTGGCGATGAACGCCGCCGCCGGGACGAGCGCGTAAGCCGCCTTTCGTTCCGGGCCGTAACGGTCGGCAACAACGCCGCCGAGCCAGATCCCGGCGACCCCGCCGAGTAGCAGGACCGTTGCGTAAAAATAGGAAGCAAAAAGCACAGGGCCGGCGTTCGCAGGAACGAGAAAATCCGGCATCCATGCGAAAAATCCCGGCAATGCGTCCCCAAAACTCCGCACAAAGAAGGACGGCAACCAGAAGATCAGCCCGTAGCCCATCATGGAAGAGCTCGCAGCGCCGAGCGAAAGCCCCCAGAAGCTCGGCTTGCCGATCAATGTTTTGACAACATCGGTTACTTTTGCCGGCGTTGTTATGGCGTTCGCGCCGTCAAAGCCGCCGCGTTTCGGCTCACGCATGGTCAATCGGAACACAGGCGCAATCGCGAGGCCTGCGAGACCGACAATGATGAACGCCGACCGCCAGCCGAGATAACTCGTCAACACGCCGCCGAGCAGAATGCCCAGCGCCGAGCCGACCGGAATGCCGAACGAGTAAATCGAAAGGGCGCGCGCACGCTTTTCCGGCGGAAAATAATCGGAAATCAGCGAGTAGGCAGGGGCGACGCCGCCCGCCTCCCCGACGCCGACACCGAGGCGCGCCAGAAAAAGCTGCACAAAATTTTGTGCAAAACCGCAGGCCGCCGTCATGGCGCTCCAGACGGCAAGCGCCGCGGTCATGATCCATGTCCGGCTGGTCCGGTCAGCGAGAACCGCAATCGGAATGCCTAAAAACGTATAAAAAAGCGCGAATGCAAGCCCGCCCATCAGGCTGAGTTGCGTGTCAGATAGCGCAAGTTCGGATTTGATCGGCACAGCGAGGATGCCGACGATTTGCCGGTCAATGAAGTTGAACGTGTAAACGACGACAAGAATGAAAAGGACATAGCCGCGATAAAACGGCGAGGATGCCTGCGCGCTCACTTACTCCGCATCCCGGCTATTCAGCGATTGAAGAAAAGCAATGGCGTCGGCGACGGTTTCTCCCGGCGCTTCTTCCTGCGCCGCATGGCCGACACCCGGATAGGAAATCAGGCGGGCATTCGGGATGGTCTCTTCGATGCGCCTTCCCTGCGCGAGCGGGATGATAATGTCGCTTTCCCCCCACAAGATGAGGGTGGGCGCGTTGACGCGCGCAAGATCGGATACAGGATCGGGCAGCGTGAATTCTTCCAACGATTTGATCAATGCCGCGCCGTTGCCTTCGCGGCGGATCATGTCGCGCATGGCGGTCACGCGCTCGTCGGTGATTTTGCTGTCGTCTCCGTAAATGATTTCTGCGCTCGCACGGACGCCCGCCTCCGGCGCCGTCAGCAGATAAGCTTTCATGGCGGCAGGAATTTCAGCCGGTTTGTCACTGACGCCGTTCAGCGGAAACGCGCCGGGTGAAACCAGAATAAGGCCGTCAACTCGCTCACGGTTGCCCACCGCAAAGCGCCACGCCGCAAGGCCGCCAAGCGAGTTTCCGGCGAGGACAGCATGATCGATCTCAAGCGCATTCATTACGTCGCCGATAAACGCAGCCCTTTCGGCGGGCGCATAGCGTTCCTTTGGATCCGGCCCCGTCAGACCGTGCCCGAGAAGATCGTAACGGATAACGCGGTAATCCGTTTTCAACTGCGCCGCCCAGCCGTCCCATGTTTCGAGGCTATGCGTGAAGCCGTGAATGAGGAGAACAACAGGTCCGTTCGGCGCGCCTTCTTCGCGCACCCTGACGCGCGCACCGGAAATGTCGACAAACCGGTCGTTCGGCGTCAGATAGGTTTCTTCCAAAACCGAAGCGTCTGAACCGCCGATCAGGTTGAAATAGAAATATCCGCCCCCGGCAATCGCCAGAATAATAATGGCGAGAATTATTTTTTTCATTTGGACGTCACCCCGCCGCCTGAGAAGAAGACAGCGGCGCTCTTACGCAGCGCCGCCGTCCGGGAGGAAAACCCGTTTCACTCCTGCCTTTTAGAATCGCACCTCGACAGTACCCATAACGCGGCGAGGATCGCCGAAAAAGGCTGTCTGCACGCCCGTTGTGCCAAGAGGCGTATTCCCTAGCTCTGGTACCGCCGTGACAAAGTCATAACCGGCCACGATGTACCGCTTATCGGTTAGGTTCGACCCATGTACTGACAGCCGCAGGTCTCCATCAGCAGATGTCCAGTATATTCCGGCGTTCAACAGCGCGTATTGCTCCTGATCGAGCGCGGGAATCCGATAGCCGAACTGATGGGTCAGGCTGCGGTAGGAGACAGATGTATAGATGCCGAAGTCGCCGTCATGCCCAAAAAGAGACTTGGGTTTGGCGTAGGTCAGCTGATTGAACGCCGTGATCTTGGGCGTGTTTTGAAAGACGACGATTGTGTCGGCGATGTTTGCGCCAGTGCGCCCGATAAACTCGTCGAATTCAGGCTTAATGTAGCCAAGCGAGAACTGATAATTCAGGGAATCGCCCTGCTTGATCATATCTTCGCCAAGGGTCGCAACGCCTTCCAATTCGAGACCATAGAGCGTCGCTTTCGCAGCGTTTGTCGTCACGCCGGCGAAAGTTTCAGCGACGCCATCCATGTCGGCGTCGATGCCGACCGAACCAGGCACTTGCACGTCTTTGTAGTCAGAATAGAAAAGCGCAAGGCTCGAACGGAAACGTCCGTCAAAAAAGTTGTTTTTCCAGCCGATCTCATAGGTGTCGACTTCCTCCGGCTCGAACTGGCAGAAAGCGATTTGATCATCGACGTCGGTCGCGCCGGTCATGCCGTCGCCGTCGAGGTCCGGGGCCGCATTGGCGCCGCAGCGCGGATCAAAACTGCCGCCCTTGAACCCTTGCGAATAGGAAGCGTAAAGCGTGTGCTCGGCGGACGGCTCCCAGGTGATGCTGGCCCGCGGGCTGAAGTCACTAAAATTCGCAGTCGCATCAATATCTGCGTCGACAAGATCCGGGGCACGATCCGGTCCGCCGAAAGCAGGTGAAAATCCTGCGGAGAAAAACCGGACGCGCAGGAGGTCCATGGAACGCTCGTCCTCGGTATATCGGCCGCCAACCGAAACAGAAAGCGTATCGGTCACATCGTAAGAAAAGTCTCCGAAGATTGACCACGTTGATGTTTCGACGTCACTCGACGTAAAGGCATTCACGCCCGGGAACATTAAGAGCTCGGCTGTTTCATCAAGCACCACATCGAACTCGGTGAGCCCGCTCGCGTCGAGGTAATAAAAACCTATAAGGCCGTTTATGCGGTCGCCTGAATAAAGAATCTGGAATTCTTCGCTGAACTGATCGTTCACATAGCGCCCCGGGACATCCAGATCCACCAGCGGCAGTGAATCAAAATCAATCGGCCCTTCGGAGGTATCTTCCCGGTACGACAGAATGTTCTTCAGCGTGATATTCTCATTGACGTTCCACTCAATAACCCCGGAGAGGCCTTTCGCAACGACGCTTTGCGTCGGCGTGTTAAGTCCTGAGCGTGTGTCATAAACGTTGGAAAGAACGGGGTATTCGACGGCCGGCATTTCAGAAACGTCGGTGAACGGAAGCAGCCGGTGGCCCTGTTTCGGATTGGAGTTATCGTCAGTCCAGTCACCGGTGATGCGGATTGAGAAATCGCTTGTTGGATTCCATTCAAGCGCCAGACGCCCGCCCAGCAAATCCTTGTCGTAATTGTCGAGGCCGTTAATAAGGTTTTCGCCGAAACCATTACGGCTCATATAGGCGATTGTCCCGCCGAGCAGCAGTTCGCCGGCTGCTGAATCGCTCGTCGCCAGCGGTAAATTGAACGTGCCGATGGCGTCAAACTGGCCGTAGGTTCCGCCCGTCAGCCGCAACTTCGCAAAAGGCTCGTCGCTCAATCGACGCGTCACGTATTTTACTGCGCCGCCGATTGTGTTCCGGCCGTAAAGCGTTCCTTGCGGGCCCCTCAAAATCTCAATCCGCTCAACGTCATATATATCAAGAAGCGCTGCTTGCGGACGGTTGAGATAAACATCGTCAATGTAAATACCGACGCCTGCCTCAAAACCGGAAACCGGGTCCTGCTGGCCGATGCCGCGAATGAACGCCGTCAATGTTGTATTCGTGGCGCGGGACGTTTTTAGCGTCACGTTTGGTGTAAATGCTTCAATATCCGTCAGATCGACGGCGCCAAGGTTATCGAGCTCATCTCCACTGAACGCGGAAACCGCCAGAGGAACGTCCTGCAGGCTTTCCTCCCGGCGCCGCGCAGTAACGACGATCCGGTCGCCGCCCGCTTCGGACGCGCTGTCCTGCGCGGCCGCCGTTCCCGCCCCTGCTGAAAGAGAGATTGTTGAGCAAAACGCCAGCAACGCGGCCTTGCCGCCAAATGCGCAGAACGCAGCCCTGAAATGGTTCGCCATGATACGCCTCCCAACGTGATTGTTAGTTCTGATTTTTCTTGAGGCTATGCTTTCCAAAGGTGTCGCATAATGACGCCATGGCTCATGGAAAGTGTACAATTTCGCTCACGCCCGCGCAAAGCAGATGCAATCTTCCTTTACTTTTCAGCGTTTCGGCGCAATCGGGCTTCCCGGACATACGCTTTGGGCGTTAACCCATTCCAGTCCTTGAACGCGCGGTTGAAGGCGCGGAATTCTGAAAATCCAAGCGCGTCCGAAACGTCTGCAACGGATTTCTCACTCAGTAATAGTCTTTGCGCTGTTTCATTGAGCACCTCACGGCGCAGTTCGCGGAAACTGACGCTTTCCTGACCAAGCCGGCGGCGCAAGGTGGCGACGCTCACATTCATTTGCGCCGCAACGTCAGCCTGCTCAACAACGCCGCGCGAAAGAGCATCCCGAACGAGACTGCTGGTTGATTTCGGCGCTTCGCGGCCTGCCTTGCGGCCGGCGACAACCTCGACAATTTTTTGATAAACGGCATTTGACGTCAGTGCTTCCGGCGACGGCATGACAATTGGCCGTAATGATGTTTCAAGGTCGAATGATAAACGGTAGTTTTCGGCCCCGAACCTAATTGGCGCATCCCAATAACCGAGATGCGCGCAGTCGCCGCCGGGCGACGTCCGGCGAATGAAGATGCTTTTGACCGCATGCTTCGCCGATGGCGATACGATCATCAGTATGCAATGCAAAAATATGAGAACACACTCAATCGAGAAATAAATGTACTCAGTCGCTTGTGAATTCACGTAAGGAAAATCGCGGTCGTTGATGATGATATCGACCGACGCACGGCGTTTCACGACGGAATTATACTGTCCACCATGCAGCATATTATAGGACCGGGCGACAACGCGCATGACTTCATAGAGATTTTCACAGTCATGGACGTTTTGCAGGACAAAGTCGGTGCTGCCGGAAAGAAGCTGGCGCGAAGACAGATGAACGGTTTCGTCGCCGAACAGGATCGATAGCCGGTTCTGTAACCGGTAGTAATCAGCCAATGAAATCCTTTCGGGGCCTGACGCATCGGCCAGGTTCGGCGGTAAATTTAACGATTTCAGCAAAGCCTCAATATCTATTTCGGCCTCGAGCGCCTGAGCAAGCAAAGGGTCGATCCGCGTACGCGACACCGCGATGGCCTGTTCTGAAACCGCATTCATATCTTGCCAAACATTAACCCTGTTATCGGCGCATGGCCGAGCTGAGCGCGCAGTCCGGTTCAAAGCCGATTTATTAACCTTGCGGCTATGAACCCGGGCCGTCTCCATGTTACGACCCGCTGCGGCGCAAAATTTGCTGTATTCATATCTGGATTAGCGGGAGTTTTCCATGCGGCTCATGGTTACCGGCGGCGCCGGCTTTATCGGATCGGCAGTTGTTCGCCAGGCGATCGACAATGGCGACGTTGTCTTGAACGTCGATAAGCTTACCTACGCCGCCAATCTTGAAAACGTTGCGAGCGTCGCAGACAGCGACCGGTATCATTTCGCACAGAAAGATATCTGCGACCTGCCGGCAATGGCGGCGCTGATGGAAGAGTTCAAACCGGACGCGGTCATGAATCTTGCGGCGGAGACCCATGTGGACCGGTCCATCGACGGCCCTGGCGCGTTTATTCAGACTAACATCATCGGCGCCTACGCACTCCTCGAAGCCGCGCGCGGATATGTGGAATCCAGCGCTGCGCCTGAGCGCTTCCGGTTTCACCACATTTCGACAGACGAGGTTTACGGGTCGCTCGGGCCCACGGGCGAGTTCACGGAAACCTCCCCTTATCAGCCAAACTCGCCCTATTCGGCCGCAAAGGCCTCGTCCGACATGCTCGCTCGCGCATGGCGCGAGACATTCGGCCTGCCGGTAGTGGTGACAAACTGCTCGAACAATTACGGACCCTACCAGTTTCCGGAAAAACTGATCCCCGTTGTCATTATCGCCGCGCTTGAGGGCCGGACAATTCCGATTTACGGCAAGGGCGATAACATTCGCGACTGGCTCTATGTTGAAGACCACGCTGACGCGTTGTTGCTCTGTGCACGCGAAGGCAAACCCGGCGAGACATATAATATCGGCGGACGCGCCGAGAGAACAAACCTCGACCTCGTGAAAATGATCTGCGCGATCCTTGACGATGAGTTGCCTGCTTCCACATACAAGCCGCATGATGGCCTGATTGAATTCGTCGCTGACCGGCCCGGCCATGATCACCGATACGCAATCAACTGCGACAAAATCGAACGCGAACTTGGATGGACGCCCGCCCAGTCGATCAATGAAGGCATGCGTAGAACGGTGCGCTGGTATCTCGATAATCGCAACTGGTGGGATGCCATCAGAAATCGCGGCTTTGACGTCGCTGCGCGGCAGGGGCTCCGCAAGAAAGGCTGAGGGCGAATGCGCACTCTCGTTTTCGGCAAGAATGGGCAGGTCGCACGCGCGTTAAGCTGCATGGCAAGCGGCGCAGACGAGTTCATATTCCTTGGCCGCGATCAGGCAGACCTGATGAGTGCGGGCGCCGCGCGTGATGCTATTGCGGAGTATCATCCGGACGCCGTCATCAACGCTGCCGCCTATACCGCTGTCGACAACGCCGAAAGTGACAAGGATTCGGCGCACCGCCTGAACGCCGGTGCTGTCGCCGAAATGGCCGCCGCCTGCGCCAATATAAATGTGCATTTCATCCATGTTTCCACTGATTATGTCTTCGACGGAAATGGAGATGAACGCCTCACCGAAACGGCGCGTGCCAAACCACTGAATGTGTATGGAAAAACCAAACTCGATGGAGAGGTGGCGGCGCTGGACGCCAATCCCGGCGTAATCATCCTGCGCACGTCATGGGTTTTTTCAGAGTACGGTTCGAATTTCGTCAAAACCATGTTGCGGCTTGCTAAAGACAAAAGCGAGCTTTCAATCGTCTCTGACCAGATTGGCGGGCCAACCGATGCACATGACATAGCCTCAGCGCTTTTGGCCATCGCAGGCAAGAAAAACCGCGGCGGCCCCGGCGCAGGCGTCTATCATTTTCAAGGAGCGCCAGCCGTCAGCTGGGCGGACTTCGCAATGAAAATTTTCGAAATCGCCGGCGCAACCATTACAATCAATAAAATCAAAACGTCCGAATATCCGACACCAGCGCGCCGCCCGCTCAACTCGATACTCGACTGCGCGAAACTCGAGCGCGATTTCGGCATCGGTCAGCCGGACTGGCGCATCGGCTTAAGGCGCGTTATGGCAGCTTTGAATAAATAAGGAAAAGCCATGAAAGGCATCATTCTCGCCGGCGGTTCAGGCACGCGGCTTTACCCGGTCACGCGCAGCGTTTCCAAGCAATTAACGCCGATTTACGACAAGCCGATGATTTATTATCCGCTAAGCGTCCTCATGCTGGCGGGCATTCGCGATATTCTGGTTATCACGACGCCAGAGGATAAAGAGTCATTCGAGAGGCTTTTGGGCGATGGCGCGGAATGGGGCGTCAATATCAGTTACGCCGTACAGCCGAGCCCGGACGGCCTTGCGCAGGCGTTCATCATCGGCGAAGAATTCATCGCGGGAGATAAATGCGCGCTCGTTCTTGGCGACAACATCTTTTATGGTCAGGGTCTGACGAAACATCTGCGTGACGCCGCCGCACTGAAATCGGGCGCCGAAATTTTCGCCTATCAAGTTACCGATCCGCAGCGATACGGCGTCGTCGAGTTCGACAAGAATGGCGGCGTTATTTCCATCGAAGAAAAGCCTGAAAAGCCAAAATCCAATTACGCGGCTACGGGTCTTTATTTTTACGACGAAACCGTGGTCGAACGTGCGAAAAAGGTAAACCCGTCAGCCCGCGGCGAGCTTGAGATCACAACGCTCAATGAGATGTATCTCAACGACGGCGCCTTAAGGACCCAAGTGCTTGGCCGCGGCTTTGCTTGGCTCGACACAGGAACGCACGAATCCCTCCTCGAAGCGGCGCATTTTGTTCAGACGATCGAAGCGCGACAGGGACTAAAAATTTCCTGCCCCGAAGAAATCGCTTTCCGTTCGGGATTTATTGATCGTGAACAGCTTAAAAAACTTGCCGAGCCGCTGAAGAAAAACCAGTACGGACAATATTTGCTGCGTCTTGCGGGCGAATAATCACTTTTTCGGCGTGTGGATCCCGCATTCGGTTATCGCCTGCCCTGCCCATCGGCCGGGGCGGGCGCCGTTTTCATCGATGACTTTCGACGTACACGGCATACAGTCGACCGAAAAATATCCCTGCCCCACCTGCCGCATGAGCGATGATTGCAGGCGCATCCCGGTCTGCATAAAGGGCGTTCAGCCGCCCTACCCTTCATCAATCGCCGTCAATGATTTTCCCGCCTGTTTTTCCGTCCCTTAGCCGGTTTCCGGCCACATCTTATAGGAGCTAAGGCGGCGCCGGGTGCGCCGTCAATACGACGCCGAAACAAGAGCCCTACCTCGGGGGTTGCACAAAACGCCCCCGGGGCACTAAGACAGCGCCAACGAGCTTTTTCTCGCGATTAAGCGAACGCGGTTTTCTTGAAAATAGGAAGATTTATGAAAATCCTTGTGATTGGGGGAGATGGGTTTTGCGGCTGGCCGACGGCCTTGCATCTGTCGAATGTGGGCCACGACGT
>MRWG01000868.1_pt1 | contig 24431 bp, 16 predicted proteins | sample 1013341 | NCBI WGS metagenome assembly MRWG01 (sample SAMN06117577, study PRJNA244670) | biofilm metagenome | biome: Water; feature: Cathode Biofilm; material: Biofilm; isolation source: microbial consortium enriched at the cathode of a solar microbial fuel cell | place: USA: District of Columbia ... | reverse complement strand
GTGCTGACGGGGGGGGAGCCGATGCTGTTCGAGGGGCTGGCGCCCCTGTCTCACGCGCTGCGGGAGGGGGGGATGCATGTGACGATCGAGACGGCGGGGACGATCGACCTGCCCGGGGTGCACGCGGACCTGATGAGCGTGAGCCCGAAGCTCGCCGATTCGACGCCGCATGACGACCCGCGCGATCCCTCGGGGGCGTGGGCGGCGCGGCACGAGGCGCGGCGTCTGAACACGGGGGTGCTCAACGCGTTGATCGCCCGGGCTCCGGATCTGCAGCTCAAGTTCGTGGTCAGTTCGCCGGCGGATCTGCCGGAGATCGACGCGCTGCTCGATGAGCTTGAGGGGTGGTCGGAGGGGGACGTGATGCTGATGCCCGAGGGGGTGAGGTCCCCCCGTCCCGAGGCGGTGGGCTGGATCCTGGAGGCCTGCACGGAGCGTCGGTGGCGGTACTGCCAGCGTCTGCACATCGAACTCTTCGGGGACACCCGCGGGACCTGAGGCCCGGGGGCGTAGCATTCCGGCATGCTCTACCGCGTTTGCAAGGCCTTCGAGATCGAGAGCGGGCACATGCTCTCCAAGCACCCGGACCGCTGCCGGTTCCCGCACGGGCACTCGCGGCGGGTTGAGTTGGTGCTTTCCTCCGAGTCGCTCGACGACAACGACATGGTGTGCGACTTCAAGGCGCTCAAGCTCGCCGTGGCGGGGTTCCTGGATGACTGGGACCACGCGATGGCGATCAACTCGGCGGATCCGATGGCCGAGACGCTGGCGGCGGCGTCGGGTGAACGCCTCATTGTGTTCGAGAACGAGGACCCGACGACGGAGGTGCTGGCCCGGCGCATCTACGAGCATCTGGAAGCCCAGATCCGGGGCGGGGCGATCCTCACCGACGAGCGCGGCGGGACGTTCCGGCTCCCGGCGCACGTGCGGGTCGAGCGCGTGCGGGTGGGTGAAACCAGCACGTCCTGGGCCGAGTACGGTCAGGGGTGAGCGGGCCTGCGCGGTGAGGTTTCGGCGCCCCTGTCTCACGGAGGAAGAACGGATGACGCACACGCGACGGATGCTGCTCGGACTGGCCACCGGCCTCTGCCTCTCGATGAACGCCCCCGTGCTGGGTCAGGAGAGCATGACCCCGCAGGCGCAGGCGGACCTGGCGTTTGCCCGCAGCCTCTCGAGCGCGTTCAAGCACGCGGCGGAGCGGATCGAGCACTCGGTGGTGCACATCACCAGCGCGCGGCTCGTGCAGCCGGTTCGGCGTGACATCTTCGGGCGGGCGCTGAGCGCGGGGGAGCCGAGCCTGCAGCGGGCGGGCCTCGGGTCGGGGGTGATCGCGGACGAGCGGGGGTACATCCTGACCAACAACCACGTCATCGAGAACGCGGACCAGTTTCTGGTGCGTCTCTCGGACGGGCGTGAGTACCCGGCCGAGCTGATCGGCGCCGACCCCCCCACCGATCTGGCGGTGCTTCGGATCGAGACCGAGGGCGTCACGCCGGCGCGTTTCGGGGATTCGGAGGCGTTGGAGGTCGGCGAGTGGGTTCTGGCCGCGGGCAGTCCGTTCGGGTTTGCGAACTCGATCACCGCGGGGATCGTGAGCGCGAAGGGGCGGACGATCGAGGGGAGCGACGAGCGGACCGAGATTTTCCAGGAGTTCATCCAGACGGACGCGGCGATCAACCCGGGCAACTCGGGGGGGCCGCTGATCGATCTGACGGGCGCCGTGGTCGGGATCAACACGGCGATCGCGTCGCGGACCGGATCGAACGCCGGGCTAGGTTTCGCGATTCCGGCGGACATCGCGCAGCGTGTGATGACGCAGATCATCGACGCGGGGCGGGTGAACCGGGGGTGGCTCGGGGTCGAGATCCAGGAGCTTGAGCCGGAGGTGGCGGTGAGCCTGGGCATCGAGGGGGGGATCGTGCTCGGCCCGGTCGTCGAGGGGAGCCCGGCGGACAACGCGGGGCTGCGTGAGGGTGACATCATCACGGCGTTCGCGGGGCGGGCCACGACGAGCCCCGCCCGGCTGCGCAACGCGATCGCGCTCACCGGGCCGAACACCCGGGCCATGGTGGAGTTTGTGCGCAACGGTCGGCATCGTCGCGCGGAGGTCACCGTGATCGACCGCGACACCGGGGCCCGCCTGACGCTGCTCTCGCTCGGCGCCCGGACGATCGACCGTCTGGGCCTGACGGTCATCCCGAACCAGCTTGAGATCCGGCGTGGCGGGCGCACGGTCCCCGGGCCCGCGGGGCTCGCGGTCATCGAGATCGATCCGGAGGGGCTGGGCGCCAGCGCCGGGTTCCAGGCGGGCGATCTGATCACCGGGGTCGAGGGCAACAGCGTCTCGACGCCGGAGGAGCTTGACCGGGCGGTGCGCATCGCCGATCTTTCCCGGGGCGTGCGTCTGAACCTGGTGCGGACCAACGCCCGGGGCGGGGTGATGCGGGGCTACATCGACATCATCGAGTAGGGGCGGGCTTATTCGTCCGTGGGGGAGCGCAGGGCGCGCGCCGGTGGGTGGTACCCCTCGTGCGCCGCGTCCAGGCGTCCGGACCAGAGCACCACCAGCTTGTGCTTGATGTCCGCGAACATCATGAGGAAGCAGGGGAGTACGATGAGGATGATGCCCGTGGCGCTCATGAGGCCGAACGCGATGGTGATCGCCATGGGGATGAGGAACCGGGCCTGGAAGCTCTGCTCGAGCATGAGGGGGAGCAGGCCGAGCACCGTGGTGATGGTGGTGAGGAGGATCGCCCGCACGCGGGCCCGCCCGGCCTCGAGGGCGGCGACGCGGACGGTCGCGCCCGCGCGGCGTTGGGCGTTGAAGAACTCCATGTAGATCAGTGAGTCGTTGACGACGACCCCCGCCAGGGCGACGAAGCCGACGAGGGACAGGAAGGTCATGCTGTAGCCGAGCAGGAGGTGGCCCCAGATCATCCCGATGGTGGCGAAGGGGATGGCGCTCATCACGATCAGGGGCTGGACGTAGCTCTGGAAGAGCCAGGCGAGCACGACGTAGATCAGTCCCATCGCGGTGAGCATCCCGAGCGGGAGGGTCGCGAACGACTCGGCGACCTCCTTCTGGCGCCCGCGTTCGAGGATGCGCACGCCGGGGACCGCGGCCTCAATCTCACGGAGGTCTCCCTGCATGGCCGCGGCGAGTTCCTCGGGCGTGCCGACGACCCGGTCCACCTCGGCGCTCACGGTGACCGCGCGTTTGCGGTCGAGGCGTCGGATGGTCGCGTAGGAGAGTCCCTCTTCGATGTGGGCGACCTCTCCGAGGGGCACGGGCTGGCCGGCGGGTGAGAGGACGTGCATGTTCTCGAGTGCGGCGAGGTTCTTGCGTACGGACGGTGGCGCCTTGACGCGGACGTCCACGTCCTCGCGTTCACCGGCGAAGGTGAAGGCGTCGATGCCGAAGACGGCGCCCTGGATCTGGCGTCCCAGGCCGGCGCGGGTGAAGCCCATCTCGCTCGCCCCGTCGCGCAGCGTAAAGCGGAGTTCGCGTTGTCCGCTGTCCGCGTCGGTGGCGATGTCGAAGACGCCGTCGTAGGTCGCCATGCGGTCCTGCAGCATGCGGACCGCGCGGTCGATGGCCCGCTGGTTCTCGCCGGTGACGGTGAAGGTCAGGGCCGGTCCGCCGGGTCCCGCGCCGACGCCCTCCATGCGCAGTGACTTGATCCCCGTCAGGTCGCCGGCCTGCTGCCGGATCGAGAGTTCCACCTGCTCGCTGGTGCGGTCGCGTTCTTCGACCGGGTGGAGTTCCAGGATGAGTTGTCCGAGGTGGTCGGCGACGGCGTCGTTCCCCTCCCCGTTGATGTCGCCGACGCCCCCGGTGACGGCGTAGACGCTGTCGACCTCGGGCTGGGCCAGGGCGGCGGCCTCGAGGCGACGGACCATCGCGTCGGTCTCGCTGGCGGGCGTGCCGATGGGCATGGTGAGGGCGATGTTGATTGTTTCGGAGTCTTCGGTCTCGAAGTAGATGAACTTGAGCCGCCCGCCCGCGACCATGCCGAGGGAGAGCAGGACGACGGCCACACCGATCGCCGCGGCGAAGTAGCGGTAGGTCAGGCACCAGTCCAGGAGGCGAACGTAGCGTGGGATGAGCCACTTGTTGAAGACGCGGTCGCGTGCCGCGTCGAAGCGCAGCTCGATCGCCTGCAGCCGGTTGGACCCGCCGACGGCCTTCTGCTTGTCGAGCGACTTGAGGGAGTGGGCCATGTGGCAGGGGAGGATGAAGAGGGACTCGATGAGGGAGACGGCCAGCGCGCACCCGGCGACGATGGGGAGCCACTTCATGAAGTCGCCGATCTGCCCCCCGATGAGCGCGAGGGGGAGGAAGGCGAAGATCGTGGTGAGGACGGTGGCGACGACGGGCCAGGCGACCTGGTTCGCCCCGCGGATGGCCGCCTCGAGCGCGGGCTCCCCCTTTTCGTGGCGTGCGGTGATGTTCTCGGCGACGACGATCGCGTCGTCCACGAGGATGCCGATCACCACGATGAGCCCGAACATGGTGAGCAGGTTGAGGGTCACGCCGAGCCAGCTCATCACCGCGAGCGTGCCGAGGAGGGAGATGACCAGCCCGATCGCCACCCAGAAGGAGACGCGCCAGTTGAGGAGGAGCACGAGCGTGATGAAGACGAGCACGCCCCCCCAGAACGCGTTGCGGGAGAGCAGGTTGAGGCGTTGCTGGACGAACCGGGCCAGGTCCGTGGTGACGAGCAGTTCGCCGGGCGGTGGGCCCTGGGCGGCGCGGCTGCGTCCCAGCTCGTACGCCTCGATCCGGTGCGAGAGCGGGCTCGTGTCCCCCGGCTTGCGGAAGACCGAGCGGAGTTTTTCCCCCGGCGTGAGGCGCAGTTCCTTGCCGTTGCGTCCGGCGGCGTAGGCCTTGACCAGCTCGGCGATCTCGACGACGTCCTTGTCGCCCACCTTGAAGACGGTCAGGCTGACGGCGGGCTTGCCGTTGAGGCGGCTGGAGAGGGAGACGTCGGCGAAGCCCTCGGAGACGTCGGCGATATCCCCGAGGCGGAGGACCTGGCCCGAGGGGTCGCCCTTGACGACGATCTGCCGGATCTTCGCGGCCTGTTCCTCGACGCCCACGCTCCGGACCGCGACGTTGGCGGTCTCCGAGCGGACCGAGCCGCCGGGCAGCTCGCGCATGGCGGCGCTCACCGCCTCGCTCACCATGGGGAGGCTGAGGCGGTGCTCCATGACCACCTCGGGGTGGACCTCGACGCTGATCTCGTCGGTGCGCACGCCGGAGAGCACCACGTCGCCCATCCCGGGGATGGTGCGCAGGTCGTCGCCGATCTGCTGGATCGCCTCTTTCATGTCCCGCTCGCTGGCGTCGCCGTAGAGGGAGAGGACGATCGCGGGGAGGTTGGGCTCGAGCTTGACGACGGTGATCCGCTCGGACTCCTCGGGCAGGTCCTGGAGGGCGTCCATCTCGCGTTTGACGTCGGCGACGGCCTCGTCGATGTCGAACCCGTCCTCGAACTCGACGCGGACCGAGGCGCCGCCCTCGGAGATCGTGGAGGTGACCTCGGTGACGCCGGTGAGGTCCGCGACGCGGTCCTCGATCTTGGTGGCCAGGGAGTCCTCGACCTCTTCCGGCGCCGCCCCGGGGTAGGGGGCGCCGATGAGGACCTGCGTGGGCTCGATTTCCGGGAAGAACTCGCGGCGGAGGGTGACGCCGAAGATGAGCCCCGCGCCGATCACCGCGAACATGACGAGGTTGGCGACGACCGGCTTGCGGACGCCGAACTCGGGAAGTCCCATCACCCACCCCCGTCCGTGATGGTTCCGTCGGTGTCGTTCCCCGCGTCCGTGCGCACGAACATGCCCTCGATCAGTTGGTCGAGGTTGGAGAGGATGACGATCGACCCGTCCTCGATGGGTGTCGCGGGGTCGAGCACCGCCCAGTCCCGCTCGCTCGGGTCGGCGTCCGTGAACGCCCCGCCCAAGTGGTAGTCGACGCGCACCTCGACGGGGCGCACGCGCCGGATCGTCGCCCGCAGCGAGGCGTCCACCCCCGCCAGCGCCGGGTCATCGGCCTCCACCGGATCGCCGAGCATCACCCGATCCGCGACGATGGCGCGGCGCGGGAGGACGATGCGGCTCTCGGTCTGTCGCGTCCAGACCCGCCCGACCACGAACTGCCCCGGGCGCAGGAGCCCGCCCTCGGGGGCGGTGTCCTGCTCGACGACCACGAAGACCTCGATCGTGCGCGTGGAGGCGTCCACGGTGGGTGAGATGCGGACGACGGTTCCTTCCCACCGGGTGGGCGCCATGGCGTCCGGCGCCAGCTCCACGCGGTCCCCCACGCGGACCGAGCCGGCGCTCGACTTGGCGAGGCGCAGGGGGATCTCGATGCGGCTCAGGTCCACGATGCGGGCGACGCGTTGGGCCGCGGCCACCCACTCGCCGCGTTCGAAGTCCACGGCCTCGATCACGCCGTCGAGGGGGCTGGTGACCTGGGTGCGGAGGAGGTTTTCCCGCTCGATGCGGAGGTTGGCCTGCTCGCCGAGGAGTTGCGCTTCGAGTGCCGCGCGTCGTGAGGGGATGAGGCCCAGTTGCTGGCGGATGCCCGCGAGCGTGCGTTGTGCCCGGAGGAGGGCCGCCTCGGCCTGATCGAGTTCACCGGCGGAGCCCGCGCCGGCGTTCTGCGCGTTGCGCACGCGGTCCACGTCGCGGCGGGCGGTCTCTTCTTCCTGCGAGGCGAAGTCCGCCTGCTCGGTGAGGCGTTGCTCCTCGACCTCAAGCCCGCTGAGCTGGGCGCGGAGGGCGTCGATCCGGCGTTGGGTCGCCTCGACGCGTTGTTCGTAGTCGAGCGGCTCGATCCGGATGATCGTCTCTCCCTCCCGGATCGGGGCGCCCGCCTCCACCGAGGCGGGACGCTCGACGACGGTCCCCCCGACCTCGGCGCGGACCTCCGCGGCGTCGAGGGCCCGGGCGGTTCCGTAGCCCTCCCACACGCGCGAGACCGGGCGCCGGCTCGCTTCGAGGGCGCGGACGGTGAGGTAGGACGCCCCCGCCTCGTGGCGGGAGGGCGAGGTTTTGCCGCTGGCGAGGAAGGCGAAGATCATGGCGCCGACCACCAGCGCCAGCACGGCGAGACCGGCGCGGGTCAGGTACGCCAGCCAGGTGAGGCGCGTGGCGCGGGGTTCGCGTGGGGTGTGGTCGGTCGGCGCCGGGCGCGTCGGGGGAGCGTCGCCGGGCTCGGTGGATGGGGCGGGAGTATCCGACGACTCCGTCGGTCCGGTCGCGGCGGTCGAGCTCATATTGGGGAATCGTAGGCTCGGCGCCTGTCGCCTCAGCCCGGTGCTCAGGGTCCGGACGACCATCCGAGGAGGGGGTACAGCGCGAGGCTGGCGAGGGTGACGAGGACGACGCCGATCAGGTTCAGGGCCAGGCCGGCGCGGGCCATCCGCCCGACGGAGATGGCGCCGGAGGCGAAGACGATCGCGTTGGGTGGGGTGGCGACGGGGAGCATGAACGCGCAGCTCGCCGCGAGCGTCGCGGGGAGGAGGAGGAGCACCGGGTGTTCGATCCCGAGTTCCAGCCCGACGCCGGCGAGGACGGGGAGCAGGGCGCTGGTGACCGCGGTGTTGCTGGTCAGTTCGGTCAGGAAGATCACCAGCAGGGCGACGCTCAGGACGAGCAGGACCACCGGCGCCCCGGAGAGCGCGCCGAAGCCGGAGCCGAGGAAGACGTCCACCCCGCCGTGCTCCATCGCCCGGGCGAGGGCGAGCCCGCCCCCGAAGAGCAGCAGGACGCCCCAGGGCAGACGCTCGGCGCTGGACCAGTCGAGGGCGAAGGTCCGCGTCCGGACGTCCACGGGGATGATGAACAGGGCGAGCCCGCCCGCCATGGCGATGCCCGTGTCGGAGAGCTGGGTGAGGGGGGACCAGCCCCACCACTCACCGAGCGCGACGATGAGGGGGCGTGTGATCCAGGCGCCCGCGGTGATGACGAAGACGATGAAGACGGTCCACTCGCCCCGGCTCATGGGGCCGAGGGAGCGCAACTCATCGCGGATCAGGGCACGGCCGCCGGGGATCTCGGGGAGGTTGACGGGGGAGGCGAAGCGAACGAGGTAGAGCCAGGCGATGGGGAGGAAGACGAGGACGAGGGGGACGCCGACGAGCATCCAGCGGGCGAAGGAGATTTCCACGGCGTACCGGTCGGAGACGAAGCCGGCCATGAGGGTGTTGGGTGGCGACCCGATGAGGGTGCCGATGCCGCCGATGGAGGCGGCGTAGGCGATGGAGAGCATGAGGGCGCAGGCGAAAGGGGGGAGCAAGCCCTCCCGGTCGTCGCCCAGTCGCCCGCGGGCGAGTTCGACCACGCTCATGGCGATGGGGACGAGCATGACGGCGGTGGCGGTGTTCGAGACGAACATGGAGAGCAGGGCCGTGGCGATCATGAACCCGGCGATGAGGCGTTTGGGGCGAGTGCCGACGAGGAGGATGGTGGTCAGGGCGATGCGTTTGTGCAGCCCCCAGCGTTGCATGCCGAGGGCGAGCAGGAATCCGCCCATGAAGAGGAAGATGAGCGGGTGGGCATAGCGGGCGGTCGTCTCGCTGAGGCCGAGCGCTCCGGTGAGGGGGAACAGGACGATGGGGAGGAGCGCCGTCGCCGCCAGGGGCAGCGCCTCGGTGAGCCACCAGACGGCCATCAGGGCCCCGATGGCGCCGGTCGCCCGCCCGGCCTCGCTCAGCCCGGCGCTGACGGCGCCGTCGATCGTCTCGCTCGCGGGGAGAAGCATGTACACTGCCGCGGCGATCACGGGGCCCAGCAGCAGCCCGCCCCAGCGGACCTTTGACGCCCCATGTTCTGCGTGGGTCCGGGATTCCATCCCGAGAGCCTACCGCAGGTATCGTCCTCTTATGACAAAGACGTCCTCGCCATCGCAGCCCCGGGACCGGATGTCGCCGAGGCGTCGTCTGGATCAGCTCGCCCGCCGGATCTTCCCGTCCGTCCCGGCGTTGTCGCACAGCCGGGTGCTCATGTTCCCGCTGGACGTGGCCGATCGCGCCGTGTCGGGCGCTCTGGGGGTCGGGGCAGAGTTGCCGCCGAACCGGATGCGCATCCGTATCGGGGCGGGCAACCGCCTGCTGTTCAACCAGGTCCAGCATCTTCACATGGCGGTCCCGTTCTGGATGGACCGCCTCGAGAGCGGAGACGTCCACGCCGGTTCGCGCATCTGCGACATTGGGTGTGGCTGCGGGCGGTACGCGGCGTGCTTTCACCGCTCGGCCTTTCGGTCGGGCCCCGGGTTCTCCGGCCACTACACCGGGATCGATATCGATCGGGAGATGATCCGGTGGTGCCGGGGCCATTTCCCCGAGGACCGGTTCTCCTTCCAGCTCGCCGACATGCGCAGCACGATCTACAACCCGGACGGGAGCGAGTCGCTCGGGGCCCGGCTCGAACTCGAAGACGACAGCCAGGACTTCGTCTTCAGCGTCAGCCTGTTCACCCACCTGCTCGAGCAGGATATCGAGGCGTACCTGCGCGAGACCGCGCGCGTCCTGCGGGCGGGCGGGCGGATGCGGATGACCGTCTTCTGTCTCGATGATCTCCGCGAGACCGGCGTCCTGGGCGGTCGGTGGACCTTCAATCACCGCCGGGGCGACGCGTACATCGAGAACGAGCGGTTCCCCGAGGCGGCGGTCGCGTACGACCGGGACTGGCTCCTCGCGGCGTGCGAGCGGGCGGGGCTCGTCGGGGCCCGGGTGCTGCCCGCAGCGGGGCAGAGCGCGCTCGTCGCGTCCGTCGGCTGAGTGGTGGAATGGCGCCGGGATCGCCGATATCCCCGGGGTGATCAAGTACATCGGGTCCAAGCGTCGCCTCGCGCCCACCATCGTGCGCTCCTGCCTCGCCCTGACCGGAGGGCGCCCGGGCGTGGCGCTGGACCTGTTCAGCGGCACCAGCCGCGTCGGGCACGCCCTCAAGCGCGAGGGGTGGCGGGTGCTCGCGTGCGACTCGAACGCCTACGCCCACGCCCTGGCCTCGTGCTACGTCCAGGCGGACCGGGAGCGTGTGCTCGCCGACGCGGAGCGTCTGCTGGGCGAGCTGCGGGCCCTCCCCCCTGAGCCGGGGTACTTCACCGAGACATTCTGCGAGCGTTCGCGGTTCGTGCACCCGGAGAACGGGGCGTTGATCGACGCGATCCGGGAACGCATCGCGCAGCTCAGCATCGACCCCCTGCTGGAGAAGGTCCTGCTCGTTTCGCTCATGGAGGCCGCGGACCGGGTGGATTCCACGACGGGGGTGCAGATGGCGTACCTGAAGTCGTGGGCGCCCCGGGCGCACAAGCGGCTGGAGCTTCGCCTGCCGGACGTGCTCCCGCGGGCGAGCCGAGGTCCGGGGCTGGCGTTCCAGGGTGACGTTCTCGACGCCGCGGAGTGGTTCGGCGCCTTCGCGCCCGACGCGGACGTGGCGTACCTCGACCCGCCGTACAACCAGCACTCGTACCTGGGCAACTACCACGTCTGGGAGACGCTGGTGCGTTGGGACAAGCCGGAGGTGTACGGCGTGGCGTGCAAGCGGGTGGACTGCAAGGTTCGCAAGAGCCGCTTCAACTCGCGCCCCCGCATCGCGGAGGCGGTGCGTGAGCTGATCGACGGCGTGCGAGCGCGGAACATCATCCTGTCGTTCAACGACGAGGGCATGGTCTCGCGTGAGCAGATCGAGTCGATGCTCGGCGAGCGTTTCGGGGAGGCGCCCGTCGTGCTCGAGCACGAGGACAACCGGTACGTCGGGGCCAAGATCGGCATCCACAACCCCTCCGGGGAGCGTGTGGGGAGGGTCGGACGCCTGCGCAACCGGGAGTACCTGTTCGTCGCGGGGAAGGACGCCGCCCGTCTGCGTGAGCATCCCGTCGCGGCCTGACGGGGTGGATAGAGTCCGGCATGCCCCCCGAGCCGAGCAGCCCCGTCCCCACCCAGGGCGCTACGCGCCTGCGTGTGCGCTACGCCGAGTGCGACCCCTTCGGCGTCGCCCACCACTCCTCCTACGTTCCCTGGATGGAGGAGGGGCGGACCGAGCTGCTGCGCGAGACGGGCGTGACCTACGCGCAGCTCGAGCGTGAGGGCGTCTTCCTGGTCATCACCAAGCTGGAGGTGAAGTACCGGCGCCCGATCCGGTACGACGACGTCATCGAGGTGCGCACCCGGGTGGTGGGCGGGTCGAGGATCAAGATCCGGCACGAGTACGAGCTGGCGCTCATCGAGCGGCTCGGCGCCGCCCCGGATCCGAGCGACCCGGCGACCCCCGCCGACGGCGTCTGCGCCATCGCGAGCACCGAGCTGGCGTGCGTGGACCAGAGCGGGCGACCCATGGCGCTGCCGGCCTGGCTCGCGAGCTGAGGCGGGGCAATGGGCAATGGGCAATGGGCAATGGGCAATGGGCAATGGGCAATGGGCAATGGGCAATGGGCTGACTGTACTGTTCGCCCGGGGCCTCTCCCCATTGCCGGATGGCAGGGGCCTCCGCTCAGTGCATCTGCTCGATCGCGGCGCCCACGCTCCTGACCGGGATCAGTTCGATTCCCTTGACCTTGGGGGCTGATCCCTTTGGGGTCACGGGCGTGATCGCGTGGGTGTAGCCGAGGCGGGCGGCCTCGCGCAGGCGGCTTTCCAACTGGGCGACCGGGCGCACCTCGCCCCCCAGCCCCACCTCGCCGACGGCGCACGTCGTGGGCGCGAGCGCCCGCTTGTAGTGCGCCCCGGCGATCGCCAGCAGGAGCGCCAGATCGGACGCGGGCTCGGCGACACGGATGCCACCGACCGAGCTGGTGAAGACGTCCCGGTCGGCCAGGCGCAGGCCGCCGTGCTGCTCGAGCACGGCGATGAGCATGGCGAGTCGGTTGCTGTCGAGCCCGCTGCTCTTGCGTTTGGCGCTGCCCACGAAGCCGGTGGCGGTGAGGGCCTGCAGCTCGACGAGCACGCAGCGCGAGCCGTGCATGACGGGGCAGACGACGGCGCCGGGGCGGGGCTCGCTCTCGCGCAGGGCCGCGACGCTGGCGCCCTCGGGCGACTCGGCCAGGCCGGCGCCGGTCATCTCGAAGATGCCCAGCTCCTGGGTCGTGCCGAAGCGGTTCTTGATGGCGCGCACGATCCGCCCGGAGTGGAACCGGTCGCCCTCGAAGTAGAGGACGGCGTCCACGAGGTGCTCGAGCAGGCGGGGACCGGCGAGCTGGCCGTCCTTGGTCACGTGCCCGACGAGGACGACGGCGATGCCGCTCGCCTTGGCGAGGTAGACCAGCTCGGCGCAGCAGCGTCGGAGCTGCGAGATGCTGCCGGGGGAGGCGTCGAGGTCGGCCTTGTAGATCATCTGCACGGAGTCGATGATGAGCACGTCGGGCATGACCTTGCGGGTCTGCTCGATGATGCGCGCCAGGTTGGTGTCGGCGAGGACGAAGAGGCGTTCGCTGTCCCCGACGCCGAGGCGGCGTGCGCGCGAGCGGACCTGCTCGCCCGACTCCTCGCTCGAGACATACAGCACGCGTCCGGACCAGTTTTCGCTGGCGGCGTCGGGGCGGACGCTCTCGCTCCACGCGCCCGCGGCCTGGAGGAGCAGGGTGCTCTTGCCGATGCCCGGCTCGCCGCCGACGAGCACGGCGGACCCGGGGACGATCCCCCGACGCAACCGGCCCGCGCCGTCCTGCGTAGCGCCGAGGACGCGGTCGAGTTCGCCGATGCCCGTGGGCAGGCGTTCGACCGAGGCGCCCCCTTCGATCTCGTTGATCGGGCGGGCGCCGGCGGAGGGGGAGCCCGGGTCCGCGATGTTCTCGGACGCTCCGCCCCATCCCTCGACAAGCCCGCGTTGGGGATCGCGAGCGGCGGAGGCGTGATCGGCCTGTTCCTCGAGCGCGTCCCAGGCGGCGCAGTCGGGGCACTTGCCCATCCATCGGGCGTGCGCGGCGCCGCACGAACGGCAGACGAACCTCGTCTTGAGCTTGGCCATGACCGCCTCGGTTCGGGGAGAATCCCGGTAAGTGTGTGCTGACTGACAACTCGCCCCGGCGCATCCGGGTGAGTGGACCGGCGCCCGGGGGCGCCCCGACGGATACCATCGTGACCCATCCTCGGATCGCGACGAGCGACTGAACAGACTATGGCGCAGAGCCAACCCACGCCCCAACCAACGCCCACGCTGCGGGCCAAGCCGCGCCGGCGCATCCGCCGGACGACGATGGTGCGCGCGGTGGCGTTGCTGATCGGGCTGGGGGCGATCGCGTTGGTGATCTTCGCGCGTTCGGGCGTGGCGCGCCACGCGGTGCTTCCCCGGATCGCGGAGATGATCAACGCGGAGGTGGACGCCGAGCGGGTGGTGATCGCGGCCGACGGGAGCGTCGTGCTCCGGCGGGCCCAGTTCCGGGTGCCGGACGAGTCGGGGGTTGGGGCGACGTTCTTCCGCGTGGAGAGCGCCCGGATCTGGGTGGACTGGCTCGGGTCGATCGCGGGGCACGGGCGGGTGCGGCGTGTGGAACTCAACGGGCCGCACATCCGCGTGAGCCAGTCGATCGAGACGGGGCGGCTGAACATCGCGGACGTCTCGCTGCTGGGGCTTGGGGGGGACGCGTCGGACGCCTCCTTCGCGCTGCCGACGCTGGTGGCGCGCAACGGGACGCTGGAACTGGGGGAGCACGACGAGCGGGGATACACGACGCTGACCACGGTGCCCTTCACGGGCTCGCTCGAGCCGCGGATCGAGGACGCGCGTCCGGGGTACTCGTTCCACATCCGCCAGCACGTGCCGGACCCGAACCCGGAGCGTCCCCCGTTCGCGTTGGCGGGGCGGATCGACGAGCGTGGCATCGAGCTGCGTCTGGACGGGGTGGACCTGGAGGACTGGTCGGCGGACGTGATCCCGACGCGTTACCGGGACATCTACCGGCGGGCGGACCTGAAGGGGCGCGTCCGCCCCACGACCCTGAGCATGACGAGCGACGGGTCGGTGCGTGTGATGCTCTCGCTCGAGGGGGTGGAGCTGAACCTGCCGTTCGACAACGAGGGCAACCTCACCCCTGAGGGGCCGCTCGTCCGCATGACCAACACCTCGGGGCAGGTGCGCTTCGAGAACGACACGATCCGATCGGAGCTGCGCGGGGAGCTGGACACGCTCGAGTACCGCGTCCGCCTCGACTATCTGGGCACGAGCCTGGAGAGCGGCTTCCTCTGCGTGCTCGAGACGGAGTTCCGGCTCGAGGAGGACATGGACGTGCTCGTGCTCGCGCCCGACGAGGTGATCGAGAAGCTCGACATGTTCTCCCGCCCGACCGCGGACGTCTCGGCGCTCATCCATGTCACCCGCGATCAGCCCGAGGGCGGGGTGACCATGCCCGTGCGCATCTGGGGCGAGGTGGATATCCGCAACGGGGTCGCGGCGTTCAGCGGCTTTCCCTACGTCTTCGAGCAGCTCTCCGGTCGTGTCGAGTTCGACCGCGAGTCCCTCGACCTGGTTTCCGTGCGGGGGGTTTCGCCCTCGGGGGCGCACCTGACGGCGACGGGCGTGATCCCGCTCGATGACCACGGGGAGGTCGTGGAGATCAGCCTGCGGGCCGAGGACGTGCCGGTGGACGACGCGCTGCGTGCGGCCCTGAACGAGGAGCGGCAGGTGCTGCTCGACACGCTCTTCAGCGAGCAGCGGTACGCCGAGCTGCTCGCGTCGGGCCTGCTCACCCCGCCGGGGGTGGTTCCGTTGCCGGGCGACCCGCCGGAGTTTGAGTTCGGGGGCGCGTGCGACGTGACGGTGCACCTTGAGCGTCCCTACGGACCGGGGCAGGAATGGTCCAAGCGCATCGTGGTGGACCTTCCCGAGGCGGGCCTGATCCCGAAGCAGTTTCCCATCCCCCTCCGGGCCACCGACGTCCGGCTGGAGATCACCAACGACATGGCGCTGCTCACCGGTGGTCGCTACCAGCCCCTGCGCGGCGGGTGGGCGACGATCGAGGGGGAGATCCTCTTCGACGAGGACGGCACGAGCCGCCCGACCGTCGTGATCGAGAGCGAGGACGTCCCCATCGACGATCTCCTGCTCAACGCGATCCCGGGCTACCGCTCGAGCGGGGGGGAGCTGGGGGCGATCGCGGGGGACTCGGGCTCGCTGCGCGAGCTGCTCGACAACCTGCGTCTGGAGGGGCGGGTGGACTGCCGCGTCGATCTGGAGATGCGCGAGGACGGGCGCCTGGGGTACGACGTGGAGACCTCGGTCTACGACGTGCGGGCGCGTCCCGTCCTGTTCGACCCCGAGATCCCCGCCCTGACGCTCGAGGAGCTGGTCGGGACGATCTATGTGCGCGAGGACATCATCGTGGTGGGGATCGAGGCGGAGGCGGCGCCGGAGAAGGCCTCCCCCGGGGATCGCCCCTCCATCCCGGTCCAGCTGTTCACGCAGATCGACGCGCCCGAGGGATCGCGCTGGGGGGACGGTGTGGTCAGCTCGCGGGGCGCCCCGATCTATGCCGACGCGCGGGTGACGCGGCTCGATCCGGACGTGCCGCTGGAGCACTTCGTCGCGGTCTTCTCTCCCGAGGCGGCGGGCGCACTGTCGCGTCTGAACGCCACGCACCGCCCGCGCGGCCAGGTGGACGTGCGGGCGCGGGTCGTGGGGGAACTGGGCACGCGGATCCGCCCTGAGCTTTCGCTCGAGTCGGTCCGCGATCTGTCGCTGATGGTGCTCGACCGCCCGGTGCGACTGCGCGACAGCGCCGGGCGCGTGCGCATCGACGCGGGGAGCGAGCCGGCGCTGCTCGCCGACGCGTTCAGCGCCGCGCTCGAACTCGACGGGCACAACGGGGGGCGGCTGCTCGTGGACGGACGCCTGCCCCTGCTGAGCCCGGACGATGCGCCGGACCGCCCGATCGAGGGCGAGCTGACGATGCGGATGGACGCGCGGATCGAGTCCACGCTGACGCGGAGTCTGCTGGGCGACGCGCTGGGGGAGGGCGTCGCGACGATCTACGACGAGCGTGAACCGCAGGGCGCGTACGCGGCCCTGATCGAGGTCACGCCCAAGCGCCCCACGCCGGAGGAGTCGCCGCAGGACTCGATGCGTCTGCCCCCGCTGCACATCAGCGGGGCGATCGAGCCGGAGTCGATCTCCCTCCTGACCGACGCGGGGCGTGTGGAGCTGGACGTGGCGTCGGGGCGGATCGGGGTCGAGGGGCGGGACGGGCGGATCGAGGATCTGCGCGTCGCGGGATCGGCCTGGGACGCGACGGTGCGCGGGCGGTGGCAGCGTCCGGGCGAGGAGGGGTTCGCGCTGCAGGCGGACGCGACGCTCGACGCCGACGGGCTGCCCGAGGACCTGCTGGCGCTCTTCCCGCGGACGGCGCGCGAGCTGATCGAGGACATCGGTGTGCGGGTGGACGGGTCGGTGCGTGGGCGGAACCTGCATCTGGACATCGAGCGGTCGCCCGGGGACGACCGTCTGGCGACGGATCTGACGGGGACCATTTTCGCCAGCCGGGCGAGCGCCGAGGCGGGGATCCCCCTCACCGAGATCGACGGGCGTCTGGACATCGAGGCGCGCACGCTGACCGGGCGGGCGCCGGAGTTCACGGTTGATGTCGCGGCGGACCGCCTTCGGGCCGCGGGCGTGCGGATGAGCGACGCGCACGCCCGGTTCCGTCACGGTCCGACGCCCGGAAGCGTGCTCGTGCCGGCGATCACGGGGGCGATTCACGGTGGTCGTCTGGCGGGGAGCGCCCAGATCCTTCCCGTGGAGGACGCCGCGTCGGACGCCGAGCGTCGGTACTGGCTCGACGCCCAGCTCTCCCGGGTGCGTACGGCGCCGCTGCTGCGTGACCTGGGCGTCGGGGATGAGGCGGCGGACGGGGCGTGGTCCGAGGTCGGGGACACGTCGCGCGGCGTGCTCGACGCGAATCTCTCGCTCAGCGCGACCTCCGGGGATCCGGACTCCCGCGTCGGGCGGGGCTCGGTGATCATCTCGGGGGGCGAGGTCGTCCGGCTTCCCCTCTTCCTGCAGCTGATCGAGTTCTCCAACCTGCAGGCGCCGGTGGCGCAGAAGCTCGATCTGGCCCAGGCCGACTACTTCATCGAGGGGGATCACATCACCTTCGAGAACATCTCGGTCTTCTCACCCTCGGTGGAGATCTTCGGGTACGGGCAGATGCGTTGGCCGGCCTCGGACCTGGACCTGGTCTTCCGGTCGCAGGCGGTTCGCCCGATTCCCTTCCTCTCCGACCTGATCGAGGGCGTGCGCGACGAGCTGGTCACGACGCGCGTGACGGGATCGCCCCCGGACATCGACATCGGGACGGCGCCCTTCCGGGGGACGCGCGGGGTGGTCCGGTCGCTGCTGGGTGGCTCGGACAGCGAGCCTCAGCGTCGCCTGCGGGAGATCGAGCGTCGCGCCCGGGCCGAGCACGGGCGGGCGCGCCTCGAGGCGCAGCGCGTCGCCAACGCGTTGGAGAACCCGGACACCGCGGGCGACATCCTCGATCCCTCGCGGCGCGGGTTCGCGAACATGGAGGGGGGACACAACGAGGGGCGGGAGGACGAGGCGTCCGTTCCCGTGGCGAGCGAGCCGGTCGTGGTCCCGATCGGGGAGGACGGCTGAGGGTGTGGCTGGCGCCGCTCAGTAGCGGAAGTGCTTGATCGGTTCGCCCTTGGCGCCGATGTCCGTCATCGCCTCGATGCCGATCTCCAGGTGCTCGCGGGTCCAGCGTTGGCGGACGATGAAGTCGGACTCGTCGGTCTTGACGCCCTCGGGGGTGATGGGGACATCGGAGACGAGCAGAAGGGCGCCGCGGGCGATGCGGTTGTGGTGGCCGACGACGAAGATGGTGGCGGTCTCCATGTCGATGCCGATGCAGGTGAGGCGTTTGAGGCGTCCGAGGAACTTTTTGTCGTGCTCCCAGACGCGTCGGTTGGTGGTGTAGATGACGCCGGTGCGGTAGTCGAGGTCGCGTTCGCGCATCTTCTCGGAGACGAACTTGTGGAGCTTGAAGCTGGGGAGCGCGGGGACCTCGGGGGGGAAGTAGTCGTCGCTGGTGCCCTCGCCGCGGATGGCGGCGATGGGGAGGATGAAGTGCCCAATCTCGCTGGAGGTTTTGAGCCCGCCGCACTTGCCCAGGAAGAGCACGCCGCGGGGGTCGCGGGCGCTGAGCAGGTCCATGATGGTGGCGGCGTTGGGTGAGCCGATGCCGAAGTTGATGATGGAGAGGCCGTCGCGGTTGGTGGCGGCCTGCATGGGGCGACCCTCGCCGTAGAGGTCGCAGGCGAACCGGTCGCAGAACGACTCGACGTAGTCGGCGAAGTTGGTCAGCAGGATGGAGTCGCCGAACTGATCGACGCCCATGCCCGTGTAGCGGGGAAGCCAGTTTCTCGCGATCGAGAGCTTGTCGTTCACGGAACCCTCCGGTGGACCTAAGCGCCCAGGAGACGGAGCGTATCGCGATACTCCTGCTCGATCTCGGTCTCGTCGCGCACCGTCTCCCCCACGACTTCCCGGAGCAGGGCCAGGGCCCGCTTTCGGACCACCTGGACGGCGGCGGCGGCGTCCGCCGGGCCTCGGAACCCGAGGCGGGTGGCCAGCTCCCCGAGCGGGGTGGGCGTCCCCGATCCCACGGCGGGGCGGACGACCCGGTCCTCGAAGGCCTCCCAGTGCGCGGCCTTGCCGGATGACCGGTAGTGCGCCTCGCACCGACGCATCGACTCCTCGAGCTGCGCCGAGGCCCACCGAATCTCGAACGCGTCGGGCCCGTCCATCTCGACGTCCGCCCAGTTCCCCTCCTCGCGCTCGATTGCCTCGGCGGGGAGTCGGTTGCGGCTCCCGCGCGCGACCTCGCGTCGGTGCAGATCGACCAGGTACCGCTTGAGGGCACTGAGCAGCAGCGTGCGGAGGCGACCGAGATCCGGGTCGGCCCGCTCGAAGAGCGACCGCCCGATGACGACGTCGGTGAAGAAGGCCTGGGTGGTCTCCTCGGCCCGCTCACGGCGGAACCCGGAGCGTCGGAGGAAGGCGTAGACGGCGGGCCAGTAGCGGCGCATGGCCTCGTCCGCCGCCCGCTGGGCCGCGTCGCCCTCTCCGCCCAGCTCGCGCACGAGCGTCCAGCAGGTGGTCTGAAACTCAGCGTGGGTGTTCGACGCGTCCACCGGAGCCCCCTCGGGAGAGGGTACCACGACTCCCGAACGGGATACAGACGCTTGGAAGGAAGGGCCTACCTCCGGAGCGTCGGTGCGTACATTGAGCGGACGCGAGGGCCCATGCGACCGGAGAACGCTTCAAGACTGGCGATGGCGCTGCTTTCCGACGAGACGCCGGAGGGACTCCCGCAGGTGGAGGGCTACCGGGTTGAGGCGGAGCTGGGGCGTGGCGCCGGGGGGGTGGTCTACCGGGCGACCTCGCTGACGAGCGGGCGTCCGGTGGCGCTCAAGCTGCTGCACGCGCAGGCGGGGGCTCGGACGGACCGGGCGTGGCGAGAGGTGGAGATGCTCTCGCAGATCCGCTCGCCGAACGTGGTGCAGGTGCTGGACTACGGGTTGGCGGGGGGGCGGCTCTACATCGCGACCGGGCTGGTTGAGGGGCGCCCACTGCTTGAGCACGCGCGGGCGCAGGGTCTCGACCGGCGCGCCCGGGTGAGCCTGCTGGCCCGGATCACGGACGCGGTGCAGACCCTGCACGAGCACGGGGTGATCCACCGCGACCTCAAGCCCTCCAACATCCTCATCAGCGAGCACGAGGAGCCGGTCATCATCGACCTGGGCATCGCGGCGTTGGTGAGCCAGAACGTGATGCAGACGCTGACCGCCGAGGGGGCGCCGATCGGGACGCCCGCGTACATGGCGCCCGAGCAGGCGCGGGGGGACCGTGCGTCGATCTCGACCCGATCGGACGTGTACGCGCTCGGGGCGATCGGGTACCACCTGCTGACGGGGCAGACGCCGCACGAGATGAGCGAGACGATCTACGAGTCGGTGCGTCGGGTGGGGGAGGACGAGCCGCGTCCGGGGCGAGCGCTGGATCCGAGCCTGCCCCGGGCGTTGGAATCGGTGCTGCTCAGGGCGTGCGCGCGGCGAGCGCGGGATCGGTACGAGTCGAGCGCGGCGTTCGGGAAGGATCTGCGTCGGTGGCTGCGCCGCGAGCCGGTGAGCGCGGGGCGCCAGCGGCCCTGGACACGTGTCACCCGATGGGCGACCAGGCACCCGCTGCTGACCACCTTGGGGCTGTGCGCGTCGATCCTGACGGGCACGGTGGGGCTCAGCTACGCGGCGGTCTGGTGGCTCAACGGGAAGCCGCACTCGATCGTGGTCATGGGCAGGGGTGAGACGGTGCAGATCCGCTCGCGCAGCGGGCGGGTGATCCGGGAGTTTCGCTCAACCGAGGGCACGCCCTACCGCGTTGCCTCGGTCGGACGCGACGCCACCGGGTCGCCGGAGTACTTCGTGATCTCGGTCAAGTCGCTCGGCTCGGTCTCGGACCTGCCGACCGGGCTGCACGTCTTCCGCGCCCATGCCCTCGATGCTCCGGCGTGGTCGTTCTCTCCCACGAGCGTTCCGGCGGCGCTGCGCCCGGCGGCGGACAGGACGCCGGCGGGGGACATCTTCCTCGCCCACGCGATCCTCGTTGCGGACGTGCTTGAGGCGCCGGGGCCGGAGATCATCTCCGTGCACTGCCACGACCCGTTCTCCCCCGCGGCGATCGCCATCCATACCCCGGAGGGACAACTGCTCGACCTGGTCTGGCACGACGGACGCCTCGAGTCGATCGCGGCGTTCCCGGAGAGCGGATTGATCGTCTGCGCCGGGGTCAACAGCGAACGCGCGTTCCGAACGTCCCTCTACGGGACGCCTCTGCCCACGCACCACCCGGCCACCGTCTTCGCGTACCACGGGCAGTCCGGGCGATCCGACGGGATCATCGCGATCGACCGGACGCTCGCGACCGAACCCACCGAGTGGGCCTACCGGATCGATCCGGTGGAGGCGACCCAGCGCTTCAAGTGCTCGAGGGACGCCCTGCTCGCCATCGAGCGGGAGGCGGGGCCGATCCTGCGGTTGATGCTCGATCTGATCGACGAGAGCGACGGCTCGGTGACATTCTTCATCGACCGGGACGGGGAATGGACGAGGGGGTATCCGAACGACGGGTACCGGATCGCGCCCGAACGCATGCCCTTTGAGGGGCTGGGCTTGGCTCCGCTGACGTACGGGGCGTCATCGTCAAACTCATCGCCCTGAGCCCTATGCGCCGGGCGGCGGTGCGTTGAAGTGAATCGAGAGCAACGACCCGGGGAGGTCGCCGAGGGAATCGCTGACGCCGTGTCCGTGGGGCGATGCCCCGCCCTGGGCCGAGCAGGGCAGCGACCCGAGGGAACTCCACGCCGAAGGGGCCCCCGTTCATCCCGCCCGCACCGGAGAGCTCCTCATCCGATCCGGCGACGGCCGGGGGGGGAAACCCGTGGGGCTTCGGCGACGGCCGGAGCCCCGCTTCTTTGCGCCCACCGACCGGTGGCGCCCACGGCGCAAAAAAAGCCCCGCACGCGCGGGGCCGAGGAAGTTGGGGATCTGAGACTCGAACTCAGACTAAGGGAATCAGAATCCCTCGTGCTACCGATTACACCAATCCCCAGACGCCCCAATCCTACCCGCGAGGCGGGGAAGAGCAAGCCCCGGTGGATCCCCCCGGGGGGCGGGGCGGTAGGCTTGGGCCATGAACCAAATCACGCCCGCCCTGATCGTCGCCGTCTCGATCGGACTGGCCCCCGCCCTGCCGGGGCAGGGTCCGGCCCAAGCCGCGTTCGCCGGCGCCCACCAGGAGGCCCACGCCCAGCTCAAGGCCCTGATGGATGAGATGCTCGAGGCGACGCACGAGCGTTTCCCCGAGACGGTCGGCCCGATGCTGGGGGACGACACCTACAACGACCGCCTGACCGACAACTCCCCCGCCGCGGTGGCGGCCTGGACCCAGCGCCAGGCCCGGTGGCTGGAGCGGGCTCGCGCCCTGGACCTGACGGGGGCGAGCGAGGAGGACCGGCTCAACCGGGACCTGCTGGTCTACAACCTCGATCTGGCGCTGCGTCTGGCGCCGCTCCACCGGGAGCAGATGCCCGTCACGACGATGGGCGGGCCGCAGATCTGGCTCCCGCAGCTGGGCGGGCGGGTCCCGATGACCCGTCCGCACCATCGGGAAGACTGGGTGCGGCGTCTGGAGCAGGTCCCCAACGCGATCGGGGACGCGATCGACCAGATGCGCGCCGGTCTGGAGGCCGGGCGGGTTCCCCCGCGCGTGGTGATCGAGCCGACGATCGAGCAGGCGATGGCCCAGGCGAGCGTCTCGATCCGGGAGGACCCGACGACGAGCCCGTTCTACGCCCCGTTGCGCGATCTGGAGCCGGAGAGCGCCCTGGCGGAGCGAGCGCAGGCGGCGATCCGCGATCGGATCGTCCCGGCGCACACGGAGCTGGCGTTGTTTCTGCAGAACGAGTACCTGCCCGCGTGCCGCGACACGACCGCGATCAGTGACTCGATCGACGGGGAGAGCGCCTACGAGCTGGCGCTCAAGGAGCACACGACGCTGGACCTGACCGCCGACGAGGTGCACCAGATCGGGCTGAACGAGGTGGCGCGGATCAAGGCGGAGATGATGGAGGTCATCCGTCGGAGCGACTGGTACGGGTCGCCCATCGAGGTCGAGGGCGTGAGCGACCCGGAGGACGACGACGCCGTCTTCGCGGCGTTCATCGAGTACCTGCGCACGGACGAGCGGTTCTATTTCGATGACCCGGAGGAGCTGCTCAACGCCTACCGGTCAATCGCGAAGGTGATCGATGCGGAGATGCCCAGGCTCTTTGGGCTGCTCCCGCGGATGCCGTACGGGGTGCGTGCGATCCCGGAGTTCGCCGCGCCGGCGGCGCCCACGGCGTACTACTACGCCGGCTCGCCGGAGGGGGGGATCCCGGGGTACTTCATGGCCAACACGCACGCCATGGACCAGCGTCCGAAGTACGACATCGTGGCGTTGACGCTCCACGAGGCCGTCCCCGGGCATCACCACCAGATCGCGATCGCGCAGGAACTCGAGGAGATTCACCCGCTGCGTCGCCTGACCTGGACGACGGCGTTCGGGGAGGGATGGGGCCTGTACGCCGAGCGTCTGGGGCTGGAGATGGGTGAGGATCTCGTGGACGATGGGGTGGACCGGGGGCTCTACGCCGACCCGTACGACGACTTCGGGCGTCTGAACTTCGAGATGTGGCGGGCGATGCGCCTGGTGGTGGACACGGGGCTGCACGCCAAGGGGTGGACCCGCCAGCGGGCGATCGACTACATGCTCGCCAACGGCGCCCTGACCGAAACCAACGTGCGCAACGAGGTGGACCGGTACATCGGGTGGCCCGGGCAGGCGACGGCGTACAAGATCGGGCAGCTCAAGATCCTCGAGCTGCGCGAGCGGGCCGAGGAGGCGCTGGGGGAGAAGTTCGACCTCCGCGCCTTCCACGACACGGTGCTCGACTCGGGCTCCATCCCGCTCCCCGTGCTGGAGGCGAAGATCGATCGGTGGATCGAGTCGCGGCGGTAGCGATCAGCTGTGCAGCAGGTGGGTGACGACGCGGCCGTCGGGGAAGCGGGTGACGAGGTAGACGTGGTCGTAGACCTGCTCGCTGAGTTCGGGCGCCTCGGCGTGTCCCCCGAGTTGGCGGACCAGGTCGGGGACGGTGTTGGAGTGCCCAACGATCGCCACGCACCGGACGCCGGGGGGCGGGTCGCTCAGCCCGCCCGGATGGCGCGGGTCGTAGAGGCGGACCGGCACGCCCGCGGCGCGGGCGAGGGGCGCCGCGGTCTGACGCGTCCGGGCGAAGTCGGTTGAGTAGACGGCGCCGACCCCGAGCGAGCGGAGCATCGAGGCGATCCGGTCGGCCCGCTCGAGGCCCTCGGGGGTGAGCCGGGGGTCTTGGGCGCCCGTCTGCTTCTCGGCGTGCCGGATCAGGACGAAGGTGACCGGCTCGTCGGGTGGGGTCTCGGGTTCGCGGGCGGGGGTGAATGACAGCACGCTCGCCAGAGCGAGCGTGCCGATGAGGAGCAGTGTGGAGGTTCGCATACCGGGGTGTACCCGGGGGCGGGTCCGGGTTCAACCGATGGTTTCGTCGAGGCGGCTCGGTTTGGCCGGGGGGTTGTTCCAGGCGGGCTTGGTGTCCGAGTCGGCGCGGCGCAGCGGCTTGGCCCGCCCGTACTTCGAGCGTCGCTCGGAGGGCTCGGGCTCGGGGGTGTCGGCGGGCGCGGCGTGATGCGCCGGGGCGGAGGCGGGGATGCCCGCGGGGGCGGGTGTAATCCCCAGACGCTTCGTCCGCGCCTCGTCCACCTGGCGATCGAGTTTGCCCAGGATCGCCTTGATCTGATCGAACGATTTACCGGTTGAAGCCATGCGGAGCCTCCTGTAGGGAGGGGTATCGGCGG
>MRWG01000867.1_pt1 | contig 24472 bp, 19 predicted proteins | sample 1013341 | NCBI WGS metagenome assembly MRWG01 (sample SAMN06117577, study PRJNA244670) | biofilm metagenome | biome: Water; feature: Cathode Biofilm; material: Biofilm; isolation source: microbial consortium enriched at the cathode of a solar microbial fuel cell | place: USA: District of Columbia ... | reverse complement strand
GATAAACACTATCAGCCTTCTCATGTCAAACCCTGACATGCATGAAATCCGGGGCTTGCACGCATTCCCTACGCACGCTATCTCCCCGCCCCACGGAGAGGTGCTAGAGTGGTTGAATAGGACGGTCTCGAAAACCGTTGAGCGCGCAAGCGTTCCGAGGGTTCGAATCCCTCTCTCTCCGCCACGCAGACCCTGATTTGAAGACCAGATCCGGGACTTCGCCAAATCGCCCGCCACTGGCGGGCTTTTTCATGGACCCCGGTCTCCGCTCGCTCGATTTTCCCTGCTGTTCCGGCCATTTTCGCCTAAAGTCTCTACCTGCCACTTTCGCCAGATCTCTTAGACCCCAAGTTCCCTGATAAGGGGTGATTTACAGGGAATTTCACGTTTTTATCAGGGATCGGCCTGTAGCGCCCCGTCCTTAACCTTAGTAATTACAGGGCTTTATCAAGCAAATTCCCTAAGCGATGGAACAGGGAATTTATTTCGAAGAACAGGGAATTGGTTTTAGTGAGCAGGGAAATTCCTGGCTGGATCAGGCAAGGTCAAATCCAAGCACTTTTGCCTGGCGATCCCAATCCAGCGGAATGTCTGAGCGCAGCAGCTTTTCGAGGCTGAGGTCCGCGGGCTGACGCCCGTCCAAAATGGCCCGGACGATGGCCGGCGAAAGGAAGGCAAGCTTCAGCCTCTGCCGCAATGGCGATGTCGTCCAGCCGATGCTCTTCGCAATGTCTGAAAGAGATGATCCGGCTCTCCATTGCTCCGCCCAACCATGTGCTCGAGCAACGGCTTTGATCAGCGTTTCATCCCGTCTTGGTGTTTCAGCTCCAAGAATGAGAACTGTCTCGACGCCCCGCTTTCGCTGTGCGAAAGTTTCAACATGGATCATCGCGCCTGAGACCAGATCATCTGGCTGCAAGTCTGTGACCTCGGCAATCGCATCGCGATCCATCGTTAGCGTGATCTCGCCGGGCTTGAGATTAATGCGCTGGATCAGCTGCTTGAGGGTCGCAGCCTGCCGGTGCATCAATTGTTGGGTCAGATCCGCAAAGGTGCTTTGAAGTCTTCCAAATCGCTCAGCACTCGGATCTGCAAGCAAATGTGGGGGCGCTTTTTCGAGCCAGTTTCCGATGGCCTCGGCGACGGCCGTCTCAAGCTTTGCCGCAGGCAGTCGCCACCCCGATGACGATGCCGTAGCGCCCTCCATCAGGCTTCGAGAGACATAGTAGCGCCAGCGCCGCCCTCTCGTCGTGGCATAGGTAGGCGTAAGCCGATCGCCTGTTTCGTCGAACAGTCTCCCAGTCAAAGGCTCTCTGTCTGAAGTGGCTGAAGCGCCCTGCCCGCGCTGGCGCCCGCTCTTTGTTATAAGTGCTTCCTGAACGCGATCCCAAACCGCCTCATCGACGATCGCTGGATGGCTGCCAGGATAGGCATTTTCCTTATGCCGGATCATCCCGCGATAGACCGGGTTGGTGAGAATGGAGTGGACGGCCCCTCGGGACATGACACATCCGCCAAGCTTCTTGCCGCTCTTGAAGATCCGCCTCTTCGACCGGATCCCTTCCTTGTCCGCAAGGCGGGTGACGCTGCCCAAGCAGCGATGCTCATCATACAAGTGGAAGAGCCGCACGACCTGCCCTGCCTCAGTCTTATTGAGGACCAGTTCCCGCGTATTGGTATCGGGATGAGGCTCATAGCCGAGCGGCGCAAGACCGCCCATCCAAAGCCCTCGCTTCGCCGACGCCGCGAGCTTGTCCCGGATACGCTCAGCGGTGACCTCCCGCTCAAACTGGGCGAATGAGAGCAGGACGTTGAGGGTCAGCCGCCCCATACTGGTCGATGTGTTGAAGGCTTGCGTAACGGACACGAAGGAACAGTCTGCTTTGTCGAACCGCTCAACCAGCCGGGCGAAGTCTGCCAGTGACCGCGTCAGCCTGTCGATCTTGTAGACCACGACCATGTCGATGCGGCCCGCATCGATATCATTGACTAGCAACTGAACTGCCGGCCTTTCGAGATGGCCACCTGATATCCCTCCATCATCGTACCGGGTATCGATGAGCTTCCAGCCTTCATGCTTTTGGCTTTCAATGTAAGCCTTGCAGGCTTCCCATTGCGCATCTAGCGAGTTGAAGTCCTGCTCCAGTCCCTCTTCGTTCGATTTGCGTGTGTAGATCGCGCAGCGGATGATCTTCTTCGCCATCAGCCTGCCTTTCGCTGCAACCCGAAGAAGCGGGGCCCCGACCAACGAGCGCCGGTGATCTCGCGCGCCACCGCACTCAATGACCGGTATGTTTTGCCGCGATACACGGCGCCCTGCTTCGTGACGTCAACAACGTGCCGGACACCGTTCCATTCGCGGATCAACTTTGTGCCATCGGTCGCCAATTTAGCGCGCGCCTCGGGCATCCCAGTCGATACGATAATTGCCAGAGCCGCTCGCGTCCGCTTGCGAAGCCCGCCAAGCTTCCTAACCTGAAGCTCGTAGGCAAGTAACCGCGCCAGGAAGGGTGTGCTGGTTTTCTTCGGCAGCACGCCGAACTCCTCCCGTGACCAGAGGTCCAGCAGATCCCCGCGGGACATGTCCCGCAGGGACTCCAAAGCTGCCGGCATATCGACCACCATGATCAGGCTTTCTCCAGCCGATAGCGAACATATCGCTCGCCATTGGCGGGCGGCAGCTTTTCAAGTTTGCGTTCCCCTTCTCTCAGGCGTGTGAGCGCCGCGCGTACCGTGTGCGGCAGCCAGTCGAGCGCCTCCGAAAGTTCGTTAACGGTGACGCCTTTTTCATTCCCAAGCAGCTTGATCAGCCGCTCGCGCTTGGTGACGGTCTTCTTCTTCGATTGAGTCTTCGTTGGTTGGGCCATGTGCCCCTCCTTCAGTCAGAGTGCGGAAGCGATCATCCGCTCCCACTGACTGAAGGCCCGATCCAGCTTTTGGTACGGGCTACTTGGGCTTCGACGCCGCTTTTACACTGACGCTCTATTGCGCTTGGAAGTCCAGTCCCAATTCAGGAGTCTTGTGGTCTCCATCTTTGCGCTTAAGTGCATCCGCTTCTCGAGGAAATTCCTTGTTTCAAGACGGAAACGGCTGACATGCATTAACGCTGATCTGGCGCAGTTTTGATGACGCAGGCAGTCTCCGTCGCACCAGCCTCCCGGCAAGCGCCTGAGACCTAGTTGGCCAAGTGTTGAAATGAAGTGTCATCGGCAATTGTGGAATAGGCGTCGGCGACCAGTTGCCTCTACGGTGGACCAAGACACCATCAACAAACCATCTAATTTCGCTGGGGTCCCACTCTATTGCGTAACAGTGGATATCCCGAGATGCGTCAAATCCGAGATCGATTACTGCGGGCGTTCCGCGGTAGCCATAGTCATATCTTGTACCGTCCACACCGGGATTGTAGAACACATTCACTAAAAGTCGGTCCGGTCGCTTGCCGCAAATCTCGATGTCTATCTCTTGTCGTGGCGAATTTCTATGCAAGAAGAAGCCGGTTATTATTCCAGCCACATCCACTGCCTTTAGCTCTGCCTCAAAGCGTCCGTAGAGAAACTCTGATCGACTGGAAATCGCACCCGCGCTGAGTGCTCTCACACCGAGCGTTGCTTCCTCGACCGACAAAGACAACCCAACACTGGGAATCACAACCACATTTGAGGGACGGAACAGACCTAAATTCCCTGGAAAAGTATCAGTGCGGATCGACCATCGCTGATCCAGCGACGAGTCAAAGCCATCAGTGAACTGGATCTTTCGGCGTTCAGATAGCACATCTTGGTCAGCGCGTGCCGCGTCGAGGCCACTCCAATTCTTTCGCAAATCTGCGATCCAGGGGGACGGGTCATTGCGAAGCCATTTTATTTTCCTTTCAGTAGAAGGCATAGCAGGCATAGAATTCAGAACTCTCTGCCCACGATCCTTAATTGCAGGAAATGGCTCAATTGGCGGCGCTGTATTCAAGTATTCGCATAGCCTTCGCCAGTCAGCGCCGCCGTTACCCGCCAAATGAAGTGTTCCCTCACGGTCCGATGTTGCGTATGACTCACTACAATCGTTACCTGCGACGCCGTTAAAGTTCTCCAGTTGGATGAATTTCGCGGCTGGGTACAAGGACTTCAGCGCACCAATTTCGTTTTCCAGTACCCCAATATTGACATATGCATCGAACACGCGGTCCGGCCTTCCCGCCAAGAGACTTTGCAACTCGCTTTTTGGAAGTGTGAGGTAGTCGCTGCAGCAGCGGTATCCAAGCATCGACAATGCCATGGCCAGCGCGGAAAGCCCAGAACTAGGTGGGCCAAACGCAAAGACAGGAGAATGCACGGGCCTACGATGAAATAGAGCCGCATCTCCGTGGTCCAGTATCCCTATTCGACTCAAGGTAGGTAGGACAGAATAGGAGTTGGTCGACACAAGATCTGGACGCTGGTTCGCCTTCGAACGAGGCAATGCTCGCACATCTAGTTCGCGAAACTTATGATTTATCCATAGGTCGACAGGTCCAGCGCACGGTAACATAGTCAATAGAGCTTGAGCCCCCTTCCTGGAAAGCACGTATCCTGATAAAAACCAGAGTCCGCGTTCAGGCCGGATTACATTCGCCGAGACTAGCGCTTTAGGCGCCCCGTGACGTACTTCGCTGAACGAAATATAGAAAATGTCGAAGGCTGGATCGCCGTTGTCAGCCTCTTGCATTTCTTGCCATGCTGCATCCAAGCTTTTTGCGAATCCTCGTTCAAACCAAACGTCGTCCTCCAGTATGAGGCTGTAGGCATTGCCTGACTGGGCGATTTTTTGCCAGACTCGAATGTGCGATGTCGCCACAGCGATTTCAGCGTTGGTCATTCGGATCGGTTTTTGTAAGTCGAAGTCTTCAGGTACAGCGAGCGGTTGGGGTTCCACGTAAAGCTGGTCGCCCAGCGAATAGTACGGATCAATCAATTCGCTGTTGAATTCCCGCGAACTCATCAGCAGAGCATCACATGCTGACACTCTGATCGCACGACGTGCCAGGCTGGCACCATCAGCATCCAGTATACGACTCAACTCGGAGCGAATGTCCTTCCATCGTTCCGGCTGACGTTCGAGATTAATTACGTAGACCGCACCGATTCCGCTGCCAGCTTTGTCCAACGCTCGACCAAATGTAGAAGATTTCTGCGCTGGAAGGCACACACGAACCTTTAAAAGTACCTTCTTGGCAAATCTCTGAATTATAGACAGCCGTTTTGACAGGTTCATTCAAGGAAATCTTTTCTGGTTTGAGAGCCGCCAATTTCTTTCATCATTGCGATAGCTAAGCGGCCATTGAGTCGTGGCGATCGCGTTCCACTCCTTCATGACGAAAACATCGCGTGCTATGTCACTGCCGTCCAAAGTTCCAAGTTCGTAGACTGCTCGAGACAGATTGCCTGGACCGGTCGCACTTTGAATCTCTGGCAATTCGTTATCTGAGCTTTCAAGTAAGCTGGTCGCCTGCTCAAGTGCGCGTGTAATTACTGGGTGATTTGCTCCAGCAATCAGCGGGTTATTATTGAAATAAAAAATCCAATTCAGTCGATCGATGTCCGAATGCAGAAACATCGCTGGCTCTACCATTGAATTGGTGGAAGTATCATAGCAAAGCGGCTGCAGTTTAAGCCTTGCATCCTGGATCAGCCAACTAATGTCGGACGCTGTGCAGACATCGTCTGCATCTATGTATATTCCGCCTTCGACCCTAAGGTAACAGAGCCTAAAATAATCTGCCTGCATTGCAGGATGATAACAACGTTCGAAAGCCTTGCGATATCGCTGTCCGAGCTTGGAGTAGATGAAGTTGCCAGCTTCCGGCAGATCAAAAAGATGATGATCAAAGCCGCTACGGTTCCACTTTCTCCACGACTGAATGCATGTCGAAACATCGCTAGGTAGACTCTGTAGGTCATGCCAAAATTGCACTATCTTCTGAGGTACACGTGGACCACTGCTGATCACGTTGTGCTGTGGAGATTGAACCAGCCTTCGAATAAATTCGGAACGACTACGGTGACTTTCTGAAAGCTTTGACACTCGTTGTTTACTCGTCGTTTAGAACTGGACTTGAAATGGCGATTGCTGTTGTGAATGGTATTCGAATGATCGCACCGATTTCAACCTAGACTACGTGCATCTCCACCGACATAACGTTTGCAGACAGCCGGTGGAAACGGTGACGACCAGATGAAGATACTTGCATATAATCCGGGACATGACGGCGCCATCGCACTTGTTGAGGAAGGCAAACTTATCTTTTCAATCGAGGCGGAAAAAGATTCGAATTATCGTTATTCACCCATTTCTAGCCACCATGTTTTCGAAGCCCTCGGACACCTTGACGAACCGCCGGATATTGTCGGTGTTGGCGGTTGGTGGCCTCGCGATGAATTCGAGCATGCGCATAGATCGGCGCTACATGCGAGCTATAGAGGTTTGTGCGAACGCAGCATATTCGTCGGCCAGCGAAGCTTTATTTCGAGACCAGTGAAGTCTTTTTCCTCATCTCACGAGCGCGGGCACATCCTCTGCGCTTATGGAATGTCGGATCTCGAACCTGGCACCCCCTGCTATGCGTTAGTATGGGAAGGTGCAATCGGCGCATTTTATGAAGTCGACAGCCAGACTCGTATCACACGCTTGGCAAATGTCATGAATCAGCCCGGCAATAGGTACGCGCTACTATATGGCTTGGCAGACCCAACGTTCCCCAAGAATGCTCCATTCTCTAGATTTTCTGATGCCGGCAAGCTGATGGCGCTAGCCTCATTCTCATCGCGGAGCGTTCCTACGCCAGCCGAACTACAACTAATGGAACAGCTTCTGACCAGTGAAGAGTTGGACCTTAGCCCTTATGACAGCCTTGAATCGGCGCCGCACTTCAACGTCGGAGTTGATGATCAGGAGTTCCGGAATTTTGCCGGCATCTACAGCGATAAGATTTTTGATACTTTCTACCAATTTGCCGAGGCTAATCTCGAACGTGGTCGGCCGTTGATTATTGCAGGGGGGTGCGGTCTGAACTGCGATTGGAACTCGAAATGGAGTGCATGCGGATTGTTCAGCAAAGTCTTCGTGCCACCGGTTGCGAACGATTCTGGCGCAGCTATCGGAACCGCGATCGACGCACAACTTTACTTTACGGGGAATCCGAAAATCGAATGGAGCGTTTATTCAGGCAGGCCGTTCACACACCAATCAATCGATCTTTCTCCTTATGACACTTATGATCCAGATTTGAACCTGATTGCAGATCTGCTGGCGAACGGACTCATTCTTGGTTGGATTAGCGGAAAATGGGAGATCGGACCTCGGGCGCTTGGCAACCGGTCGATAATCGCGTCTCCTTTTCACCATGAAACCCGTATCAGATTGAATGAGATCAAGCAGCGAGAGCAATTTCGCCCCATTGCGCCAATGTGCCTCGAAGAAGACGCGGCTGAATGGTTCGATTGCCATGAACCAAGTCCATTCATGCTCTATACGTACTTGGCCAAGACGGATGCTTTAGCTGCAGTTACACACGTTAACGGATCAGCTAGAATTCAGACGGTGTCCGAACTTACCAATAAGCCCGTCCACGAATTGTTAAGTGCATTCAAGAAGCGCACCGGATACGGCGTACTCTGTAATACATCTCTGAACTTTAGTGGACGTGGGTTTATAAATAGAACCGAAGACTTATCGAGGTACGTTCAGGATCATGGTTTGGACGGTTTTGTCGTCGACGGACGCGCTTACTTACTAAAAACTTCCGATCGGTATATTAGTTATATGGAAGCAATCACCAAGGCGTGACACCGCAAATTCAATTTAGAACACAATACAAGTTGCTTTCCGCCCTTTTCACATCAGATCACGCCCCAGCTGATGAATTCAAGCCTTCACTGAAATTGAAGAACCAGCCATTCTTGGCGACAAACGGGGCATACACTAAGACCAAGTGCGATCGATCGCAGTGTTCGGCCTAGCGTCTTTGCGCCTATCGCGATCTCTCAGTCTAACCTGATTGCATAAGGGCCATTACAGGAAGCAAAGCGGCAGGGCCAAATTCGCCTATTGTATCTCCTGGAATTCGAGCCAACTCAGAAGCAAATACAAGAACTCGGGAGTTGCTGTTCAAGACGAGAACCGAAGCACCTTGATAAGGCGCCAGCTTTCGCCGACCTCTAATAGGGGTTGATCTTTCCGCCCGTTTCCACCATCTCTTCAATCTCTCGCCGAGAGATATCAACAGTCAATAGTTCCACAGTCGGCATTTATTCGCACTTACCGCAACCGACGGAACCAAACTGATGACTTTGAAAATACGCGACCTCTCGGTCGAAATGAGGGATCTGACCTCCCTTTCGCTGCATGCGCGCAACGCGCGTACGCACAGCAAGCAGCAGATCGAGCAGATCGCTTCCAGCATTCGCACATTTGGATGGACCAATCCGGTACTGACTGATGGCAACAAGAACATAATTGCCGGCCATGGCCGTGTCGAAGCTGCGAGGCTGCTCGGCATCGACCGTGTTCCGGTAATAGAGCTTACTGATCTCAGCGAAGCTCAGAAGCGCGCCTATGTGATTGCCGACAACAAGCTCGCCGAACAAGCAGGATGGGACAGCGATCTTCTCCGTCTCGAACTGATTGACCTCAATGCCATGGACCTCGACTTCAGCCTCGACGTCATTGGCTTTGAGACAGGCGAGCTGGACCTACTGCTGAACGAGGACTCGAACGAACCGGAACCGGACACACCTATAATGGTAGCCGGACCGCCTGTCAGTGAAAGCGGCGACATCTGGATTCTTGGAGACCACATTCTGCTTTGCGGAGATGCTCTCTCCGAGTCCAGCTATGAAGCGCTCCTTGGCGAAGAGCTGGCAGCCGCCATGTTCACCGACCCTCCCTATAACGTGCCCGTCAATGGCCATGTCTGCGGACTCGGGCGTGTCAGGCATGAAGAGTTCCTGATGGCTTCTGGCGAGATGACCGCAGCCGAGTTCCGGAACTTTCTCATGACGTTCTGCCAGCGGGCTGAAGGCAACCTGAAACCCGGTGCCATCGCTTACGTGTGCATGGACTGGCGCCACATCGAGGACCTTCTTCACGTCGGCCGCGAGTGCCTGGGCGAGCTTCTTCAATTCTGTGTCTGGAACAAGATGCAAGGCGGCATGGGCTCGCTGTACCGCTCACAGCATGAACTCGTTCCTGTCTTCCGCACCCATGGCGGAAGACATCGCAACAATGTCGAGCTCGGCAGGCATGGCCGCAACCGCACCAATGTCTGGGATTTCACTGGGGTGCAGGCACGCCGCGAGGAGTTGAAGTTGCACCCGACCGTGAAGCCCGTCCCCATGGTTGCGGAGGCAATCATGGATGTCACCGCACGCGGCGAGCTCGTGCTAGACCCGTTTTCCGGCTCGGGGTCGACAATCCTTGCCGCCGAAAGGACCGGCCGGCGCGCCAGGTGTCTCGAACTCGATCCGCGTTACGTCGATGTGGCAGTCCGGCGCTTTCAGGAAGTGACCGGCAAACGGGCCGTGCACGCACTTTGGGACCAGCGCTTCGACGAGATCGCTGAAGAAAAGGCGGACGTCGCAGATGCCTGACAATTCCAACTATGAGGTCGGCTATGGCAAGCCGCCGAAATCGACTCGTTTCAAACCGGGCAAGTCCGGCAATCCCAACGGGCGGCCGAAGGGTTCGCGCAACTTCGCAACGGATCTGAGAGACGTTCTCGAAATGCCCGTGCCCATATCCGAGGGTGGAAAGCGGACGACCATGTCGACCCAGAAGGCCGCCCTGATGCGCCTGCGCGAAAAGGCGCTGAAAGGCGACCACCGGGCACTTGAAAGACTCCTGACACTGGCGCTTGCGCATGACCCCGGCGAAGACAGCAAGATCGAACAGCCCAGGCTCTCACCAGAGGACCAGGCAATCCTCGCGGGTGTCCTTAAGCGAAATGGCATCAAGCGCTCTGCCGAGACCGTGGGCGACGATGACGAATGATCACCTGCTTCTGAAGGAGCTGATGCGCGGCGACTTCCGGACCTTTGTGGAGAAGGTCTTTCGCGAGGTGTCCGGCGATGAATTTATCGACAACTGGCATGTCGATGCCATCGCCTGGCACCTGCAACAGTGCGCTGAAGGCTCGATCCGCCGATTGGTCATCACGCAGCCGCCGCGTTCCCTGAAGTCGATCTGCGCATCTATAGCTCTGCCGGCATGGTTGCTTGGACGCGATCCTGGGAAGGCGATCATCTGCGTAAGCTACAGTCAGGATCTGTCGCTCGAAATGGCCCGCAAATTTCGGCAGGTCGTCGAAAGTGACTGGTACCAGGCGCTTTTTCCAGAAATGAGGCTGAAGAAGCGAGCCGAAAACGATATCCAGACGACTTGCGGCGGCGGGCGGCTGGCAACGTCTGTGGGGGGCACGCTGACCGGTCGCGGCGGCGACGTTCTGATCATCGACGACCCAATCAAGCCGGAAGAGGCGCGTTCGGAAGCTGCACGCCGGCAGGCGATTGAGTGGTTCGGCGGGACAATGGCCACCCGGCGCAACAACGCCAAGACCGCAGTGACCATTCTCGTCATGCAGCGTCTTCATGAAGAAGACCTTGCAGGGCATCTGTTGAACAACGACACATTTGCGCACCTCGATCTTCCGGCGATTGCGCAAGAAGATCAGATGGTGCCGATCGGTGCGAACCGGACGCATCATTTCCGTGAAGGAGACTATCTTCAGCCGGACAGGGAAGACCAAACGGTATTGAATGACATGCGCCGCACCATGGGCAGCCTTGTCTTTTCCGCCCAGTATCTTCAAAGGCCAGTGCCTGCAGAAGGCAACATGTTCAGGCGTGGATGGCTGGCGCGCTACTCGGCACCTCCATCAAACGAGCAAGTCATACAGAGCTGGGATACGGCATCATCAGTGCAAGACAAAGCCGATTACTCCGCGTGCGTAACCTCGGTTGTTCATGGTGGGCGGCTATACGTCATCGACGTCTTTCGTGAGCGCCTTTCCTACCCCGACCTCAAGCGCGAAATCATCAACCGGGCCGCGAGGTTCGATGCTTACACGGTTCTGGTGGAAGATACCGGTTCAGGGATGCATTTGCTTGCCGAGCTCAAACGTTCTTCTCTGGCGGGCCGGATATCATTCATCGGATGCAAGCCAGATGGCCCAAAGGAACAGCGCGCTGAAGCTGCATCAAGCATGATTGAAGCAGGCGATGTCCTTCTGCCTGAGGAGGCCGAATGGCTGGCTGCTTTCGAGCACGAACTGCTTGCCTTTCCAAATGCCCGGAACGATGACCAGGTCGATGCACTGTCCCAGGTCATCAACTGGCACAGACTGAGAAGCGGGCCGTTGCATATCGGGATCGGCCCATTTGGCATAGTGCCGGCCGGTGAATTGATCCTGATGCAGGAGCCCGATGATTGGCCGTTCTAGGGTCAATCACGCCGCAAGGAAGCCGCCAACCTCTGGGCGAAATCTTCATTTTTGATTTATGCCCTGTCATTATGCCGAAAACGCTAGACCAAAGGGGCACAGTCGAAATGAAGGAAGTCGACCTCCCGCCGCGAGCGTCTGCGTTGTCGCAGTCCATGCGCGATCTCGGCTATTCGCTTGAGACAGCAATTGCAGACATCATCGACAACAGTGTCACCGCCGATGCATCAGCGATCGATATCTGGTGCGACCCTTCCGAAGAAGTCCCTTCCCTGGCCATCGTCGACAACGGCCGCGGAATGAACGAAGCCGCGCTTGTCGAAGCCATGCGTTATGGTTCGCGCAATCCTCGCGATAGCAGAGACGCAAGTGATCTAGGCAGGTTCGGCTTGGGTATGAAGACCGCTTCGTTCTCCCAGTGCCGAAAACTGACAGTGGTTTCGCGCCAGGCTGGCAAGACCGCCGCTGCAGAATGGGACCTGGACCGACTTGCCAACGACGCATGGAAGATCGGCCTTCTCGAAGACTCGGAAATTGACGAGGTACCGTGGCTCGACACCCTGGGTGACAAAGAAACGTTGGTGCTGTGGAGAAACCTCGACCGGATGAGCGAGCAGAAAGATGGACCGTCGGGAGCAGTTCTTCTATCCGAAAAGCTCGCACGCCTTGAGCAGCACCTCGCGCTCGTGTTTCACCGCTTCCTTCCATCAAGCTCCGGCGGATCTGGAAAAGTTTCGATCAGAATCAATGGTCACCCGGTGTTCGGATTCGATCCATTCTGTCGCGGAAACAAAGCCACCCAACACCTGCCAGCTCAACACGTCACGATCAGAGGCCATCGCATTCCGATCCAGGCATTCATACTGCCGCATCACAGCATGTTGAGCCGCACACCCAACAGTGCACATCGAAACAACAAACGCACCAATGACGTCTTTCAAAACTCACCCCCTATTAACGATCTGTAATGATCGTCTAACAGCAATGAATATTGCGATTCAAGCGATTTTTAATCCAGCGCCTAATAGCCAGACTTTCAGCTACAGCGTAGATCGCTTTAATCTCAAGCTCCCACCAAAAGGCTGTGCTGGTCGGTAAAGGTATTCTGCCTCAAACTGCGGAGACGGTTTTGAACTTGTCTGCCTGATCCCATTTGTGACATCGCTTGCTGGTCATATTGCTTCCGAAGCCGCGCGATAAATCCACTCATCCCATATGCCCACCCTCCCCGTCGGATTACAGAGTGAAGCGATCTCTCGAAGAGAGCTGCGATTATTTCACGCTTGGCGCAGACGGATCAGTGCGAGGAACTCTCGCCTTAGGGATGCGTCCTCCAAAAACTGCCCCCTCATGATGCTGCTGATCATTTGGCTGTTTTCATCTTTGATCCCTCGCCAATGCATGCAGAAATGGTCAGCTTCCATGACAATGGCTATGCCATCGGGCGTGATCATGTTCTCAAGTTTGTCAGCCAGCTGCACAACTGCCTCTTCCTGGATCTGGGGGCGGCACATGATCCAATTGGTAAGCCGCGCATACTTGGACAGACCGATAAGATTTGAGCTGGCGTTCGGCAGTATACCGATCCAGATCCGGCCCATTATCGGACACAGATGGTGACTACAGGCGCTTCGGACAGTGATCGGGCCCACAATCATCAGTTCGTTCAGTGATTCTGCGTTCGGAAATTCGGTCGCCTCAGGCGCATCGACATAGCGACCTGAAAATACCTCGTTCAGGTACATTCGGGCAACCCGTTGGGCTGTGTCACGGGTATTGTGATCGCGAGATGTGTCGATCACCATACAGTCAAGCAACCGATCGACAGCGCATTCAATCTCACCTTGAAGAGCTTCAAGGTCGCCCTCCTCAAGAAAACTGGAGATATTGTCATTTGCGAAGTACCGCTGACCTGCGTCTTCCAGCCTTCGGCGGATCCTGGCAGAAGCGGTTAAACCGCGACTCGTATCGACAGGCATAAGTCTCGCCCTCCCTTTAGTATTCGTCGCTCAGTAAGTGCTCATGCGTCCTTGATCCCGGCGACCCGCTTCAGGGCGATAGTGCGAACTGGCGGCACTGTATGTCCTGTCCCAGGAGTCAGTGTCCGAGTTTCTGTCTGTCGCATCAGGGCGTCCTCTAAGCTTTCAGAGAGTCAAACAGGTCGATCCGCCGCGCGCCGCTGACGGCCGCGGCATGCACTGCGACCGCATCGTCCTTCAGGGCAAGAAGGTGATAGCGGCCGGAGGCCGAAAGCCTTCTTCCTTCAGGCGTATCGCTGGTCATGCCAGCAAGGCGTGTTGCCATCCATCCCGTGGCAGCCAAGCCCGCAAGCTCAAGAAAGCTGCCTGCTCCCGCCTCAGCCTCCCGCGGTGCGTCTCGCATCTCATTAAGACGTGTTGCAGCATCCTGCAGCAGTTCATAGCACGCACACGCCCCCGCCCGCAGGTCGCCCGCCACCAGGTCGAGATCCATTCGCGCTTGCTCCAAAAAAATTGCGAGCCCAGCACTCTTCCCCCGCCATATCTGACGTCTGAGCAGATCAAGCGCCTGGATGCCCGACGTGCCCTCATAGATTGTCGCGATACGTGCATCACGCAGGTATTGCTCAACTGGCCATTCGCGAGTGTAGCCGGCGCCGCCCAGCACCTGCAAAGCGGTGCTAGAAACGTCGAATCCGCACCTCCCACCTTCTGTCTTGAAGATGGGTAGCAGCCACTGCAGCAAAGTCTGCGCCCGGGAGCGCTCGGTGGGATCAACCTCGTGCGCAGCTAGATCAGCCTGGACGGCAACCAGGTGCCCGACACTTCTCAGCGTGTGAACACGAGAAGCGGACTCAAGCAACATTCTTTGAACGTCGGCATGCTCGGCTATGTGCACAGCCGGTGCGCTGATTGCGCCGCCTTGCCTGCGTTCATGCGCGTAATCAAGCGCAACGTCGAAGGCAGCTGAGGCAATGCCTACGCCTTGGACCCCTGCACTCAGGCGCATATTCGTGATCATCACGAAGAGGTTCTGCAACCCCTGACCATCTTCACCCAGCAGCCAGCCCTTTGCTCCGTCAAACCCCAAGGCGCATGTCGGCGATCCATGCAAGCCCATCTTCTCTTCGATACGGCGCACACTGATCGTATTTGGCCTGGTTTCCCCGGCATCATCATCAATCACATTAGGCACAAGGAAGAGACTTATCCCCGCTTCGGTCCGCGCAAGCAGGCAATGTCCGATCCGGGGCGTCAAGGTATGGTCGCCAAAGCTGATCCACATCTTTTCACCCGTAATGGACCAGGCACCATCTACATCGCGGACAGCTTTCGTGCGCAGGCGCGGCACGTCCGAACCGGCATCCGCCTCGGAAATGCAGATTGTTGCGGCCCACTCCCCGGAACATAGACGCGGCAGCCAAACCTCCCGAATGGCAGGCTCAGCGTGGGCGGCTACGAGTTTGGCAGCCGAGCGCACAAGAACTGGAAGCATTCCAAACGCGGCGCATCGGCCGTCGATTATCTCCTGAACCTGAGCGGCCAGTATTAGCGGCAAACCTTGGCCGTTCATTTCTACCGGCATTTCAAGGGTGGACCACCCTTGAGCAGTGTAAGACGCCCACGCTTCAGTATAGCCCGCAGGCAGCTGGACGCGGCCATCGACAAGATGGCATCCTTGTGCGTCGCCCCTGGCATTTATGGGGTCAAGGCATTCAGCGCCGAATTGCATTATCCCCCCCAGAACGGCCTTGAAGGTGTCCCGGTCGGCCTCACCAAAGCTGCCGCCGAGCCTCCGGAGCCGTGAAAGCCCCGGCGTCAGTTCCATTTGCTCAACGAGCAGTGAGGGGGCCAGAGATCGAGTCAAAGCTCGCGCGCCTTTCTGCAAGGCACTACCATGCGGGAAGGCGCTACTCGGCAGAACGGTATGAACCGTTTTGCCTCATGCGCACCAAAGCTGCAGAGCCGGTTACGCAATTCGGAAGACTGCCAGTTGCTGCTTGCCCTCGGTCGGCGCGAAAGCGAGCGTGACTCTCTTTCCAATTTCGATCTCAGTAGGCTCACAATCGACAATCGCTGTCATGACGATCGGTCCCTCATCCAAAGCCACCATGGCCGGAAAACGGAATACCGGGGCCCGATCTGTCTGCGTGAACGTGTAGATCAATCCGCGGCCCGCACTCTCAATCCACTCTGTCTTTTCGCTGAAACAGTGCGGGCACAGCGGGCGCGGATAGAAGTGTACCTCGTCGCAATCCCTGCATACCTTGAGGAGAAGCTTGCCCTCCTCAGTTCCAGCCCAGAATGCCTCGGTCTCCGGATAAACGAGTGGCGCCTTTGAGATCGAAATTTCATCAGCCATCTTCAATTCCTCTCCAAAATAGCTGTCGCAGAGCCGTGATACCCTGCCAACGACCCTCCCGTGCCATGCGCAACGGCCAAGTCACAATCTTTAACCTGAACAGCGGGATGGGCCTCACCACGCAACTGGCGCACAGCCTCCAGAAGCTTTGTTATGCCTCCCCTGTTGCCAGGATGATTATTACAGAGGCCTCCGCCATCGGTGTTGAAGGGCAACTTGCCGACGCCCGATATCAGGTTGCCATCGGCTGCGAACTTTCCACCCTCGCCCTTCTTGCAGAATCCGACGTCTTCAAGCTGCATGATCACCGTGATGGTAAAGCTGTCATAGAGAGACGCATATTTGATATCAGCTGGCGTCACGCCGGCTTCAGCAAAGGCCATGGCCGCCGATTTTTGTCCGGCCGAAAAGCTCAGGTCTACTTTGCCGCCATTGTTGTGCTTTACCGCTTCACCGGCGCCTTTCAGCGTAATGAGTGGGCGGTTAAGAGTCCGCGCGATTTCGGCGTTGGTCAAAATGATCGCCCCGCCGCCGTCGCTCATCACGCAGCAGTCCAATCTGTGAAGCGGGGACGCCACAATCGGCGAATTTACAACCTCTTCGACAGTCACGACGTTTTGCAGCAAGGCGTTCGGATTGTGCTGGGCATGATGTGAAGCCGCGACTTTTACCCATGCCAGCTGCTCACTGGTCGTACCGAACTCATACATGTGCCTTTGCGCAACAAGGCCATAGAGCGCCGCCGGCCCCGTATGGTAAAGGTCTTCAAATGGCACTTCCGGCACGCCGCGCCAGGAAACACCTCCAAGGCCGATAAATTCCCGCGAGGCGACCTGATTGTCTGCGCAGGTAATTAAGGCGACACTGCATTTACCAGACTGTATCGCCATCGCAGCGTGGCGCACATGTCCGATATATGATGACCCACCTGTCTCGGTACTTTCCGAATAACGCAGATCGAGGCCGAGATGCTGCGCAATCGTCATACCCCCGATTCCGGGCGCATCGGCTGCACAAAAGTAGCCGTCGATATCTGACAGGGCGAGCCCGGCATCTTCAAGTGCACCTTTGGCTACATCGGCGTGAAGCTGAGCCAGTGACGCGCCGACCGCCTTGCGCGTTGGATGCTCGTATATGCCGACGATATGGGCTGGATTACTTGTCATTGGCCTATCCTCTCAACTGCAGAGGAAAGCGAAATCACTGATCCGGCGGCCCCCTCGGCGTATAGCTGCTTTACATCATCGGCACGCCTGTTCAGGACCGCCCGCTGATTGATGTATCCCTTGTCGGTAATCTCATTATGCTCTGATGACGGAGGCTCCGTGAGAATGATCGCACGCTCGATCCGTGTTGATGATGCTGGATTGTCCTCATTGTAGGAGAGAAGCTTCTCGGTGATGACCTTGCGGACGACTGGTATGTTGACGAGTTCTTCTGCGCTTACGCCTTGCTCATTCTCCGGAACCAAGCGTTTGCAGGCCGCCTCGTTCAGCCAAATCAGGGCGCCAATATGGGGCCGGTTCTCTCCCGCCACGACGATGTCGCTGACATACGGCGACAACGCACTTACAACATTGGCCCGCACCGTCCCGACAGCAACAAATGTTCCGGAGAGAAGTTTGAAATCCTCGACAATTCGGCTATCGAAGCGCAATCCTTTCACCATCTTCCGCGGATCTACAAAAGAAACGGCGTCGCCGGTTCGGTAGAAGCCGTCCTCATCAAAGGCATTTTCTGTCAGTTCGGTCTCACCAAGATAGCCGGGGGTGACATTGGGGCCCCGTGCCCGCGCCTCAAACCTGTTTTCATCAACTTTCAGCAGCTTCAATTCGATTCCTGGGACGGGGATGCCGATGAATCCGCTACCCTCAACTGGCCAATAGAGCTGAGTGATTAGTGGACCTGTTTCAGTACATCCATATCCTGTGAGAAACGGCATTCGCATTCCGAGAGACTTGACACTCAGTTTCTGGAACCGCCGCCAGACGTCCAATGGCAGGCTTGCACCGGCATATTGCACAAACCGCAAATTTTTGAAGAAGCTGTCTCGAAGATCCTGGTCTTGCTCCATCGCGTCCGTCAGCATTGCGTAACCTGCCGGGACGTCTGAATAGCTGTGCGGAGAAATCTCGCGTAAATTTGCAATGGTTTTCGAGAATTCGCCCGGGAGCGGGCGCCCATCATCAATATAATATGTGCCGCCCTGACGCAGGGAGCGGTTGAATAGGCCATTTCCCGCCATGGTATGGTTCCATGGCATCCAGCTTATAGTTTCGTATGGAAAATAGTTTTCTTCATCCGACCACATCGCATCGCACATCGCCATGTTCGTACACAGCATTTTTTGCGTGTTGATGACGCCTTTCGGCCATCCGGTTGACCCCGAGCTGAACAAGATCTTTGCAACTGTATCAGGCCCCACTGCTTTGTGGGCACGCTCGACGTCTGCAGTTGCTTTCGTCTCTAATATTTGATCAAGCCGTTGGTATCGTCGTCCGTCTGGCAGCTCATCTGCGCATACAATATTCGCCTTCTCTGTTCGATTTTCCTCTATTGCCCCCTCAAATAGGCGTCCATTTTGAGCAAATATCAATGACGGGCGCACTGCATCGAAGACTGACTTTAACTTAGGTTTGCCACCTGGCATGAGGGCGTAAGCTGGAGATATTGGCGCATATGTGACCCCCGCCATCATCGCCCCGAGCGCTACAATGGCATGCTCAATTGAGTTACCGGATAGAATAACTACTCTCTGGCCAGGCCCAATTTCATGATCAATCAGAAACTGCGCGAAACTCGAGGCCGAAGAATGCATCTTCGAATACGTTACGTGATTCCAACTACCATTTTTATTGCGCGCACAGAGCATCGGCCGCTCTGGCGCGTGCTCGGCCCAATATATTAGATAATCTACGATCGAATTCTTGGGGGCGCCTAGCGGTCTTGGATCATACAATAACCAATCTGATTCACCATACCTTCGGACCGCCTCAACGAGCGGTTCATTCGCATTCAAGGGCAAGAACGGTACGCTCTTCGAATCCGTCTCGGCCATCAGAGTATTCCTCTAGCGGTATCAAAAACCCATCGAAAGGGGAGCCGACAGCTGGGGCAACGCGAAACGCTCGGGCGTTGCATGTTGCCCCACGTCACATTCTAGAACTTTAGATTATAGCAACGTTCAGCATTGCCCTGTAGGACCTTTCGAAGGGTTGGCTTATCGACCCCGCCAAGCGCTTCCGTGATGTGAGCCTGAGGATCGGGATAAAGGGATGTAGGGTGCGGAAAATCCGTCTCGAACATCACATTGTCAGGCCCAATGATGTCGAGCATCTTTTGCGGTGCCACCTTCTCGAACCAGAAGGATGCAAACATCTGATCTCTGAAATACTCCGCGGGACGACGCTGAAGCTTCTTGTCTGGCATCATTTCATCCATCTGGTACTCAAGCGCCTCGAGAAGGAATGGCACCCAACCAATACCGCTTTCCACCGAGACGATCTTCATCTTCTGGTACTTATCCATCAAACCACTGACAATGAAATTGCCGAGTGTGGCGGCATTGCCGATGTAGAACAACATCGCGCCAATCGCGAGCTTGGTCTGGAACTCGAAGTCCTTCCAGGTGATGCTAAACCCATCAATGCCGCCGGTCGCAATGTGGAAATTTATTGGAATCTCTTTGGCATCGCAAATTTCGAACAACGGTGCCCAGTGATCCTCGGTAAAACTTGGAATACCGAATTGCTCCGGCCGATCAGGAAGGTTGAAGCCCTTCATGTCCAAATCTTCCAGACAACGTCGAGCTTCCTTTTCCATTGCTTTTGAATCCCAGACTGGCAGCAGGGCCATCGGGAAGATTCGGTTGTTCGACCGCTTCTGAAAGTCTGCCCGGTCGTCATTATAGATCTTGATGAGCGTCTCGGCGAATTCCTTGTCGACCCACTGAAGCAAACTCACGGATGAACCCGCGAATGAATTCGGATAAGCAATCTGAGCCCAGATACCCATGTCATCCATGAATTTAACGCGTGCATCAACCTCGTACGCACCGGGGTGTATCTGCTCAACGGTTGGTAAGCTCAGCCGGCCGAGCGTCTTGTTTCGCTTCTTGTCGATTACGGACGCGCCGCCGGGCGAAATAACCTCATCACCGATATGCCAGTAATCCATGGCACCTACTCGTTTGATATAGGGCGCCTTGGCCTTCAAGCTCTGCGGCAGCCTGGCCGTCCAGAGGTCTCCGGGCTCTGACAGATGTGTGTCCACATCGACGATCTTGATATCCTTGGTGAGTTCTGAAGTTCCCTTGAGATCTACGGCAGGCTTTATCGTTCCGCCCGGCTGGAACGCACCCACCAGCCATCCCGCTACCTCAGTGTCTTCAAGATCCAGCTTTTCACCAAATCCAAATTTTCCATCGTCAGCCATTTCATACTCCCTTTCTTATTGGTGCGGTTAATTCGTCTTGCGCGAAATCTACTCGGTCACGGTCGTGCTTTGCATTTCCGCGAGGTCAGCCTTCAGGAAGCGGCGCATCAGTTTTCCTGTTTCATTGTAAGGCAGGCTGTTCCTGAAAAAGACCGTTTCGGGCGCACGCGTTGAGCGCAGGCGTCCCCGAACCAACGCCTTGATCTCGCTTGATGAGACGGGTTTTCTCGCAACGACTGCAGCGACAACGCGCTCGCCCCATTGCTCATCTGGCAGCCCCAGAACAGCGACATCCTCAACATCTGGATGCGTCCGGATCACATCTTCGATCTCACCAGGGGATATGTTTTCTCCACCGCGGACTATCACATCATCCAGGCGCCCCTCGACAAACAGGAAGCCGTCCTTGTCGACCCATCCTGCATCCTTGGTCGCGAACCAGCCATCGGCAGCGATCATCTTTCGCCCGGCATATTCACCTGAAACCTGGTCGCCCCGCACAAAAATCTCGCCCGAAACTCCGGGTGGCACGCGCGCGCCAGCTTCATCACGAATTTCAAGCTCAAGATCAGGCAACGGCTTGCCGACGGAGCCGAGGCGGCGACGGATTACAGGATCGCTGGAGGCCTTTGAGCTCCTGTGGGTTTCAGGGTCCAGTACTGCAATCGTCGAACTTGTCTCGGTCAGGCCGTATGCATTCACAAAATCCACATGAGGCAAGAGATCCATGGCGCGCTCAATAACGGCAAGCGGCATTCTCCCTCCGCCATAAGACAGGACACGCAAACTGCTGAGTGACACATTTTTTTGCTGGGCAACATCAAGGACACGCCCGAGCATGGTTGGAACGATCATAGCATGGGTAATCTTCTGCTCGCTAACAGCATCAACCCAGGCTTCAGGCTCGAAGCTTGGCAGATAAACAATGCGTCTGCCACAAAATACGGACGTCAGTACCGCCGAGATTCCTGCGATATGATAGGGAGGCACGCTGACAAGTGCCGCCTCGGATGCATCGGCACCGAGGAATTCAACGGTGGAGAGGACATAAGACGTCAAATTTTGATGGCGAAGGAGCGCTTCCTTCGGCTCACTTGTTGTTCCACTCGTAAAAAGGATAACAGCAATTTCATTCTCGCTGCCCGCCACATCTTCAGGCGATTGAGTGTAGAGCTGACCTACGGACGATGTATCGAATAGCCTAAGCTCCGCGCTCTCGCCTATCCTGGCGATCATGTCGGTATCTGCAAATGAGACGGCAGGCGCGCACCGCTGATGCAAGCGCATGAAATCCGAATCCGCTAAACGGTAATTGATCGGCGTGAACGTGACCCCCGCCATGGAGGCACCAAAGAGAAGCGCGGGAAAATGCTCGCTGTTCAAGCCAGCAAACGTAACGCGGGGCACGCCCGCATTCTCTATTTCGCCCGCGACAGCCCGAGACCTACGCACCAGCTCGGACAGAGTCACTGCCTCGGCCTTGCCCGTCAAAATGACCCGATCAGGCTCAGCATCTGCAACCATTTCAAGAAGTGTGTGCAACTGCATAACGTCAATCCGAAGCTGGCAGGGGTTTAGCGGATTTCAGGGAAAGCGCCCGTCCCTCATAAGCCAGGGCGCCAAACCCCGCCTTCGAGCAAAGAACTTCCAGCCCCGAATCCGGATCGACGTAACGTTTACCGACAGCGGCATGCCCCGGTTGCGGAACGCTCAATGACTCGCCCCCAGAAACATCCTCACCAAGCGGCACCATACTGACGCCCCCACAGCTCAACTCACCGGCCGGCAATGGGGGGACACGAATTATGACGAGCTCAGTGCTGCAAACGGCACTCTTGTAACGGGCTCCCGGTTTCATATCGTCTCCTGTCTCCCTAAATTTCTCGCCCTGGCGCGCTGCTAGGATATTGCGCCTGAAATCTTGAATTCGATCAGTTGGCCTTCCGAATACCCCAGCGATGCGAGCACCTCATCCGTATGCTCACAATGCTCGGGCGCCCTGCTCGCCGCTGGCGTGGCGCCATCAACGATGGCTGGCACGGAAACCAGGGGCAATTTACCACCGCCCGCATAGTCGAGGACTTTTATGTAGCCATTTTCCAGTGACTGCTGATCATCAACCGTTTCACGCGGCAGCTGGACCGTGCTCCACTGCCCCTCCTGGCCATTCAGCCGTCGGGCAATTTCGTCCATATCCATCTTGGCGAAAACTTCGTCTAGTATACCGACGAGCTTCTCGGAATTCTCCGCACGCGCACTCATTGAGGCGAACCGCTCATCCTCGGCTAGATTGCCGACATCAAAAGCCTCGCACAAGCCCGCCCAGTACCGGTCCGCCTCCAGCATCCCCAGTAAAAAGAACCGGCCGTCCCCAGAACGATAGATATTGGCTAGCGGGTTGGGCGGCCTGTGGCGATCCAATTGCACGATATTGTCGCTGCCACGAGCATATGCACCAGCAATCGTCGCCTGCATCGCCCAAAGCCCGGATCCGAGCAGCGAGACGTCTACAACGGAGCCCTTTCCGGTCTTTTCCCGTTGATAGAGCGCAGCGGCGATCCCGCCAGCCAGGTTCATTCCACTTTGCACATCACCGAAGGCCGGCCCCGGCAGCATGACAGGGAAGTCGTAATCCGGGGGCATGGCAGCCGTGCTTACACCCGGACGCCCCCAATAAGACAGGCCGTCAAAGCCACCCTTGTCCGCATCCGGCCCAAGTGGCCCCTGCCCCGTGCCCCGACCGTATATGATCCGTGGATTGCGGGTCATGATATCATCGACATCGATACCGAGCTTCTTGCGCGCAGGCGCCATGAAGTTCGTGAGAAAGACGTCGGCCTCATCAACAAGCTTCAGAAGAAGTTCCAGCCCTTGCTCAGAGGCAATATTGATGCCGACACTTTTCTTTCCACGGTTGAACACTTCCCATAGGGCCGTCACACCACCCATGCCGGGTGAAATTCCGTATGAAGCCAGCCCCCTCATGGGATCGCCCGTTTCCGGATGCTCGATCTTCAGGACGTCAGCTCCCCAGTCGGCCAGCGCAGCCCCTGTTGAAGGGACGAAAGCGTATATGGCGACCTCGACGACCTTTATGCCAGAAAGCAAGCTCATAAAATTCCTCCCATTCATCGGCGCGGCCTATTGGCCTTGTGCTCCAGCCGGAGGCTGATGAGTGCCGTTGTGCAAATTACCATCTCACAGATACGTGAATTTCACAATACGTTTCCGTTTTCAAGTACCTGAAAATTTTACCCCAGACTGAAACGCACCCAAACTGGATAGCCATATAGTATGATCAACGAGCGCAACCTCACCCGCTCATCAAAGAACTGAAAGGCGGGCTTCCGGCTTGACGGCATTAGATCAAATTACATAACGTGTGCTAATTATGAGGGGCGTGGCTGACGCGACAATGGTAAGCGAAGAAGTAGTCAAAGCAGGAAGGATTTGGCTTTCAGCGATCTCCGCAAAGCCGGACCGCGCACCCGCTCGCGCCAATATTATTGCCCTTCCCGGTGGGGGGCACACCTGTCGCTACTGGCATCATCCACGCAAGCAAGATGCCTCACTACTTCACATTGGCGCCCTCCTCGGATACAGGGTGGTGGCATTCGATCGCCCCGGCTACGGCACATCGACCGACGCCAAAGGCTCAGGATTTTCGCACGACCAGCAAATTGAGCTCCTTGCCGAAGCGATCACAAGAGTCTGCCACGCGAGCGAGGCAGACCAATTATTTCTTGTCGGACACTCCATGGGGGGAATTCTCTCCATTAAACTGGCAGCTTCTGGAGAGCTTGCCGACCTGCAAGGCATTGATGTTTCAGGTGTCCCTTATCAATTTTCCGACGTCCTGCTGACCGCAATGGCAGAAGCCACCCCCACCAACGCTAGCCGCTCAGCGAGGTCCCTGTTTTATGGTCCGGAGGGATCGTTTGATCCGTCAATCTTCAAGGCCGACAATCAGGTAACAGCGCCAGTCCCCCCGAGCGAACTCGAGGATTCAAGCGTCTGGCCAAAGCAATTCTCGGCGATCACCCGAAGGGTCACAGTCCCCGTCCAGTACACCCTGGCAGATCACGATCGCACAACACCGTCCGATGACACCACGCTGGAGGCCATCCGAAACAACTTCTCTGCGTCACCAAGAGTTGAGACCAGGCGCCAACTGGCAAGCGGCCACAATATCAGCTTTCACCATATCGCGCGATCTTATCATCTTCGTGC
>MRWG01000866.1_pt1 | contig 24539 bp, 21 predicted proteins | sample 1013341 | NCBI WGS metagenome assembly MRWG01 (sample SAMN06117577, study PRJNA244670) | biofilm metagenome | biome: Water; feature: Cathode Biofilm; material: Biofilm; isolation source: microbial consortium enriched at the cathode of a solar microbial fuel cell | place: USA: District of Columbia ... | reverse complement strand
CGCCCCCCGCGCCCGCGAGCAAGCCCGAGCCGAGCGAGCCCGACACCGCGGCGCCCGAGCCCCGGACGGACACCGACGCCGACACGCCCGCGGCCCCGAGCCAGCCGGACACGCCCCCCGGCGCGAAGAAGCCTGAGTCGCCCCCCGTGGCGGCGCCCGCGGCCTCCTCCCGCCCCAGCAAGCCCCAGATGAACGTGCCCCAGCGCCCCTCCGTGGTCACGCCGGTCGGACGTCAGCTGGAGAAAAAGCAGCAGATCAAGCTCTCCGGACCGAAGGTCGTCCGCGTGGAAGCGCCCGAGCAGATCGAGGCGCCCCGTCGTCGCGCGCCCCGTCCGGGCGGCGGAGGCGGATTCGGCGGACCCGGTTTCGGTGGTCCCATGGACGCGCCCGGTGGCGGCGGCGGACGCGACCGCGGCAACCGGCGTCGCACCGGCGGCGGCGGAGCGGGTGTCCCCCCCCGTCGTCAGGGCCGAGGCGGCATGGAAGGCTCCGGCTTCACCCAGGCCGACATCGCCGAGCGCGAGATGCGTCTCCAACGCTCCGGCGGCTACCTCAAGCAACGCCGCCAGCAACTCCAGCGCCAGTCCCAGGCCGACCGCCCGGCGACCCCCGCGCAGAAGGGCGGCAAGGTCAGCATCGCCGAGCCCTTCACCATCAAGGATCTCTCCGCGGCCACCGGCGTCAAGGGCGCCGAGATCGTCAAGCAGCTCTTCATGCAGGGCGTGATGGCGACCATCAACTCTCCGATCGATACGGAGAAGGCCCAAGAGATCATGATGGAGTACGACATCGAGCTTGAGGTGGCCGAGGCGAAGACCGCCGAAGAGAAGGTCTCCGAGGAGTTCGCCGCACGCGAGGTCGTGGACGAGCGCGACCGCGGACCGGTCGTGACCATCCTGGGCCACGTGGACCACGGCAAGACCTCACTGCTCGACCGCATCCGCAACGCCAAGGTCGCCGAGGGCGAGGCCGGCGGCATCACGCAGGCGACCAGCGCGTTCCGCGTGCCCGTCTCCGTGGGCGATGACACCAAGCAAGTCGTCTTCATCGACACGCCGGGCCACGAGGCGTTCACGGAGATGCGATCGCGCGGCGCCAACGTCACGGACATCGTCGTCCTGGTCGTCGCCGCCGACGACGGCGTCATGCCACAGACCATCGAGTCGATCAGCCACGCCAAGGCCGCGGGCGTCCCCATCGTCGTCGCCCTCAACAAGATCGACAAGGCCGAGGCGACCGACAGCAACATCCAACGCATCCTCGGTCAGCTCGCCGAGCACGAACTCAACCCCGTGGACTGGGGCGGAGACACCGAGGTGGTGCGCACCAGCGCCCACACCGGCGAGGGGATCGACACCCTGCTTGAGATCCTCGACCTGCAGGCTCAGATCCTCGAGCTCAAGGCCGACTTCGCCGGTCCCGCCCGGGGCACGGTCATCGAGGCCCGCCCCGAAGAGGGCCGGGGCAACGTCGCCAACATCCTGCTCCAGGACGGCGAACTCAAGGTCGGCGATTTCATCGTCGCCGGTCGCGCCTACGGACGCGTGCGCGACATCACCGACGACCACGGCAAGCGGATCAAGTCCGCCCTGCCCCCGATGCCGGTGCAGATCTCCGGCATCGACATGCTCCCCGACGCGGGCGACAAGTTCTACTGCGTGGACACGCTCAAGAAGGCCGAGCAGTCCGCCGAGCAACGCCGCCACTCGGAGCGCGAGAAGCAGCTGGCCCAGCCCAAGCTCACGCTCGACCGCATGTTCGACCAGATGGCCGAGAAGGAGCTCAAGGAGATCCGGATCGTCCTCAAGGCGGACGTGCAGGGGTCGGTGGACGTGCTCAAGAACGAGATCGAAAAGGTCTCGGGCGACGAGGTGAAGGTCCGCGTGATCCACAACGCCGTCGGCGGGATCACCGAATCCGACATCCTCCTCGCCGACGCCTCCGAGGCGATCATCGTCGGCTTCAACGTCATCGCGAACGCCAAGGGACGATCCCTCGCCGACCAGAAGGGCGTGGAGATCCGCAACTACCAGGTCATCTACGACATCGTGGAAGACATGAAGAAGGCCGCCGAGGGCCTCCTCGCCCCCGAACTCCGCCAGGAGGTTCTGGGACACGCCGAGGTCCGCAAGGTCTTCAAGGTCTCCAAGGTCGGCTGGATCGCCGGCTGCTACGTCACGGACGGGGCGATCGAACGCGACGCGCTCGTCCGCGTCACCCGCGACGGCATCGTCGTCGAGAACGACCGCAGACTCGAGCAGCTCAAACGCTTCAAGGACGACGTCAAGGAAGTCAAGAGCAACATGGAATGCGGCATGAAGATCGTCGGTTACGACGACATCAAGGAAGGCGACGTCCTCGAGTGCTACAAGCAGGTCGAGGTCAAGCGAACCCTCTAACCCCCCGCGATGGTCATCGGAGTCCTCCAGTTCGAGCTGCACGTCCACGGCGCCGAGTCCCTCAAGGACAAACGCCGCGTGGTCAAGTCCATTCGTGACCGCCTTCACCGCGAGCACCTGGTCTCCGTCGCCGAGGTCGGCGCCCTGGAGACGCTCAACCTCGCCCTCATGGGCGTGGCCGTCGTCGGAACCGACGGCGCCCGCGTCGCGAAGGTGCTCGACTCGATCGACGCCAAGCTCCGCGCCCTGACCGACGCCGAACTCGGCTCGACCCGGCGCGAGATCATCCGGGGCGAGCAGCTCAGCGCCGGGTCCGCCTCCTCATTGGATGAGGACGCCATCGCCGCGGAGCTGCTCGACCGGGCGGAGAATCTCTCGTGAGCGAGCAGCCCAACACCCGCAACAAGCGCCTCGCGGCGGTCATCCAGCGGGCCCTCGAGCAGACCCTCGCCCGCGGGCTCAACGACCCCCGCATTCGGGGCCTCGTCTCCATCACCGGCGTCGAACTCTCGCAGGATCTCAAGACCTGCACCGTCAAGTTCTCGATCTACCCGCAGGAGCACGAGAAGCTCACGATGCACGGCCTGCGCGACGCGACCGCGCACATCCGGCGTCGGGTCATGAAGCAGATCCACATCCGGGAGATGCCCCGGCTGGTCTTCAAGCTCGACGAGGGCCTCAAGAAGCAGGCCGAAGTCATGAGCCTGCTCGCCAAGGCCCGCGCCGAGTATTCGGACACGACGGGGGAGACTCCCCCCGACACCCCCGCTCAGGACGGGAAGGAAAGCACACCGTGATCGAAGGGGCCAAGGCCAAGAAGCTCGACGCGCTGATCAAGCGGCTCACCGCCGCCGCTCCGGATGCCGGCGCCACCCCGCCCCCTCCGGAGGGCGCCGACCGCCTCGTCCACGAGCTGGTCTACGCGTTCATGCTCTGGGAGGCCGGGCCGGCGCTCGCCGCGGAGGCGATCGGCTCGATCACCGGCGCGTTTGTGGACTACAACGAAGCCCGCATCGGCATGAGCGACGAACTCGCCGAGCTGCTCCCGAAGAAGTACCCGCTCGCCGAGGAGCGTTGCCGGCGCCTGCGCGTGGCCCTCAACACGGTCTTCTCTCGTGAGCACGCGTTGTCGCTCCAGTCCCTCGATGAACTGCCCAAGCGGGAGGCACGCGCGTACCTGGACTCGATCGAGGGCATGACCCCGTTCGTGGCCGCCCGGGTGACGCTCATCGGCCTCTCCGCCCACGCCTTCCCCGTGGACAAGCGGCTGGTCTCGATCCTCGCCGGAGCGGGAGTGTGTGACCCCGACGAGTCGCCGGAATCGCTCGCCTCGTCGCTCGAGCGGTACTACCGCGCCGGCCAGGCCGCGCCCGCCTACCTCGCCCTCGAGGGCGCCGAACCGGTGGAAGCGAAGAAGTCTCGCGCCGGCGCCCGCAAGAGCAGCTCGTCCACCTCGAAGACGACACGAACCAGCAAGTCCAAGACCAAGGCGACGTGAGCCGTTCAACGCACACGCCGAGGCGACCCTCCATGCAGACCCGCGCCACACTGACGCTCGCGTGCACCGCCCTGCTCGCCGCGCAAGGGTGCGCCGGGACCGTCACCACCGATTCGATCGCCCTCACGCCCGCCCCCGCGCCACCACCCACCCCGGACGCGGGCGCCGAGATCGGCCCGGACCCGCTGCGCCAGATCGCCGACGCCGAAGCCAATCGGCCCCGCTGGCTTCCCACCGACAGCCCGGTCTGGGCGGCGATGGGCGTCGAACCGCATCGGCCCGGGACGCCGGCGCGGGCCGAACAGCCCTCGCTCGAGCAGGAGCTTGCCCGCCTCCGCGCTCTGCCCCTTGAACTCGACGCCCCCACGCCTCCCGTCGCGGACGCCGAGGCCGCCGGTTTCCTGCTCGATAACGCTCGCCAGCGGCTCGACACCGATCCCGCCGGCGCGCTCGACACGCTCGACCGCGCCGCCGAGCTTGACGCGTCCAACCCCGCCATCCACGACGCCCGGGCCCAGGCCCTCATCCGCCTCGGGCGGCGAACCGAGGCGGGGCTGGCCGCCCGGCTCGGCGCCGCCATGGGGTCCACCGACCCGGTCACACTGACGCTGTTCGGTCTCGACCTGAGCGCCGAGGGGAGCCACGAGCAGGCCGCCCGCGCCCTTGCCCGCGCCGCCGACGACGACTCGGCCGACCCGGTCACCCGCGCGATCGCGCTGGCCACGATCGGCCAGGCCTTGCTCGAACTGGGAGCCGACCGGGCCGGCGCCGAGGCGATCCGAGCGGCCCTGACCGAGCCCCCCCGCCCCGAGCCCGACACACTCCTCCGCGCCGACCTCATCCGGGTCCTCGGACGGCGCGCCGCTCTGCTCCGCCAGGCGGGTGCCCCCCCCACCGACACCGATCCCCTCGCGGCCGGCCCAACGCCCGACACGGAGATCGCTCGCCTCGTCAGCGTCGGTCGGCCCACCCAGGCCGTGCTCCGATCGCTCGACGACGTGCGCGCCTCCCAACGCCCGCTCCGTCGCGCCGAACGCACGCTCATCCGGTCACTCGCCCAGGACGGGCGCCTGCGCCCCGCCCTCGCCCGGGCCCTGCGTGACGCGGCGGCGACTCCGGGGCTCGGCCCCACCGCCCACGCGAGTCTGCTCACCACCGCGGCCGACCTCCTGCCCCTCTCCCAGGCCAACGACATCCTCCTCACCGCCCTGCGCACCGGTCCGTTCAATGAAACCATCGCCCGGGCCCTGCTCGCGAGTGATCGAGCCCCCATCGACGATCGCCTGGCCCTCGCCGAGTCGATCGTGCAAGAGGCCCCGGACGAGGCCCGACGCGTCGCGGCGGCCCTGCTCGTCGGCCCCACGCCCCCCGCGCAGATCCGCGAGCGTGCCCACGCCCGACCCGAGCCGCACCCACTGCTGCTTGGCGCGATCGATCTCCAGCTCCGACGCCCCCGCGACGCGTTCGATCGCCTCGCCAACACTCCCACACCCCCGAACCTCGCCGCTCGCCTCCTGCAGACCGAAGCCGCCGTGGCCATCGGGCGTTGGGACGTCGCGACACAGCTCGCCGACGCCGTTGACCCCTCCACCCCCTCGCCGAGCGCACTCCGCCTGCTGCGGGCGGCGCACCGGTTCGAGGCCGCCGCCACCATGGGCGAAGCGCTCCCGCTCGAAGACCAGCTCGACACCGACCTGCTCCTGGAGCTGGCCGAACTCGGGGTGCAGCTCGGGCGCCCGCGCGACGCCGAGCTTTACCTCGCCATGGCCGAGGAGCACGACCCGTTCGACGAGCGTGTGCTCGCCGCGAAGCTGGCCATCTACGCCCCCGGGGCCGCGCTCGAGTCCGACGCGCTCCACACCCAGGCGCTCCGGTCGCTCCGCGAGCGCACGCCCGACGGCCTCTACGCCTCGATGCTCGCGGCCCAGGACCTGGCCTCGTCGGGCATCCTGGATGAAGCCGAACGCCGCCTGCGGGCGGTGGTCGAACGGGACCCCGAGCAGCGGGCGGCCTTTGAACTGCTCCACCAGCTCTGGCTGCGCAAGACGCCCGAGGCCCGGGCCGACGCCCTCGCCTGGCTCGGCGCCCTGGTCGAGGGTCGCCCGGGCAGCCCGACGCCCGCCGGCGCCCTCGCCCGGCTGCTCGCCAACGAAGACCGAATCGACGAAGCGATGGAGGCGCTCGACGCCTGCGAGCAAGCGACCGCCGCGCCCGTCATGGCTCGCCTGCGCGAACGGCTCCTCCGCGAGGCCGACCGGGCCGATGAGGCCAACACCCTCGCCCGGGCCCGCCTCGACACCCCGACCCGCTCGATCGACGAATCACTGGAGCTGGCCGAGATCGAACTCGCCGACGCCCAGACCGGCCCGGCCCGCGTCGCGCTCGTTCGGGACCTGCCCGACGGCGTGGCCCTCACCGGTGCGCAGCAGAGGCGGATGCTCCGTCTCTGCTCGCTCGGCGTCGCCACGATCAGCGTCGCGGATCTCGACGACCCCGACCTCTCCGCCACCGGGCGCGATGTGCTCACCCTCATCGAACTCACCCGCGAGCGCGTCCCCGCGCTGCCCTGGCCCCTGCACAACGCACGCCTCACCTTCACCGCCTTCGACCCGGAATCAGATGTGGAAGCCATCTTCCGCGTCTGCGAGGACGCCCGCCCGTTCGCGCCCGATGACGGACGCGAGGCGTACCGCGCAGCCATCCGTCCCCTGATCGCGCGGGAACGCACCAGCGATGCGATCGAACTCGCCACCCGCGCCGCCGTGCGCAGCGCCACCCTCGACGAGGAACTCCTGACCGACGCGGTCTCGGTCTCCGCCCAGGCCGGCTCGGTCGAGGACACGGCACGCCTGATCGATGCGCTCGAGAAGGCCGGCATGACCCGCGACGCGGTCCGCATGCTCCGCCCGGAGCCCGACACCCCGCTGGACGCCCCCGAGTCGCAGCGCGCCGAGATCGCCTACCAGATCGGCTCGATCGCGACCTACTTCGGACGTGACGCGTTCGCCGAGCAGGCCTACCGCCTCGCGCTCCGGCACGACCCGGCCCACGCCTGGACCAACAACGACCTGGGCTACATGCTCGTGGACACCGGCTCGGACATCGGCGAGGGGGAAACGCTCATCGCACGGGCCTACGAGGCCCTCCCCGACAGCCCGAACGTGACCGATTCGCTCGCCTGGGCACGCTACAAGCTCGGCTGGTTCGAGGACCAGCCCGACCGCCCGGGCGCCATCACCCTCCTTCGCCGGGCGATCGAACTGCAGGTCGATGGGGATCGGGGCAACGCCACCCTCCACGACCACCTGGGCGACGCCCTCTACCGCGTCGGACAGATCGAGGAGGCGACCGAGTCCTGGCTCAACGCCGAGGCGATCGCCCTCGAGCAGACCCGCTCGCTCCGGCGTGACGGGGCGAGCGCGTCGGCCATCGAGCGGCTCGAGAACCGGCTCCGCTCGGTCCGCCGAAAGCTGCGGGCGCTCCAGGCCGACGAAACACCCCCCGTGGCGCCTCTGGGCGAGGGCGTCTCGCCCCCCGACGCGCCGGACAACGACGGTTAGACAGGCAACAATCGAGAAGCGGCGCACCGGCGCCGGCTCTGAGTTCTGAGAGGAGCGGGTCCGATGGCCGGACACAGCAAATGGGCGAACATCCGTCACCGGAAAGAACGCCAGGACAACAAGAAGGGCAAGATCTGGTCCAAGTGCTCCAAGGCCATCATGGCCGCGGCACGAGCGGGCGGACCCGATCCCGACACCAACCTGGGCCTTCGCTACGCCATCGACGAAGCGAAGTACGCCAACATGCCCAAGGACACGATCAAGCGGGCCATCGAGAAGGGCGCCGGCGCCGGCGCCGGCGAGGACTGGTCCGAGGTCGTCTACGAGGGCTACGCCCCCGGCGGCACCGCGATCATCGTTGACGCCCTGACCGACAACAAGAACCGCACCGTCTCCGAGGTCCGCAACATCTTCAACAAGGGCGGGGGCAACCTGGGCAACTCCGGCTCGGTCGCCTTCCTCTTCGAGACCAAGGGACGCATCCTCGTCCCCGCCGACAAGATCACCGAGGACGAGCTGATGGAGAAGGCCCTGGAGGCCGGCGCCGACGACGTGCAGCCCCCGGAGGACTCCACCCCCGAGGACCCCGGCTTCTGGACCGTCCTCACCAGCCCGACCAACTTCATGCTCGTCAAGGACACCCTCGACACGGCGGGCGTGCCCATCGAGGACGCCGAGGTCGCCAAGATCCCCGCCGATCAGGTCGAGGTCCGGGGCGATGACGCACGCAAGCTCATGAACCTCATCGAGGCCCTCGAGGACAACGACGACGTCCAGAAGGTTCACACGAACGCCTCGATCCCGGACGAGGAACTCAGCAACCTCGGGTGACGCGTCCCGCTATCCTGGCGCCATGCGGGGCCGCGCGACGTTCGACGAATCCAGAACCTACCGCTACACCCTCCACCGGCGCTGGGCGCCCGCGGGTGGGCGCGTCTGCTTCTGCCTGCTCAACCCCTCCACCGCCGACGAGTTCAAGCTCGACCCCACGCTCACGCGCTGCCTCGGCTACGCCCGGCGTTGGGGGTACCACGCGATGGAGGTCGTCAACATCTTCGCCCTTCGGTCCACCGACCCGGGGGCCCTGCGCGAGCACCCCGATCCCATCGGCCCGGGCAACGATCGCGCCATCCGCCTCGCCGCGAGACGCGCCGACCGCGTCGTCGTTGGATGGGGCGCCCACGGCGACCTGCTCGGGCGCGGCGATCAGGTCGCCAGGCTCCTCGCGGACATCTGCCGGCCCGTCTGCCTCGGCCTGACCAACGCCGGCGCCCCGCGCCACCCCCTCTACCTCCGCAAGGACCTCGAGCCCCTCGAGTACGACCTCACCCGGGCAGGCTCGTCGATGAACGCCACACGTCCATCGCACGCCGGGCGGCCTCGTCCTGCGAGACCAGCCCACGCAGGTCGATGACCACGTCCCTCGCGTACCCCCCCACCGACAACGCCGCCCCGTAGGCGCTCACGTCCAGACGCCCGTCCGCCCCCACCGGGCGCCGCCCGCTCCCGTCCGCGTCCGAGAGACGAGCCGACGCCACGCCACCTCCCGCGGCGAGTCGTGCGGGGTCCTCCCCCCCTAGCAGCACCGACGCCGGATCGATCCCCAGACCGAGCGAGGGCGTGTGTCCCCCCATCCCGTGGTCCGCCACCACCACCCCCGACTCCATCGCCGTCCGCTCGAGCGACGCGACCACCCCCTCGGCCGGGGACTCCCCCAATGCGACGCTCAGGACGGGCGCCCAGGCCGAATCACCAAGGCGCGCCAGATCCCCCGCCAGCCGGATCGCCCCGAGGCACGCGTCCACGGCGCGGTCCACGTGCTCCGCCCGCTCAAAGTGGGCCGAGGGGATCCACAGGTCAAGGCCCGTGAAGACCAGCTCCCGCCGACGCAGAAGCCCCCCCAGATCCCGCCTGGCGCTCCGGTCCAGCTCGCGCGCCCGAACGCCGGGCGCCGCCGCGTCGAGCCGCACGTACCGCGCCCCCAACCCCTGCGCCCAGGAGATCGCCTCCCGGACCCCGCCCGACCAGGGTGAGCCGGGGGACGGGTCCAGCCCCGCGAACGACAAACTCAGTGGAATCGGCTCGAGCACGCCATGTTGTAGCCCGCTCGTCCCTCGCGTGCGCACGACGCCTCTACCATCGCCCATGAGCCCCACGCCCGCACGCTCGACGCCCCACCGAGTGGTCGAATCACTCCACATCCTCGCCGCCGCGATCTGGCTCGCGGCCCTGGTCATGGGGGGCGTGGTCGCCGCGATCATCTTCTCAACCACCCCCACGCTCGATCCGAGCCTTGGCAGGTTTGACGCCTATCCGGGGGATCACGCCAACCTGCTCGCGGGGTACATCCAGAACCGTGTCTTCCTGTTCGGCGACGTCATGCAGTTCGTTGGCGGGGCGCTCTCTCTGGCCACCATGCTCGGGCTGATCCTCTTCTTCCGGTTCCCCACCCGCCGGATCGGGGGCGCCGCCCGACTCGTGCTGCTCTGCGCCGCGATCAGTGTCCTGAGCTACCACCTGCTGGTCCTCCAGCCCCGGATGGCCACGAATCTGCGCACGTTCTACGCCCTTGCCGAGTCCGGTCAGGTGGAGGAGGCCGAATCGGCGCGTGAGGCCTTCATGCAGGACCACCCCACCGCCAGCAACGTGCACAAGGCCCTCTTCGTGCTCGTGCTGGGTGTTCTCGTCGCCGGGGTCTGGTCCGCGACCGCCCCCCCCGTCCGGGAGCCCTCGAGCCGGCGCAAGGGAGGCTCGGCGTGAGCCCGTCGACAAAGACCCGCGCCGTGCGCACGCCGGGCAACCCCCGGGGGCTACGCGACCTCCCCTTCGCGGTCCCCGAGGTCACCGACGCCGAGAAGCGCCGGGCCCGCCGACTCGCCCAGGCGCTCGAGCAGCACTACCCCGACGCCCACTGCGAACTCAACTACACCTCCGCGCACGAACTGCTCATCGCGACCATCCTCTCGGCACAGACCACCGACGTCGGGGTGAACAAGGCGACGCCCGCGCTGTTCAAGGCGTTCCCCACGCCCGCGGACTACGCGAACGCGTCACCCGAAGAGATCGAGCCCTACATCAAGACCCTGGGCTTTTTCCGCTCCAAGGCCAAGAGCGTCCACGCCGCCATGACCGCCCTCGTTGAGCAGCACGGGGGTGAGGTTCCCCGCACGATGGACGAGCTGCTCAAGCTGCGCGGCGTCGCGCGTAAGACCGCCAACGTCGTGCTCGGCAACGCGTTCGACCTCAACGAGGGATTCGTCGTGGACACCCACATCATGCGCCTCTCGTGGCGCATGGGACTGATCACGGAGGACGAACGGGACGACCCCAAGAAGGTCGAACGCCTCCTGGTCGCCCTCTTCCCCCGCGACCGGTGGTGCCGGCTCAGTCACCAGTTGATCTGGCACGGGCGCCGGGCCTGCCCGGCGCGCGGATCGGCCCCGCACGAGCACCCGATCTGTGCGCGCTTCGGCGTGAACTGCCCGTGATCGTGGGCCTCAACCGTCCGAGGGCATCGAGTAGTCGTGGTCGTTGTTGTCCACGTTCACCTCGACGGTCCGGTACGTGTAGGTGATCCGCTTCTCGAGCCCGCCGATGAGCTGTTCGATCCGGCGAGGGTAGAGCACGCCACCGGCGTCCTTGTACTCAGAGATGAGCGAGATCATCTCCCGCGTGGCGCCCGCCGGGTCCACGAACTTTGTGCGTGTCCCCGCGAAGAGCCCGCTCTCAACGTCAAACATGACCACGATCTCGCGCCCGTCCTCGGTCTGCACCGCGACGAGGTAGACCGCCCGGTCCGCGACGGTCGCCTGACGGAACGTTTGACGCCTCGGGTAACGTTCCTTGTAGTTGGCTTCCCCATAGAAGTCCGCGGTCTGACGAAGCTCGGTGAGATCCTGGCCCGAGAGCGCCTGGGCGCTCGAACCGGACACATGCCGCCAGCCGGCCTCCCCGTCGTACCCGATGTCCATCGAAGCCCCCGCGGGCTCGGCCAGACGCAGGTGGAACTTGTCGGGCGCGTCCTGCCAGATGGTCAATCGAACCGCAAAGTCGAACGGAGGGCCCTCGTAGATGCCGGTGATCCGGCGGGAGGTCTGGGCGAAGACCGCCTCGCGACCGCCGATCGCCTCGATGTGACGCTCGAAGAGTTCGTCCGCCGAGGGCAGATTCGCGGTGGTCGTCTCCGGCTGCTCCGTCGATGCGCCGCCTCCCGCGTCTTCCTGAGCGGGCGCCTGGCCCGTGAACGGAAGGAAGAGGGCCAGGGCGATCAGACCGGTGCGGAGCATGTGCAGGACCTCGTGTGCCCCGCGCCGCCGCGCACACCCGCGAGCGGAGACGCGGGCGGGGGGAAGAAATACGCCCGTCGGGATTCGAACCCAAAACCTCTGGCTTCGGAGGCCAGCGCTCTATCCAGTTGAGCTACGGGCGCCGCATGGACGCGGGAGTCTACGATCGCCCCCGTCCCATGGCAACGACACCGCCTCAACCCCTGACCGCGGGCCGGGCCACCCCTCTGACGCCCCTGCTGGTCTTTGTGTTCGTGGCGAGCCTGGGAACCTCGGCGATTACCCACGGCGTCTACTTCCTCACCGAGTCCGTCCTCGGGTACGGGCGGGTCCGGAACTACGCCCTGGCCTGTGTCTTCGGCGTGATTTACATCGCCAGTGCCGCGGGCGTCGGCCCGCTCCTGCGGAAACTTGCCCGGATCGCTCCCCGCCTCTCCTCCCGGGGGCTCATCGGCGCTTGCCTGGGCGTCATCGGCCTGACCTGCCTCCTCCCCATGCTCGTCCGCAACGAGGCCGGCGCCCCCGCCCCCTGGACGCTCTGGCTCCTCATGATCAACTACGCGGGCGCCACCGGCCTGCTCTGGCCCATCACCGAGTCATACATCTCGGGGGGACGCTCCGGGCGAGCCCTCCGGTCGGCCACCGGACGGTTCAACGTCGTCTGGTCGGGCGCGACCGTCCTCGCCCTCCTCCTCATGGTCCCGCTCATCAAGTCCGCCCCCCTCTGGTACCTCACCGGCGTGGGCCTCGCCCACCTGCTCACCCTCCCCCTGCTCCGCTTCTTCGCCCGCGAACCGGCCACCCACATCGATCTCACCCTCCCCCTCGCCGAACCCCATCCCCCGATCTACCGGGCGCTCCTCCGCGTCGTCCGCGTGATGCTCCCCTTGAGCTACCTCCTCTCCGCGGCGTTGATCCCCCAGCTCCCCTCGGCGATGGAGCGTCTGCAGGTCGATGCGAGCTGGAAGCCCGGCATCGCGAGCGTCTACTTCCTGACGCGGTTCCTGGTCTTCGGGCTCTTCGAACGCTACCACGCCTGGCATGGGCGGGCCTGGGCGCCGATCGCCGGAGGCCTCGCCCTTGCCGGGGGGTTCGCGCTCACCGTGCTCGCCCCCGAGCTGGCCGGGGAGGCGGGCGCCCGGGCGTTGATCTCGCTCATCGCCGGCCTCGGCCTCTTCGGGGCGGGCGCCGCGATCGTCTACGCCTGTGCGATCTACTACGCGATGGAGGTGGGATCGGCCTCCGTGGACGCCGGCGGCGCCCACGAGGCCCTGATCGGGTGCGGGTACACCCTCGGCCCGGTTTGCGGGCTCGGGGCGGTGGCCCTGGCGCCCGTCCTGGGGCTCCGCGTCGAGTCCGCGACCACCCTGACGGTTCTGGTTGTTAGCATTGCGATCGGTATCGCCGGTTGGCGGGTCATCGCCCGTGCCGGGAAACTTCGGCGATTCTCAGACGTATGACCGACGTCCTGGTCGGGTATCGGGCGGTGGTCGGCATTGGAATACCGGCACAACTCCGCCCATGCGCACCGGCGCCCCCGACCCGGACGCGTTCGCTCACCTTCCCTTGGGTTGGTGGTCGAAACGGGAAGATGGACCGATTCCCTGGGGTTGTCGCTCGGATGGGCGAAACTTTGAGGATCCAGAGCACGGAGCGAGCATGATGCGTCACCAGCGAGGCTTGGCACGGACGATCACCCAGGCGGCCGCGATCGGTCTGCTTTCCATCGCGTCGTCCGGGGTAACTGCCCAGGACGACGTCCAGCTGGCTTCGGTCGAGGACTGGTCGAGCCGGGTCTGGAGCGCCGCAGGCTCCAATGACGAGGCCGCACTCACCGAACTGCTCGCGAGCATGCCCGCCCCCGGGGAGAACCCGGCGCTTCAGCGGGTGGTGGACCGCTTCGAAAGCAACCTCGCCAAGCGTGACCAGTCCCGGGCCGAGAAAATCGAGAAGGCCTCCGCCTCGCTCGACGAGAAGCTCGCCGAGGGCAAGGGGGACATCGGGCTCAGCAAGGCGCTCACCGCCGCGGTCGAGATGCAGCTGCTGATGAACGATGACGATGCCTTTTTCGCCGACCCGCGGATCGTCCCCCTGCTGAGCCGGGCCGAGCGTGCGGCGAGGGCCGCCGAGGCTCGGGCCGACTGGCTCATCGCCAACGAACTCTTCTTCCGGCTCTCCTCGATCGACGACTCGAACCAGAAGTACAAGGAGGATCTCGACCGCCTCACCAAGCGGCTGACGATGATCCGGATGTACGACCCGGAACGCCTCTGGGAGCTGCGCAACAACCGGCGTCTGGCCGAGGGCGAGGATCCCTACCCCCCCTACAACCGCTACGGCGATGACTTCCGCGAGAAGCTCGAAGGCATCGACGAGATGATGATCTACCGCGCCCTCCAGAACGCGGCGATCCGCTACGTCGAGCGGGCCAGCAACAACCGCCCCGACGGCGTCAACCTGGCCCAGATGCTCGCCAGCGGCCTCGACGCGGTCGAGACCATGGCCACGACGGACGACCTGTACGACGTCTTCACCGGTCTGGGCAACGCCGACCGGCGTCAGCGGTTCCTCGCCTCGATCGCGGACATCCGCCAGTCCGTCGAGAACGCCCCCCATGTGGGCACCCTCCGCATGCGGACCGTCATCGATGACCTCCTCGAGGCCAACGAGCAGACCGTGGGCGTGCTCAAGACCGCCCTCCTCCACGAGTTCGGCAACGGCGCGCTCGAGCAGCTCGACGACTACTCCGCCATCATCTGGCCCGACGAGCTGGCCCGCTTCAGACGCTCGACCCAGGGCGAGTTCATCGGCGTGGGCATCCAGATCCAGCTCGACGAGCTGCAGAACATCAAGGTCGTGACCCCCCTCGAGGGCACACCCGCCCAGCGCGCCGGCATCCGCTCTGATGACATCATCAAGAAGGTGGACGGCTTCTCAACCATCGGCTTCACCCTCGACCAGGCCGTCGAGGTCATCACCGGCCCCGCCGACACCAAGGTCACCCTCACGATCGAGCGGGAGTCCGAGGAGGGCGACGAGCCCGAGAGCCTCGACTTCACCCTCGTGCGCAAGCGCATCGACCTCCCGACCGTCAAGGGCTGGTCCAAGACGGGCGCGGGCGACCGCGACTGGGACTGGTTCGTGGACGAGGGCGTGGGCTACGTCCGCCTCACCGGCTTCACGGAGAAGACCACCCAGGACTTCGACTACGCCATCCGGCAGATGCGCAACCAGGGCCTCGACGCCCTCGTCCTTGACCTCCGCTTCAACCCCGGCGGCCTGCTCGACCAGGCCGTTCAGATCTCCAACCGCTTCGTGGACCGGGGCCTGATCGTCCGGACCGAGGACGCCGACGGCATGCCCGCCAGCGCCCCGCAACTGGCCCGCCCGATCGACCCGGCCCGTTCGCTCGCCGATATCCCGGTCGTCGTGCTCATCAACGAGGGATCGGCGTCCGCCTCGGAGATCGTCTCGGGCGCCATCCAGGCCGCCGCCCACCAGGGCAAGCTCCAGGCGCTCGTCGTCGGGCAGCGCAGCTTCGGCAAGGGCTCGGTGCAGAACGTCTACCCGCTCTCCGGCGGGCAGGCCGCGATGAAGCTCACCACGCAGTACTACCGCATCGACTCGCCCCGGATGATCCACAAGCGTCCCGGCGCGACCGAGTGGGGCATCGACCCGGATCTCGAGATCCAGATGCTCCCCGATCAGATCACCGATTCGCTCCTGCTGCGTCGGGAGGCCGACGTCCTCCCCCTCGATGAGAACGGCAACATCATCGTGGACGCCGACCGTCCCGACCCGGACAGCCTGCTTGAGGACGGCGTGGACCTCCAGGTCGAGACCGCCCTGGTGCTTCTCCAGTCCCAGCGCAGCGCCCGGAAGATCACCGCCCAGCGCGAGAACTGACCGGTCCGACATCCAGGCCCCGATCCAGCGGCGCCCCTCTTCCGGGGGCGCCGCTTTCGTTTCCGCCCCCGCTCCCTCCCGATCGAGCCCCCCCTTCAGAACGCCTAGACTTGCTCTTGGCGGGGCCGACACCGGTCCGCTCCCCCACCAAGAGACGAACGCCGACCCGCGAACTCGGAGCCGACGATGACCTCACACGCGCCCTCCCAGCCCGGAGCCACGGCCGCCGCCAAGGACGGTCCCTCCGCCAAGCTGCCTGACGACACGCTCAAGCAGTGGCTCTACGACATGCAGCTCATCCGGGAGTTCGAGGCCCGGACGATGCAGGCCTATCAGCAGGCGAAGATCGGTGGCTTCTGCCACATCTATTCAGGCCAGGAGGCCTCCGCCGTCGGCACCATCAACTCGGTCAACCACGACGACCCCATCGTCCTGGCCTACCGCGACCACGGGCACGCCCTGGCCCGCGGGATGGACCCCAAGGCCTGCATGGCCGAGATGTTCGGCAAGGTCACCGGGTGCGCCAAGGGCAAGGGCGGGTCGATGCACATGTTCGACAAGCCCAACCACCTCTTCGGCGGGCACGGCATCGTCGGCGCCCAGACGCCCCTCGGCGCCGGGCTCGCCTTCGCCGCCCGCTACGAGTGGGAGGTCCTCGGGTCCGGCGCCAAGAAGGTCTGCCTCTGCTACCTGGGTGACGGCGCCATCGACCAGGGCGCCTTCCACGAGGCCCTGAACCTCGCGGCCCTCTACTCCTGGCCGGTCATCTACATCATCGAGAACAACGGGTACTCGATGGGCACCGCCATCGAGCGCCACACCGCCAACCCGCACAACCTCGTCTCCCGCGCCATCGGGTACGACATGAAGTCGCTGGAGGTGGACGGGCTCTCGATCCTGAACCTCTACGACCACTTCAAGCCGCTCGCCGACGAGTGCCGCGAGATGCAACGCCCCGCCTTCGTGGATCTCAAGACCTACCGGTACCAGGGGCACTCGATGTCGGACCCGCAGAAGTACCGGAGCAAGGACGAGGTGGAGGAGTTTAAGGACCGCGACTCGATCGCGCACCTGGCCAACCACCTGATGTCCGAGAGAGGCTGCCTCTCCGAGGACGAATGGAAGGCGATGCAGAAGAAGATCAAGGACATCGTGCGTGAGGCGGTCGAGTACGCCGAGAAGGCGCCCGAGCCCGACGCGAGCGAGCTGTCCACGGACGTCTACGCCAACCCCCAGCCCAACCTGAGCCCGACCGAGGACTACAAGCACGGGGCGCGGAACCCGCTGCTCTAGCGGCGAGCATCTCGCATGGGCGCCACAGTCCCCATCCTCCTCATCGCCCTCGCCTTCCTCGCCCTGCTCCTGCTCCGAGTCGTCATCCTCCTGATCATGCGTTCTGGCGAGACCCACCGGACCCCGAATCGGAACACCCCGCCGCCGACCGTCATCACGTTCGACAAGCCACAAGGCCAACACCATGACCACCCTTGAGACCCCCCCCATGATCGAGACGCCCATCCACCCCGCCGTGGGGGATTGGACGCTGCCCGAGTTCGTGAGTGAGGATCAGCTCCCCAGCCGCGAGGGCGACCGGGTGATCCAGTACCGCGAGGCGCTGCGGGAGGCGATGAGCGAGGAGATGCGCAAGGACAAGCGGGTCTTCCTCATCGGCGAGGAGGTCGCCCAGTACAACGGCGCGTACAAGGTCAGCCAGGGCATGCTCGACGAGTTCGGGCCCAAGCGGATCATCGACAGCCCCATCAGCGAGAACGGGTTCGCGGGCGCCTGCATCGGCGCCGCGATGGCCGGCCTCCGCCCCATCGTCGAGTTCATGAGCTGGTCATTCTCCCTCGTCGCCGCCGACCCGATCCTGAACAACGCCCCGAAGATGCTCTACATGTCCGGCGGGCAGTGGGGCTGCCCGATCGTCTTCCGCGGCAACGACGGCGCCGGTGGCCAGCTCGGCTCCACCCACTCCTGGTGTGTCGAGGGCCTCTACGCCAACGTCCCCGGCATGAAGATGGCCATCCCCAGCAACCCCTACGACGCCAAGGGCCTGCTCAAGACCGCCATCCGTGACCCGGACCCCGTCTTCTTCCTCGAGTCCGAACGCATGCTCGGCGACAAGGCCCACGTCCCCGACGAGGAGTACTACATCCCCTTCGGTCGCGCCCGCCGGGTCATCGAGGGCGACGCCTGCACGCTCATCTCCTTCGGACGCCCGGTGAACTTCTGCATCGAAGCCGCCGAGAAGCTCGCGGCGGAGGGGATCAACGTCGAGGTGCTCGACATGCGGACGATCCGGCCCCTCGACATCGACTCGATCGTCGAGAGCGTGAAGAAGACCAACCGCGCGCTGGTGGTCGACCAGTCCTGGCCCTTCGCGGGGATCGCCAGCGAGGTCATCACGCAGATCACCGAGCACGCCTTCGACTGGCTCGACGCGCCCCCCGCGCGGGTCAACACGCGGGACGTGCCCACCCCCTACGCCAAGCACCTCGAGTACGACTACCTGCCCAACCCCGAGCGGATCGCGGACGCCGTGCGCCGTGTGATCGCCTGATTGGAACCGGAGCCCACGATGAAGATCCTTGCCTTCACCGGCTCGATGCGGGCCGAATCGCTCAACCGACGCCTGATGCTCGTCGCGATCGATCGCCTGCAGGAACGCGGCGCCGAAGTCACCGAGGTGCAGCTCCGTGACCTCAAACTCCCCATGTTCGACGAGGACATGGAGAGCGAACTGAAGGCCAAGGGCGAGCCGATGCCCGAGCCCGTCGTCCGGCTCCAGGACCTGATGCTCGACGCCGACGCGTTGCTCATCGCCAGCCCGGAGTACAACGGGTCACTCACCCCCGCGCTCAAGAACGCGATCGACTGGTGCTCGCGGCGCAGCGACGATCAGGGCGGCCTGGCCTGCTACCGGGGCAAGGTCGCCGGGATCATGGCCACCTCCGGGGGACGCCTGGGCGGCATCCGGGGCCTGCCCGAACTCCGACGCATCCTCTCGGGCATCGGCGTCAACGTCATCGCCCAGGACTTCGCCTGCCCCGGGGCGCCGATGCAGACCCCCGACGAATGGCCCGACGACATGACCAGGAGCGGCGCCCACCGCGTGGCCGACGCGCTCTTCGACACCACCTCGAGACTGATCACGCCGCGGGGCTGATACGATACGACCACGTGATACCGATCGACCCTTCAACCCTTCTCGTCTTCGCGGCGGTGAGCCTGGTGCTCAACCTGACGCCCGGCCCGGACATGGTCTACGCGCTGGGCCGACGCGTGAGTTCCGGCCCCTCCGCCGGGTACGCCGCGGCGCTGGGCAACCTCCTCGGAACGCTGGTGCACATCGGCGCGGCCGCCCTCGGACTCGCCGCGTTTCTCGCCGCCTCGGGCGACGCCTTCACCACGCTCCGTCTCATCGGCGGCGCGGTGCTCGTGGTCCTCGGCGCCCGCGCGATCCTCGGCGCCTCGGCCGAGCCGATCACCCAGCCGGTCGGCGGCGCGCGATCGCTCACCCGCGTGGTGGCCGAGTCGTTCGCCATTCACACGCTCAACCCGAAGGTGGCCGTGTTCTTCATGGCCTTCCTGCCCCAGTTCGTGGACCCCACGCTCGGGTCACCCTCGACGCAGATGGTTGTGCTCGGCCTCTGGTTCGCCGTGCAGGCCGCTCTGGTGATCTGCATCCTGACCGCGACCGCCGGGGTACTCACCGACCGGATCGGGCGCAACCCCAGTTTCCCTCGCCTCGCCCGCCGGCTTTCCGGGGGCGTCCTGATTCTCTTTGGCCTGCGACTGGCCACCAGTACCTCGCACTGATTGTCGGAGCCGCCCACCATGCCCATCGAGATCACCATGCCGCGCCTCTCTGACACCATGGAGCAGGGCACGGTCGTCAAGTGGTACGTCAAGGAAGGCGACACCGTCTCCTCGGGCGACGTCATCGCCGACATCGAGACGGACAAGGCGACAATGGAACTCGAGTCGTTCGACGACGGCAAGGTCGCCAAGCTCGTCATCGCCGAGGGCGACAACGTTCCGATCGGCGCGACGATCATCGTACTCGCCGAGGACGGGGAGAGCGTCGAGGACGCCGCGGCCAGCGCCGGATCGTCCGCCGGCGCCAAGGCCGCCAGCGCCGGGGGCTCGGACCAGTCCGGCTCGCAGACCGCGGTCGCCGACCCACCCCGGACCCAGACCGCCGACGCCCCCACCACCTCCAACGGCGCCTCGCCCGCCGGGGGACGCATCTTCGCCTCCCCGCTGGCTCGCAAGATCGCTCAGGAGCAGGGCGTGGACCTCGGCTCGATCTCGGGCACCGGCCCCTCGGGTCGCATCGTCAAGGCCGACGTGGAAGCCGCTTCCGGGAGCGAGGCGTCCGCCGGCCTGGTCTCGGGCGATGCCGCCGCCCCTCCCGCACCGGCGATGATCACCGCGGGCGCCCTCGAGGAGAAGCTCGTCCCCCTGAGCAACATGCGGGCGACCATCGCCAAACGCCTGGTCGAGTCCAAGACCACCGTCCCCCACTACCAGGTCACCGTCAGCGTCCGCATGGACGCCCTCGAGACCCTCCGCGCCCAGCTCAACGAGCAGCTCGTCCCACAGGGCGTCAAGCTCAGCGTCAACGACTTCCTCGTCCGCGCGTGCGCCACGGCGATGCACGAGCATCCCTTCATCAACAGCTCATGGGTTGAGCAGGGTCCCGCGATCCAGCTCCACGAGCGCGTCAACATCGGCGTCGCCGTCGCCCTCCCCATGGAACGCGGCGGCGGGCTCGTCGTCGCCACCATCCGCGACGCGGACCGCGTCGGCCTGCGCCAGATCTCAACCGAAACCAAACGCCTCGCCAAGAAGGCGCGGGAGAAGGGCCTCTCGATCGAGGAGATGGCCGACTCCACCTTCACCATCTCCAACCTGGGCATGTTCGGCGTGGACCACTTCACCGCGATCATCAACCCGCCCAACGCCTGCATCCTCGCCGTCGGGCGGGCGATCCAGAAGCCCTTCATCGAGGAGGGCGAGGACGGCCAGCCGGAACTCGTGATCGGGTCGGAGATGTCGATGACGATCTCCTCGGACCACCGGATCGTGGACGGCGCCATGGCCGCCCAATACCTCGCCACGGTCAAGAACCTGCTCGAGAATCCCGCGACCCTCCTCGTCTAAGCCGCGTAAGGGGGGTTACCGCCCGCTTACCTGAGTCTTCGGGAAGAACTCGCGCGCCGAATCCGTATACCGTGGTGAGGGATCACCATGTCCACACGCGACGACCACCAACCCGCCCCCCCCGAGAGCCGCCCCTTCGACCTGCGACTCTCCGGCCCGAACCTTGGCGAGGCGCGCCCCCTCATCGGGCCCGACCGCCTGATGGATCGTGCCCGGGCCGCCGCGACGCGCCAGGACGATCAGAACCGGGAGGCCGTCGCCCTCGGCAAGCGGCTGGTGATCGCGTTTGTCCTCATGGTCGCGCTCTCGGTCGGGTTCGTGGTGCTCGTCGCCGAACTCAACGTCTACGTCCCCCCGATCGTCTTCCTGCTCTCCTTCGTCGCCATCGCCGTGGGCGCCGTGCTCACCGTCCTCCCCGGCGCCGAGGCGCGGGCCCGGCGGCGCGACGCGTCGTGCGGGTGCGCCGACCAGGACGGGCGCCCAATCGGCTGCTGCCAGGGCCCTCGGCCCCTTCGCATGTTCCGCGACCGGAACTGACCCCACCCCCCGAAGCCCGCGCTTGATTTCTTTGACTTCCGGCTATCGTTCTCCCTTTGCCTCCCGAAGGCCGGAGCGCGCATGCCAACCCGAAACGACCTGTCCCGGTTCACCCCCAAGCTGATCTCCTGCCTCCGCGACGGCTACCGGTCGAGGGACCTGCTGGCCGATCTCGGCGCCGGCGCCTCGGTCACGATCATCGCCATGCCCCTGGCCATGGCCCTGGGCATCGCCAGCATCCCCCAGAGCGTCGCCGAGCAGATGGTCATGATCCATCCCTGGCTGACGCCCCCCGCCGTCGGGCTCTTTACGGTCGTCGTCGCCGGGCTGCTCATCTCCCTGCTCGGTGGCTCGCGGGTCCAGATCGGTGGCCCCACCGCCGCCTTCATCCCCATCGTCTTCGGCATCGCCTCCGCCCACGGCTTCATCGGGCTCACCACCGCCACCCTCATGGCCGGCCTCTTCCTCGTGCTGATGGGCGTCTTCCGCTTCGGGACGATGATCAAGTTCATCCCCTACCCCGTCACCACGGGCTTCATGACCGGCATCGCGGTCACCATCTTCGCCTCGCAGCTCAAGGACTTCCTTGGCCTGACGATCATCTCGCCCGAGGGGGAGGCGGTCGCCCTCCCGGTGGACTTCATCCCCCGGCTCCAGCTCCTCGGGGCCAACCTGCACACGATCAACTGGCACGCCACGGGCGTCGGGCTCGGATCCCTCGCCGTGCTTCTGGTGATGCGCCGCTTCCTCCCCCGCATCCCCGGCGCCATTGTCGCGGTCACCCTGGCCTCCGCCTTCGTCGCGCTGATGGGGTGGGCCAGCCAGGATTCGGCCGCGGACGTGGAGCACGCACGCCCGATGATCGAAACGATCGGCTCCCGCTTCGGGGGGATCCCGCGCACCCTCCCCTCCCCGCACCTCCCCCCGCTCTCCTTCGAACTCATCCGTGACCTGCTTCCCTCGGCGCTCACCATCGCCGTCCTCTGCGCGGTCGAGAGCCTCCTCTCGGCGGTCGTCGCCGACGGGATGACCGGCTACCGCCACCGCTCCGATCAGGAACTCGTCGCGCAGGGCCTGGCCAACATGGGCAGCGCCCTCTTCTTCGGGCTCCCCGCCACCGGCGCGATCGCCCGCACCGCGGCGAACATCAAAAACGGCGGGCGCACGCCCGTCGCCGGAGTGGTCCACGCCCTGGGTGTCCTCTTCTTCATGGTCGCCCTCGCCCCGCTGGCCAAGGCGGTTCCCCTCCCCGCCCTCGCCGCCCTGCTCATCCTCGTCTCGTGGGACATCAGTGATCTGGGGCACTTCCGCACCCTGCTCCGCGCCCCGCGCCCGGACATCCTCGTCCTGCTCACCACCTTCAGCCTCACCGTCCTCACCGATCTGACCCTCGGCGTCGGGTTCGGGATGGTCCTGGCCGCCTTCCTGTTCATGAAGCGGATGGCCGACGTCAGCGCAATCAAGGGGCTGCGGAGCAGCATCGAAGAAGGACAAGAGCTGGACACCCCGGACCCCAAGGACCCTGGGCGCCTGGCCGAGAAGTCCGTCCCCCCCGACGTGGAGGTCTTCGAGGTCAACGGCCCGTTCTTCTTCGGCGTCGTGGACAAGCTGCACGACACGCTCCACCGGCTCGAACGCCCGCCGAGGGTCTTCATCCTCCGCATGCGCTACGTGCCGCACATCGACGCCACCGGTCTGCACGCGCTCGACGAGTTCATCGGCAAGTGCAAACGCCAGGGCACGATGCTGATCCTGGGCGGCGTGCACGCCCAGCCGCTGTTCGAGATGGTCCGCGCCGGGCTGGACCGGAAGATCGGCACGGAGAACATGTTCGACAACCTCGATGACGCGCTGACGCGCGCCCGCCAGATCGTGGAAGCTCCCGCGCCCTGACCCGGCTCAACCCTTCTCCGACCGCCTCCGCTTGAGTTCGGCGTCGATGAACCCGCCAAGGTCCCCGTCGAGCACCGTCTGCGGGTTGCCGGACTCGAAGTTCGTCCGGTGGTCCTTCACGCGGTTGTCGTAGAGCACGTAGCTGCGGATCTGCGTGCCCCAGCCGCGCTGCTCGATCTTGCCCCCGGCCGCCTCGGTGATCTCCCGCTCCCGCTCCTCCTCGGCCATCTGCTCCAGCTTGGCCTGCAGGATCGACAACGCCTGCTTGCGGTTCTGCGGCATCTCCTTGTGGGTGCTCGAGACCACCTGGATGCCAGTGGGCTTGTGCGTGATGCGCACCGCCGTCGCGACCTTGTTGACGTTCTGCCCGCCCGGGCCGCTCGAACGCGCGAAGACCACGATGTCCAGGTCCCGGTCCGGGATCTCGACCTCCACATCCTCGAACTCGGGCGTGACGTCCACCGTCGCGAAGCTCGTCTGGCGCTTGCCCTGCGAGTTGAACGGGCTGACCCGCGCCAATCGGTGCGTCCCCCGTTCACACGCGAGCATGCCGAACGCGAACGGCCCCTTGACGTGCAGCGTCACGTGGTCCAGACCGACCTCCGAGCCGTGCGACTTGCTCACCTCTTCCACCTTCCACCCCTGCTTCTCGCAGAAGTAGAGGTACATGCGGAAGAGCATCTCCGCCCAGTCGTTCGCCTCTGTCCCGCCGTCCCCCGCGGAGATCGTCAGGAAGCAGTCGCGGTGGTCGTGCTTGCCCCCCAGCAGGGACTGCGTCTCGACCTTGGTCATCCGGGAGAGCAGGCTCGCGAGCTGCGCGTCCGCCTCCTCGAGCAGGTCCTGGTCCCCCTCTTCCCGGCTCATCTCGTAGGCGAGCTTCGCCTCCTCGAAGTCCGAGATCACTTCCTTCAGGGTGCCCACCTGCGCTTTGGTGACCTTCAGCTCCCCCACCACCTTCTTCGCGTTGTCCTGGTTGTCCCAGAAATCCGCGGCGCCCATGAGCCCTTCCAGCTCGTTCAGACGCTCAAGCTTCTTGTCGTAGTCAAAGAGAGTCGCGGATCGTCAAAATCCGCGCCTCAAGATCGCTGATCACGTTCTGGTGGGCTTCAAGCTGCATTTGGGCTCTCCATGCTCGGAACGAGTCTAGCCACGGCCGGCGAAAAAAGTCGACGCTCCGCGCCGGACGCCCCCGCCGGCGCCGTTGATCCTCCGGACCCACCACAGGAGACCACGCCATGCACCGACCCGGACGCGCCCTGGCCCCCCTCGCCCTCGCCGCCCTCCTTCTCGC
>MRWG01000865.1_pt1 | contig 24550 bp, 16 predicted proteins | sample 1013341 | NCBI WGS metagenome assembly MRWG01 (sample SAMN06117577, study PRJNA244670) | biofilm metagenome | biome: Water; feature: Cathode Biofilm; material: Biofilm; isolation source: microbial consortium enriched at the cathode of a solar microbial fuel cell | place: USA: District of Columbia ... | reverse complement strand
CGCCAGGGCCTTCGATCGGGCTGCGGCGGACCAGGCCAGCCGCCACGTCGACCGGCACGCCTATCGACCATGGCTGTTGGCGGGCAAGACCGTCTGCATCGTCGGCGCAGGCGGCATCGGCGCCGAAGCCGGCCGGCTGTGCGCCGCGCTCGGCATGCGCGTCGTGGGCACGCGGCGCCGGCCGCCCGAAGGTGCCGATGACCGGCCGGAGGGTTTTGCCGAGATTGGCGGCCCGGGGGACCTCCACAGACTGCTGGAACAAAGCGATGTCGTCGCGATCTGCTGCCAGTGGACGCCCGAGACCACCCGCCTGATCGATGCGGCGGCGCTGGCGGCGATGAAGCAAGGCGGGATCGTGATCAACGTCGCCCGAGGCGAAATCGTCGACGAGGACGCGCTGGTTGACGCGCTCGATTCAGGGCATATCGGCGGAGCCGTGCTCGACGTCTATGCGGGCGAGTTCGAGCATCCCCCGCCCGAACGGCTCTGGGGCCATCCGCGCATCCTTCTGACGCCGCATATCTCGACCGGCAGTGATGTGAACCGCCACCGGTCGATCGATCTCTTCTGCGAGAACCTTCGCGCATGGCTCGCGGGGCGCCCGCTTGCGAACGTCGTCGACTGGGGACGGGGCTATTGATCCGGCATGCGACATGGTCGCCGAGGCAGGACGAGCCGATCATCAACGGTCGCGAGACCACCAAACTCTGAAGAGCGCCAACCTACAATCGCGGGCTCAAAGGGGAGCAGGTCAGTCAGTGCGCCATGTGGAGGTCTCGCCTCGGAGTTCCACCGCCGCCGCCAGCACGGCGTCGACAATGAACTGGTAGCCTGTGCAACGGCAAATGTTCCCGCTTAGCCAGTCCCGAACCTGAGCCTCGGTCGGATCGGGGTTCTCATCCAGCAGCGCTACCGCCGTGACCAGGAAACCGGGCGTGCAGAACCCGCACTGCAGGGCATGGTGCCGTTTGAAGGCTGCCTGGACGGGGTGGAGCCGGTCGCCGTCCGCGAGTCCCTCTACTGTTTCGATCTTGCCGCCGTCCGCCTGACAGGCGAGAGCCAGGCAGGACCGGGTCAGCGCACCGTCGAGTTTGACCGTACAGGCGCCGCATGCGCCGTGCTCGCATCCGAGATGCGTGCCGGTGAGACCCAGTTCGTCCCGCAGGAAATCAGCGAGCGTCCGCCGGACGTCGGTCTCCCGCCTGTGGATTTCGCCGTTGACCTCGATTGTGACGGGGCGGCGCTTCGACGGTTTCATCTGACGTTCGCCTCCTTCTCGGCACGGGTCGCTGCGGTCGAAAGCACCTGTTCCACCAGATGGCCGGCGAGGGCCCGACGATAATCGGCGCTGGCATGGATGTCGGATCCAGGCTCGAGACGGGTCATGACCTCTGCGGCGAAATCGCCGAAGGATGCATCGGTCATCCGTTGCCCGATAATGGCCGTGTCGGTGAGCGCAAACCGTTCCGGTCGACCTGATGCGCCGCCAACCGCGACGCTCGCCGATGCGATCGAACCGTCGTCGGACAGGCGGACCATGCCAGCGACGCCCACGAGCGCGAAATCGCCGTGCCGCCTCGAAATCTCGTTGAATGCGTAGCCGGTCCGCGGCGCGGCCGCCGACATTCGGACGGCGGTCACCATCTCCTCCGGCTCCAGTCCCGTGACCAGCGCATCGTAGAAGAATTCGTCCGCGCTGAGGCTGCGCGTGGCCCTGCCGGAGGTCAGCACGAACTCGCATTCGAGCAATGTCGCGCAGATCGGCAGCTCCGCTGCGGGGTCGGCATGGCACATCGAGCCGATGACAGTGCCACGGCTGCGGGTTGCGACATGGCCTATCATGGCGCTTGCCTCGGCCAGCAGAGGCAGGTGACGACGCACCTCGGGATCCGTCTCCAGCCTGCGTTGCCGCACCATGGGGGCGAACGTCACGGTGCCGTCCTCGGTGCTGATCGTTCCGAACTCGCGGACACGCGCAATGTCGATGACAACTTCCGGGGCCGCCATGCGAAGGTTGAGGAGCGGCATCAGGCTCTGACCGCCGGCGATGATTTTCGCCACGTCGCCATACTCTGCGAGAAGCTCGAGACAGCCCTCCAGAGTGTCGGGTGCGGCAAAAGCGAATGCGGGCGGTTTCATATGGCGCCCCCGGTTGCGTGGGAACGCTCCCGAAGGAGGAGGAAGAGGTCGCTTTCGCTGAACGGCACTGAGGTAAGACGGATGCCGAAGGGCTCGAGCGCGTTCTCGACCGCGGCCGAGATCACCGCCGGCACAGGGATGGTGCCGCCCTGGCCGGCGCCCTTCATCCCAAGGGGGTTGAGGGGACTGGGCGTCGCGAGATGGTCGATCTCCACACGCGGAACGTCCATCGACGTTGCCATGAGATAGTCCATGAAGGTGCCGGTCAGGATCTGGCCCTCATCGTCGTAGACCACCTTTTCGAAGAAGGTGTTGCCGATACCGAGTGAGACGCCGCCGATCACCTGGCCGTCGACGATCAGCGGATTGGCGAGATTGCCGAAGTCCTCGACAGCGATGTAGCGCAGGATTTCAACCTTGCAGGTTGCGGGATTCACCTCGACCAGTGCGACGTGACAACCGGTTGCGAAGGTGTTGGTGGGCGGGCTGAAACTTGCGGTCGTGCTCATCCCGGGCCCGAAATCGGGCAGTGGCAAGGGTGTTCCGGATTCGCCAAGCGACGTCTTGACGATCCGGTCGAGCCCGACCCTGCGGCTGGGGTCGGACCTCAGCTGCACGTGGCCGTCAACCAGTTCCAACTCTTCGGGCCGGGCCTGCAACAGTACGGCGCCAATGCCGCAGGCCCGCTCGCTAAGTTGCTTCGCGGCTGCATTCACCGCATTGCCGGTGACGACGCCGGCACGGCTCGCGAACGTCCCGATGCTGTATTCGACAAGGTCCGTATTGCCGGTCAGCACCTTGACCTTCTCGAAGGGAACGCCGAGTTCGTCCGCTGCGATCTGCGCGAACGACGTCTTCTGCCCCTGGCCCTGGCTCGGTGTTCCCATCCGCACGGTGACGCCACCGTCGGCTTCGATCGTCATGCCGACCTCTTCGAAGGGGCCGAGCCCGGTGTCCTCGACGCAGCAGGCAATGCCGATGCCGCGATAGCGGCCCGCATCCCGGTGCGCGCGGCACTCTTCGCGAACGGTCTCGTAGTCGAGCATCTCGAGCGCACGTTCCATCAGCGCCGGCACATTGCCGCTGTCATATGTTCGCCGCGTGCCATCGCGGGAGATGAAGCCGACGTCGTAGGGGTATTCTTCCGGACGGATCAGGTTGCGGCGTCGAAGGTCCGCCGGATCGATGCCGAGCTCCCGGCCCGCCTTGTCGAGCAGGCGCTCCGTCACGTAGCAGGCCTGGGGCCGGCCGGCGCCGCGGACCGGTGCCACAGGCACGGTGTTCGTATAGACGACGCTGCACTCGACCGCATAGTTCGGGACGCGGTAGGGCCCGGGGATGTTGACCGCGGTCAGCAGCGGGACGACCGGTCCCCAGGGGGTGTAGGCGCCTGTGTCGTGAAGGAAGCGGCCCCGGATTCCCAGGATCACGCCCTCCTTCGTGGTGGCCAGTTCCAGATCGTGAAGCTGCGTGCGCTCGTGATAGGACGCCGTCAGGTGCTCACGCCGGTCCTCGATCCATTTCACGGGCCTGTTCAGCTGTCTGGCGAGTACAGGGATCAGCAGGTCTTCGGTGTAGGTCAGCCCCTTGTAGCCAAAACCGCCGCCGACATCGGGGTTGAGGACCTGGACCTGTCGCTCGGGCAGCCCGAGGGCCGCTGCAATCGCGGTGCGATGAACGTAAGGCACCTGGGAGACATTCCAGACGACAAGCCGGTCCTCGAACGCGTTCCAGTAGGCGACGATACCGCGGGTCTCCATGGCCTGACCCGCGCCGCGCTGGATCTGCAGACGCTCGCTGACGATGCAGGCTGCGCCTGCGAAGGCCTTGTCGACATCTCCGGTCTCGACCTTGATCGCGGCAGCGAGGTTTGAGGACATGTCCTCGTGGACGCGTCCCGATGGGACCGTGAGGGCCGACTCGAGGTCAATCACGGCCGGCATGGCGTCATAGTCGACAAGCACGAGTTCGGCCGCATCCTCGGCCACATAGCGGTCCTCTGCGACGACCGCGGCGACCGGTTCCCCGACATAGCGCACGACACCGTCGGCAAGCACCGCGGGGCCACGCGGATGGGTCAGCGCCGGGTTGGGATGACAATCCGGCAGCACGCGCGCCGCGGGCGGCAAGTCGGCCGCGGTGACTATCGTGACGACGCCTTCAACCGCCCGCGCCGCCGAAGCGTCAACCTGGATCCGGGCGTGCGCGGTCTGGCTGCGGACGATGACGACGTGCACCATGCCGGGGAAACGGATGTCGTCGATATAGCAGCCTTCACCGCGGATCAGCCTGTCATCCTCGGAGCGGACCTGCCGCTTGCCGAACTCGCCCATCGCCCGTACTCCGCTACTGCTTCGAGACGAAATCAAGGACGATACGCGTGGCTTCCTCAGGCTTTTCGACGAAGGGAATGTGACCACCGTCCTGCATCACCACCAGTTCCGCGCCCGGCGTGTTCTCCGCGATGATCTCGCTGAGCCTGAGGGGGATCAGGTGATCATTGGCAGAGCCGACGACGAGGGTCGGGCTCGTTATCCCGCCAAGACGGTCCGTGAACTTCGGTTCGCCGGCCTGCTCGGGCAGTTCGCGACCCCAGGCGAGAACAGAGCGGACAAACTCGAGATACCGCTCAGGGCTGTTCTGGCGAATGATTTTCTGGTTCGCCAGCATCTGCTGATAGCCCGCGTCGCTGTTGATGAACTCCCGGGACAGCGTCCAGAGAGCCATGTAGTCGGCGACTTCAGCGCTGAAGCCGAGCTTCTCGATCAGCCGCTTGCGCAGATCGAAATTCAATACCGCAGCGCGGTCCAGCTCGCTGAAGGCGCCGACGACGACGAGACTGCGAACTAGCTCCGGAGCCTGTTCGGCAAGCGCAAGCGCCATGGCGCCGCCGAGCGAGGTGCCGAGTACATGCACGGGACCGACATCCAGCTTCGGTATCAGCTCCGCAAAATCGGTGGCCCATTCCTCGACCGTATAGGGGCGGTCTCCTGCGCCGGACTGACCAATGCCCCGCGGATCCACGGCGTGGACGGCCATGCTCTTCGCCAGGAGCGGCGTCGCGAGCCGGTAATACTGATGATCGAGACCGAGGCCGGGGATCAGGAGGATCGGCGCGCCATTTCCCTCCTGGTGGACGAAGATGTCGACGCCTCGCACCTGGAACTGCGGCATTGTTTTCTCCCCTTGCTCTTGCCGAACTCTGACGCTCCGGACCGGTATATGTCAACAGACCGTATTATGGGTTTTATGCTGGCACTCGCATTTTTTTGGTGCCTATGCGAACCATATGCTTGGACATTAAGGTAGAAAATTGTATGACAATATGATTAATCCAACCAAGGAGAATTTGGTTGAGCGACAGTCCGTTGATGAAGGTGGCAGCGATCGCCGCACCGGTTCGCCATCAGGTGGCCGAAGCGTTTCGGACGGCCATCGCCACAGGCCGCTTCGCCCCGGGCGAACGACTGGTCGAACGGGAGCTATGCGAGCTTACGGGCGCTAGCCGGACTTCCGTTCGCGAGGCGCTCCGGCAACTCGAAAGCGAGGGTCTGATCGAGATGGTGGCGCACCGCGGGCCGATCGTCGCGAAAATCACGGCTGCCCAGGCGCGGGAAATCTACGAGGTTCGCGAAGCGCTGGAATCCTATCTCGGGGCGCTGTTCGTGAAGAAGGCGTCAGCCGTCCAGGTGGGTCAACTCCGCCGGGCGGTCGCCAGGGTCGAGAAGGCCTATGCGAGCAGGGATCTCAAGCGCATTCTGGAGGCCAAGGATCTATTCTATGGCATCCTGTTCAAGGGGGCCGCAAACGACATGATGGCTTCGGTCCTGCGAACGATGAACGCGCGCATCAGTCTGCTTCGCCGACTGTCTCTGGATAGTGGCAGCCGCTCCGAACATAGCCTCAACGAGCTGAAGAGCATTCTCGCTGGCATTGAGAACCGCGATGAGGAATCTACGATCGAGGCCTGCCGGACACATGTCCGTAATGCTTCCAAGGCTGCTTTGGAGCGACTTTGACGCAGAAAAATAATGGGCTGATGCAAATCCTCATAGACCGCAGTGAGCTATGCCCCGAAAATCGGACACCGCCGATGTCATGCACCTTGGTCCAGTGTCGCCCTGACCATCCGCGCCAGATCTTCACGCTGAAAGGGCTTTTGCAGTAGTCGCCCATTCGGCTCCAGCCACCCTTCATTCAACATGGAGGTCTCCGTATAGCCGGAGGTGAAAAGCACGGGCAGCTGGGGGCGGATCTGATGGGCAGCCTCCGCCAACTGGCGCCCGCTCATGCCGCCCGACATGACAATGTCGGTGAAGAGAAGTTCGATATCCTCGTTCTGCTCGAGTATCTCCAGCGCCTCCTGCCCGTTTGCAGCCTCCATGACCCGATATCCCAGCAGCGAGAGTTGCAACACCACGAAATCCCGGACCATCGTGTCGTCCTCGGCCAGCAGAACGAGTTCGCCTTGGCCTTGCAAGGCAGGAGCAGCCGGCGACTGCTCCCGGGGCCGGGTGGCCGCATCGGCACGCGGTAGGTAAAGCTGGATCGTCGTACCCTTGCCGACTTCGGAATCGACGTCGAGATGACCACCAGTCTGCCTGATGAATCCGAAGACCATGCTGAGTCCGAGACCGGTGCCGCGGTCGGATTCCTTGGTGGTGAAGAATGGCTCGAACGCGCGGCGCATCACCTCGTCGGGCATGCCGGTTCCGGTGTCCGAAACCGCGATGCGGACATATGGACCTGGCGCGAGGTCGGCATGCCACTGCACTGAATCCGCATCCAGCTCCGTGTTGGACACGTCGATCCGCAGCCGGCCACCCTCCGGCATCGCGTCCCGCGCATTCAGGCAGAGATTGAGGATCGCGTTCTGGAGCTGACTGGCGTCCACGTAGGCATCATCGATGCCGCGCTCATGGGAGATTGTAATGTCGATGTGCTCGCCCAGGGTCCGCTCCAGGAGTAGCCGCATTCCCTCGATCAGTGCCGCAACATCCGTTGCTGCGGGCGCCAGCATCTGGCGCCGGGAATAGGCGAGCAGATTATGCGTGAGCTCGGCGCCGAGCTTCGCCGCCTTCAGAATTGTGTCTACCAAGGACCTCAAGTCTTCATCGCGCCCGTCCAGCCGCTGCTCGAGTAGCCCGGCGTTCCCAATCACGACGGTCAGTAGATTGTTGAAGTCATGCGCCACACCGCCCGTGAGCTGCCCGATGGCTTCGAACTTCTGCGCCTGGCGCAACTGGCGTTCGGTTTCGCGCTGCTCGGACACGTCTGCGAGAATGGAACAGACTGCGGGCGACCCTCCCCAGTCGAAAACGGTGACCCGATTCTCGAGTTCGATGATGGAACCGTCCCGTCGTTGTCCTTTGAGGTCGTAGGCTTCTGGCGGGTCCTCGCCCAACATGCGTTGGCGGTTGAACTGCGCAATACGGTCCCGCTCCTCCTTCGGAAAAAGGACCAGGCAGTCGGGCAGCTCAAGAATCTCGTCGACGCTGGAATAGCCGAAGGTTCTTGCCAAGGCTTCATTTCCAAGAATCGGGGCGAAGTCCCGGTGAACCAGGATGCCGACGGGGGCCGAGGCAATCACCTTTTCGAAACGCGAATGCAGCTCCTCGATACGCTGCTCTGCCTGCCGATGCTCCGTGATATCGCGCGCGACGCCGACCACGCGATAAACTTCTCCGTCTTCATTGCGGACGGGAAATCCGCGATCCTCGATCCAGCGGATCGTGCCATCCGGCTTCGTTATGCGGTACTCGGCCACATTGTTCTTTTGTTGGCGTTCCCGGATCTTTCTACGGGTGTACGCACGATCATCGGGATGGACGGTTTCCATCCATGATCCGGGATTGCCGTACATCGCGTCGCTGGAGCGGCCCCAGATCATTTCATACGCCGGTGAGACGTAATGGATTCCACGATCGCGCGGGTCGCCGATCCACAGGACCTCGCCCACATTGTCGGCAATCAGCTCGAAACGTTTCCGAGTTTCCTCGAGGGCGGCGTTGACGGAAATGACTTCGGCCATGCCGCGACGAATGAAGAATCGGGAGATCAGGCCCAGGCCAAGCGCCGTGATCAGGACGAAACCCATTCCCTTGATGCTCTGGACCCCCGGCAGCCAGTCGCTGCTGAATTCATTTTCGACGAGCCAATCCGAACCAAGAATGTAGAGGAACCCTGCGGCCGCGTAGACCGCGGCGACACGCATCGCTGTCCCGCCTGCCGCGCCAAATCTCAATTTCCCGGCAGGGCCGTGATTCTCGTTGGTGCTAATCGGGAGGTCTCCATGATCGGATCAGGCTGCCTCCAACCAAGCAGTGTGGAACGTCTCACGGTAGGGCGAGGCCAATACCCAAAGAACAACTGGAGCGATAGTCTACCATCTGGGCATCCTCAGGATAAGCCCAGCATGAACCGTCCCGGGTTTGTCGGAGGCTCTGATGCTCGAATGGCCATTGGCTTGGCGAGCGCGCGCACCACATCACGCGCTAGAGAGTTGTTTAGGTGTGTTCGGCAATGGTGTGCCGCGAGCGTGTCTCCGCAGATCATTCAAGGGCAGGAATCAGCATAATCATGAAGATACTTGTCGTCGACGACGACCGCCTGATCCGGGACATGTTCACCAACAGCCTGGAAACTCAGGGCCATGAAGTGACCGTGGCCACCGACGGAGACGATGCGCTGCGCTTGCTCGGAGAGATGAAGCCGGATGTCGTGCTTTGCGACATCATCATGCCGAATCGTGAAGGTATCGAAACGATAGCCGAGATTTCACGTACCGAGCCGGGTCTCCCGGTCATCGCCATCACCGGCGGCGGCAAGCTCGGCCCGGCTCCACTGCTTGAGGCGGCGAGAAGGGCCGGCGCTTCCGCGGCCCTCAAGAAGCCTTTTGGAACGAAGGTTCTTCTCAACACGATCCATCAGGTCATGTCCGGAAAGGAAGCAGGCCCGGGCGAATGACCGCGCCGGACCCGGTCAGCATGACTCCCCGCCGCGCCGCTCGGCCAATATCCGACCGATCAGGGTGACGAGCACGCTCGGGGGAAACGGCTTCTTCAAGGTCGCGGCCGCCCCGAACTTCCGGGCCACGTCCAGCAGCGAGAGCGCATCGAGCCTTCCGCCTCCGGAAATCGCAATGATCGGCAGGGTCGGATAGGCCTTCCGCACCGCCATGATGGTTTCCACCCCTTCCTGCGTCGGCATGATCAGATCGGTGACCACCAGATCCGGTAGCGCGCGCGAGAGTTCCTGCATGGCCTGTCTTCCGTTCTCAGCGCTCGCAACAGCGTAGCCCGCTCCCTCGAGCGCTTCCCTCAGGGTGCCCAGGACCAGCGGATCGTCATCGACAAGAAGAATTCGTTTCATTCGTGGCTGCCTTCGTCGCGGTGCCGAACCATGGACATCAGTCCGAGAGCACCGTCTTCAGCATTGCGACAAGCTGGCCGCGGCTGAAGGGCTTGCGCAGCAGCGGAATCGAAGGGTCGTGCTCATGAAGCCGTTCGATCATGCTCGGATCGGTGTAGCCGGACATGAGTATGATGCCGCAATTCGGCCGTTCGCGGCGTATTTCCCTAGCGAGCCCATAGCCCGACATGCTGCCGGGCATGATCACGTCACTCAAGAGGATATCCAGCGCTGGCAATTCCTTCAGAAGATCCAGGGCCTCGACTGCACTTGACGCTTCATGAACTGTCAGACCGATGTCTTCGAGCAGCAGCCGCAGATAGTTGCGGACCCGGTCTTCATCCTCGACAACCAGGATCGTCCCTTCGAACTGATCTTCGAGATCCGCGGCGCCACCGTTGTTTCCGTCCGCTTCCGAACCGGTTGCGACAGGAAGTTCGATCATGACTCGTGTACCCTGGCCCGGCTTCGATTCCAGATGGGCCCTTCCGCCCGACTGGATCGCGAAGCCATGCACCATGCTCAAACCCAGACCAGTGCCCTGACCCACCGGTTTGGTCGTGAAGAACGGCTCGAAGGCCTTCTCGGCTGCACTGACGGACATGCCTTCGCCGTTATCGGATACCGAAAGGCGGACGAAGGCGACAGGGTCGGCGCGATTGTCCAGGTCCTCGCAGCGGAGGATGATCGTGCCGCCATTGGGCAGCGCATCCCGGGCGTTCAGTACAAGGTTCATGAGCGCGGTATGCAGTTGCGCTTCATCGGCCAGAATCTGATGGCAGAAATCCGGTGTTTCCACCTTGAGTTCGATATCCTCCCGGAGCGTTCGTTCGAGAAGCCGGGCGACATCCAGGAGTACCTTTTGAGGCTCGACCGCCTGAGGCGAGAGCAATTGCCGCCGGGAGAAGGAGAGGAGCCCGTCCGTCAGCGCGGCGCCGCGACCAGAAGCTTCGCGGATCGCAGCCAGCATGCGGCCTTCCTTTGTCTCGGATCCGATCCGGTCCGAGAGCATTTCCGCGTTGCCGGCAACCACCATCAGTAGATTGTTGAAATCGTGAGCGATACCGCCCGTGAGCTGCCCCAAGGCCTCCATCCTGCTGGCTTCACGCAGCTGCTTCTCCAGTTCCCGGCGGGATGTGATGTCCAGGTGGCTCACCAGCGCGCCGCTATGCCCGTCCAGGTTGACCGGCGATACCGTGGCGAAGAACCAGCGCATCTCCTTTTCGTCCCCACAGGGATACTCCATCTGGAACCGGTCGGTCTGACCCGACATCACGTCCAGAATGCCTTCCTGCATCTGCCGCGCCTCGACGACGCCTTCGGCCGCGGCCCGGGTGCATATGTCGATGTAATTCGCCCCGACACCACCTTCCGGCATCTGGAGGTCCCGGGCGTCGCCCTCCGAAATCCATGACCTGTTGACGAACAGGATGTCGCCGCGATGGTCGAGAACAGCGAGCATGCTGGGTACGCTGTCGAGAACCGCGCTGCGCAGATTGGACTGGATGCGACGCTCGTAGTAGCTGGCGATCAGGTGGCCGATAGCCTCGACGAACATCCTGTCGTCATCGGAGAAGGCCGCTGGGCGCGTGCTGTAGACTGAAAGTGCACCGGAAAAGCCGCCCGACGCGGTCAGCATGGGTACTGCAACTCCCGACCGTGCGCCCAATTCGACCAGACGGTGGTGCGGTCGGAATCTTTTTTCGGTCCCGTAATCGTCGCTGATGATGGTATCGCGCGAATGGAGAGCGAAGCCCAAATGCGAGTCCGTCCCTCCAACAAAGACGTATTCCTCGCGCGCATGCTCAGGCCAGCCATCCCGCGCTACGATCATCATCTGGGATCCCGAACTGACCTGGCGCGCGATGCTCGCGAAATCGCAGTCAGTTCCCTTTCGCAACGCTCGGGCGGCCCGGTCGAGGAAGTCCTGCGAATCTTCCGCTTCGGCCGAATACTGGCTGAGTCCGGCCATAATCTGCTGCTTGACTGCTCGATCCCGGGCGCGGTTCCGGGCTCTTTCGGCGGACCGCCGCAACGCTGCTTCCCGGTCATGGCTGCGAATCGTGAACCACGCGGCGGCGGCGGCAAGGAGAACCAGCAAAATTGCCGAACCAATATGACCGATCAGGTTCTCTCGCCACGGTGCAAGAGTTTTGTCGCGATCGATGGCGATCGCCGTCACAAGTTTGTGCTCCGGGATTACATGATAGCCAACGATACGTATCTCACCGTCGCTCTGAGGCGGCGAAGTGTATGCACCTGTGGACGCCGAGGGGATGTGTTCCGTGAACAGCGGCCGGCCAGCCAGGGAACCTCCTACAATATCGGTCGAAGGCGAGCGGGCGAGAACGATCCCGTCAGTACGTGCGAGAAGCATGACGGAGCCGGAACCAATCTCCAGGGCCGAGTGCGTTCCGGTCAGGGCAGACGGCTTCAGCGTCACGACCGCAGCATAGGCCACCTGTCCGGATCGATTGCGGAACGCCCGGACCACGGGTATCACAAGGTTGGCGGACGATCCCGTGGTCACTGGCGCTTCGATATATTTTCCGAGGTCATTTCCTTCGATCAGCGTCTTGATGCGGCGGGGATCGAAGAAGAGCACCTCTCCCGATGAAGCGCGGCGTCCGGAGGCGACGACGATTTCATCGCGATCAAGGACCACCACGTTCTGGAATTCTGGGGAACGGGAACGGAAGGCGCGCAGCAGGCGTCCGATGTGCGCCCGGCCCCCAGCATCCAGAGTGTCTGTCTCGTTCAGATGATCTTCCAGAGAAAAGAAGAGAAGATTGATACTGTCGAAAACCTGCTTGTGGGTGCTGGCCAGATTGACGACGAGGTTTTCTACTTGGCGTTCGGCGTCTTCGGTAAGACGCGTGTGGTCCCGGTACACGTCCAATGCCGTCTCACCCACCACGAGGACGGCGACCAGAAACGAGACAATCAGGACGCGAAGGCGGAACCGGCTTTCGCGCACAGGGGGGGAGGAGTCGCTGCCGGGCGCTTCCGTCACCGTGTCCGCCACCTATCCAGCAAGCGACGAATGTGCTCGATATCATCCAGAGTGCCGACGACGCGCAGGCTTGACCCACCGGTTCCAATCACGAGCATCGGGGTCGCCATCACGCCATCGGCGTATGCGCTCTGCGGATTTTCGAGCACATCCACGAACTGGAGGAGGTCGAGGTCGACGCCAGTTGCTTCGAGGGCGGCCTCGAGATTTCTTCGCGCCCTCAATGTCGTCGAGCTGCCTTCGATCCCGTAGAGGAGAAGCTGCCGGGGACGCTCGGCTTGACCGTCGCCGCCAATGTCCGGACGCTGAGTTGACGCCTCGATGCTCATCGACTTTCGGACTCCGGGTCTGAGCGTCGCGAAACGCTGATGCGCCGTCGACGCTCCGACCGCATCCGTTGACGCTCATCCTCCGCTTCTTCCAGTTCTCCGATCGTCTGGTCGCGGAGCTCGACCTGACCCTTCAGGCGATCTAGCTCGGCAGCCATCGCCTTCCGTTCTTCCAGAAGGGTCTTGCGGCGCCGGTCGAAATCGCGTTCTGCAATCCGCTCGTCGCGCTCCATCTCGAACTCGCGTTCCTTGCGCGCCGTTCCCATCAGGACCTCGCCGCCCAGTGCATAGACATCCACCAGATCGATCCCCTGGTCGGAGATGACAAGCTCACGGACCTGATGGGAATGCGAGGTGCCCCGGGATTTGACGATCGAGATGGCGCGGTTCCGCTCGCCGGCGTTGACCGCAAATGTCAGGTGAAGCCAGGTATCGGCAATGGTCGAGACATTCGACGCCGTATCGATATAGCTGCCCGGCTGCGCCTCCTTTTCGGTAAGCGAGGTCATCAGCAGCGTGATGCCCTCTCTCTTTGCATGGTCCATCAAGCGCTGGCCGGGCGTGATGGCGTGAACCTGCCCCGGCGCCTTGTGGATCGCGGACAGCGGATCGATCACCATGCAATCAGGTCGGAGCCGATCCATCTCCGCCATGATGTTGACGATGTGATCCTCGATACCCGCCGCTCCCGATCGTAGCGACAGGAAGCGGAGCAATCCTCCATCGACCTGCGATTGAAGCTCGAGCCCGATGGATGCGGCGTTTCGCACGATCTGTTCGCCGGCCTCGTCGAATGAGACCAGAAGCGATTTGCCGCCTCTGCGGCAGGTGGCTTCCAGAAAGCTTACGGCAAGCGATGTCTTGGCCGTCCCGGGCACGCCGCTTACCAGGATGGCGGATCCCCTGAGATAGCCGCCGCCCAGAAACTGGTCGAGACGCGCCACGCCACTGCTGACGCGTTCGGTCGAAACCTTGTGGCGGACTTCTGCGGAACCGGGATCGGCGATCGTGATGCCCCGGGGTCCGATGATGAACGGCAGAAGACTTGAGCTGCTGGTACTGCCCCGAAGTTTGGTCACGCAGATCGTTCGGACCGCCACCTGATCGACATGCCGCCGGCGCAGTTCGATACAGGCATCCGAGAAATAGTTCAGAAACGAACTTCTGGACGACGGCGAGGCGCCCGAGGCGTCAATCTTTCCGGTGAGCACACAGGTCATCCCGCGTTCGCGAACCCATTGCTTCAACCGGTAAAGCTCACGTCTGGCGGCCTGTTCATCACCCAGGAGATCGAGCAGAACGTCGATCGAGTCGAAGGCCACCCGCGTTGCGCCCATGGCGTCTGCCCTGGCGCCGAGCGCCGCCAGCAGACCCTGAAGGTCGAAACGGCCTTCGATTGCGACATCGGGCCCAAGCCCGCCTTCGATGATGTCGAACCGGCCATCCGCCCGAAGTGCTGCAATATCCCAGTCGAGAGCTGCGGCGTCCGCTGCAATTTCCTCGGCCGTTTCCTCGAAACAGACCAGAATCCCCGGCTCGTCATCACGCTCGGCGCCATGAAGCAGGAATTGCAATGACAGGATGGTCTTGCCCGAACCCGGCTCGCCATCGATCAAGGTGATGCGGCCGCGAGGGAACCCGCCTCCTGCCATGTCATCCAGAATTGTCGAGCCCGTCGACGCCTTGTTGGCCATTTGCATTCGTCCCGGGAAAATTCGTGAAGGGTCCCGTTGGAGCGCTACTCCTCTTGGCGCGGGATTGGATAGGTTAGTCACCTTGGCAATCTGGTTCAAGGGACCGACATTTGGGGGGCTGTTCCGTTAAGTTGCTGATCTTGAATAAAAATCCATCCAGCCATAGTGGCATGCGCCGGGGGGACCGGTTTCCGGCGCCAGGATGCGGTCGCCGCTGATGAAGCGTATGCCTGCAGCGGCAGCCGACAGCACGAGACTGGTCGTATCAAGGCCCATCACATAGGAGTTGAACTCGTGGGATCGGCATGACCTGGCGAATTGCTCGAAGGTGCGGACCATGTCTTCCTCACGTCGGCGGTCCCCATGGATGTCGAGGCCGACTGCGTGCACCCGTTTCGGAAAGAGGGAATTCGTGATCGGCACCTGATACCCGATCCGCAGGAAAATCGCCCTGCATTCGGGCCGAAGCACGTCCACCATGTTCTGGAGCTTCGCGCCGTTCACGCCGGGCGGTATGTCCGAAATGACGATGCAGAGCCGCTCGTGCCGGGCGCCCTCTATGGCCCTCACAGCGTTCAGGTAGCGGCTCAATCGCCAGCTTGTCGCCAGGGCCCTGAAACTGACGGGAACCGCAATCATTCCGGCCTGTCCGGCAGTCACGAACTCGTCTATCCGCGCCACGCCATGCTCGAGGAGCTTCAGACACAGTTCGAGCATGAGCTTGTCGAAATTGAGGGCTTCCTCGATCGCAGGAAAGCCCCGGTATTTCCTGCCACCGATCACGCGGAACGGTTCCGCCGAAAACACGCTCAGGACTTCGCTCTTGACGTCCCACGTAGCAGTGAAGTGAACATCGAACTCCGACAATTCGAGAGGGCGGGCGGTAAAGGGCGCTTCCGGCTGCTCTGCAGGTTCCTCGTAGATCAGAACCGATGACGTCCCTGCGTTCGATTTCCTATGGCTTCGTGGAATGCGACCGAGTTGAGGCCCGGCATCTGCAGACCGAGGCAGCTCCAGCGGCTGAACGCTCTGGTTGTCGACGAACAGCAGTCGGCCTTCTTCTGCCCCGTGTAGCCCGAATATCCGGATGTCATCGGCGCCAGTTTCGCCAAGCAGGGGCGCAGCCGCTCTCCTGCATGGGATCGCCCAACGCATGCCGCGGTTCGAATCGCGTTCCGTCGAGATGATCATGATGCACTCGGGCGCGATCTCGAGAATCAGGTCCTGGGGCGTTGCGACCTTCCGGATTTCGCTCAGCACGCGCTTCGACAGGCGTTCTGCAATACGCTGCCGCTGGCGGCTGCTTTCGATGTCGTGCGCGATCAAATGAAGCGACACGAGGATGATGCGATCCGCAAAGACGTCGGGCCTCGCGAGGATCTCGCCGGCGATGGCATGAAACGTCCGCAACGCCTCGGGGCGACCATCGTCCGGGCGCAGCGCCGCCGAGAGGATGGTCCGGCCATCTTCGCTCAGCCTGACTTGGATCCATTCGTCCTCGCCGGGGAGCACGAGTTCCAGCTCACGACCGCGCGGCGCACGCGCGGTTGTTGAATCTGCTTTCGCAGGCATTGAGAGCTGGTTTGGCGACATTGAGCCTTTCTGGCTGATCGCCGTGAAGGAGAGGTTAATGCTGGCCGCTCGATTGAGCCTCCCACATCCGTCCCGCTTCCGCGTTCATTTGTCCCGGTTCAGGCAACACCTGTCCCGCATCCTGCGGTCCACAGCTACCAGACAGGTGGCTCAGGATCGCGCTGCCCAATCCTGGGCGTCGGAAGCGGACGCCACCTCTCCGGGAACCCCGGAATCCTGCCAGCTCACGCGGGGCGCGGACCGACCTCTGACACCGGCGCCGCTCCGGGCCCGCCCGTGCACGGCATCATCGATCGCGCCAGTCCGAATTGTCGTTGAGCCGCAGAAAGAGCGGGGTTCCCTGATCAATTCGCTGCTCCCGGAAACAGCGTTCCCTGCAGGCATTTGCGAATTCCCTGCAGATGGATTCCGGCTCCCTGTTCCGGGACTTGAATTTCCTGTTCCTGATCACAGGGAATTTGCCCGAAAAGAAACAGGATTCCAGGGGGTTACGGCAACCAAATGCGCCCCACCAGGCCCGAAAAAGACGAAAATTCCCTGTTCTTCCCTGTAAACAGGGACCCACGTTGCAAGAGACCGGTTCGACCGAGACTGCGGACACCACCATTTTTCGACTGTGCGCCATTCCCTGTGGCAACCCTCTACCCGCATGGCCGGGGCTGCGGCCCATTCGGTCGCGGCCCGGTTGCGGACGACCCGCCTCGCCAATACCTCAAGGTCAGACCGGCCGGACGTCGGGCCCAGGGCCCGGCGCCGCCGCACCGGAACGCGACAGGTACAAGGAAAACAAGATGATCGACGTTCGGAATCTTCTCGAAAGGCCCGCCACACCGGCGGTTTCGATCTACATGCCGGTGCGCAGCATCGCGCGCGACCCCTACAAGCTGGGCAGTCATCTGAAGGGGCTTGTCCGGCAGGCGAAGTCGATGGCCGGCGACCGGCACGAGGAGGAGATGTTCGCGCCCCTTGCCGACCTGGCAGGCGATCAGGGGCCGTGGCGCCACGCCATGGAAGGTCTGGCGGTATTTCTCGCGCCGGGATTCTCCCGCATCGAATGGCTGGGATTTGATCCGAACAGCTTTGTGGACGTGGGCGACCGCTTCAACCTGCGGCCGCTGATGCCGATGCTGGAGCCGTCGCAGGGCTTCCTGATCCTGACCATCGATCCGAAGGAGAGCCGTCTCTACCGCGCGGCGCGCTTCGAACACACGCCGGAAGAGGACAGGGCTTTCGCCGAGACCCTGGCCGATATCACGCGCAAGACCGAAGTGGAGGCCAATGTCGGCTTTCACCCCACCGGTCCCTCGCCCACCACCGGCGGCGCGCCGACACCGAAGTACCACAGCCAGGGCGACAGCCCGCCGGACTACAAGCAGGTCGAACTGGACGAGTTCGTCGGCCAGCTCGCCAAAGCGGTGGACAGCCATCTCTCGGGCGCCAGGGAGCCGCTGGTGCTGGTATCCGACCCCAACCTGCTGGGCATGTGCCGGGAGCACCTGCACTATCCGCACCTTGTCGAGGAAGGCGTCGCCAAGAACCCTTCCGGCCTGACGCCCGAGGAAATTCACGGCGAAGCCCTGCTCCATGCCCAGCCGGCGCTGGACGCGGCCCGGGAACAGGCGTTCTCGCGCCTCGAAGAACTGGCGGGCCGGCACGAGGCCAATGCGGCGACCCGCTCGACGGACGTCGTGGCCGCCGCCGAGCACGCCCGCGTCGACACCGCCTTCGTCGATCCGGCCAGACCGCTCTGGGGCCGGCTGAATCCGCGCGAGGGCGACCTGGACGTCAGCATCTCGGGCGAGAGCGAACGCGGTCCCGGCGACATCGATCTTGTCAGCGTCGCTATCGCGAGCACGCTTTCGAATGGCGGACAGGTATTTCTGGCCGCGCGCGGCGACATGCCGCCGGGCGACGAACCGCTCTGCGCCGTGATGCGCTACTGAATTCCGGTCAGGGGGCGCTGTCGGCAGGCGTTTCGGCGTAGACCCTCAGCGTCGCCCCGGTCATCGCCGCCAGGCTGAACGATTCCGGCGCCCAGCGCCCGGCCTCCTCGGCCATGGCCGTCATGCGCCCGCGGTCCGACAGCAGTTCGAACAGCCGCCCGGCGAGAACCGTCGGGTCGCCGCTGTCGATCAGAATGCCCGTCTTGTCCGCCACCATGGTTTCCTTCGCGCCGCCGACATCCGTCGCGGCCACGGGGACGCCCAGCAACTGGGCCTCGATGAGCACGTTCGGCAGTCCTTCCATGCGGGATGTCAGCAGCAGCAGCGACATCATCCGCATCCAAGGCTCGATGGGCCGTTTGGCGCCGGGCAGGTGGATCCGGTCCGCCAGACCGCGCTCGCGCACCAGTCGCAGGAGCTCGGGCCGGAGCGGGCCGTCGCCGATCAGCAGGAAGTGCGCCTCCGGCAGCCGTCCGGCCAGTTCGATGGCCGTGTCGACGAACAGCTCCGGGCGTTTCTCTTCCGAGAACCGCATGACGCCGCCGATCACAACGGCATCGGCGGGAATGCCCAGCGCCCGGGCCTCGGCGGGCATCTCCGCGGCGCCTCTGAGTTGCGTGACGTCGAAGCCGTTGTGGATGACCCGGATTGTTCCCTCGGGCAGGCCGATCCAGTCCTCGTAATCGCGGGCGCCATTGTGGGAGTTGTTGACCATGGTGATCTGCGGCAGCCGCAGCATCTCCCGATAGCCCGGCAGCAGATAGCGGCGCAGGCGGCGTCGGGCGTCCGGCCGCGTGCTGCGCGTCCCCATCACGATCCTCGGCACGCCGGCCATCAGCGCCGCGAGACCGCCGGCGATGTTGATGGTGTCCTGCCAGAGATGGACGACATCCGGCCGCCGGCGCAGGAAAAGCCCGAGCAGAGGCAGGGTGACCGCCTGAATCTCCTGCGGCAGCACCGCGGCCAGGCGGATGGCTTCGCGATGGGGCAGGGCCTCTCGTCCCAGCGCCCGCACCTGATCGAACAGGTCTTCGCCGGCCAGTTCAAAGATCTCTCCGCCCAGTTCCCGGATCGACGGCAGGAAGAAATCGCGACGCTGATAGGGATCCAGGGATCGGACCGCAAGCTCCACCGAGTCGAAATCGTGGGCATTCGCCGCCAGGCCGCGCATGGTGTACATCACCTGGCGTTCCGAGCCGCCGCTGCCCAGGGTGCTGGTCACAAGCATCGCCCGGCCTTCCCGTTCGGGACCGGCGGGCCGCGGCCATCGCCCGGCGCAGATCGCCCCGTAGACGTCGTCGGGTACCAGCAGGTCGCGGTACTGCTCGGGCGGTGTCCGCGGCCAGTCGCGATAGGTTGCCGCCATGACGGTCGCCGCCTGCGCCAGCGCGGCGTTGACCGTGTCGTCGGCCAGCGTCCGCCGCCGCGCCTCGACGGCCTGCTCCCAGACGCGGCCATAGGCGCCCTGATACAGCTCGAACCGGATCGCCCGGCGGCGGATATCCAGATTGCCCGGTTCCATCGCCACGGCCTGCGCCAGTAGTTCGCGCGCCTCTTCGAAGATATCCGCGAGTTCGGCGAGCCGCGCACTCTCGGCCAGCCCCCGGGCGCTGTCGGTGGCGAGATGTTGGCGCGCGCGTTCCAGTTCGCGGCGGGCTTCGGCGATCTTGTCGGCGCTCATCAGGTTCTTGATGCGGCCGGCCCAGAAGGTCGGATTGGCCGGGTAGAGGTCCAGGCCCCGCTGGCAGATCTCCTCCGCCTCGTCGAGGCGGCCCAGGCGCTCGCTCAACGTGTAGCGGTACTGCAGTCCGCCTTCGTGATCGGGCTCCAGGTGCAGCAGTTCCTGCACCAGATCGTCGAGAAGCGGAATATCGCCGCCGGCCGCGGAAAGCCGGACGATGTAGCGGAACTGGATGTCGGGATCCCGCGGCCACGCGCTCTTCATCCGCTCCCAGTGGGCCAGCGCTGCTTCGTGATCGTGCTGCGATTCCAGCGTGCGGCCTAGGCGGACCAGCGAGATCCGGTCGCCGGTGAGGAATTGCATCGCTTCGTCATAGCGCCGTGCGATTTCGGTCCGGTCGCCGTGACGGTAGGCGATCAGCACGTTGTTGATCGGCCAGTACGGGCTGTCGGGCGCGCGCCGGCGGATTTCCTGGTTCTCGTGCTCGGCCTCGGCCAGTTCGCCCAGGCGCAGCAGGGCGTTCACCAGCGCTTCGCGGCTGTCCAGGTGGTCGGGGTTCAGTGTCAGGGCTTCACGATAGAACGCGACCGTCTCGGCCAGGTCGCCGCGCCGGCCGGCGCAGCGCGCCAGGAATATGCGCGGTTCGAACGGCCGCACACGGTCTTTCGGGGCGTCCAGCAGTTCGCGCCAGAGCGTCTCGGCGGCTTCCAGTTCCCCGGCACCGTAGAGGAGTCGCGCCATTCGCAGTTTCGCGTCAACCGAGTCCCGGTGATGTTCCAGCGCGCGTTCCGCCCAGGGCCGGGCGCCCCCGCGGTCTCCTAGAACCACATGGGCGTCCGCGAGCGCGAGCAGCAGCCGCAGGTCGCTTTCGCCGGGGTCGATCGCGGCGGCGACCTCGCGTAGCCGATCCAGATCGCCACGGGCGCTGCAAATCTGGACCAGAAGCATCCGGATCGCCGGATTGCCGGGATCCGCTGCCAGAGCAGCCTCTGCAAGCGGCAGCGCAGCGGCGCTGTCGCCGGCGCGCTGCCAGGCATAGGCTGCCTGGATGCGCGGACCGGCGCGCGAGGGCTGCAGTTCGGCCAGGCGGCCCCAGGCGAGGGCGGCGGTGCGCCACTGCTGCGTACGGTTGGCGGCGAACCCCAGAAGTTCGGCGGCTTCGGCATCGTCGGCGTCGCTCTCGAACAGCGACAACGCCTCGTCGTAGGCCTCCTGCAGTCGGTCAGCTTCGAACAGCCACCGCGCCTCCACCAGCCGGACTTTGCGTTCCGCGTCGGCGGTCTCGTCCTGCGCCTCCGCAATCGTCCCGCTGTCCAGGACTCCGAAGTCGACCTCCGGCCCTGTCGCCGGTTCGGGCGCCGATTCCGCCGGAGGGGCATTCGGGACTTCCGGCGCCGCACCGGCGCCGGCCTCGATGTCGTTCTCGGGGGCGGGGAACAGATCGGACTGATCCGCTTCCGCATCCAGGCCGGCCGCAGCGGGCAGGTCCGTGTCTGGCCTTGCGACCGCATCGTCGACGCCGGGGGCAGGTTCGGTGAAGGCCGAGCGCCACTTGCGGATGCGTCCCGCGGTTTCCGGAACGATCGTCACCGCCTGCTCGAAGAAGTCGTCGGCGATCTCCGGTTCGCCCCGGCGCAGAGCGATGCGGCCGAGGAACAGCAGTGGCTCCTCCGGGCGCTGCAACGGCGTCCGGTCGGTCAGCATGGCCTGCCAGCGCAGACGCGACGCTTCATACTCGCCGAGCCGGTATTCCAGCCGCGCGAGATAAAGGTCGGCGCTGGCCCGCGTCTCGGTGAAAGCGGAAGCCGCTTCCAGCCATGGCCGGGCGGCCCTGGCGTCGCCCTGCGCCCAGTAATGGCGGCCGGCCTGCAGGTTGAGACGCCCGGACTGCCGTGCCGCCGCGCGATAGGCGTCGGATTCGATGTGACGGCGAATGGCGTCCGTCTGCTTCAGCCGTTCGAGCAGGCGGATGCGGCGATGAAGCAGTTCTTCGTGATCGGGATGAGTGTCGAGGGCGAAATCGGCCGCCGCCGCGGCCTGGCCCAGATCGCCCAGATGAGTCAGGGCCTTGACGTACTGGACGTGGCCGGCGGCATCCGCCGGGTCGAGCGTGGTCAACCGGCCCCAATGCGCTGCCGCCTGGCGCCAGTCGCGTTCGCGGTTGGCCGCGATGCCGGCGCGTCGGACATCGCGCAATTCGCGGCGTCGACGCTGTTCCGGACCAGGCGCCGTTGCAGGTGCCCGCCCGCCGGTCTGCGGCCCGATCCCCTCTTCCGGCTTCGTGGCGGTCCCGTTCCCGGCGTCTTCATCGGACGGGCCGCCGGGCGGGCCGGAGAACCATCCCTGAACCCGCCGGATCAGGGTCGCGAACTGGCTCATGCCGCCTGGCGCCGCGTTACGCCGCCGCCGCGCAGATCGAGCCCGAGCGGCGCGCGTCCGTCGCCGTCGATGTAGGTCTGATACCAGAGTTCCAGGCAGAGCAGGGTCCACAGGCGGGTGCCGTGATTCTCCTTGCCGGAGAGATGGTCGTCGACCATCCGCTCGAGATAGGGCGGATGCATCAGTTCGCGCTCCCGGAAGCGGCGGGAAAGCAGGGTATCGCGCAGGAAATCGGTGATGTCGTGCGCCATCCAGTGCGCCACCGGCACGGAGAAACCCATCTTCAGCCGGTAGAGGCATTCGTGCGGCACGTGCGGCTCCATTGCCTGCTTCAGCAGGGCCTTGGCCTGCATCTCACCGTGCCGGGCGTAGACCCGGCGGCTCTGCGGCAGGCGCGCCGCCCATTCGGCAAGGACATGGTCCAGGAAGGGGCTGCGGCCCTCCAGGCTGTTGGCCATGGTGGCGATGTCGGCCTTCACCAGCAGATCGTCGGGCAGATAGGTTTCCACGTCCGTGCGCGCGGCACGCTCGGCGGCGGTCGTCTCCGTGCCGGCGTCAAGTCCGGCCAGCCAGTCCGACGGGGGATTGAGGCAGAAGGGCAGCAGCGCGGGACCGTAGCCGCGCATGCGGTGCTCGTCGCGGAACTTGCCGACGATCCGCTCGTAGTGGTCACGCGGCAGCGAGGCCGCGGCGAAGGGGCCGATGCCGCGCGCCAGGGCGCCGCGGGTGAGATTGCGGGCCTCGCCCATGCGCAGATAGCGCGAGTAGCCGAGAAACACCTCGTCGCCGCCGTCGCCGGATACAGCCACGGTTACGTGTCGGCGGATCTCCTTCGCCAGGGCGTAGGTGACCAGGGCGGAGGAATCGGCATAGGGCTCGCCGTACATCCAGATCAGTTCCGGCAGGACGTCGATCAGCCCGTAGTCCATCTTGTAGTCGCGGTGGTCCGTGCCATAGCGCCGGGCCACAGCTTCGGCATAATGCAGCTCGTCATTGCCGACATTGCCGAAGCCGACCGAGAACGTCTTGAGCGGTTCGGACATGCGCGGCGCCATCCGGGCGACGACCGCCGAGGAATCGACGCCGCCCGACAGAAAGCAGCCGATGGGCACGTCGGCGACCATGCGCAGCGCGACGGACTCGTCGAACAGCGTCATGAACTCCTCGAGCAATTCCTCGACGGGCCGGTCCGCCAGCGCCGGATCGACCGCCGGAAGCGACCAGTAGCGCCATTGCCGGATGGCGCCGTCGGCTGCGACGACCATCGCCGTTGCGGGCGGCAGGCGGTGGATGCCGGCGAAGGCAGTCTGCTCACCTGTGCAATAACCCAGGCCGAGATAGTCGTGGATCACTTCCAGAACCGGTTCGCGGGGGACGCCCGGCACGCGCAGGATCGCCTTGATCTCCGAGGCGAAGACCATGCGCTGTCCGTCGCGGTGGTAGAAGAGAGGTTTCTTGCCGAAGCGGTCGCGGGCGGCGAACAGCTCCCGCCGGTCCGCGTCCCAGATGGCGAAGGCGAACATGCCGCGAAGCCGGTCGAGCACGGCATGGCCCCATTCGCGATAGCCCAGCAGCAGCACTTCAGTGTCGGAACTGGTGCGGAAGCTGTGCCCGCACGCCTCCAGCTCGCCGGCGATCTCGCGGTAATTGTAGATTTCGCCGTTGAAGACCAGCGCGTGGCGGCCGTCTGCGCTGACCATGGGCTGGGCGGAGCGGTGGTCGAGATCGATCACCGACAGCCGCTTGTGGCCCAGGCCGACCGGACCGTCGACCCGTACGCCCTCGTCGTCCGGTCCCCGGTGACGGATGGCTTCGATCATGTCGCCAATCCAGCCAGCGGCCTCCTCCGGCAGGGGAGAACCGTCGAACTGCAGGATTCCGGCTATGCCACACATATTCCCAAGCTCCGAAACGCCACATGTCGGATGCGCCGCGCGGCGCCCACCGACTATCCTTCGCCGTCGCCGGGCGTCAGCCGCGAATAGATGATCGAGGCCGATTTCAGGTCCGGGTCCAGTTCCAGGGCCATCCCGGCCGATTCCCGTGCGCGTTCCTTTTGCCCGGCGCGTTCCAGGCATTTGGCGAGCTGCAGATGCGCCAGGGCGTTGTCAGGCAATTGGTCGGCCTGAGACTCCCAGTAAGGCACTGCTTCCACGAACCGTCCCTCGGCCATCAGCGCCATTCCGATGATCTGTTGCGCGGCGATGTTGTCGGGTTCGCGATCCAGATGGGCGGCCGCCAGCGGAAGTACGTCGTCGCGGCCCTCCCGATGGGCCTCCAGTGAGCCTCCCCCATTGAATTGGTCCATCCTGATGTTTTGGAACAAGGAGGATCAGAGATGGCAAGGAAGCGTCACAAGCCTGAGGAGA
>MRWG01000864.1_pt1 | contig 24570 bp, 22 predicted proteins | sample 1013341 | NCBI WGS metagenome assembly MRWG01 (sample SAMN06117577, study PRJNA244670) | biofilm metagenome | biome: Water; feature: Cathode Biofilm; material: Biofilm; isolation source: microbial consortium enriched at the cathode of a solar microbial fuel cell | place: USA: District of Columbia ... | reverse complement strand
TCTAATCACCGCAGTTGTGGCGTTACAATAACGGGGGTGGACTTTTCGTCAGGGAGAAGTGTTCAATAGGCTGAAAAATAACGGTGAGCCAATCACCGATCCAAAGGTACAGGGAATTGCGTTCTGACAAGCGTTGCTTTGCACGCCGAGCCTCTTTGGCATGACGGGCCGCCAGTTGTGGCTGCCTGCACGCGCTGTCTTGCGCTTGGCCGTCGGCGCGGTTTCCCGGCCGGAGTTATGACCTGAAGTCTGGGGGAAGCGGCATGCCGTCGCGAAAGCGGACGTCATGCCATTTTTGTCAACAGCGTCAAGACTGGGAGTGAACGACCCATGAAATTTTTCGATGTCAAATCGGCCGCGCTCGGCCTGTCGGTTGCCGCCTTGCTGGCAGGCGGCGCCACTATTGCGCAGGCTCAGGAGACCTTTGTCACCATCGGCACCGGCGGGCAGACCGGCGTCTACTATCAGGTAGGCGGTGCCGTCTGCCGTCTGGTCAACCGCAACACCGGTGACCACGGCATCAAGTGCACCCACACCACCGGCGGCTCCGTCGACAACATCAACGGCATCCGCAACGGCGACCTCGATTTCGGCGTCGCACAGTCCGACTGGCAGTACCACGCCTACAACGGCACCGCGCCGGATACTTTCCCGGACGGAAAGTTCGAGGACCTGAGGGCAGTCTTCTCGGTGCATCCGGAGCCTTTCACCGTCGTGGCGCGCGCCGATGCGAACATCAGCTCCTTCGACGATCTGAAGGGCAAGAAGGTGAATGTCGGCAACCCCGGTTCCGGTCAGCGCGGCACCATGGAAGTGGTGATGAGGGAAATGGGCTGGACCATGGACGACTTCGCACTGGCTTCCGAGCTGAAGTCGTCGGAGCAGTCGGCAGCGCTTTGTGACGGCAAGATCGACGCCTTCGTCTTTACCGTCGGCCATCCGGCCGGCTCCATCGAGGAAGCGGCGACGACCTGCGATGTCACCTTCGCGACCGTGAAGAATCCCACGATCGATAAGCTGGTAGAAAACAATCCCTACTATGCCTACGCGACCATCCCAGCGGGGATGTACCCCGGGCTGGCCGAGGATGTGACGGTCTTCGGTGTCGGTGCGACCTTCGTCTCCTCAACCAATACTTCGGATGAGACGGTCTATGAGATCACGAAGGCCGTGTTCGAAAACTTCGACCGCTTTCGTCGCCTGCATCCCGCATTCGCCAATCTGAACAAAGAAGACATGATCAAGAACAACCTCTCTGCGCCGCTTCATCCCGGTGCAGTGAAGTACTACAAAGAAGCGGGTCTGATGTAGTCAGATTCCGGAATGAGGCGGCACCTGAAAAGGCGCCGCCTCATTTCTTGTCTGCGCGACCGGCGGTCTTCCGATACCGGCTGCCACCGGGCAACACCATGGCCCGGCCGCGGCGCAGGCCTCTCTGAGTGGGGACAGGGGAAAGCATGGCCATGAGCGACCAGAACCAAGCCCAATCCGGGGCATCCCGCGACGAACTCGAAGATCTCGTCGCCTCGGTGGACACCGGCGGGCGGTCTCCGGACAACAAGAACATCGGCCTGTTCCTGGCTGCTATGGCCTTCATATGGTCCGTCTTTCAGGTGTGGATCGCCTCCCCGATTCCCTACGCCCTCGGATTCGGCGTCTTCAATTCCAACGAGGCGCGCTCAATCCATCTCACTTTCGCGATTTTTCTCGGCTATCTCATGTATCCGGCGCTGCGCCGTTCGCCGCGCCACTACATCCCTATTCAGGATTGGGTGATCGCCGTTGTGGCCGCCTGTACGACCTTCTATCTCTTTGCCTTCAACCAGGAGCTTTCACAGCGGCCGAACAACCTGATCATGCAGGACATCGTGATCGCCTGCATCGGCATGGTGCTGTTGCTGGAGGCGACCCGTCGGGCACTCGGTCCGCCGCTGATGGTCGTTGCCATCGTGTTCCTGATCTACACTTTCCTTGGCCCCTATGCGCCGGGCATCCTGGCGTGGAAGGGTACCTCCTTCCAGTCGGTCGCCTATCACCAGTGGATCTCGACAGAGGGCGTTTTCGGCATCGCGCTCGGCGTGTCGACCGATATGGTCTTCCTCTTCGTGCTGTTCGGCGCGCTTCTGGAGGGAGCCGGGGCCGGCAACTACTTCATCAAGGTGGCCTTCGCGCTGATGGGCCATCTGCGCGGCGGGCCTGCCAAGGCGGCGGTGGTCGCCTCGGCCTCTACCGGCCTGATTTCGGGCTCCTCCATCGCCAACGTGGTGACCACGGGCACTTTCACCATCCCGATGATGAAGCGGGTCGGCTTCTCGGCGGAAAAGGGTGGCGCCGTCGAAGTTGCGTCCTCGGTGAACGGCCAGATCATGCCGCCCGTGATGGGCGCCGCCGCCTTCCTGATGGTGGAATACACCGATACGCCCTATGTCGACGTGGTGCGTCATGCCTTCGTCCCGGCACTGATCAGCTATATCGCCCTGGTCTATATCGTCCATCTTGAGGCGGTGAAGCAGAACATGCCGATGCTGCCGCGCTCCTCCGAGCAAAAGCCGGGGAAGTGGGCGCTGCTGTCACCGCTGGCGACTCTCGTCATCCTGGCCGGCCTCGCCGCAGGGCTATACGCGATCGCCGACCTGTGGCTGATGTTGCAAACGAGTACCGCGCGGCTCGGATTCGTGGTGCTGGCCATTCTGGCGCAGCTTGGCCTGTACTTCGGCTTTGTGCGCACGGCACAGGGTGATGTCCGCAAATACGCGATTTCGGTCGGGATGATTGTGCTGGTCAATCTCGTGATCGTCTCCTTCGGGGCCTTCTTTCTGATCGACCTCCTGCGCAGCGCGCTCGGCGGAGCAACACCCTACGCCGTGGCCGTGCTCGTTTTGGTCATTTACATCGGCCTCATCTGGTTCTGCTCGCGCTATCCGGACCTGGAGATGGACGACCCCAACGCGCCGGTGGTGAAACTCCCGCAGCCGGGGCCCACCATCAAGTCGGGCCTCCACTTCCTGCTCCCTGTCGTCTTGTTGATCTGGTGCCTCATGGTCGAACGCCTGTCGCCGCCGCTGGCAGCGTTCTGGGCGGTGGCCTTCATGATCTTCATCCTGCTGACCCAGCGCTGGCTCTTCGCCTTCTTCCGCCGCCAGAATCTCGGCGGCACCCTGAAGCAGGGGCTCATGGAATTCGTGCAGTCGATGATCACCGGCGCCCGCAACATGATCGGTATCGGCATCGCCACGGCGACCGCCGGCATCATCGTGGGCGCGGTGTCGCAGACCGGCGTCGGGCTGGTTCTCGCCGAACTGGTCGAGATACTCTCGATGGGAAACATCATGCTGATCCTGCTGCTGACAGCGGTGCTCAGCCTGATTCTCGGCATGGGCCTGCCGACAACGGCCAACTACATTGTGGTCTCCTCGCTGCTTGCCCCGGTCATCGTCGCACTCGGCCAGCAGAATGGCCTCATCGTGCCGCTGATCGCGGTCCACCTCTTCGTCTTTTATTTCGGCATCATGGCCGACGTGACGCCGCCGGTGGGCCTGGCTTCCTTCGCGGCGGCTGCCGTTTCCGGCGGCGACCCAATCAAGACAGGCTTCGTCGCCTTCTTCTATTCCCTGCGTACAGCGGTCCTGCCATTCCTCTTCATTTTCAACACCCAGCTCCTGCTGATGGACGTGACACCGCTCCAGGGCGTGGTCGTTTTCATCGTGGCTACAGCGGCAATGCTCGTATTTACCGCTGCAATGCAGGGATTCTTTTTCTCGCGCTCACGCATCTACGAGACCGTCGCGCTGCTTGTGATCGCTTTTACGTTGTTCCGGCCGGGTTTCTGGATGGACCTCATCGTGGCGCCCTACAGCTGGCAAGAGCCGGCCACCCTTGTCGAGGCACTGGATGAAGCCGAGGTCGGACAGGAGCTGCGCGTGCGAATCGACGGCCTCAATGAGTTCGGCGAACCGATCAGCTTCTCTGCATTGGTGCCGGTCATGGAAGGCGCAAGCGGTGAGGAGCGGCTCGAGGCCTTCGGCCTGTTGATCTTCGAGGAAGGCGGCGAGGTGATCATCGACGGCACCGAGTTCAACTCGCCTGCCGCCGAGTCGGGCTTCGACTTCGATCAGAAGATCACCCAGGTCGGTGTGCCGGCGGATCAACCGCCGAAAGAGCTGATGTGGATTCCGGCGCTGATCCTGTTGGTGCTGATCGCCTGGGTGCAGCGCCGGCGTTATGCCAGGGAGGGCGTCGGGGCGCCCGCCTCTGCCGGATCGATGGGGGGAAGGTAAGCATATGTACAAGTCTATCCTGCTGGCGCTCGACCTGGTGCACGAGCAGTCCTGGGTCAAGGCGCTGCCGACGGCGGTGGAGTACGCCCAGAAGTTCGGCTCGACCCTGCACCTGGTGACCGTGGTGCCGAGCTACGGCATGTCCATCGTCGGCACCTTCTTTCCGCCCGACTTCGAGGACAAGGCCCTCGCCGAGGCCGGAAAACGCCTGAAGGCCTTTGCCAAGGACCACGTTCCCGGCGGCGTCTCGGTCGAGACCCACATCGCCCTCGGCCGCTCCTACGAGGAGATCCTGGAGGCCGCCAAGAAGATCAAGGCCGATCTCATCGTCATCGGCTCGCACCAGCCGGGGACCGAGGACTTTTTCCTCGGCTCCACGGCTTCCAGCGTGGTGCGCTTCGCCCGTTGCTCGGTCCTGGTGGTGCGCGGGTAGCACAGCGCCCACCCAATCGTGATCCACTGTTGATGACGGCCGCGGCGGCGGCGTGGCTATGTTTGCGCCATGATCCGCTGCGCCGTCCTTGCCGCCGCCTTTGCCGCGCTGTCACAGCCCCTGGCCGCCCTGGAGCCGCCGCAGACGGTCGACGTCGCCGCCGGTCCCTTCATCGCCGGCTCCGATGCCGCCGAGCGCGAGGCGGCCTATCGCCTCGACGAGGCGGCCTACGGCCATGACGTGACCCGCCGCCAGGGGTGGTATGCCGGCGAGCCGCCGCGCCACGAGGAATCCCTGCCGGCCTTCGCCATAAGCGTAACCCCGGTGACCAACCGGCTCTATGCCGCCTTCGTCGCCGCGACGGGGCATGCTCAGCCCGATGTCGACCGCGCGACCTGGGAGGGTTATGGCCTGATCCACCCTTTCGAGCGCACCCGCCGCCACGCCTGGAGCGGGGGCCGGCCGCCGGCGGGCCGCGAAGAGCATCCGGTGGTCCTGGTCAGTCATGGCGACGCCGAGGCCTTTGCCGCCTGGCTGAGCGGCGAGACCGGGCGCCGCTGGCGGCTGCCGACGGCGTTGGAATGGGAGAAGGCGGCCCGTGGCCCCGACGGGCGGCGGTTTCCCTGGGGCGACGCCTGGGACCCGGCGCGGCTCAACAGCCACGATGGCCCGGATGGAGGTGGGGGCCCCTTCGACACCCTGCCGGTCGGCAGTTATCCTGGCGGGGCCAGCCCTTACGGCCTGCTGGACGCCGCGGGGCAGGTCTTCGAGTGGACGGCGACGCCGGCCGGGCGGGAGAGGTACCTGGTCAAGGGCGGCTCCTGGGACGACCGCGGCTGCGGCGTCTGCCGGCCGGCGGCGGCGCACGGGCGGCCGGCCGGGCTTAAGCATATTCTCATTGGTTTTCGACTAGTCGTAGAATAACGGGCGAATCACACCAAGGTGATGGAGAGCGGGGTCGCCGCCGGCGACGCGCCTTCTTAAATAAGCGGGACGATGCGAAGCGAAGCGAAGATCAAGGATGCCGCGGTCGAGGGCGACCAGGAACTGGAGAGCCTTCCCGGCGAGACTCTGGAGCGCATGGCCGAGGCCGGCGCCGAGGTCGTCGAGGTGCACCGCATCCTGGCCAAGACCGGCGACAATATCGTCGGCGAACTGCTGAAGAACCACGGCACCTTCTACGAGTGGGACCACTACCCGCCGGGTGACGTCTACGACCATGAAACCCACGGGCAGTACTACTATCATGCCCACGCGGCCGATCAGCGCTTCGAGGGCGAGCACGGCCACTTCCACACCTTCGTGCGGCCCAAGGGGATGCCCCCGGGGATCCGCCCCGCGCCGGTGCCGGGCTACGTCGCGCCGGAAGACCCCAACGACGCCCTCAGCCACCTGGTGGCCATCGCGATGACCCCGGGCGGGCTGCCCTTCCGCCTGTTCACGGTGAACCGCTGGGTGACCGGCGAAGTATGGTACGCGGCCGAGGACGTCATTCGCCTGCTGGAGGTCTTCAAGATCGACCACGCGCAGCCGTCCTGGCCGGTGAACCGCTGGATCTCCGCCATGGTCACCCTCTTCGCGCCGCAGATCGCCGACCTGCTGCGGGCCCGCGACCGCAAGGTGGCGGCCTGGCGCCAGACGAACCCCGAAGGTGACGTCTTCGAAGACCGCGATCTCGAGGTGACGTCCTTTCTGGACATTTCCATCGACCAGCAGGTCCGCCGCGTCGCCCAGGCCCTGCTGGCGCGCGGTTGAGGTTAACCCGGGCTTAACATGGGCGGCCCGGCCGCCCCTTTAGGTCACAGGATTTTAAGCGGGAATTAACGTCACCTCTCGATAATCGGGATGTTGAGGCGCCTGCCGGCGGCCTTGGCAGTACCCGCGGGATTCCCGCCTGTTCCGGCTTGACCGAGAGAGAGATGACAGGAAGCCTTTCCCAGCAAGACGTCGCCCGCTTGATGGCCGATCCCTCGCCGGATATCCGCGCAGAGACCACTGCCAAGATCGCGACGCAGTACGACCGCAAATTTCCGCGCATGACCGAGGCCGAGCGCAAGATCGCCGAGGACATCTTCCGTGCCCTGGCGGCCGATGCCGAGGTGCTGGTGCGCGAGGCCCTGGCGGCCAACCTGAAGACCACGGCCGACCTGCCGCACGACCTGGCGGTGGCCCTGGCCAAGGACGTCGACAGCGTTTCCCTGCCGGTCCTGAAGTATTCCGAGGTGCTGACCGACGACGATCTCATCGAGATCGTGCGCGGCGAGAATGCCGCCGCCAAGCAGGTCGCCATCGCCCAGCGCGCCCGGGTCTCGACCGCCGTGGCCGACGCCCTGATCGACACCGGCAACGAGACCGCGGTGGCCCGCCTGGTCGCCAACGAGGGCGCCGACCTGACCGAGGCCGCCCTGGGCCGTGTCCTTACCGACTATAACGGCAGCGAGGCGGTCGCCGAATCGATCTCGCGCCGGCCCAGCCTGCCGCCGGCGATCTCCGAGCATCTCGTCTCGGCCATGGCCAAGAAGCTGGAAAGCTACCTGGTCAGCAAGCACGACCTGCCGGCCGATGCCGCGGCCAACCTGATCCTGCAGACCCGCGAGCGGGCGACCGTCAGCCTGCTGAGCCGTGGCGCCACCGGCGCCGACCTCGAGGAGCTGGTGTTCCAGATCCACGTGAACGGCCGCCTGACCCCGACCCTGGTCATTCGCGCGCTCTGCGTCGGCGACATGCCGTTCTTCGAGGCGGCCATCGCGCGGCTTGCCAACGTGCCGATGAAGAATGCCCGCAAGCTGATCCACGACGGCGGCGACCTCGGCCTGCGCTCGATCTACGAGAAGGCCAACATGCCCGAGCGGCTGTTCAGCGCGGTGCGCGCGGCGGTCCAGATCCTCGCCGAGGAGCAGTACGACGGCGGGCGCAACGACCGCGAACGCTTCGTGGCGCGCATCATCGAGCGCCTGCTGACCCAGTTCGAGGACCCCGCCTCGAAGATGACCCAGGACGACATCGACTACCTGATGAACAAGCTGCGCCAGCTCGCGGCCTGATCACGCGCGGTAGTGACACCCTTTCGGTAGGGGAGTGTGAGGACGGCGCCGGTCGCAAGACCGGCGCCGTTTTCTTTTGCGCGCGAGTTCCCGGCGAGGCTGGTTCAGCAGGACAGCCTGGTTCAGCGGGACTAGTTCAATAACACCCGGGGCAGCCAGAGGGCGATGTCCGGGAAGGCCATGATCAGGCCGAGGCCCAGAAGCTGCAGCAGCACGAAGGGAATGATGCCCTTGTAGATCTGCTGGATGCGCACCTCGGGCGGGGCGACGCCCTTCATATAGAACAGCGCGAAGCCGAAGGGGGGCGTCAGGAAGGAGGTCTGCAGGTTCACCGCCAGCAGGATGGCGAACCAGTAGGTCACCTCGAAAGTGTCCACGTGCGCGCCGAAATCGAGCGCGGCGACGATCGGCGCGAAGACCGGCAGCACGATGAGCGTGATCTCGATCCAGTCGAAGAAGAAGCCGAGGAAGAAGACGATCGCCATGATCATCAGCAGCAGGCCCCAGGGACCGAGGCCCAGCTGCTCCACCGTGTGCACCACCAGGTCGTCGCCGTGCAGCGCGCGGAAGACATAGGAGAAGCAGGTCGCGCCGAGGAAAATGCCGAACAGCATGCCGCCGGTCAGTGCCGAACGTTCCAGCACGTCCTTGAGGACGTTGAAGGTCAGGCGCCGCTTGAAAATCGCAAGCAGGATCGAGCCGGCGCCGCCGACGCCGGCCGCCTCGGTCGGCGTGGCCCAGCCGAAGAGGATCGAGCCGAGCACCAGGAAGACCAGGAACAGCGGCGGAATGAAGGAGCGCAGCACCATGAGGATCATGCCGCCGGCGGTGTCGGGGCCTTCGTCTTCCGGCAACGGCGGGGCCAGCTTGGGTTTGAAGCCGCAGAGCACCAGGATGTAGAGCATGTAGAAGCCGGCCAGCATGAAGCCGGGGATGATCGCCGCGACAAAGAGGTTGCCGACCGAACGGGCCAGCAGCTCGGCCATGATGACCAGCATGATCGAGGGCGGAATGAGGATGCCGAGGGTGCCGGAGGCGGCGATGGTGCCGGTCGCCAGCGGGATGTTGTAGTCGCGCTTCACCATCACCGGCAGCGCCAGCAGGGTCATCATCACCACCGAGGCGCCGATGATGCCCGTGGTCGCCGCCATGATGGTGCCCATCAGGGTGACCGACAGGGCGAGGCCGCCGGGCACGCGGCGCAGCAGCACCTGCAGGCAGTGCAGCAGGTCGCTGGCGACGCCGCTGCGCTCCAGCATGGTGCCCATGAAGATGAACATGGGAATGGCTGTCAGCACCAGGCTCTCGGCGATGCCGCCCCAGATGCGCAGCTCGAGATTGAAGAACTGAATGACGTGGAACTCGCCGACCAGAATGCCGATGAAGCCGAAGGCGAGGCCGATGCCGCCCAGCACAAAGGCGACCGGATAGCCGGTGAACAGCAGAATGCCCAGCGCCGCGAACATGAAGATCGGCAGGTAGGTTACGAATCCGCCTTCCATCAGCGCGGCTCCTGATCGTCGCGCAGCGACGCCAGCGGGACGACGTCAACCAGGTGCTCGACCTCGGCTTCCTCGATCTCGTGCACCTTGCGGCGCAGTTCCTCGGGGCCGAAGAGCTCGACGATCTTGCGCAGCAGCACGGCGATGCCAGCCAGCGCCAGGACCGAGAAGCCGAGCGGAATTGTCATCTTGATGATCCAGCGGTGGGTCAGGCCGGTGGCCGAGGCGGAGACCTCGTTGGTGTCGTAGGCGCGCTCGACGAAGTCGATGCCGAACCACACGACGACGATGCAGAAGGGCAGCAGAAACAGCAGGCAGCCGGCGACTTCGATCCACCACTGGGTGCGCTCGCTCAGCTTCTCGCGCACCAGGTCGATGCGCACGTGGGCGTCCTTGAGGTAGGCGTAGCCGAGGCAGAAGGCGAAGAGAATGACGTGGAAGTGCCACTCCGCCTCCTGCAGCTTGGTCGAACCCAGGACGAGGAAGCGCCGCGTCACGACATCGAAGATGGTGACCAGGATCAGCGCGAGGCCCGCCCAGGCGGCGATCTTGCCGATCCGGATGATGACGCGATCCAGTGCTTCGCTGATGCGGATCAGGAGTTCCATGCTGCCGTTTCCAAGCTTTACGCTGCGCCTGCCGGATCCAGCGTCCCTGAACGGATGGCGCCGGAGCCTCGCTTTGGAGTCTCCGGCGCCATTCTGCTTGGGATCACAGGGTCAAAGACCTACTGGACGGTCCGGAACGCTGGCGGCGTCCGGGTCACAGGTAGCCCAGATCGCCCCAGATCTTGTACTGCTCGCGGTACGCGGACAGCGACTCCCACACCTTCTTGAAGTTGGGATTCGATGCCGCCAGCTCGGCAGCGACCTCGTTCCAGGCCGTTTCCAGCTCCGCCAGAATTTCCGGCGACCAGCGGTGGATGGTCACGCCCTTTTCCTGCAGCTCCGCCAGGGCCTTGCCCTGAATGGCTTCGCCCTCGGCCAGGCCGGCGCGGATGTTGTCGCCGCAGACGGCACCGATCTGCGCCTTTTGGGTATCGCTCAGCGCGTCGTACTTATCCTTGTTCATCATCAGGTCGAACAGGGTCGACTGCTGATGCCAGCCGGGGAAGTAGTAGTGCTTGGCGACCTGGTAGAAACCGAGGTCGAGGTCGATGGCGGGCATGGAGAACTCGGTCGCGTCGATGGAGCCGCGCTCCAAGGCGGGGAAGATGTCGCCGCCGGCCAGCAGCTGGGTGGACACGCCCATCTTTTCCATGACTTTGGCGCCAAGGCCGAAGAAGCGCATCTTCAGGCCCTGCAGGTCGGCCGTGCTGTTGATCTCCTTGCGGAACCAGCCCGAGGCCTCCGGCGCGATGACGCCGCAGATCACGCCCTTGATATTGTATTGTGCGTAGAGCTCATCCATCAGCTCTTTGCCACCACCGTGATAGTACCAGCCAAGGTACTCGCCGGCGCGCGGGCCGAAGGGCACGGCGGCAAAGAGGGCGAAGGTCTCGTCCTTGCCGGTCCAGTATCCGGGGGTCGACCAGCCGGCGTCGACCGAGCCGGCGGAAATGGCGTCGAACATCTCCAGCGCCGGCACCAGGGCGCCGGGCTCGTAGAACTTGAACTGAAGCGATCCGCCGGAAACGGCGGCCAATTCATTGGAGAGGCGGATGCCGAGGGTGCCGAGCTGTGTCAGCTTGCTGCCGTAGGCGCTGCCCATGCTCCAGGTGATCTGTCCCTCGGGGGAAGCTGCCGGAGCCGGCATCGCCTGCTCCGAAGGCGCCGGGGCCATGGCCATCTTTTCCTCGGCCAGATACTTCATGCCGACGAAGCCGCCGGCGACAGCGCCCACGACCAATCCGCCCACTAGAAGCAGGATACCTTTTGAACCGCTCATGCGCGATGTCTCCTCCCATTCATTTCCAACCCACCACCATTGCGGGCGAGTTTTGTTGCTTTTCCTTCAGCGCTCCTTTCGGGAACATTGCCGCGAGGAGCATCAAAGCGAACCGAAGCTAGCCCATGGTACTACGACGAACAAGCTCAATGCACAGTAATTAAAGGTCAATTGGGGCGCGGCAAGACTTGTGTGACAGTGAATGACCGATCTCAGCCGGGGGCTTCCGGGGCCAGCTTGCCGCGCCCCAGCAGGCCGATTTCCTGATAAAATCGCAGGGCGCCGTCGTGCAGCGGAATGCCGATGCCCTCGAGCGCCGTCTCCAGCCGGATGCTGCTGCCCTTGGCATGACCACGGTCGAGCAGGCGCCGCGCATCGCTGCGCCACAGCGCGACGAGGATGTCGTAGATGGTCTCGGCGCTGACGTCTTCCCGGGTGATCCACTGCGCCGCCACGGTAATGGTCTCGACACCCGCGACGCCGCTGTAGACGCCGACGGGGATATGGCCCGTCTGCAGGAAGGGATTGCGGGCGACCAGCGCGGCGCTCTCGCTGCCGGTGATCGGCAGCAAGGCTATGGCCGTCTGCTCGCTGGCCCATTGTATGACCGTGGCCGGATAGCCGGCGACCAGGAAGAAGCAATCGAGATCGCCGGAAACGAGTCGCTCCATGGCGTCGTCGGACTTCAGGTAGGAGACCTTCATGGTCGCTTCGGTAAGCCCATAGGCCTCCAGCACCAGGCGCGCGCCGACCAGGGTGCCGGAACCGGCCTCGTCCAGCGCCACGCGCTTGCCGACGAGATCGCGCACACCGGCAATGCCGCTGTCGCGCCGCACGACGATGTGGAAGGATTCCGGATAGAGGTTGGCGATGGCGCGCAGCGACGTCTGGCGGCCTTCGCCGGCAAAAGCATTCACACCGGAATAGGCCCAGAACGCCACGTCGGACTGTACGAAGCCGGATTCGATGCGGCCGGCGACGATGTCCTTCACATTGGCCACCGAGCCGCTGGACGACTGCGCCACCGCGACCAGGCCCGGAACGCCGCAGCTCTCGCCGGTTTCGCAGGTGCCGGCCGGATTGCTGATCGCCTGGGCCACCAGCCCGGCGATGGGGTAGTAGGTGCCGCCGACTCCGCCGGTCCCGATGCGGAACAGGGAAAGCTGCTCTGCCGCGCCCGGCAGGCTGCAGGCGAGCCCGGCTGCCGCGATAATGGCGGCCAGGGCCGCGCGGCGAAACGCCTTCATGATGCCTCTCAAGGATTCAGTACGTCGGCGACGACTCCTGTCGGCGCCGGACCCCCGAAGGACGTGCGACCGGATCGGGGCCGCCGGGGGGAATCCTGGCGGCCTGCGCCGCCGGAGGGTCCGAAACCGCAGGCATAGCGCCCCAATAGCGCCCGCAGGTCAACAGGACAGTCGGCCCAATTTGGGGGGATGGGTCGGCGGAGGGAGCGGACGGAAAAGGGGGGTAAACCGGGTGCCTGGCGGTTGCTTCGCCGCCATTGCATTGCGTTCGGGGAGCCGCTATAACGCCGCCGCGCCGGGGAGTAGCTCAGCCTGGTAGAGCACTACGTTCGGGACGTAGGGGCCGGAGGTTCAAATCCTCTCTCCCCGACCAATCTTTTCAAGGACTTAGCCCGCATTTTCTGCCTCGGGGGCGATCCGGATTGGAACGGCGCAAGCGACCGCGACAGCGGTCTTTCCTGCCAGCGAGCTATCCCGCCTGACGCCGCCCGTTGCCGCTTGAGCCGGCGATGCCGGCTGCGTCCGGGGCCTCGCCCTCCGCGGGGGCCGGCTGCGGCAGCGCGCGGGGCGGCACGAAGGGCTCCCGGCTCTTCGGGTGGCGCAGGCGGCCGACACCCAGCAGCCCCCGCACGCCCCCCAGCAGCTTGTCGAAATTGCCGCCACGGGCCTCTTCCGCCGCATCCTGTGCACTGACGTGGAACGGGTCGGCGTGAATCTGATCGCGGCCGATGCCCGAATCGGACACCGCCTGCGAGACCGAAGACACCATCTCCGGCGGTCCGGCCACGTAGAACTGGGCGCCACGGTGAGCGTCGAGATCCTGCAGCACGACCTCGGCGAGGTTGCCGGTGCGCCGTGCGGTGCTTCCCTCCGGTTCCGACAGCACGGTGTCGACCCGCAGGTTGGGATAGCGCGATACCAGCACCTGCAGTTCCGGCTCGGCATAGACATGCGTCTCGTTGCGGACGCCGAAATAGAGATGCACGCGGCGGTCCGGCCGGCCCTTGAGGGCGGTCTGCACGATCGACTTCGCCGGCGCCAGGCCCGAGCTGCCGGCGACCAGCACCAGAGGGCTGTTGTCTTCCGGCTTCAGGTGCGCGCTGCCGTAGGGTCCTTCGACCTGCACGCTGTCGCCGACTTTCAGTTCATCGGCCAGAAAGTCGCTGACGCGGCCGCCGGGGATCAGGCGGATGTGGAACTCCAGCACTTCCTCGCCGGGCATGTTGGCCATTGAGTAGGCGCGCGCCGGCAGATCGCCGAACTTCAGGCGGGCGAACTGTCCGGCGGCGAACTGCAACGGCTCCTCCGGCCAGAGGTAGAGGCGTTTGATGAGCGGGCTGACCTGTTCGATGTTGGTGACCTGGGCGGCGAGGCGGCGCACCGGCAGCTCGACGCTGACGGTGCCGCCGAGCCAGGAAACGTGCACGTCGCTGCGCGGCCTGGCACGACAGGCCAGCACGAAGCCGGCGGCTTTCTCCGCAGCGCTGAGCGCGGCGCTGTCGTAGTTTTTCATCGCCACGTCGCCCGACAGCAGCATGCACTTGCAGGTGCCGCATTCGCCGGTACGGCAGCCGTGCGGGAAGGGCACGCCCCCGTCCAGGGCTGCATCGAGAATCGTCGACCTGCCGGTTTCGATCGGGAGGGGCCACTGTCGGATTGTCAGTTTCGGCATGGTCGCTCTCCCTGAATGACCGTCAACGAAGCTGGATCTGCAGCGGGCGCAGATGGAACGAGTGGCGCGTCTGCGTGTGATCGAAGACCGAGACCCAAATGAAAGTGCCGTCGCCCAGGGCGACGTCGTAATCCGACTCGCTGGCAATCTTGCGCTTGACCTCCAGGCGCCACCAGCCGTCGCGCCATTCGGCAGCCGCCGCAACGTCGCCACGGTCGCCCTCGAAGGGCGCCTCGGCGATGACGCTGGGCATCACGGTGCCGACCGGGTAGCGGGCATCGAGCTCCGGTGTCGCCTCTACCATGAGGTCGCGCGGCATCCACCAGAGCCCGCCGTCGCTGACTGCGGGGTCGAGGTCGATCGCGCCCATGCGGGCCTGCAACTCTTCCGGCGAGCGCGGCAGCCAGCGCGGCTCGATGATCTCGTCGCTGAAAGCCTTCCAGTTCATGGTGTAGCCGCCGGCGGTCTTCGGGTCCTGGGTGTAGCCGGCGGTGTAGCGCGCGTTGGGATCTTCCGGCGGGGTCAGCGGCGGGCCGAAATGGTCGTCGTCGATCTGGCCCAGGGCGCCGGTGCGCACCGACTTCCAATGCCAGACGTCGACCAGGGTACCGTCGGTGGTGTAGTGCAGGCCACGCCCGTTGGGCCCGCCGGGGCGGCCGTCGAGCGGCTGCGGGCCGAGATGCGAGGTGTTCAGCGCGGCGAGGTGGGAGTCGCGCGACAGCATGACGGCGAACTTGTCCTCGTAGAAGACGTTCTCGTCCTGGCGTGCGTAGTCGTACTGCAGCACCCGCCAGCCTTTCTCGGTTTTCTCCAGCGGCAGGTGCTTCTGGCTGCGCGTCGCGTCGGGCCACTCGAACAGCATGTAGGCGTGGTCGCCGTCGTGGACCGCGCGGACCCGCACGAGGATGCTGCCCGCAGGCAGGTTCTTGCCGTTGTGGGTCTCCACTTCGACGGCCTCGGCCGCCTGCCAGGCCGCGTCGTCGATGTCGCCGTCGAGGCGCGGCGGGGTTTCGGTCCTGGCCATCACGAGGCTCTGCAGGGTCGCCTGGTCGACGGCGAAGAGGCCGACGGCAAAGGCGCTGGCGGAGGCCAGGGCGATCGCAGCTGCAGCTACATAGGCGATGCGCGGCGTGAGGATCTTCAGCAGGCCGCGCCAGCCGGACATCGCCCATTGGGCGGCGATGTGCAGCAGAACGTAGGCCACCAGGCTCCAGGCCAGGATGCGGTGGACGGTAACGATCGTGGCCTGCGACAGCGGCGAGATATTGAAATAGAGCAGGCTGCCGGAGATCACCGCGGCGGCGACCAGCAGGAAGGCAATCCAATAGACCACCACGTTGATCGCCTGCCAGCGGGTGCGGCGGTCGCGCGAGGACAGCGCCCGCAGGCGGCTGCCGTCCAGGGCGACGCGCGGGCCGAGCTGGGCGATCAGCAGGAAGGCGATATAGCCGATGCAGACCGCGCCCAGGGCCCAGGCGGACCAGATGTGCAGTACGTAGACGTTGCCTTGCGGCAGGATGCCGGAGAGGGCGCGCGACCAGGAGGCATCGGGCGAGTCGCCTGCGATGCGTAGACCGGTAACAAGGTTAACAATGAAGAGGGCGACGACGGTCCAGTGGAGAATGGAGGTAGCGAAATCGCTTCTCAGGCGCTGACGCAGTGCGCCTTCAGACGGCGATCCGGACGGATCGATCTCTTGCACTTCTGGGCCCCCTGCACGTTCGGTCCCTCCTGAAACCCGCCCATTTTCAGCGGCTTGCCTGCGCCAGCTTCTTCTCGGGCGGTAGCGCCGGGGGCTCACCGCTTTCGCCACAGTCGCCCACCGAAAGAGGTAGGTAGATGGTGGCGGTGGTACCCACTCCGCGCTCGCTACTCAACCTTAGCTCACCGGAGTGCAGTTCTACTAGCGCTTTTGTCAGGGGAAGACCCAGTCCGGTGCCCTCGAAACGCCGGGAAAGGGAGTTGTCGATCTGGCTAAATGGTTGCATCGCAAGAGAAATTTCCTGCTCAGTCATGCCGATACCGTTGTCAATGACATACAACTCTGAGGCGCCGTCGTCGGCCAGGCCGGCGCGCAGGATCACCCTGCCGCCGCTGGGGGTGAACTTGATGGCGTTGGACAGCAGGTTGAGGAGGATCTGGCGCAGGCGGGTGTCGTCGGCCAGCAGGACGGGGACCTCCTCCGGCGGCTCGACGACCAGTTCCACGCCGGCGCTGGCGGCACGCTCCTCCATGAGCCGGATACAGGAGGTGAAGAGCTCTTCGACCTGGATCGGCAGATGGCGCAGTTCCAGCTTGCCGGCCTCGACCTTGGCGATGTCGAGAATGTCGTTGATGATCTCCAGCAGGTGGCGCCCGCTCTGATGGATGTCGCGGGCATAGTCGCCGTAGCGATCGTTCCCGAGCCGGCCATGCAGTTCGCGCACCATGATTTCGGAGAAGCCGATGATGGCATTCAGCGGCGTGCGCAGCTCATGGCTCATGTTGGCGAGGAATTCCGATTTGGCGCGGTTGGCGGCCTGCGCCTCGTCGCGGGCATAGGCGAGCTCGGTACTGCGCCGCGCCTCCTCACGCTGCAGGCGCTGGTTCTCCAGTGATTTTTCCTTGAACACCTGAACCGCGCGCGCCATGTCGCCGACCTCGTTGGCGCGATCGACGTGCGGCACGTTCGTGGTCGTGTCGCCGGTGGCGATACGCCGCATCGAGACGACCAGGCCGGTCACCGGACGGCCGATGAGGAAGACCAGGATATACCAGGTCACGGCCAGGGCGATCAGGCCGCTGGCGAAGGCCGCGGCGGACCACGCCGAGAGCTTGGACTGGATCGCATTCAACTCGGCGAAGTTGGCCGCCGAGTGCTCGGCTACACGCTGGCGCACGGTATCGGTGAAGATGGTCAGGGCCGTGCGGTAGTCGAGCCATTCGTCGTGGTTGCGTTCCAGCAGCACCAGTTCTTCGGGATTCGGAACCGGCCCGATCTCTGCAAAGAGCTTTTCAGCCCGCTTGAGAAAAGCAGGCAAGCCGGCCACGGCGTCGGCCGCGCGGTGCTTGGTTTCCTCGTCGGTGAAGTCCGACAGCCGGCTCTGGACCTTGTTCCAGCCTTCGATGATGCGCTCGCCGTAGTCCGGCAGTTCGAACGCGATGCTCTGTGCCGCGTAGATGCCGCCACTGACCCCGATGATGCGGTAGCTGAGGGCGGCGAGATCATCGGAGAGGGTGTCGATGATCCGCCGCGAGGATTCATTCTGCTCGACGATGTCCTGCATCAGCGCGTGGTCGCGCTGCAGCGCGTAGGACAGCACCGCGAACTGGGCCACCAGGACGAAAAGAAACACCGCCAGGGCGATCTGCGCCTGGGTGCGAATCCGTCCAAACCAACCCAATCGTCGAGCGCGGCGCTGCAAGGGGCCAGCCCTCTCCTAGGCGAAACTTACAAGGATACGGCAGGCGCTCTTAACGGGCGACGGGGTTGTTCCCGGCCTGCCAGTCCTCATAGCCGCCGCGCATCCACATGACGTTGTTATAGCCGGCCTCCACCGCATTGCGGGCGGCGTGGTAGCTCTTCCAACCGGTCGAGCCATGGCTGTAAAACACGATCCGCTCCGAGCGGTTCGGCCCGAGGAAGCGGGTGTCGAGCGCGTTGTTGTCGGCATCGTAGTGCTCGGCAGCGCTCAGCGCGCCGGGCACGTGGCCATCGGCATAAGATGCCTTCTTACGAAGATCGTAGACTTTCACACCCTGATTGAGCATTGGCCGCAGATCCTGAGGGGAGACGATGGTGACGCCCTCCAGATGCTCCGGCGTTTCGTCGGCGGCCCTGGTCGGCGCGGCCGTTGCCGCCGCCAAGGTGAAAGCAAGCAGAAATGCAGAGACTACCCAGCGCATGGTTATTCTCCCAGACGTTAACCATTGGTTAGGCGTCAATTTAAGGTGGGGAAACTAACGAGGTATTAACAGCGCCAGCTATTCGCCAACCCCAGGTTTAATCAACGACTTACAGGGCACGTTTGGTCTGTTTTAGGGACCGCAGCCCGGCAAATTCGGGAGTTTTTGCGCCCTCAGTGCCGCCGCCGGCGCGCCACGACGCGGTCGAGCATGCGCGTATCGAGAGTGGTCGGCAGGCCGGATTCCGGGCTCTCGCCCAGCAGAGCGCTCTCCAGACGGGCCTCGATCAGCTTGGCATCGCTGAGATCGGCGCCGCGCAGGTCGGCCATGTAGAAGTCGGTGCGCGAGAGGTCGGCGCCGGCAAAGCGGGTGGCGTTCAGCAGGCTGTCGGCGAAGCGGCACCCGGTCAGGGTGGCCCCCTCGAAACGGGCGCCGGTCAGGTTGGCCCCCTCGAAGTCGCAGTCCACCAGGTCGGCCCCGCTCAGGTCGATGCCCCTGAGGTCCAGGCCGCTGAGGTCGCAGCGCAACAGCACGACGCGGCGGCCGTCGCTGCGGCCGGCCCGATAGCGTGCGTGGGCCGCCAGCAGGGGCTCGAGCTGGTCACGGTTCAGGCGCGAGCCGATCATCACCTTCTGCGGCGGGCGGTCCCGGGTCAGCGTCTCGGTCAGCTTGGTCATTACCTATGTCCTCACCCCTTTTGAGACCCCAGCCTTTGCCAGGTGTTCTTGCCCGGCTTGAGGTCAAAAAAAGGGGGTCGAGTAATTCGACCCCCAGTTTCTTGAATATGCGATGTCGGTCAGCGTTAGGTACGAGACAAAAGTGCGATGCGGAGTACTTAGATCAGGATGCGATATGGGTGTGTGTCTCTGTCCGAACGATGACTAGAATATACCAACGGTCAGTCCAGGAGTCAATCAAAAAAGCATCTGAGCCGATATATACTTCAAAAATAAGCGGGCACCACCCAAACATTAGGGCATTATGACCGAAAACCGGAGAATTGACGCATGGATGGACGAAAATCTAGGGCAATATGGCCGATAGTGTGAACGTAGCTTGGACAAAATGCCCGAATAGGCTTGCGGGCACGGCCATATTGCCCTAACTTACTTCGAGTTCTTGGCAACAAGCGGGAGAATTTGGGCCATGGCGGAGGAGCAAGAGGAGGCCATGACGGCCGAGCAGCTGCGCGATCTCTGCACCCGGCTCTACGGGGCGGCCCGCTGGCAGACCGCCCTGTCCCGGGAGCTGAAGGTGAACGACCGGACGGTCCGCCGCTGGGCCTCGGGCAAGGCCCGGATTCCGCAGCCGGTGGCCCTCTGCGTGAAGCTGATGGTCTTCCTCGACGAGCTGAGCTGGCTCGGCGAGTGGCGCCAGGCCATTCAGGAGGATATCTAGGATTTTGCCCCCACCGGGGCGCCCGGCAGGGCGGGGTACGGACTCAGTAGGCGCGGTCGACGCAGAAGTCGACGACGTCCAGCAGGGCCGTCTTGGCCGGGCTGCCGGGGAAGCTCTCGAGGGCCTCGCGGGCCGAGGCGGCATAGGTGCGGGCCCGCGCCATGGCCTCGGCCAGGGCGCCGTGGCGCTGCAGGATCTCAATGGCCTGTTCCAGGTCGCCGTCGTGCTGGTCCTGGTCCTCCAGGCAGCGCTGCCAGAAGGCCCGCTCGGTGCTGTCGGCGCGCTGGATCGCCAGCACCACCGGCAGGGTGATCTTGCCGTCGCGGAAGTCATCACCCACGCCCTTGCCCAGTTCGGCCTGCAGGGCCGAATAGTCGAGCACGTCGTCGACCAGCTGGAAAGCGATGCCAAAGCCGCTGCCGAAGCGCTCCAGGGCATCTTCTTCGGCGGCCGGCCGCTCGGCCACCACCGCGCCGATGCGGCAGGCGGCGGCGAAGAGGGCTGCCGTCTTCGCCTCGATCACCTGCATGTAGGAGGTCTCGTCCGAAGAGGTGTCGTTGGCGGTCATCAGCTGCAGCACCTCGCCCTCGGCGATCACCGCTGAGGCATTGGAGAGGATGCGCAGCACGTCGAGGGAACCGTCGGCCACCATCAGCTGGAACGACCGGCTGAACAGGAAGTCGCCGACCAGCACCGAGGGTTTGTTGCCCCAGACGGCATTCGCGGTGGCAAGGCCGCGGCGCAGGTCACTGGCGTCGACCACGTCGTCGTGCAGCAGGGTGGCGGTGTGAATGAACTCGACGCAGGCCGCGAGGCCCAGGTGACGGTCGCCCTGGTAGCCGCACAGCCTGGCCGAGGCGAGAGTCAGCATGGGGCGCAGGCGCTTTCCACCCGCGGCGACGATGTGGCTGGCCAGTTGGGGAATCAGCGCCACCGGCGAATGCATGTGTTCGACGATCAGGCGGTTCACCGCCTCCAGGTCGTCGCCGACCAGGCGGCTCAGCGGCTCCAGGCCGGCTTTGGCATCGCCCTTTGCGTGTTTGTCGATTTCGGCGGCCAGCGCCAAGACAGTACCCTCGCGGTTCTCTCGTTTCCGGCCGCACACCCCTGGCGCGCGACGGGCCGGCAAAGCGACTTTCTTTCCGGGTCAACTCCGAAGCCGGCCCGACGGTTCGCTTTGTCCAGCGGCAGCTTGTCACGCCGGCCCACGGCGGCCAAGCCTCCCCACCCTGCCACTGCGGCGAAAACCCTTTCCGTGCAGGCGGCAAGCCCTTGAGGCAGCATAGGTTGAACGGTCGGGCGGTCAAGCCCGATGCCCCGGGATATCGCGCCTGCGACGATTGGCGCTATAAGGATTGCGCGATGAAGGAACTGCTGCGCACCAACGACATTGTCAGGCTCTCCTGGATCCAGGCCGTCCTGGCCGACGCCGGGATCGAAAGCGTGGTGTTGGATCTCCACACCTCGGTCCTGGAGGGCTCGATCGGCATCCTGCCGCGGCGCGTGATGGTCGGCGACGAGGACTACCGGCGCGCCCGCTGGGCCCTGCAGGCGGCCGGCGCGGGAGCGGAGCTGTCATGACCCTGCTGACGCCCTACCCGGAAGGCGGAGTCACCGAGGACGGCTTCCTCGGCGGGCGCCTGCGCCTGCGCCAGCCGGCGGAGGGCTACCGCGCCGCCATCGATCCGGTGCTGCTGGCCGCGGCCGTGCCGGCGATGGCGGGACAACGCGTGGCCGACCTCGGCTGCGGCGTCGCCACCGCCGGTCTCTGCCTCATGGCGCGGGTGAGCGGCCTTGCGGTGACCGGCCTGGAACTGCAACCGGCACTGGCGACCCTGGCCGAGGAGAACGCCGCCCTGAACGCCCGGCTGAATGACGGGGGTGCGCGCCTGCGGGTGCTGCAGGGTGACGTTGCCAGCCCGCCGCCCGAGCTTGCCGCCGAAGGCACCGACCGCGGGGGCTTCGACCATGTCATGCTGAACCCGCCCTACCTGGAGCCGGGCGCGGTGCGCCTGCCGGAGCAGCCGCTGCGCCGCATCGCCATGGTGGAAGGTCCGGCCACGCTGGATACCTGGCTGGCCTGCGCGCTGGGGCTGCTGGCGCCGCGCGGCAGCCTCACCGTGATCCACCGCGCCGACCGCATCGAGCGCCTGCTGTCGCTGCTGGCGCCGCACTGCGGCGACATCGCCATCTTTCCGATCTGGCCGCGCCGCGGCGAGGCCGCCAAGCGGATCCTGCTGCAGGCCCGCAAGGGGCATGGCGGCGCGCCGCGCCTGCTCGCCGGCCTGGTGCTGCACGACAGCGAAGGCGCCTACACCGCAGAAGCGCAGGCCGTGCTGCGCGATGCCCAGGGTCTGCTCTGGCAGGGCTGATCCGCCAGGACGGAAATGCCGCGATCCGGGGGCTTGATCTCAGGCGCCCGAGCCGCCCATATGGGGCGAGGAAACAAGAATCCGAAAATCTGCCATGGCCTTTCGAACCCTTTGGAGCCTGCTGACCCTCGAGTTCCTCCGCCCGCGCCGGCCGGAGGTCTCGGTGCTGCGCCTCAGCGGCGTGATCGGCGGCTTCGGCCCGCTGCGCAGCGGCATGAGTCTGACCAGCGTCGAATCGCTCATTGAGCGCGCCTTCACGCAGCCCAAGATCGATGCCGTCGCCCTGGTGATCAATTCGCCGGGCGGCTCGGCCTCGCAGTCCGCCCTCATCGCCAACCGGATCCGCGATCTGGCGCACGAGAAGGAGGTGCCGGTGCTGGCCTTCTGCGAGGACGTCGCCGCCTCCGGCGGCTACTGGCTGGCCTGCGCCGCCGACGAGATCTTCGTGCTGCCGACCTCCATCGTCGGCTCCATCGGCGTCATCACCTCGGGCTTCGGCTTCGCCGAGCTGATGGAGAAGATGGGCGTCGAACGCCGCCTCTACACCGCCGGCGACCGCAAGGCGATCCTCGATCCCTTCAGCCCCGAGAAGGCCGACGACGTCGAACGCATCAAGGCGCTGCAGGACGATCTGCACGGCGTCTTCAAGGAGATGGTGCGTGACCGCCGCGGCCACCGCCTGAAGGCGCCCGAGGAACAGCTGTTCAGCGGCGAGTTCTGGGCCGGCGGCAAGGCGGTCGAACTGGGTTTGGCCGATTCGGAAGGCGAACTGCGCCGGGTGCTGCGCGACCGCTTCGGCAAGCGGGTGCGGCTGCGCCGCATCCAGGGGCCCAAGCGGCTGCTGCGCCGTCTGGGCCTCGGGCGCGGCCGGGCGGAAGGCGCGGCGCTGCTCGCCGGCGGCCTGCCGGCACCGGAGGACTGGGCCGCCGGCCTGCTGGCCGCGGTCGAGGAACGCGCCCTGTGGTCCCGCTTCGGGCTCTGATCGACGCCTGTTGTTGACCTTGCCTCCCGCGACAAGCTTAATGCCGCCATGTTCGGACTGCCCTCCTTGCAAAAGCTGATCGTCCTCGGCCTCGTCGTGGCCGTGGTGTGGTACGGCTTCAAGTTCCTCGGCCGCCTGCAGGAGCAGCGCAAGGCCGAGGCCAAGCTGCGCGAGCAGGGCGGCGGCAAGCCGGCCCAGAAAAGCAGCGCAAAGAGCGCCGAGAAGCAGGCGCAGGGCGGCGATATCGAGGACCTGGTCGCCTGTCCCTCCTGCGGCGCCTACGTGCGCGCCGGCAGCACCTGCAGCTGCGGGCGCAAGGTCTGAGGCGCCGGCACCCGGCAAGGCGGCCGCCCGGGCTGGTTTGCGGCCCATTCCCCCGGCTTGATTCAGGATGGGGCCCCCGCTAAGGTGCGGCCCGCGTTCCGCGGTGCAGCATTCCGCGGCCGCCCCAACCGCCCGAACCCCTATGCCTCACGCCAACCCGGACACCTGCTTTCAGCGACTGATCCTCCGCCTGCAGGACTTCTGGGCGCGCCAGGGCTGTGTCGTGCTGCAGCCCTACGACCTGGAGGTCGGGGCCGGCACCTTCCACCCGGCCACCACCCTCAGGGCGCTGGGGCCGGGCAGCTGGAAGGCGGCCTACGTGCAGCCCTCGCGCCGGCCCACCGACGGGCGCTACGGTGAGAACCCCAACCGCCTGCAGCACTATTACCAGTTCCAGGTCATCCTGAAGCCCTCGCCGCCCAACAGCCAGGAGCTCTACCTGGAGTCGCTGCGCGCCATCGGCATCGACCCGCTGCAGCACGACATCCGCTTCGTCGAGGACGACTGGGAAAGCCCGACCCTGGGTGCCTGGGGGCTCGGCTGGGAGGTCTGGTGCGACGGCATGGAGGTCAGCCAGTTCACCTACTTCCAGCAGGTCGGCGGCATCGACTGCAACCCGGTCTCCACCGAGCTGACCTACGGCCTGGAGCGCCTCATCATGTACGTGCAGGGCGTCGAGAACGTCTACGACCTGGACTGGGACGGCGTGCCGAAAGACCCCAATATTCCAGGGGGCGGCGGCAAGACCTACGGCGATGTCTACCTGGCCTCCGAGCAGCAGTTCTCCGCCTTCAACTTCGAGATCGCGACGACGGAGACCCTGTTCCGGCACTTCAAGGACGCCGAGGCCGAGTGCCAGGCGATCCTGAAGTTCGGCGAAGAGAACGAACGGCCCATGCCGCTGCCCGCCTATGACCAGTGCATGAAGGCGAGCCACGTGTTCAATCTGCTGGACGCGCGCGGCGTCATCTCGGTCACCGAGCGCCAGGCCTACATCGGTCGCGTGCGCGCCCTGGCCAAGGCCTGCTGCGAGGCCTGGGTGGAAACGCAGACCGGCGGAGCGGGCTGATGGCCGAGCTGCTGGTCGAGCTGTTCTCCGAAGAAATTCCCGCGCGCATGCAGGCGCGCGCCGCCGACGACCTGAAGCGTCTCGTCACCGAGGCGTTGAAGGCGGCGAACCTCTCCTTCGACTCCGCCGCGGCCTACGCGACGCCGCGCCGCCTCGCGCTGGCGGTCGAGGGCCTGCCCAAGCAGCAGCCCGATCTGGTGGAAGAGAAGAAGGGCCCGAAGTACGGGGCGCCCGCCAAGGCCATCCAGGGCTTCATGAAGGCCAACGGCATCAAGTCGCTGGACAAGGATGCCGAGCTGCGCGAGACCGACAAGGGACCGTTCTATTTCGTCGTCCGCAAGGTTGCCGGACGGCCGACCGCCGAGGTGCTGCCGGAGCTCCTGGCGCCGGCGCTCGCCGCGCTGCCCTGGCCCAAGTCGATGCGCTGGGCCGGCGACACGCAGCGCTGGGTGCGCCCGCTGCACGGCATCCTCGCGGT
>MRWG01000863.1_pt1 | contig 24578 bp, 28 predicted proteins | sample 1013341 | NCBI WGS metagenome assembly MRWG01 (sample SAMN06117577, study PRJNA244670) | biofilm metagenome | biome: Water; feature: Cathode Biofilm; material: Biofilm; isolation source: microbial consortium enriched at the cathode of a solar microbial fuel cell | place: USA: District of Columbia ... | reverse complement strand
TGCTTGGCTCGACCCTCGCGGTTACCATCGGCACGGCTGCGATCTTCGCGACCGCTTCCTGTGCCGCGTCGGCCTCCCCGAAGGACCAGTCCCCGGCCGAGCTTGCCGGTGGCGACGAGAGCGAGGTTCACGTCGTGAAGGATCATGAGACCCGCGTTTACCGCTTCTCCTCTCATGACGGAGACGACGACCGGCAGTTCGTGCTCCTGAGCGATCCGTTTGAAGCGCTCCAGCCACGCCTCGACAGGGTTCACAAGCTGGACCTGTCGGATCTCGAGGACGAGATGAAGGTTCTCTCGATCGAGATGAGCAAGATCGGAGAACTTGAGGGGCTCAAAGTCCTGCAGGACATGGACCTTTCCGGACTGGCATCCCTTTCCGAACTGGAAGGCCTTTCGGAACTCGAAGGCCTGGCAGAACTGGGAAACATGACGTTCGACTTCGACCTCGACTTTGACGGCTTCGATATCGAGACGGTCGAGACCGATGATGGCATCAAGATCATCATCCCCGACCAGGAGATCTTCATCTCGAAGCTCGACGGAAAGAACTTCGAAATCCAGATCGAGAAGGCTGCCGCCCTCGCCGAAGCCCATGCCGAACGCATTGAAGCCATGGCGGAAGCACAAGCCGAGCGGGCTGAAAAGATCGCGCTGGTGATCGAGACCCGCATGGAAGACAAGGCCGAGCGGATGGAAGAACTGGCCGAACGGATGGAAGCGCGCGTTGCCATGGCCTTCGAGGACGGCCTCGAGGACGACCTGGAAGCGGCCGGCGAGGTCGTGGAAGATCTGGCAGACCAGTGCGAAGACCGGGACAGTGACGAAACCTCACCCGTTATCGTCAGCACCCGCGGCGAGGATGGGCAGATGTACCGCGCGCTCTGCGTCGGCGGCGACCGCTCGCGGCTCGAGGACGAAGACGTGAAGGGCTTTGTTGCCAATCACCCGGCCCTTACCGACGCCGAGAAGGAACGCTTCACCCAGCAGCGCTCCTATTCCTTCGAATTCTCCTGGACAGACGACTGATCCCTTCGAACCGGATTTGATCACCAGGACCCCTCTGGCCCCCGCCCTCTGGCGGGGGTCTTTTTTATCTGAGCAGCCGGCCTGCCATGGCGCGATGGACGAGCAACCCGATGCCGAACAGCACGGTAGTCAGACCGAGAAAGGCGAAGAGCTTCAACCACCAGGAATCGAACCGGTCGTCGCCCGTCACATCCATGATGTGAAAGCGCCACAACACATCGAAGATGCGCCACTTTCCGGTTCGCACGGCCTTGACCTCGCGCGTGTCTGGATCAACCCAGAACGTCGCCCGGTCGGCCCCATCGAAATCGACCCGCCAGAGCGGTTTGCCGGAAAATGCCTCGCGCGGTGGGCGCTCGACAAGCTCGACACCGGTCACCGCGCCATCGCCCGCCCAGGCCGCTTCAGCGATGGCGCGCACGGCGTCAGCATCGGGCGCCGGCAGCAGCGAACCTGACCGGGCGTCGAATAGCTGGCTGCCGCTTTCGGAGGCGGCTTCCCAGACCGGTTGCCCGAGGATCACCCGCAGCTCCAGCTGCTCGACCGGACCCGAGAGCGGCGGCGGCACAATGCCCGCAAGGTCAGCCGCGTCCATTGACGCGGACTCTTTACGCAAGTGTTCGCCGCGGATCTGTTCGATCGGAAAGAGCGTGAAGAACAGTCCACTCGCGGTCCAGAACAAGAGCTGGAGGCCAACAACGAGACCGACAAGCTTGTGCGCCCTGGCCAAACGCCGCGCATTCCTGGACATCACAACACTCCCGGCTCGGCTACATTGAAGGGCTTCTGCAGAAGACACACCGGACCTGTCGAGGTGAAGCGAGCATCCACCGGGTCAGACCAGTAATCGCGACACATCGGCAGGCAATCGGCCTTCGCGGGCCTGCGCAAGCGCTGTCAGCACCATGAGATGGGTGAACGCATCCGTCACCTCGCCTGCCAGGCACATGGCAACGAGCGTCTTCATCGAGACCCGGCGCAGGGCAAGTTCCTCGCTCGCTTCGGGTTGCGCATCGCCCTCGGACAGTCCCCAGGCAAGGTAACCGATCGCCCGCTCATCACTGACCGAATTCGACAAGTGCCAGTGCCCGATCTCATGCCAGTGCGCCGCCGACAGGCCGGTCTCCTCACGCAACTCACGCCGGGCTGTTCCAAGCGGCGGCTCGGATTTGCCGCCGCCGCCCTCAGGCAGCTCCCAGCTATACTCATCGAAGGGAAACCGATGCTGGCCGACAAGCCAGGTATGGCCGTGCTCGTCGACCGGCAGGACGCCAATCGCGAGATTGGCATACCGGACGACACCATAGGTTCCGGGGTCCCCGTTCGGATGGGTGACATGGCTGGACTCCACCCGGACCCAGGGGTTTTCGAACGACACTTCCGTGCGATGGACCTTCCACGGGCCAACTCTTCGTACATCATCCGACATGCGAGCGAGCCTATGGCCGGAATTCGGATCCGAAAAGCCCGGAGCTGAGCGATGCTGGCGAATCGCGCGGCGATGGCCTATCGCCTGAGCCATGACATGGATCAGTGCCCTTATCATTCTCATTGCGACACTGATCACAGCGTTTATTTCGGGCATCTTCGGCATGGCAGGCGGGCTCATCCTGATGGGCGTGCTGACGGCGATCCTGCCCGTCGCGACAGCCATGATCGTGCATGGCGCGATCCAGATGGTGTCGAATGGCTGGCGCGCTTTCCTGCTGCGCAAGCATATCAACTGGCGGATTTTCGCGCGTTACACGGTCGGTTCGCTGGCGGCCGTCCTGCTTCTGATCCTGCTCGCCTGGCGCCCCGACAAGACCATTGTCTATCTCCTGCTCGGCCTGACACCGCTGATGGTGTGGGTGCCCAAGGCCATCATCGATCTTGATATCCAGAAGCGCGGTCAGGCCGAGGCGGCCGGTTTTGTCGTGCAGGCGCTGAATACGCTGGCCGGCGTGGCTGGCCCGCTGCTCGACCTTTTCTTCGTGCGCACGGACATGACCCGACAGGCCATCGTGGCCACCAAATCGGCCACGCAGGTCCTCGCGCATCTCGTCAAGATCGCCTTCTGGAGCGCGCCTGTCGTGGCCTCGGCAGGCCTCGCTGCCATGCCGCCGCTGTGGCTGTTTGCGCTTGCCATCCCGCTCTCGATGACCGGCACATGGCTGGGCGGGCTGGTGCTGGAGCGGATGAACGACGTGAACTTCAAGCGCTGGATGCGCTGGCTGGTGACGGCAATTGGCGTCGTCTATCTCGCGCGGGCCGCCGGTTGGTTATAGAGCAAAAAAAACGCCGGCCTCTCATTCTGAGAGACCGGCGCCGTGCGATATCGCAAGGTGGTCGAGTGCTAGAACTTGTAGCCAGCACTGATCATGGCGGCATGGGTATCGGTGTCGCCGAAGCCATACCATGTGTAGTCGCCACGCAGGACCCAGCTTTCTGTCAGGTCGAACTCGGCACCGGCACCAAGCGCGGCGCCGTCTTCTGAATCCTCAACGGTGGTGAGATCCGTCCCACCGGGTGTGGTGACTGTCGCGTCGAGATCGACAAAGGCATAACCGGCGCGCGCAAACACATCGAGCTTGTCGCTGACCGGCATGGATGCCTTGCCGTAGACGCCGACCAGATAGTTCAGGCCGATGTCGCCGGACGCGTTGATCAGGTCGTTGAAGTCACCATCATTGTTGTCGTCGAGATTGAAGTCATCTTCATCGACATTGTAGTCGAACTCGCCATCGTCGAAGCCCGTCGTGATGTCGCCTTCAAGGCTGAAATACGGGCTGAACTGATAGCCGGCACGCGCCGTGATGGCATTCGTATCGACGCCGGATTCGGCGCCGTCCGGCTGGATGTCGAGATAGCTGTAGCCGCCTTGCAGATAGAAGCCGGTGTCTTCTGACCCGGCTGCATATCCCTGCGCCTGTGCGGCACCAGCAGCAATCGTCATCGCGCCTGCTGCGCTGGCTCCGATGAGAAGATGTTTAAGCATGGGAGGTTTCCTCGTTCTGAGTTGCTTATTTGCCCCGGCCCGGAGACCGGAACTGGAACCCAAACGAGGCTGAAACAAGGCACGTTCCCACGTGTACGAACACGCAGCTGCACATGTGGCAGTTGAGCATCACTTTCTGTATTTTAATTTAAAAAATACAAAGCGTTAATACACCTTGCGAGGCTCTGGAATGACGATCGATTCAGGGCCGCATATTGCTGGCACAGGCAGTGGGCGCAAGTCATCCATGCCTCTGTGCCGGAAAGACTCTCAGAGACCGCCCGGCTGTGCCTTCCTGCATTCCACGCAGGACAGCTTGCCGATTTCCAGACGCAACGGTCCGGGAGAAACCCAGCTGAGCATGGCCGGCTCAGGCGCATCGACGACGGCGACAACCAAGGAGCAGCCGCTCGCCGTGATCGTATAGGTATCGTCCCCGATCGTGCTGATGCTGTCGATCGGGCGGCTGCCAAGCGCCGCCTCGACTTCTGCGCTCGAAATGATCAGCTGAAGCTCTCGCTGCCTTTCGGACTGCGGCGGCAAGGCGGCCTGGGCGGCGAGTGGCACAGCCAGGAAGCCGGCAACAACAAGGCTCATTCTCATGATTTCACCCCCACATCGTTCAGCCAGACGTGGAGGGTGTTCGAGAAACGCACTTTTATCAAGTCAAACGACGGGCGCGGAAGAATTCGCGAAGCAGAGTGGCCGCCTCCGGGGCACTTGTTTCGTCCTGAACGATTTCGGGGCGCCAGTGACAGGTCGGCTGTTCGAAAAATCGTGGCCCGTTCAGCACTGCCCCGCCCTTTTCGTCAGCCGCAGCAAAGACCAGCCTGCCGATCCGCGCGAAGCTGATCGCGCCGGCGCACATCGCACACGGCTCGAGCGTGACGTAGAGGGTCGCGCCAGTCAGTCGGTAATTCCCCGCGGCCTCACATGCCGCACGAATGGCGGCGATCTCTGCATGAGCGGTCGGGTCATGCGTCGCGATGGGTTGGTTACGTCCCTCACCCAGCACAGTGCCGGTTTCGGAATCGCAGACAACCGCCCCGACCGGGACTTCTCCTGCCTCAGCAGTGAGGCGCGCCAGGTCCAGCGCGCGTTGCATCATGTCATGATCCCTGCTCATCAGCATCGCCATACACCGAAGCGTGCTTTCCTGCACAGGGGCCCGGTGCTATGGCCGCTTCCCATGCGCATCATATCCGGACGTTTCAAAGGCCAGCCGCTGGCCGCCCCGAAAGGCCGAAACACGCGCCCGACATCCGATCGGGCACGCGAAAGCCTGTTCAACGTGCTCACCCATGCGAGCTGGGCACCGCCGCTGGAAGGCGCGCGCGTGATTGACCTGTTTGCCGGGTCCGGCGCGCTTGGCTTCGAAGCAATGTCGCGCGGGGCGGCCTTCTGTCTTTTTGTGGAAACAGATAGCGCGGCGCGCGGAACGATCCGCGACAATGTCGAAGCCTTCCAGCTGTTCGGAAACACCCGCATCCACCGGCGTAGCGCGACGGACCTGGGGCCGAAGCCAGCCGGCGTCGGCTCGCCCTTCACCATTGCCTTCCTCGACCCGCCCTACCACCAGGGCCTGGTGACGCCATGCCTGGATAACCTGCTTGCAGGCCAGTGGCTGGCCGCTGACGCTATCGCCGTCGTGGAGACCGATGCGAAGGAAACCTTCGACCACGACGGCTGGGAGGTCCTCGACGAGCGCGAAGCTGGCAAAGCAAAACTGACCGTCCTGAAACCGGCCTGAGCCCGGTTCAGTCGTCCAGAAAGTCCTGATGGATATCCAGGCTCGACTGCTTGCCGACCTTCGGCTCGCAGGTTTCCAGCCATTCCTCGGCATAGGCGCGGCCCTTGTCGCGAAGACCGGTCAGGAAAGACCAGCTCGTATCGTACTTGGACTCAAGGCGCAGGGTCCGCAGGCTCTCACCGCCCCGGATCGCATGGATGTTCACCTTGCGATAATGGCTGCGAACCGTCTTCGCGAGGAGGTTCTGGTTCAGCAGCTTCTGGACGAAGGCAATCGCTCGCAATTCTCCCAGCAGGGACGCGTTGAAGGTGATCTCATTCAGCCTGTCCTGGATCTCACCGGCCGTTCGCGGTGTACCCGGCCGCTCGATCGGGTTCAGCGTGATCAGGACGACATCGCGCGGCGCATCCGAATAGAAGAGCGGGAACAGAGAAGGGTTGCCGAGATACCCGCCATCCCAATAGGGCACGCCGTCGATCTCAACTGCCTTGAAGGTGTGCGGCAGGCAGGCTGAGGCCAGCACAGCGTCAAGCGACACCTCACCATCCTCGAAAATCCGGACCTTGCCGGTTTCAACATTTGTCGCGGCGACGAACAGGCGGAGGCTTGATGCATGGACAGCGTCGAAATCGATCTGCGACTCGACCGTTTCGCGAAGCGGATTGATGTCGAATGGATTGAGATCGTAAGGGCTGAGGAAGGAGGTCATCGCCGCCGCGAAATTGTGCGGCGTCCAGGCCTTGAACGGGTGATTCTGGAACATGCTGGACGCCGCGCTCGTCGGCATCAGGGCATCCAGCGGCGCCCCCCGGCGGGAAATCTCGCGCCAGAAGGATTCCAGCGCCTCGCGCGCCCCGGCAGGTCCGCCGCGCTCAAGCCCCGTGATGTAGGCCACTGCGTTCATGGCGCCCGCCGAGGTTGCCGTCATGGCCCTTATGTCCAGGGTCTCGCATTCGCTGAGCCGGTCCAGAACGCCCCAGGTGAAGGCGCCATGGGCCCCACCACCCTGCAGGGCGAGACTGACAGGCTTGGGTTTGGGGACAGACCGCGCCATAAGGCCTCCTTCCAGACTGCCCATAGGAAGTGCTGCGAGGACACTCAATGACAAATACCCGAAACCGGCCGCAACCTGTCGACGGCCTACGTCCGCAAGCGGCCGTGGGGGTTGTATGCATAAGGGACGGGCAGGTCCTCCTCATCCGGCGCGGAACCCCGCCGCTGACCGGCGAATGGTCACTGCCCGGCGGACGGATCGAGCCCGGCGAGCCTGTACGCGACGCTGCCCTGCGCGAGCTGATGGAAGAGACTGGCATAAAGGCGGAGATTGCCGGGCTCATCGATGTCGTCGACGCGATCGTCGAGAACCGGGAAAGGACGCTGGTTACCCGTCACTATGTGCTGACCGACTTTGCCGCGCGCTGGCTCGAAGGGGAGCCTGTCGCTGGTGACGATGCAGCAGATGCGCGCTTTTTCCCGCTGGCTGAACTCGACTCGCTCGGCCTCTGGGATGAGACCGAACGGGTTATCCGGGCAGGCGCGCGCCTGGTCGCCCAGCTTCCGCATGACTGAAAAACGTGCTAGTCTACGGATGTAGCGCAAACATAACAAAACAAGCGCACAAGGGAGGATCGGCGTGCCGTGACACGTATCCTGTTCAGTCTCGCCATATTGGCCGTGACGCTATGCGCCACTGCACAGGCGAACACGAACGAGGAAATGAACATCCCCATCGAGGTTACCTCCACCGGTCATCTCGTCGTCGACCTGACACTGCATGATGGAGAGCCCGTATCGGCCATTTTCGATACCGGGGCGACCTTCGCCATGGTGGGTGGCCGGACGGCTGCGCGAATCGGTCTGATCGAAGACGAGAATGGCCGGCTGATCGATATTGTCGGCCTCGGCGTCAAGGGCACCTATCCGGTAGTTGATCTCGGCCCCGTCCGTTTCGGCGGTGCCGACAGCGGTCCCTTGAAGGCAGCGCTCAACAGGGACTTCAGCCTGAAGCCGACCGATACCGTGTTGCCAGCCAGGTTCCTGCCACATCGGACCCTGGATTTCGACTTCGAGAAGGAAAGCCTGTCGGCCTACGATTCCCGGCCAAGGCGCGTCTACCATTCCACCACCAGCCGATTGCCCGTGACCTGGATTCACGGCCTGCCCTTCATCAAGGTCGAAGTGAACGGGAAGTCTGGCCTTGCCCTGGTCGACACCGGCGCCAGCAATACCTTCATCAACAGCGCATTTGCCGACAAGGCCGCGCGGGCCGACAAGGATTTCGGGCTGATCGAAGTGACCAGTTCCACAGGCGTGGTGAAGCCCCTTCGCATCCTGTCGAGCCGCAGGTTCACATTCGGTGATTTCAAGATGCGCCACTTCGAGGTGATCGTGATCGATCCCGCCTTTCTCGAGACTGTCGGTCTTCAGGACCAGCCGATCATGGTCATGGGGCTCGACATCCTGCAACATTTCCGCCTGCAGCTCGACAGGGACGGTAATCGTCTGCACCTCAGCAAGCGCGACCGCCGCGTCGCCAAGATGCCGAGCCTGTTCTTCGACTACAACTGAACTCTGAGGACTGCCCGGGACCGTCTTCCGCGGATCGGCGCTTTCCGTTCCGTCAATATTGTAAAGACGAGGCGCTTCTTCCTTTATGCCGTCCGAAAGACAGGGAGTTTCCAGATGGCATTCGCACCATTCGATCTGACGGGCAAAACCGCACTCGTCACCGGCGGCAACAAGGGCATTGGCCTTGGCATGGCTGAAGGACTGGCCGCGGCCGGCGCAAACCTCGCCATCTGGGGGCGCAAGGAGGCCGACAACAAGGCGGCGGCCGAAAAGCTCTCTGGCATTGGTGCGGGTGAAGCAAAGGCCTGGACCGTCGACGTCGCAGACGAGCAGGCCGTCATCGAAGCCACGCAGGATGTGGTAAAAACCTTTGGACGCATCGACACCTGCATCGCCAATGCCGGCGTCGGTTTCTCGGCGCCCTCTTTCCATGAAATGACCACCGAGATCTGGCGCAAGAACATGTCCGTCAATCTGGACGGCGCCTTCTGGACGCTTCGCGAGAGCGCGAAACACATGGTCGCCCGGTCGAAAGAAGGCGATACAGGCGGGTCGCTGATGGGAACGGCCTCGCTCGGCGCGCTCATGGGCGCCCCGAAGAACGAAGCTTACACCGCCACCAAGGGCGCGCTGATCACTCTGATCAAGGGGCTTGCAGTCGAATATGCGCGCTATGGCATCCGCGCCAATACGATCCTGCCGGGCTGGATCGCGACCGACATGACGGCCGGTGCCCAGTCGAACGACAAGTTCGAGACACATGTGATCAGCCGTGTGCCGATGAAACGCTGGGGCGAACCGGAAGATTTCGCCGGGGCAGCCGTCTACCTCGCTTCAGATGCGTCGCGGTTCCACACCGGCGACACGCTGCTGATCGATGGCGGATACGTGCTCTTCTAGAGCCGGGACGCCTTATTGCGGCTGGGTTTCGGTTTCCGGCTCCGGCATGCCGTCTTCCGGCACTGACTGGGGCTCGGTACCGGTATCCGGCGTGATCGGTGCGTCGATTTCAGGTTCGAGGTCCGTCTGCGTGTCGGGGCTCGGGATGAGTTCCTCCTCAGCGTCACGGCTTGGATCCGGTTGGCGTGTCAGCACTTGTTCGGTGTCGCTCTCATCCCCGGGCATCACGTATTGCGGGTTGTTCTGAGTATCGCCCACCTCCTGCGAGATTTCTTCATCATTGCCGCCACATGCGCCGACAAGGACGAGCGAAGCCCCGGCGAGAATGAAACGTAGTGAGGTCATGATAGCGATCTCCTGTTCTGGCAACGCGACTGCGCTGTTGTGAATTCCTGCCAGGATAGCGTCGCACAGGCCTAAATGTTCCTCTCCTGCAGTGTCCTGCCGCTGCGGGACGGCTTGGCAAACGGGCATCCAGCGGCAATGCAGGTATCAAAACTCCTGGAGGATTCCTGATGACCATCCGCACACCGCTCTGTGACTTTCTTGGTGTCAAATACCCGATCATGCTCGCTGGCATGGGCGGGGTATCCTACGCCGAACTTGCCGCCGCCATGTCCAATGCGGGCGGCTACGGCGTACTTGGCATGGCGGGCACCACGCCGGACTTCATCGAAGGGCAGATGAAGCGCGTGCGCGAACTGACCGACAAACCGTTTGGCGTGGACCTTCTGGCCGCCTCGCCGGAAAGCCTGGAAGCCTCTGTAGACGTGATTATCAACAATGGCGCCGACAGCTTTGTCGCCGGCCTCGGCGTGCCAATGCCGATCATGGAAAAACTCAAGAAGGCCGGCGTGAAGGTCATGGTCGTCGGCGGCGCTGTGAAGCACGCCATCAAGGCAGAGCAGGCCGGCTGTGACGCGGTCATCCTGCAGGGCGGTGAAGGCGGCGGGCATACCGGCCTTGTCGGCACAATGCCGCTCGTCGCACAGGCGGTCGAAGCGGTGAACATTCCTGTGATTGCGGCAGGTGGCATTTATGACGGCCGGGGGCTTGCAGCCTCACTCGCGCTTGGCGCCGTCGGCGTCTGGATGGGCACACGTTTCATCGCATCGGAAGAGGCACACGCCGCCAATCTATACAAGCAGACCATCGTCTCGGCAGGCGATACCGACACGACCCGCACGCGCTGCTATTCCGGCAAGCCGATGCGTTGCCGGACCAATGAGTATATTCTCGATTGGGAGAGCCGCCCGGACGACATCCAGCCTTTCCCGATGCAGGCGATCCACTCCACGCAGACCGGCGTCATTGGCGGCATTGGCGGGATCACGGACGAAGCCAAGCTCGACCCGGACAGCTCCTGCTTCGCGATGGGCCAATCGGCCGGTGGCGTGAAGGATGTGCTCCCGGTAAAGGATATTGTCGAGCGCATCATGGCCGAGGCAGACGACGCCATGAACCGCATGGCGGGCTACAGGAGCCGGGAAAGCGTCTGATCCTCAGACGGGGACCTGCACAAGGTTCTTCACCCGCCTGGCATAGAAATCGGCAAGCTGTTCATGCGTGTCAGCCGATAGCGGCGGCAGGTTCGCCGCCGCTATATTGGCGTGGACCTGTGACGGCTTTGACGCCCCTGCAATCACGGTGGAAACGGCGTCGAAATCGAGAATCCAGCGCAGCGCAAACTGCGCCATGCTCCAGCCCTCGGGCTTCAGCGCCGACATCTCCTCCACAAGACCGATGCCCGCCTCGAAGGGGATGCCGGCAAAGGTCTCACCGACGGAGAAGGCCGATCCATCGCGGTTGAAGTGCCGATGGTCGGTTTCGGCAAACTCGGTCTCGCGGGCAAACTTGCCGCTCAGCAGCCCACTGGCGAGCGGGACGCGCACAATGACCCCGACATCCGCTTCGCTTGCAGCATCCAGCAGCTGCGTAGCGGCCTCCTGCCGGAAAACATTGAAGATGATCTGGAGAGAGGCGATGCCGGGCTGTTCGAGGCATGTATGGGCTTCTTCCATTGTCTCGACGCTGGCGCCCCAGGCACGGCAAAGCCCCTCCTGCTGAAGCGACCGCATCCAGTCGAATATCTCGCCGCGAGCGAGCATTTCCGGCGGCACGCAGTGAAGCTGGATCAGGTCAAGCTGCTCACCGCCAAGCCGTTCGATCGACGACAGCACATGGTCGCGAACCCGAGCCTGCGTATACCCATCGGGATAGAGGTCGGGCGAGCGGCCAACTTTGGTGGCCACCAGTTCGCCCGGTTTCAGATGCGCACCGACGAACCGCTCGCTGCGACCGTCGCCATATACGTCTGCGGTATCGTAGAAATTGATGCCGCCCTCGCGCGCCGCCTGCAGCACAGCTTGCGCCCTTTCATCCTCGATCGGGCCAAAATCGCCCCCGAGCTGCCAGCAGCCGAGGCCGATTTCCGTGACCTTCAATCCGGATTTACCGAGCCGTCTCGTTTTCATGCCTGCTCCTTTGCGACGAATTTGTTAGCGCTAACGTAGGTGATCAGGCGTGCCGGGACAATGGCAGGCATTGAGCTGCGAACGGTCGCCGCACTTGCCTTTCGCGCGCCGACGGTGTTGGACAGCGCACAACTGGAATAATCGTAACGCACTAGGAGGAAGTCATGGGCGTATTGGATGGCAAGGTAGTTCTCGTCACTGGCGGTGGTAATGGCATTGGCAAGGAATGCGCGCTGATCGCCGCAAAGGCAGGGGCAAAAGTCGTCGTGAACGATCTTGGCGGCAGCCTTACAGGCGCCGACGAGGGCGATGCAGGGCCCGCCGAGAAGGTCGCGCAGGAAATTCGCGCGGCGGGCGGTGAAGCAGTTTCCAACTCCGACAGCGTGACCGACTACAAGGCCGTTGAAGGCATGATCGAGCAGGCCAAGGACGAGTTTGGCGGCCTGCACGCCATCATGAACCCGGCCGGCATCCTGCGCGACGGCATGTTCCACAAGATGTCCGAGGACGACTGGAAAGCCGTCATCGACGTGCACCTCAATGGCTCGTTCAATGTCACCCGCGCCTCAATCAATCATTTCCGTGACCAGGAGGACGGCGCTTATGTCCTGTTCACCTCCACCACCGGCCTGATCGGCAATATCGGCCAGGCGAACTATGGCGCAGCGAAGCTCGGCATCGCCAGCCTCTCGCACATCATCGCCATGGAAGGCGAACGCAAGAATGTCCGCTCCAACGTGATTGCGCCCTTTGCCTGGACCCGGATGATCGCCTCTATCCCCGTCAAGGACGAAGCCGGCGCCCAGCGTGTCGAGCGGATGAAGAACGGCATGCGCGCCGACCAGGTTGCCCAGTTTGCCGTCGCGCTTTGCGCCGATGGCGCAAAAGACGTGTCCGGGCAGATCTTCTCGGTGCGTGGCAATGAGGTCATCCTGTTCAACCAGCCGCGGCCGGTTAAGTCCGTCGCCCGCCTGGAAGGCTGGACCCCCGAAACGCTGATCGAGCAGGGCCTGCCATCCATGAAAGGCAGCTTCACGGATCTCGGCGCAACGACTACAGTCTTCCCCTACGAACCGATCTAGGGACAGGAAAACAGGGACATGCAGGGTGAGGCGGCCCCGTCTGACGGCGAAACCGTCCTGAAGGAATGCGTCCTTCGGGATGGGATCGAATACTGCCGGACCGTCTCTCCCGATCCTGCTGCACCGGACAGCGGCGCCGCACAGACGGACTATTTTGCCTGGGCCCGCCCTGTCCTCGATGATCCGGTCGGATGGGCGCAGCAAAATATCCTCAACCTCGATGTCCTGCTGCCCGTCCTCTACCAGATCGGCGCGGTGCTGGCTGCGGTACTGCTTGGCGCCCTCCTCGCCCCGTCCATCCGGCGGCAGGCCAGCGGGCTGGTCGGGCGCCTGCCAAAGAGCATCGCCCGCAATGTGAACGATACCGTCCCGCGGCTCGTTCGCCCGGCCCTGTGGGCGCTTTTTCTCTATCTGGCGACCGTCCTTTTCGTCAGCCTGGGCCTGGATGGAACGCTCGTGCGGATCGCGTCGTCTTTGGCGCTGGCCTGGCTGCTGATCCGGCTGGTGACGACCTTCCTGCCGGATGCCGTCCGCAAGCCGCTTGCCTGGACAATCTGGGGCTTTGCCATCCTGTATGCCTTCGGCGTGCTGGATGAGACCATCGCCTGGCTGTCGAATATCGGCCCGCCCTATGCCGGCGGACGGATCAGCCCGATCTTCATCGTTCAGGCCATCGCAACAGCGGCCTTCTTCCTGTTCATCGCGCACTGGCTGGCAACGCGACTGAAAACCCGCGTCCACGCCCTTCCCCGTGTTGAACCATCGCTGCGTATCCTGATGTCGAATGCGCTGCAGATCGGCCTGTTCTTCGGCGCGGCCCTGCTGACGCTGGCTGGTCTTGGCATACCGCTGTCCGGTCTCGCCGTGCTCGGCGGTGCCATCGGTGTCGGCCTCGGCTTCGGCATGCAGCAGATCGTCGCGAATTTCATTTCCGGTGTGATCCTGCTGACCGACCGCTCCATCAAGCCAAATGACGTCATCGAGGTGGACGAGACCTACGGCGTCGTGAAATCGCTCGGCCTGCGCTACGCGTCGGTCATCACGCGCGACGGCAAGGAGCATCTGATCCCGAACGAGATGCTGATCACGGACAAGGTCGTGAACTGGTCTTATTCAAACAAGGATGTCCGCGTGAAGCGGCGCTTGCGGGTCGAATATGAAACAGACCTGCGCTTGGCGGTGGACCTGGTTTGCGAAGGCGCGGCAAACACATCGCGCGTCTTGCAGTCGCCGGCACCGAAATGCCTTGTCATGGAGTTCGGGGACGAGGCGATCGAGCTGGAAGTACGTTTCTGGATCAATGACCCGGAAAATGGTGTTTCCAATGTCTCCTCCGAAGTGCTGCTCAATGTCTGGGACAGGTTCAAGGAGCATGGGATCGACATCCCGCTGCGCCACGAGGACGTGCTGATCACACCCGGATCGACGATCAAGGTCGAAATGGTGAAGGGCGAGAGCTGACCCGCGTGTCGCGCGATCCTCCCGCCCTTCGCCGGATTAGTTCATCGTCAGTTCGTGGAACACGTATTCGCCCACAATTGTACGGATATCCGGATAGGTCTTCGAGGTCTCACGACTCGAATCTTGATTTGCTTCGCCCCAAGCTGTCATGAAGGCATCGTACTTGGCTTTGGACGGAGCCAAGTCTGCCATGCTGGCGAATTTGATTACCAGGACCATGTTGAAGTCGCCGCTCTGAGGAAAAGCGCTCGACATTATCGAGTAGCCTTCAATATGACCGAGATCCTTGGCCGCCTCATTCGAGGCGATCCACGTCGATTTGAGACCTTCAAGGTAATAATCGCCCATATTTGCGTCGACCTTGACTGTCGTCATCAGCCAGACTTCATCACTGACTTCATAGTCGGTGTAGACTTCAAGTTGTGCCGAAGCCGGAAAGGCGAGACTCGCCAGGCCAATGGCTAATACCATATGTTTAAGTCGCATAAGAAACTCCCATTCTTGATTAAGTGGGAGCGAGAAGTCAGTATCCACAGCACAAATAGAAGAGAAATGATGTTTTAAACAAACATCAAAGATAGAAAATGAGCCGAAATAATAGGCATTAAGCGCCTATGAGAACACAACGACTTTCCCCCACCAAAAAACAATTATCACGAGTATAAGTAAAATGAAACATGTCTGGCCATTTGACTGGCTTTCCCCCACGCCGCTGGAGTGCCGTGAGTGAAAAACACTTATTCCGTTCCTGGTCCTAGTTGCCCACAGCACAGGAAATATATTCCGGGTTAGTCAGCAATGGAGCGAGGCATGATTGATATCCGCCGCTTTGATAAGCTGGGCACCTTCCAGAACGAGTGGCTGGACGCCCACTACCATTTTTCCTTCTCGCACTATTACGATCCGGCCCGCATGGGACACGGCAAGCTGCGTGTCTGGAATGACGACAGGATCCGTCCGCAGACCGGCTTTCCCCCGCACGGGCACCGCGACATGGAAATCATCACCTATGTCCGCAAAGGTGCAATCACCCACCAGGACTCGATGGGCAACAAGGGCCGCACAGAAGCTGGCGACGTCCAGGTGATGAGCGCCGGGCGCGGCGTCCAGCATTCGGAATGGAATGCCGAGACGGAAGAAACCACCCTCTTCCAGATCTGGATCGAACCGGAAAGCTATGGCGGATCTCCCGGCTGGGGCGCCCGCAAGTTTCCCAAGGCCGACCGGTCCGGGCAATGGGCGGTTCTTGCCAGTGGCAATGAAGCCGACAAGGCGCTCCCGATCCGCCAGGATGCCAAGGTACTTGGCGCGACCCTGAAGGCAGGCGAAACCCTCGACTATCAGGTCAGCGAAGGCCGCTTTGGCTATTTCGTGCTTGCCGCCGGCGAAGTGGAACTGAACGGCGAGGTGCTGAAGGCCCGCGATGGCGCAGCAGTCACCGGCCCGGAATCGCTTCAGTTTAAGGGCCTGAAGGATGCAGAGATCGTATTCGTCGATACGGTCTAGGGCCTGTTATTGCCTGATTAACCGGGCCGTGCCAGCTTCGCGCGCATGGCCCGGTTAAAAGCACTCCCGCTCCTCGTCGCAGCCCCGCTCCTCCTGAGTGGCTGTCTTGTCAGAACTGCTGTCGGCGTCGCCGGCGATGTTGCCGAGGGCGCGGTCAACGTGACCGGCGCTGCTGTCGGTGCCGTCGTGCCGGACGGCAAGAAGGACAAGAAGAAGAAAGACGACAAGGACGACGACTAGGCGCGTCCCCGCAAGGCACCCATAGCAGGCAACCTGCTTGGCGCGCGAGCGTTAACGGTGGTATGGTCAAGCCTTCAGGAGGTGCCCATGAAAACGCTACTTGTCTCTCTCGCGGCCGCTGTAATCGTTCCCGCAGCTGCAGCCTCGGAAATCAGCATTACCTATTCGGCCGAATTCCAGGAGAAACTGGAATCCGACTATGGTGCCAAGGAAGGCGACCGCCTGTCCAAGGAAATCCGTTCGGATCTCGAACGTGAACTGCGCAAGGCAAATGTCGATCCGGCCCGTATCAGCGTCATCATCGTGGATGCGAAACCCAATCGCCCGACCATGCAGCAGATGAGTGATGAGCCCGGTCTCGACATGCTGCGCTCGAAATCGATCGGCGGCATGGACCTGGAAGGGACGGCCTACAATGCCAGTGGCGAGGCCGTCGCAGAGCTTCAGTACGACTGGTATGAGACCAACATCCAGATGGTCGGCGCCACCGGCGTCTGGGGCGATGCCAAGCGCGCCTCCAGCCGTTTCGCCAAGAAGTTTGCTGAAAAGCTTAGCGAATAGACCAGACCGCCGGCCGGCCGGATCACTACGTATTCGACTGGCCGGTCAGGTCGAGCGTACAGGTCTCGTTGAGCGACGGGCGCGATAGCGTGACGCGCGTGAGGCCCGGCAGAGTAGGCCTCAACATGTTTGCGACCCAAAGGCAGACCCGCTCCAGGGTCGGCACGGACAGGCCCTCAATCTCGTTCAGCAGCCTATGGTCAAGCTGCTGGGCGACGTCCTGCAGGGCTGCCGTCAGCTTGCTGAAATCCTCCACCCATTCCTCGCCCGGCTTGACCTTGCCGCGCACACTCGCTTCCAGCCGGAAGGAATGACCATGCAGGTTGCGATAAGGATGGCCTTCGGGCTTTCCGCCCATGAAATGCGCCGCCTCGAAGGTCACCGCCTTCGAGATTTCGAACACTTCGCCTGACGGGTTCAGGGCAGCCCGATCAGTTTGTGGGTTTGTAAGCTCAGTCGCCATTTCGGATGCTTCATGCAGTAGGCTGCCGCGGCAGCGATATTCTCGGCCTGCCTGTTATCATCTTTGGGCTGAAGGAAGAAGTGCTGGAACTGCAGCATCTCAAAGCGCTCCGGCTGCGCTTCGACTTCATCCTGGGGATAGACGAGTTTCAGCTCATCCCCTCGGTTTTGCACCAGCGCCGCATTGGCTTTTGGTGAAACGCAGATCCAGTCCAGCCCGGCCGGCGCAGCAACGGTCCCGTTCGTTTCGACGCCCACCTTGAAACCGCGAGCATGCAGCGCCTCGATCAGCGGTCCGTCGAGCTGCAGCAATGGCTCGCCGCCCGTGCAGACGACATAAGCCTCGCCGGCGTCCGCACCGGCCCCGGCAGCCCAGAGGCCGGCCACGTGGTCTGCCAATGCCTCAGCGCCTTCGAACTTGCCGCCATTCTCGCCATTCGTTCCGACAAAGTCGGTGTCGCAGAACTGGCAAACCGCCTTGTGCCGGTCACGTTCGAGGCCAGACCAGAGATTGCAGCCGGCAAAACGCAGGAAGACGGCGGCACGCCCGGTCTGTGCGCCTTCGCCCTGAAGCGTCACATAGGCTTCCTTGACGGAGTAGATTTTCACGCAACCGCGCCCTGTTTCCACTTTTCGAAACCGGCCTTGCGCAACTGGCAGGCCGGGCACTCGCCGCAGCCATATCCCCAGGCATGGCGGCGAAGACGCTCGCCCTTGTAGCAGGTATGGGTCTCATCAACGATCAGATCGACCAGCGCCTGACCGCCAAGATCGGCCGCAAGCTGCCAGGTTTCGGCCTTGTCGAGCCACATCAGCGGCGTCTCGATAATGATCGACCGGTCCATGCCGAGCCCGATCGCCTTCTGCTGCGCGTCGATCGTGTCGCGCCGGCAGTCCGGATAGCCGGAATAGTCCGTCTCGCACATGCCACCGACCAGCACGGAGATGCCCCGGCGCCATGCCAGGGCTGCCGACAGCGTGAGGAAAATCAGGTTTCGCCCGGGAACAAAGGTGGATGGCAAGCCGTTCTCGCCTTCCTCGATATCGGTATCGCGCGTCAGTGCTGTGTCACTGATCTCACCCAGTGCGGCGAGGTCAATCATGTGATCCTCGCCCAGCCGGTCGGCCCACTGCGGAAACTTGCTGCGGATCGCATTGAGAACGTTCTTGCGGCAGCGCAGTTCAACCTTGTGCCTCTGGCCGTAGTCGAAGCCGACGGTCTCGACATGCGCGAACCTTTTGAGCGCCGATGCCAGGCACGTCGTGGAGTCCTGTCCGCCCGAAAATAGAACCAGTGCTGAAGTGGGTTTTGTCATGAGCGCGCAGTTAGCAGAGCCAACCCCTCCAACCAAGTAAAACCTTCCGTTGCGTCATGTATGCGTCACCCAAAAAGCACGGTTCCAAAGCATCGTGGACAATACAACAGAAGCAGTTGACAAATTGTCGCGACTGTCGCTGTCATAACAGTCGAGGCACTTCCAGACAAAATAGGAAGGCCCGTGAGGAAACGCAAAAATCGAGCGCAAACAAACAACAAGGCGTTCGACGGGAGGAGAGTTAGATGAGTCACAAGACACCCGAAAAGTATCTGATGCTGGCAGGCGCATCGCTGGTTGCGATGAGCTGGGCGGTTCCGGTCGCGACGGCCCAGGAAGACAATGACACCCAGCGCACGCTGGGCACGGTTCTTGTCACCACGCAGAAGACTGAAGAATCCATTCAGGACGTTCCGATCGCCGTTTCGGCCTTCGACGAAGAAGCGCTCGAAAAGCTTCAGCTTTCGGGTGGTCCTGACCTTGTTAGATCGATTCCGAACGTCGCTTTCACCAAGGGCAATTTCACCGGCTACAATTTCAAGATTCGCGGCATCGGCGCCGACTTGGTCGCGCAATCGGGCGACGCAGGTGTCGGCGTCCACCAGAACGATGTGCCGCTCACGGCGAACCGGCTGTTCGAGGCCGAATTCTTTGACGTTGAACGGGTTGAAACGCTGCGCGGTCCGCAAGGCACACTTTACGGGCGCAACGCGACAGGCGGCGTGATCAACGTGATTACGGCCAAACCGGTGTTCGAAGAATTCCAGGCAGACGCCAAGCTCACCTACGGCAACTACAACACGTTCAAAGCCAAGGGCATGATCAACGTGCCGCTCGGTGAACGGGCTGCCCTGCGGGTCGCCGGCTCGCTGCTGCAGCGCGACGGTTATGTCGATAACGTCGTCACCGGCAATGACATCGACGATCGCGAGCTTTACGGCATTCGCGCCACACTGGCTGTCGAACCGACCGATCGTTTGCGCGGCTGGATTTCCTACGACTATTTCGAGGAAGACGATTCGCGCCTGCGCTCCGGCAAGCAGCTCTGCGACAAGGATCCATTTGTCACGTCTTTCGCAGGCATCCCGGTCAGCGGCGCTGACCAGGTTTATACATCGCTCGGCTGTCAGGAAGCGCCGCTCAGCCAGTCGAATGACCGTGTCAACTCGGCAGGTACGCTCGGCGGCGGCCTCGGCATTGCGGCAGGTCTGCTGAACGGCGACGCCTTCACAGATCCTGTGATCCGCGACTTGCGCACAATCGAGTCCGCCTTTGATCCAATCTACAAGGCCGATCAGGAACTGATCACTTGGAAAGGCGAATTCGATCTCACCGATTCGCTGCTTATGACCTATCTCGGCAGCTACGGCGAGACATCTTCCGTTTCCGTTGAGGACTACAACAAGATCTCGCCAAATGTGGCGTTCAATGACCTGTCCGCCATTCCTCCGGGCGTCAGCCCGGCAGCCGATCTCTACAATGCCCTTTTCCCGGGCGGCGTGGTGAACGATCCCCAGCTCGGCGCGTCCAATATCTTCCGGACCTTCGACATCTCCGGCGGCTCCAGCGAGCAGACAACGCACGAACTCAGACTGCAGTCTGATTTCGATGGGCGTTTCAACTTCAATCTCGGTGCAATCTCTGTCGACTTCGAAGCGATCGACCCGAATGAGCCGATCTCTGGCTACTATGTGCTCTCGAACACGCTCACGGCGTTGACGCAGTTCAACAATGCGACTGGCGGCGGCGTATTCGGTGGACCCGTACCGATCGATACAAGCGGCGGATCTGTCGGACCGATCCAGAATCTCAGCGGCTTTGGCGGCAACTATTTCCGTTCGCTGTCGCCCTACCGGCTCGAATCGTTCGCCGTGTTCGGCGAAGGCTACTTCGACATGACGGACGACCTGCAGCTCACGGTCGGCCTGCGTTATACGGACGACAAGAAGGAGCAGGACAACATTCCGACTGCCCTGTTCGTGCCGACAACTTCGCCACAGGCAAATCTTTCGCCGCAGCCCATTCCGGGCAATGCACCGGATGACGCAGGCGATGGTTCGTACAATGTCGCCTTTGAGGAAACCACGGGCCGGATCGGTCTCGACTGGTCGCCGGATCTGTCCTTCTCGGACGACACGCTGATCTACGGCTTCTATTCGCGCGGCTATAAGGGCGGCGGCATCAACCCGCCACAACCAGCTGGCGTGCAAGCCTTCCCGCAGACCTTCGATCCGGAGTTCATCAACTCCTACGAGATCGGCACGAAGAATACGCTGGCCAATGGCTCCCTGCAGTTGAATGCGACTGGCTTCTACTACGACTATGAAGGCTACCAGATCACGCAGATCATCAACCGCACATCGGCCAACTTCAACATCGATGCGAAAATCCAGGGCTTCGAGCTTGAAACCATCTGGAACCCGGCATCGACCTTCGTGCTCAATGCCAATCTGGGTCTGCTGGACTCCGAAATTCAGGATACCCACGCGATCGACGTGCTCGACCGGGCGAATGGCCGGGCGGACCTTGTGGTCCTGAAGAATGCGGCGACCTACTCCAACTGCGTCGTTTCGGCTGAAGGCTACGCAACCATCCTGGGTGCTATCGCCACGGGCGCACTCGCTCCTGGCTCAACCGCCGGCCTGTGTACCGGAGCCTTTGCAGGGGCTGAGGCGACATTCGGTGTCGGCGACGTCACCTATATCGACTCCAACGGACAGACACAGACCATCGGTGGCCTGACGCCATTCGATGGCGAAGCCAAGGACCTGGATGGCAACAACATCCCGGGCGCTCCGGATACAACGCTCAGCATTGGTGCGGAGTATACCTGGGAAGGCCTGTTCGGCGGTGCATGGAACGCCCGCGTCCGGTCAGACTACTACTACCAGGCAGACAGCTTCAGCCGCGTGTGGAACACGGGCGGTGACCAGCTCGACAGCTGGACGAACCTCAACCTCGCGCTTCAGTTCTACAATGACGAGAACGGGCTCGAGTTCGAGATCTTCGGCAAGAACATCACGGACGAGGAAGTCATCACCGGGCGCTACCTGACGGATGATTCCTCAGGTCTGTTCTCCAACATCTTCCTGTCTGAACCGTCGCTCTACGGCGTCTCGGTTCGCAAGACCTGGTAGACAAGACTACTTGCCCCCTGACAGGGCTGGGCGGTTCGCAAGAACCGCCCTTTTTTTCGCCCGCAGCACCAGTGAGCTGCGGTTGCCTGCGGGAGGGAGTGGTCTACAGTCTGCCGGAAACGTTTTGAGGTGACAGTCATGACTTTTGCACGAGCAACCGCCGCCGCCCTGCTTCTCCTGGGCGCCTGCAGTGGTGGGGATTCCGGGACAGGCCCGGACACGGCGAACACGACGGCGGGCGATGGCAGCGCTACCGGCGGGACCATAACCTCACGGGACGGCTATACGCTGACCCCGGTCGTGAGTGGGCTCACTTTTCCCTGGGACATGGTTTTCCTGCCGTCTGGCGAGATGCTCGTCTCCGAACGCGACGGCCATATCCGGGTGGTTCGGGACGGCACATTGCAGGACACGCCGATTGCCGGCACGCCGGATGCGCTGGTCGAGGGCCAGGGCGGTTACTTCGCGATGGCCCTCGATCCGGACTTCGCGTCCAATCGAACGCTCTATCTCGCCTATGCCAAAGGCACGACGACTGAGAACACCACAGCCGTCATCAAAGGCGTGCTGTCTGAGGACGCATCCGAACTGACTGATGTCCAGGAAATCTTCGCCGGCACAATGCGCGGCACCGCCTACCATTTCGGCGGCCGCCTCGCCTTCCTGCCCGACGGCACGCTGATCGTGACCATGGGCGAGGGCTTCCGCTACATGGACGAGGCCCAGAACCCGATGAATTATCACGGCACGATTGCCCGGATAAATCCCGATGGCTCGATCCCGGAGGACAATCCCTTCGCAAGCGGCGAAGAGGGCGCGCCAGCCGTCTGGTCCTATGGCCACCGTAATGTGCAAGGCCTTGTCTATGACGAAGGCCGCGACATTCTCTGGGCCCATGAGCATGGCCCGAAGGGCGGCGATGAACTCAACATCATCGCGCCGGGCAACAATTATGGCTGGCCGGAAATCACCTATGGCGTGAACTATGACGGGACGGTCATCACCGAGGAAACCGAGGCGCCGGGCATGAAACAGCCCGTCGTGAAATGGGTCCCGTCCATCGCGCCTTCGGGCATGGTGCTGGTTAAGGGCGAGGCCTGGAGTGACTGGCAGGGAGACCTGATCGTCGGCGCCATGAACGGGCCGAAGGGGCAGAAGCTCGTGCATGTCGACCTCGATGAGGAGGGCAATGTGCTGGGCACGGAAGATATGCTCTCAGGGCTCGATATCCCGTTTCGCGACGTGACCATCGGTCCCGATGGCACGCTCTACGCTGCAACCGCTGACATGGAAGGCGTGATCTATGCGGTCACGAAATCCGAATGATTACACTCCATCACCTGCGCATCGGCCGTTCGATCTTTACGGTCTGGCTGCTGGAAGAGCTCGGCCTCGACTATGAGCTGAAAGTCTATCACCGCAATCCTGAGACCTTCCGCTCACAGGACGACATCAAGAGCGTAACACCGCTCGGCAAGTCGCCGACAATCGAGGATGACGACATCCTGCTGACAGAGTCGGGCGCGATCGCGTCCTATCTTGTCGATCGCTACGATACCGGCAACACGCTTGCGCCGCCGCGGTCGGACTGGAAGGCCTGGGCCGAATACCAGCGCTGGCTACACTATCCTGAGGGCTCGGCCTTCCTGCCGCTTTTCCTGCGAATGCTGCAGGCGCGCGAGGGCGACAACCCCTCTCCGGTCTTCAAGGGCTTTGCCGATGGCGAGGTGCCGCTGCATCTCGGCCTGCTCGACAAGCGCCTCGCCGAGATGCCGTACATTCTCGGCGACGAGTTCCAGGCGCCGGACATCGGCACCACCTATATCGCCAGCATGGCCGAGCGTCTGGGAGAGCTTGAGCCCTACAGGCACCTCAAGGCCTATTACGACCGCAACATGCAGCGCGATGCCTGGAAGCGGGCCAAGGAACGCGCGGTGGAGTAAGCCTAGCGCCGCGAGCGCATGGCCGCAGCCAGGGTGCCCTCGTCGAGGTGGTCGAGTTCGCCGCCATGCGGGACGCCCTGGGCAAGCCTGGTCGTCTGGACCTCCAGCCCCTGATCCTCGATCTGGTCCTTCACATAATCGACCGTTATCTGGCCATCGAGCGTGGCCGAGAGCGCGAAGATCACTTCACGCACCTCGCCGCCCTTGAGGCGGTCGATCAGCATGCCGATGGTCAGGTCTTCCGGCTCCACGCCGTCCAGCGGCGACAGCACGCCGCCAAGCACATGGTAGCGGCCGCGAAAGGCGCTCGCGCGCTCCAGCGCCCAGAGGTCGGGCACATCCTCGACGACACAGATCACACTATTGTCCCGGCCATCGGACTGGCAGACCGCGCAGGGCTGCAGCGTATCGAAATTCCCGCAGGTCCGGCAGCGCTCGATCCGGCTACCGGCCTCGGCCAGCGCATCGGCAAGCGGCAGGAGGAGCTGGTCCTTGCGCTTGAGCAGGTGCAGGGCCGCCCGGCGTGCGGACCTTGGCCCGAGCCCTGGCAGCTTGGCGATCAGCTCGATCATCTTCAGGATTTCGGGACCGGCGCTCTTCTGGCTCATACTGTAACCGCGACGGCGCCTAGAACGGCATCTTGAAGCCCGGCAGCATGCCGCCGAAGCCTGATGTGGCTTCCTTCATCGCCTTTTCCATTTCCTCATCGAGGCGCTTCTTCGCATCGGAATGCGCCGCCTTGATGAGATCTTCGACGATTTCGGCCTCATCGCCCATCAGGGACGGATCGATGGTCACTCCGACCATGTCGCCCTTGCCCTTCAGGCGAACCTTTACGAGACCGGCGCCGGCGACACCTTCGGCCTCGATATTCTCGATCTTTTCCTGGGCTTCCTGCATCTTGGCCTGCATCTGCTGGGCCTGCTGCATGATCTTTCCGAGGTCTTTCATGGCGACCGCCTACCCTTTCTTGTGACTCGCTACGCGCAAGGGGACGACATTGTCCTCCGTGCCCGTCGCTTCAAGTGGCTGAGGGTCGCTGACCTCAACGATTTCAGCGCCGGGAATGGCCGCCAGCGCCGCGCGGACATCCGGGTCCGACCTGACCGCCTCGATCCGCTCATTCTTCAGCCGCTCCTCGCGCTCCTTGACGGTTTCGCGATTGGTCTTGGC